>CEUN01167183.1_pt1 | contig 18011 bp, 18 predicted proteins | sample 361501 | NCBI WGS metagenome assembly CEUN01 (sample SAMEA2622801, study PRJEB7988) | marine metagenome | biome: marine biome (ENVO:00000447); feature: marine epipelagic mixed layer (ENVO:xxxxxxxxx); material: "saline water (ENVO:00002010), including plankton (ENVO:xxxxxxxx)" | depth 120 m | reverse complement strand
GGACGTCGCTCAAGAGCCCCGCCTCTTCCAATTTCGATGCGACCAATGCTGATGTGAACGGCGTCGCAAAGACCGGGCACCTCAGCCGTGGCCAAAGGTGAGCGACCGCTCCGATATGATCTTCGTGCGCGTGGGTCAGAAGCAGGCCCAGCAGATTGCTCGACTCCTCTTCAATGAATTGAGGATCGGGTAAAACAATATCCACGCCGGGCATCGAGTCGTCTGCAAAGGTTATCCCGCAATCGACCATGATCCACTTGCCTCCGAATCCATAGAGGTTGAGGTTCATGCCGATCTCGCCTGCTCCACCGAGGGGCAGGAAAAGCAACTCACCGTTGGATGACGTTACTTGCTGCGTCACTTGTGAAGCCTGTTGCGCCCATGCAGCAACTGCAAGCCTCGGATGGTGAGGTCAGGATCCACGTTTTCGATCGCCTCTGTTCCGCCGGCAAACAGTGGTGCCAGCCCTCCAGTCGCGACCACCTTCATTCTGGTCGCATCCGATTCAGCAAACTCTTCCCGTATGCGCGAAATCACCCCCTCAATCAGGCTGATGTAACCCCAGTAAATTCCCGACTGCATTGCCTCGAGCGTTCCGTCACCAATCACGTGCGGTGGCCGCTCCACAGCAATGTGCGGGAGCTTGGCAGCGGCCATATGAAGCGCCTCAAGGCTGAGATTCACACCCGGCGCGATGACACCGCCACGATAGTCACCACACGAGTCCACGATATCGAAGGTCGTGGCCGTCCCGAAATCGATTGCGATGAGCGGCCCTCCGTATTTGGCTCCGGCCGCAACTGCATTCACCAATCGGTCTGCCCCAACCTCAGCCGATCTTTCGAGGCGCACGTCAATCCCAAGATCGACGCCGTCACCTACGACAAGGGGTTCACAACGAAAATAGTTCCGGCACAGCTTCCGGAGATCGAAGAGTGCCTGTGGAACGACTGTAGATATGATTGCCTCAACGACCTCTCTTAGCTCGACTTCCTCTAAGGCCAGAAGCTGCGTCAACCAGACCGCATACTCATCGGCAGTCCGGGCAGCATTTGTCGCTGTCCGCCACTGGCAACGCAATTCATCGCCATCGATGATTGCGAAGACTGTGTTCGTGTTACCTGCGTCAATTGCCAGCAGCACCGCGTGTCTCTCTCATGAAGTTTCAGCCTTGGTTTGGAACAAACACTTCCCCGGCTGAGATATGTTGTCGCCCCTCCGGCGTCAGTAAAACAAGTGCCCCATTCGTGTCGAGAGCGTCGAACGTGCCATGCAGAGTCTGGTTTGGCAGTCTCACCTCAATGGATTCGCCAAGTCCAATAGCCCTGTTCAACCAGGCCTTCCGAACGGGATCAAATCCAAAATCGTTCCAGCGACCAATCCATGTCCACAAAGTCTGGGCGTATGCTGTCAATACGTCAGCGACGGGAAGTTGGCATCCAACTTTATCAAGAGATGTGGCAGGTCGCTCTGTATCGGGCGGATGACTGGTCACGTTGACCCCCGTACCGATGACGACCCACTCCATATTCCCATTTTCACCAACGTGGGATTCCAGCAATATCCCCGCAATTTTCCCACCGTCGATGAGAACATCATTGGGCCACTTGTATTGCAGGGTCGCGGACGATGGGAGGAGGTTGTGCATTCCCTCCCCCAAGGCCAATGCGGTAACGAATGAGAGCTGTGCTGCCACGGCAGGACTGACCTCCGGACGGAGGATGATCGAGCAGTAAAGATTTCCCTCCGGCGAATTCCAGGCTCGCCCTCGCCGCCCGCGTCCCGAAACCTGCTGTTTCGCCCAGATGATCGTTCCGGCAGGCGCACCACTTTCGGCTCGAATGCGAGCTTCATCGTTTGTGCTACCGACAGACTCCAGCACGACCGGTGAAAAAAAATCGGGGAGGCTCAGCATTGAGGCCGAGCCCTGCGCGCCCATGATCTAACCGCCGAGACGGATGATCATGGGATGAGCGCCTGCGCTGCGGCTTGTGCGCCGGCGAGAAATGGCGCTGGATACACGAAGAAGAAAAGTGTGAACACGGCCGCGACCGACAGAATGATGCGCATCTCGGGTGCGATGGCGGTATCCAACCCGTCGGCAGGGGCATCGAAGTACATGATTTTGATGATGCGCAAGTAGTAGAACGCGCCTACCACGCTGGCCAGCACACCGATCACAGCCAGCGCATAGAGTTCCGCATTAACCGCCGCCAGGAAAACGTACAACTTTGCGAAGAACCCGGCCAGCGGTGGAATGCCGGCCAGAGAAAACATGAAAATACCCATGGCCAGTGCCATCAACGGTCTCGAACGCGCGAGTCCCGCCAGATCGTTGATGTTTTCCACCATGTTGCCGGCGCGTTTCATATTGAGGATTACCGCGAATGTACCGATATTCATGACAAGATAAATTGTCATGTAAATGATCGTTCCGCGCATGCCCTCCGCCGTACCAGACGCAAGGCCGACCAGAGCGTATCCCATGTGTCCGATGGAGCTGTAGGCCATCAAGCGTTTGATGTTGTCCTGCCAGATAGCCGCAAAGGCGCCGAGGACCATGGACGATATCGAAATGACGATGATCACCTGTTGCCATTCGGTGAACAGGCCACCAAATGGCGACATCATCACCCTCAAGAAAAGTGCAATGGCTGCGACTTTGGGTGCGACCGCAAAGAAGGCAGTGATCGGTGTCGGGGCACCTTCATATACGTCTGGGGTCCACATATGGAACGGAACCGCAGACACTTTGAATGCCAATCCGGAGATCAGAAACACCAGACCAATCACGAGCCCGATCGGAACATCACCGTCACTACTCAGTGCCGCAGTGAGAGCCGAGAAACTCGTGGCACCGGTCATTCCGTATATCAATGAACAGCCGTACAACAGCATTCCTGAGGACAGAGCGCCCAGAACGAAATACTTCAGGCCAGCTTCGGTCGACCGCAAAGATTCGCGTTTGAACGCCGCAACGACATATAGGGCCAGACTTTGCAATTCGAGCCCCAGATACAATGCCATCAGGTCGTTCGAGGAGATCATCATGAGCATGCCGAGGGTGGCGAGCATCATGAGGACTGGAAATTCGAATCGCTCCATTTCTTCGGTCCGGATGTATCCAAACGACATTACGATCGCCAATCCAGACCCGATCAACACGAGGACTTTCATAAAGACTGCGAACTGATCGACAATGAACATTCCCGAAAATGTCTCTACGCCATCCGAAGGCCCCACGATCACGAAGAACCCCACGACTGCAATTGTCCCTACAGCCAGCCAGGAAACCGTACGGGTTGAGTCATTGCCTCGAAAAACACCGAACATCAGCAATAGCATGGCCATGCCCGCGAGGATGAGTTCGGGCAGCGCCGGCATGAGATCGGGAACTACGTGTACGGACATCATCGGTTCAGACCTCGCTCACCGATTCGCCAGCGCTACAGCGCGTCCGCCGTTCATCGCCATCTCGTGGCTCTGGATGAGATTGGCCACCGATACATGCATGACTTCTAAAAGAGGCTCGGGATAAATACCGAAATAGAGCACCAGCACGACCAACGGTGTGAATACTGCAATTTCCCGACGATTGAGATCCAAAATATCCTTGAGTTCGGCTTTCACGAGTTCGCCGTAAATCACTCTCCGGTAGAGCCACAAAGTGTAAGCAACACTTAGAACAATGCCGGTAGTGGCAAGGAAAGCAACCCACGTGTCGACCTGGAATATTCCGACCAGAACCAGGAACTCGCCGACGAACCCACTCGTGCCCGGGAGCCCTACGTTTGCCAATCCGATCACCATGAATACCGCAGCATATATCGGCATTCGGTGCACCAATCCGCCGTATCTCGAAATTTCTCTGGTATGCACCCGGTCGTAGACGACACCAACGATGAGGAACAAAGCAGCCGATACGAGGCCATGGCTGAGCATCACCATGATCCCTCCTTCGATCCCCTGGGTCGTGAAAGTAAAAATTCCTATCGTCACGAAACCCATGTGCGCAACAGAGGAGTACGCGATCAGCTTTTTCATATCCTCCTGCATCAGAGCAACCAGAGACGTGTAAACGATCGCGACAACCGACAGGGTGTAGACCAGAGGTGTAAAAAATTCCGTCGCTTCCGGAAGCATCGGGATCGAAAAGCGAAGGAAGCCGTACCCACCAATCTTCAGGAGCACGCCAGCCAGGACAACCGACCCGGCGGTGGGGGCTTCGACATGTGCATCCGGTAACCACGTATGTACTGGCCACATGGGAATCTTCACGGCGAAGGCCGCGAAGAACGCGAGCCACAACCAACGCTGCCAGGTTGGGTCGAAACCGGCAGCCATCAATGTGGGAATGTCCGTGGTTCCGACCTTAAGATACATGGCCAGGATAGCCAGCAGCATCAGGACGGACCCCAGGAGTGTGTACAGGAAGAACTTAAACGTTGCGTAGATACGTCGTTTACCACCCCAGACGCCGATAATCAGGAACATCGGAATGAGGCCGCCCTCGAAGAACAGATAGAAGACAACGAAGTCCAGGGCACAAAAGACCCCGATCATCATGGTTTCCATAATCAGGAACGCGACCATGTACTCTTTGACGCGGGTCGAAATTGACTCCCAACTGGCCAAAATGCACAGAGGTGTAAGCAGCGTCGTAAGGAGCACAAACAGCATTGAGATGCCGTCTACACCCATGTGGTAATTGATACCGTTGCCGATCCACGCCTTCTGTTCAACAAACTGAAATTCGGCGGTGGCCGGATTGAATCCCATCCAGATGAAGAGGGAGGCGCCAAACGTCACCACGGTGGTCCAAATCGCTACCCACCGCGCATTGCGAGCAACGACTTCTTCTTCTCCACGAATCAAAAGTATGAACGCGGCACCCACCGTTGGCAGGAATGTGACCAGGGACAAGAGGGGGAAATCGAACACGGCTTACCCCCCCACTACATAAAAGTACCAGGATACGAACCCAACGACGCCGATCAGCATGGCAAAGGCGTAATGGTACACGTAGCCGGTTTGAAGCTGCGCGGCTCGACGGGCCAGTCTGATGACCGTTGCCGAAACACCGTCTGGACCGAAGCCGTCAATAATTCGACCATCTCCCCCAAGCCACAGTGTGTATCCGATGAGCTTGGCCGGTCGGACGAATACCAAGTCGTACAGTTCGTCGAAGTACCATTTATTCAAGAGGAAGGCATAAATGGGCCGATGCATGGTGGCGATCGCACCCGGAATTTCCGGTCGGGCGATATACAGCCACCACGCAATTGCAATTCCCGCAACCGCGAGACCCGTGGGCAGCGCCTTCACCCAGAATGGTACGTGGTGCGCCGCCGCGACCGTGTCGTTTTCAGGAAGCACGAAGAGCGAGTTGCCCCAGAACGCGCTGCCTTCACCGACCATCGCCCCGTGAGCCAGGAACCCAGCGAGCACAGCCCCTAGTCCCAGAAGAACCAAAGGTATCATCATCACCTTGGGTGCTTCGTGGACGTGCGCCATAACGCTTTCTTCCGCACGCGCTTGACCGTGGAAGGTCATGAACAGAAGTCGCCACGAATAAAAGGCTGTCAGGAACGCAGCGACTATGCCCAGGGTGAAAGCATAGTTTCCGAAGCCCGTGCCATCCGCATATGCAGCTTCGAGAATGATGTCTTTCGAGTAAAAGCCCGCAAAGAATGGGATTCCAGCGAGAGCCAAGGACCCAATCCACATGACCGTGTAAGTCAATGGAAGCAAAGTATATATGCCGCCCATCTTCCGCATGTCTTGCTCATCTGCCATGGCATGGATCACCGACCCGGCACCCAGGAAGAGCAACGCCTTAAAGAACGCGTGGGTCATGAGATGGAAGATCGCGGCGGAATAAGCTGACACACCAACGGCGAAGAACATGTAACCAAGTTGACTACAGGTCGAATATGCGATCACCCGTTTGATGTCGTTTTGCACCAGGCCCACGGTCGCGGCGAAGAAGGCCGTGGAAGCACCGACAATCGCGATGAGCATCAGCGTGTCCGGCGCATACTCAAACAGGGGGGAGCACCGGGCCACCATGAAGACACCCGCGGTCACCATCGTCGCTGCATGGATCAGGGCGGAGACAGGGGTCGGGCCCTCCATGGCATCTGGCAACCAGGTATGTAGCCCGAGCTGAGCCGATTTGCCCATCGCGCCGACGAACAGCAACATTGTTATGACGGTCATCGTGTCGAAATTCGCGCCGAGGAACACGATCGAGCTTCCTGCGACATCGGGCGCCGCATTGAACACCGTCGTAAAGTCGACGGAGTCGAATATCAGGAAGATTGCCATGATACCGAGCGCGAAACCGAAATCGCCTACCCGATTGACGACGAACGCCTTTATGGCTGCCGCGTTGGCGGACGGCTTATTAAACCAGAATCCGATCAACAGATAGGAACATAAACCCACTCCCTCCCAACCGAAGAACATCTGGAGGAAGTTGTCCGCGGTAACCAGCATCAGCATCGCGAACGTGAAAAGCGAGAGGTACGCAAAGAACCTCGGAATGTGAGGGTCGTGGGACATGTACCCGATCGAGTACCAGTGGATCAGGCAGGACACGACCGCGACCACGAGAGTCATGACGGCGGTCAACTCGTCGAACCTCAGTGCCCATGCCACCTCAAAGGCACCCGAATCCATCCACGTCACCAGTTCGACGACGACGGTATTGTGTTCGATGGCAACTTGATAAAAGACGAGTATCGAGATCAGTGCAGACACGGTCATCAATGCACATGAAATCAGTCGCGAGGCACTGTCACCGATGAATCGGCCGAAGACCCCGGCGATTATGGCCCCCAGGAGCGGGGCAAATACCAACGCTGCATGCAGCATCCCGCTCAGCCCTTCATCATGTTGATATCTTCCACCGCGATGGTTCCGCGATTTCGGAAGTAGACGACCAGTATGGCCAACCCGATAGCGGCTTCGGCAGCCGCGACCGTCAATACGAACATCGCAAAGACCTGCCCCACCAGATCGTTCAAATGTGTTGAGAAGGCGACAAGGTTGATGTTCACGGCCAGCAACATCAGCTCGATCGACATCAAGATGATGATGACGTTCTTGCGGTTGAGGAATATCCCGAAGATACCCAGCGTGAACAGGATCGCCGCGACAGTGAGATAGTGGCCGAGCGTCACCTCCATCAGATGCCACTCCCCAACGTTACTTCCTTCACTTCCACCGCGTCCTCCCGACGCCGCGAAACCTGTTGGGAAATCGACTGCTTGCGAACGCCTTCACGGATCCTCAGCGTGAGCACGATGGCGCCAATCATCGCGATAAGAAGAACGATCCCCGCTGCCTGGAACAGGTAGATGTACCGTGTGTATAGCAGTGCGCCGAGGGCCTCAGTATTTGACACGTTCGCCACCGCCGGTGTCGACGCAGCTGCAACAGCAGCAGCCTGCGGTTGAATCGCCCAGCCACCCAGGATCAACAGCAACTCGACCAGCATGAGCAAACCGACCAGGCCGCCAACCGGAAGATATTGCAGGAATCCCTGACGTAGCTCGGCAAAATTTATGTCGAGCATCATGACGACGAACAGGAACAGAACCGCGACCGCGCCGACGTAGACGATGACCATGATCATGGCCAGGAACTCCGCTCCCATCAGCACGAACAAGCCAGCGGAATTGAAGAAAGCCAGGATCAGAAACAGCACCGAATGCACAGGATTACGCGCGGAGATGACCATCACGCCCGAAGCCAGTGTCACGGCGGCCAAGAGATAGAAGGTGAGTGCTTGTAAAATCATACGCGTCGGGGTTTCAATCTGGTTCTTGTCAACACTGACTCTGGGGACTAGCGATACGGAGCATCGGCAGCAAGATTTGCCGCGATCTCGCGCTCCCAACGATCACCGTTCGCAAGTAATTTATCCTTGTTGTACATGAGCTCCTCTCGAGTCTCGCTGGCAAACTCGAAGTTCGGACCCTCAACGATTGCGTCCACCGGACAGGCTTCCTGGCAATATCCGCAATAGATGCATTTCGTCATGTCGATGTCATAGCGAGTCGTACGGCGACTGCCATCGTCACGGGGCTCAGCCTCGATCGTGATGGCTTGTGCCGGACACACAGCCTCGCAAAGCTTGCAGGCGATGCAGCGTTCTTCCCCGTTGGCGTAGCGCCGCAGTGCGTGCTCGCCCCGGAATCGGGGACTGAGATAGCCCTTCTCGTAGGGGTAATTCAGTGTCGCCCGACGCTTGAACATTGCCTTGAATGTGACGTACATCCCGAACCACAGTTCGGAAAGAAAAACAGTGCGGGCTGCGTGACTTTTTAAGACCATTCGCGCTCTCCTAAGGCAACCAGTCGAAAGCCACCAGAACCCCTGCCGTCAGCGCTACCCAGAACAGGGACAGGGGTAGAAACACCTTCCAGCCGAGCCGCATCAACTGGTCGTAACGGTAACGCGGGAAGGTCGCGCGTACCCAAACAAAAACAAACAGCAACAGAGTGATTTTTAGCGCGAACCAGATTGGTCCGGGCACCCAGTTGAACGGCGCTATGTCGAAAGGCGGAAGCCAGCCACCCAAGAACAAGATGGCTGTCAGCGCACTCATCAGGATCATGTTGGCGTATTCACCCAGGAAGAACAGGGCGAAAGTCATGGACGAATACTCGACCTGATATCCGGCGACGAGCTCGGCTTCGGCTTCGGGCAAGTCGAACGGATGTCGGTTGGTTTCCGCAAGAGCGGACACGAAGAAGATGATGAACATCGGAAACAACGGGATGAAGTACCAGACCTTCTCCTGCGCCTGAACAATCTCACTCATGTTCAAGGATCCGACGCAAAGCAAAACCGTAATGATGATGAAACCCATCGAAACTTCGTATGAAACCATCTGAGCTGCAGAACGCAGAGCACCCAGAAACGCATACCGCGAGTTTGAAGCCCAACCCGCCATGACGATGCCGTACACACCCAGAGACGAGACGGCAAAGATGTACATAATGCCAACGTTTATATCGGATACCACGAGGCCCTCGCCGAACGGGATCACCGCCCAGGCAATAAGACTGAGCACGAACGTGATCATCGGCGCGGCAACAAATACGACCTTGTTTGCACCCGTGGGGATCACGGTCTCTTTAAGAAACAGCTTCAGGCCATCTGCGAAAGGCTGCAGTAAGCCGAACGGTCCTACGACGTTCGGACCCATCCGCAACTGCATGGCCGCCATGACCTTGCGCTCAAACCACGTGAGCATGGCAACCAGCGCAAGCAACGGCACGACGATTACCAGAATCTGACCGACGATAATGGCCAGCGGGATTACATAGGTGGTCACGAACTCAGCCATGGGTACCCGTCGCCTTGGACCCATTTCCGAGGATCTGAACACTGCATGCCGCCATCGTCTCGGAAGACCGGCAAATAGCGTCGGTCATATAGAAGTCGTTGATTGGGGTCGTGAACGGTTCCGCATCCGGCGCCGCATCCGAACCGAATTGACCCCACGGGGCGGGCTGGATGGCATCAATTATGTTGAAAGTCTCAGCGACTTCAGCCATCCGCCGTCGAACCGAGCCAAGATCGTCATACGGCAATGTGCATCCCATCACTTCCGACAAGGCCCGAATAATCGCCCAGTCTTCGCGTGCGTCTCCCGGGGGGAATACCGCGCGATGTCCCAACTGAACTCTGCCTTCCGTGTTGACCCAGGTGGCATTCTTTTCGACATATGCAGCTCCGGGCAAAACCACGTCCGCGCGACCCGCGCCTTTGTCGCCGTGATGGCCCAGATAGATCACGAACGCCTCGCCCATAGCGGCAACGTCTATTTCATCGGCGCCCAACAGGAATACGGCGTCGATCTCTCCCTTGGCCGCACCATCGATGATTCCTGCAACGTCACGTCCACCCTCGTCTGGCACCAGTCCCAAGTCGAGTCCTGCAACCCTTGCTGCAGCGGTATGAAGAACGTTGAACCCGTTCCAGTCGGCCCGTACCGCATTGCTGTTCTCAGCGATGCGCCGCGCGGCGCCCAGGACGGCAGCTCCGTCCTCACGTGCCAAGGCACCTTGTCCAACAATCACCATAGGCCGTTCGGCGTTCGCCAAGACCTGGGCAGCTTCATGTGTGCCGTTCCCAATAGCACTCAAGGTATCGGGCCCGGCTCCCAAGACCTCGACGGGGAATGTCAAATCCGGTTGCGGCCCGACGGACAGAACGCGAAAACCGCCAGCCAGATACCTTTTGCGCAATCTGGCGTTTACGAGTGCCGCCTCCCAACGGGGATTTGTTCCGATCATCAAACAGGCATCCGCATCTTCGATACCGGAGATTGTAGTGTTGAACAGGTAAGACGACCTGATGCTGGCATCCAGTTTGGCCCCATCCTGACGGCAATCGATGTGCGGCGAACCGAGTGCCGCCATCAAATCTTTCAGGACAACCATCGATTCCGCACACGCCTGGTCACCCGCGATGGCAGCCATGCGCGTTCCGTCGGTTGACTTCAACCGTTCAGCAATCGCCGAAAAAGCCTCGTCCCAGGATGCCGCATGCAATCGGCCGTCGCGCCGCACATAAGGCCGATCCAAGCGCTGGCGCCGCAGCCCGTCATTGGCAAATCGCGCCTTGTCCGAAATCCATTCTTCGTTGATGTCTTCATGAAGTCGCGGCAAGACCCTCAGGATAGTCCGACCACGCGCGTCGACACGGATATTGCTGCCTACCGCATCGTGAGTGTCAATTGTCTCGGTGGTATTGAGTTCCCAGGATCGGGCAGTAAACGCATACGGTTTGGAAGTCAGCGCCCCAACTGGACAAAGGTCGATAATGTTCCCCGACAGCTCCGAGGACAGAGCCTGTTCAACGTAGTTGCTGATCTCCATGTGTTCGCCGCGACCCAAGGCACCGAGTTCTTCAACTCCGGCGATCTCGGTGGCGAACCGAATACAGCGCGTACAGTGAATGCAGCGGGTCATGACCGTCTTGACGAGCGGACCAAGGTCCTTATCGGTCACCGCTCGCTTGTTTTCGCGATATCGGGAATGATCAAGACCATAGGCCATGGCTTGGTCCTGCAAATCGCACTCGCCGCCTTGATCGCAGATCGGACAGTCGAGAGGATGGTTAATGAGCAGGAACTCCATGACGCCTTCACGAGCCTTTTGAACCTGAGGCGTGTTGGTATGGATGACCATGCCATCGCCCACCGGCATCGCACACGATGCGATCGGTTTTGGCGATTTCTCCATTTCCACCAGGCACATGCGGCAATTGCCGGCGATGTTTAGACGGTCGTGGTAGCAGAATCGTGGCACTTCCTTGCCGACCTGCTCGCAGGCCTGCAAAACGGTTGCACCTGCTTCGACCTCGATCTCTACGCCATCGATAGTGAGTGTCGGCATGCGAAGCTCCTAAGCCGCTGCCTCGGCAGAAGCGCTTTCACTTTCGAGTGTGTGCTCGACAATGCGCCTCTCGAGTTCTGGCCGGAAGTGGCGTATGAGCCCTTGGATAGGCCAGGCAGCGGCATCACCGAGCGCGCAGATCGTATGGCCTTCAATCTGGTAGGTGACTTCCTCGAGTAAATCGATCTCTGCGATCTCTGCGCGCCCCTCCACCAAGCGGTCCATCACCCGAGACATCCAGCCTGTGCCTTCCCGACACGGCGTGCATTGGCCGCAGCTCTCATGCATGTAGAACTTCGACAGCCGTGCGATTGCCTGAACAACGTCAGTCGACTTGTCCATGACGATGACGGCGGCCGTCCCCAGTCCCGATTTGACATCCTTCAAGGAGTCAAAATCCATCAGGACGGTGTCACAAATCGACTTGGGCAGGATTGGTACCGATGCACCACCAGGGATTACAGCCTGGAGATTGTCCCATCCGCCCCGAACACCTCCGGCATGTTTCTCTATCAATTCGCGCATCGGGATGCCCATTTCATCCTCTACGTTGCACGGTTCATTGACGTGCCCCGAGATGCAAAAGATCTTTGTGCCGGTGTTGTTGGGACGCCCAAGTCCGGCAAACCAGGATGAGCCACGCCGGAGTATCGTCGGTGCCACCGCAATCGTCTCGACGTTGTTGACAGTCGTGGGACATCCCCACACGCCCACCGCCGCAGGAAACGGTGGTTTCAATCGGGGTTGACCCTTCTTGCCTTCCAGGCTCTCGATGAGAGCCATCTCTTCGCCGCAGATGTAGGCACCTGCACCAGGGTGCACGTAAACATCGAAGTCATAGCCCGAATCGCAGGCATTCTTTCCAATGAGACCGGCTTCGTAGGCCTCGTCAATCGCCGCTTGAAGATGTTCGATCTCACGATGGAATTCGCCGCGGGTGTATATGTAGGCCGCGCATGCACCCATAGCGAAGCCCGCTACCAAACAACCTTCAACCAGTTTGTGGGGATCATGGCGCAGGATATCCCGGTCCTTGCATGTCCCAGGCTCGCCTTCGTCTGCATTGACTATCAGGTAAGCTGGCCGGCCATCCGATTCCTTAGGCATGAAAGACCATTTCAAACCTGCCGGAAAACCGGCGCCTCCACGACCTCGAAGTCCTGAATCCTTCATCTCCTGGATTATTTCATCGCGGCCCTTTTCGAGAAGAGCTTTGGTATTGTCCCAATCCCCTCGAGATCTGGCGCCCGTGAGCCGCCAATCCTCCAGACCATACAAATTTGTGAAAATTCGGTCTTTATCATCAAGCATCAGGAGTCTCCGGCGCTTGCGCTCAGAGTTGTCGGACCGCTGGCGGGCGCAGACGTCTTACGCCCCGTTTGTGAACCAGGCGGCGGCGCGGCACCACGGGAAATCGAATCGAGAATGGCGCGTGTACGATCGGGATCCAGATCCTCGTAGTAGTCGTCATTGATCTTGACGATGGGGGCATTGACGCAGGCGCCAAGACACTCCACTTCACGCAACGTGAAACGGCCATCGGCGCTCGTTTCACCGAGACCAATACCCAAGGTTTCTTCACAAGCCTGGACGATCCCGTCGCACCCGCGGAGCCAGCATGGCGTTGTCGTGCAAACTTCAACGACCGTCTCGCCGACCAGTTCCAGATTGATCATCGTGTAGAAAGATGCGACTTCGTAAACGCGGATCGGCGACATATCCAGGAATTCGGCCACGGCAGACATCATATCTGTCGTCACCCACCCGCCGTTTTGTCGCTGGACCAGATCCAGCAGAGGCAGGACAGCGCTTGCCTGGCGGCCTTCCGGGTACTTGGCGACGATTTTGTCAGCCGCGGATCGAAGCGCTTGAGTGAATTCGAAAGGGGTTTGGTTGGCACTCATCGGTCGATCTCACCGAATACGATATCGAGTGTGCCGATAATGGCCACGGCGTCGGCCAGCATATGCCCGCGGGTCATGAAATCCAGCGCCTGCAAATGCGGAAATCCCGGCGCTCGAATTTTACAGCGATAAGGCGAATTGGTTCCGTCGGAGACCAGGTAGACACCAAATTCACCCTTTGGCGCCTCTACGGCCGTGTAGGTTTCGCCTTCCGGTACATGATGCCCCTCTGTGTACAGCTTGAAATGATGAATGAGGGCTTCCATGGAAGATTTCATTTCGGCCCGCTTGGGAGGGACAACCTTGTTGTCAGTCGTCGTCACCGGCCCTTCCGGCATGTTTTCGAGGCACTGCTTGATGATTCGCACGCTTTGTCGCATCTCTTCGACACGACACAGATATCGGTCATAGCAATCGCCGTTCTTACCAACAGGTATATCGAATTTCATCGAAGAATAGACCTCGTAAGGCTGCGCCTTTCGAAGGTCCCACGCGATATCTGATCCTCTCAACATCACTCCCGTGAAGCCCCAATCCATGGCCTGCTCGGCAGTGATAACCCCGATGTCAACATTTCGTTGTTTGAAGATCCGGTTCTCGGTCAGCAGGTTTTCGATGTCATCGATGACAGCCGGAAATTTCTCAACCCAGTCAGTAATGTCTTCGATCAAGCCGGCCGGTAAGTCCTGGTGCACGCCGCCAACTCGAAAATAGGCCGCGTGCATACGCGCACCGGAAACACGCTCGTAGAATTCAAAGAGCTTTTCCCGCTCTTCAAATCCCCACAACACCGGTGTCATGGCGCCGACATCCATGCCCTGGGTTGTCACATTGAGGAGATGATTGAGAACGCGCGTGATCTCACTGAACAGGACGCGCACATACTGTCCTCTCGCCGGGACCTCGAGCCCCAGAAGTTTCTCGATTGCCAGTACAAAAGCATGCTCCTGGCACATCATGGAGACGTAGTCCAAGCGATCGAAATACGGAATTGCCTGGAGGTACGTCTTGTGCTCGATCAGCTTTTCGGTTCCACGATGCAGTAACCCGATGTGCGGGTCTGCCCGCTCGACGATTTCCCCATCGAGTTCCATCACAAGACGGAGAACTCCATGCGCCGCCGGATGCTGCGGACCAAAGTTCATCGTATAGGGCTTGATCTGCACTTCTGCCATCAGCCCTCTCCCTCCGACTTCTCGTCGCCCGGCAGGATGTATTCGGCCCCTTCCCACGGACTCAGGAAATCGAATGTGCGGAACTCCTGCGTCAGTTTCACCGGTTCGTAGACGACCCGTTTCTGTTCATCGTCGTAGCGCAGCTCGACATGTCCCGTCAGTGGGAAGTCCTTCCGCAACGGGTGGCCCTCGAAACCGTAGTCAGTCAAGAGCCTACGCAGGTCGGGATGGCCGTAGAACATGATCCCGTACATGTCCCACGCCTCACGCTCGTACCAGCCCGCAGCACTGAAAACTTCCGCAACTGAAGGCACGGGTTGCCGTTCATCCGTTTCAAGCTTGACCCGAATGCGCTGATTGTGTGTGAGAGAGAGGAGGTTGTAGACGACGTCGAACCTTTGCTCGCGTTGCGGCCAATCGACTCCGCTTATATCGATCAGAATCCGAAATCCGCAGTTTGTGTCATCGCGAAGAAATGTCAGGACCTTAACAATTGAATTGCGGTCGACTCGCATGACGAGTTCGTGCAGCCCAATCTCTGACGAGATGACTTCGTTTGGCAGGTGACCTGCGATGTGTTCCGCAAGCTCGGAAAGCGCTTCGTCCATGTTCCCCGTGGCTGCTTGATTAAGCGTCTGGTCGATGCACCCGAACTAGCGAGTGATTGTTCCGGTCCGTCGTATCTTCTTTTGCAGCTGCAATATTCCGTATACCAACGCCTCAGCTGTAGGTGGACAACCGGGCACATAAATGTCCACCGGCACAATTCGGTCACACCCGCGAACGACTGAGTAGGAATAGTGATAATAGCCACCGCCGTTGGCACAGCTTCCCATGGAAATTACCCAGCGAGGCTCGGCCATCTGGTCATAAACCTTGCGGAGCGCAGGTGCCATTTTGTTGCAAAGCGTTCCTGCAACAATCATTAAATCCGATTGCCGGGGACTGGCACGTGGCACAACGCCAAACCGGTCTAAATCATAGCGCGGCATAGAGGCATGCATCATTTCGACAGCACAACAAGCCAGACCAAAGGTCATCCACCATAGAGAGCCTGTCCGCGCCCAGTTCGCGACATCATCGATCTTGGTGACCAAGAAACCCTTGTCGTTCAGGGCCTGAGACATCCGATCAAACGGCGCATCGAGATCGTGTTCCGGCGTCTGTGGTGCCGCCACTACTCCCATTCCAGTGCTCCCTTCCGCCATTCATAGATGAACCCGATGGTCAGAATGGTGAGGAAGATCATCATCGACCAGAATCCAAACACTCCAATCTCCCCGAGCGCGACAGCCCATGGGAACAAGAAAGCAACCTCCAAATCAAAAATGATGAATAGGAGGGCCACCAAATAAAATCGGACGTCGAACTGGCGCCGAGCGTCGCTGAATGCTTCGAATCCGCATTCATAAGACGACAGCTTTTCGGTGTCGGGGTAATGATGCGCGGCAATATATGAAGCAGAGACGATGACGAGTGCCATTCCAACGGCAATCGCCAAAAATACAAGTATTGGTAAGTATTCGACGATAACGCCCTGCATGCCGCTAACCGTGGTTACCAATAAAGATCGACACTATAAAAAACGCGCCCGCTCAGCGACTGGCGACGAAACACACGTGTCACCGTCCCCCTGTGCAAACGCAGGCGCATTATAATGACGCACCTATACGATTAAAAGTAGAGAATATTTGACTGCGCCGTCCCCGCTGAGGGGATATCACGCAGATTCAAGCACTTTAATGGATACAATCAACCGAGCCACTTCAGCGAGTGGCGGGAGTGACGGGACTCGAACCCGCATGCCCCTGCTCAGCGGCCTTGCGGTACCAGTGAACCGCTTTGGCGTCGTCCTTGGGAACGCCTTCGCCGAAGTCGTACATCAAACCGAGGTAGGACTGTGCGTCCACACCCCCCTGCTCAGCAAGCGGCTTCCAAAGCCGAATGGCTTTCTGGTAGTCGCCCGCTTGGTAAGCGGCTAGCCCATCCTCCCAATCCCCCGCTACCACGGGCGTGGCGAACAACATGAGTGCGGTCAGGGCGGTGAGGAGGATGGCCATCTAAAGATGCTACACCGCTCAGCAAGTTTTTCTAATAACCATTCTATTTCTGACAATCTGTCATAAATACGGGGGGTAATTGGCATGAATTGCAATATTTTGCGTGACCATAGCGTGACCAGACACAAAAATAGAGCCACCCAAAGGTGGCCCTGACTTCTAATTCTCTAGGTATTTCAGTGGCTTAAGTGGCGGGAGTGACGGGACTCGAACCCGCGGCCTCCGGCGTGACAGGCCGGCGCTCTAACCAGACTGAGCTACACCCCCTCATAGAAAAGACGGACCCGTGTACTGTACCGGGTTTCGAGGTGTCAAGCGATATGCCGTAAATTACCCGGAATAAACGACAACCGCAGGAGCTGGTGGGCGGTGACGGGATCGAACCGCCGACTTCCACGGTGTAAACGTGGCGCTCTCCCAGCTGAGCTAACCGCCCTCACCTACAAATTATCAGTTGACCAACAGACAAAACAACGCCGGCCGCCTATGAGGCGGCCGACGCCATAGCTCTAGCTCCAGTGCCGTATTAGTTTACAGCGTCCTTCAAAGCTTTCCCGGCTTTAAACTTAGGTTGCTTTGAAGCAGGAATTTGGATTCTCTCTCCGGTCCGCGGATTGCGACCCTCCGAAGCGCGGCGTTGGGCAACGCTAAAAGTGCCAAAGCCCACGAGCCTCACATCCGAACCACCCGAAAGCGCTTTCGAAATCGTGTCGAACACGCTGTCGACCGCTTTCGCAGAATCCGCCTTCGAGAGGCCAGAGTCATTCGCTACGCTAGCCACGAGATCGTTTTTGTTCACGATAAAGACCCCCTCACAGTTTACTGAAATTTGGGTGAGTGAAATTTAGGACGGTGTCTCAGACGCAGGAAAAGTGTAGAACGCGTCCACTACGCCGTCAAAGAGAAAAACCAAAATATCCCCAGCTTTTATACGGTTTGGGACGGGAATCACCGGTTCCATTGGTTGGTAGGCCGCGGCGGGTCGCCGCAAGCCTCAACATACTGACAATGAAGATCAAATTTCCGATGCCCGAGGGACCAAAATCACGATCCCTCAACGCATCATCCAGCTCTTTGAGAGCGCTTAGTGCGTGACAACGCCGTCGAGGTCTGCCGCGTCAGTCTCCTTGGCGGCCACCTTGGACATCTCCGCTTCCTCGTCCCACTCGATGGGAACCAACGGTTTGGTCAACGCAAGCTTGAGGACATCGTCAACGGTGTCCACGGGAACGATCTCTAGCCCGCGCTTCACGTTGTCAGGAATTTCCGCGAGGTCCTTCTCATTCTCCTTCGGAATGAGCACTGTCGACACACCAGCTCTCAAGGCGGCCAGCAATTTCTCCTTCAGTCCACCGATCGGAAGCACACGACCGCGCAGCGTGATTTCGCCCGTCATGGCGACATCCCGCCGGACCGGGATCTGGGTCAACACCGAGACGATTGCGGAAATCATGGCGG
>CEUN01089836.1_pt1 | contig 18011 bp, 13 predicted proteins | sample 361501 | NCBI WGS metagenome assembly CEUN01 (sample SAMEA2622801, study PRJEB7988) | marine metagenome | biome: marine biome (ENVO:00000447); feature: marine epipelagic mixed layer (ENVO:xxxxxxxxx); material: "saline water (ENVO:00002010), including plankton (ENVO:xxxxxxxx)" | depth 120 m | reverse complement strand
CCCCGCCACTTCCTGGGACAGATCATCGACGGTTGGGCCGAGTCCACCGTTGACGATGACAGCATCGGCCCGTTCGGAAGCCTGACGGAAGGCCGCTAACAAACTCTCCCTGTCATCGCCGACGGTCGTTCCCCAGGAGACCGAAAGCCCAACCTCCTCCAGACGTTGGGCCATGTGGCTGTAATTCGTGTTGACGGTCTTGCCGGTGAGTATCTCGTCACCGGTACAGAGGATTTCGATGCGCATGCCACCCACTCGATGATCGCGAAACAAGGAAGAAAGGGGACTCCGGCCTATCCCGTGATCCCGATGTTCCAAGGAATGAACTCGTGACGGCCCAGACCAAGCTCTTCGCTCTTGGTCTGTCCACCGGACGCAACATATAGGAAATAGTCGAAGATTTGCTGACCCATCTCGTCCATCGTCGCCGTGCCGTCCACGATCTCTCCGCAGTTGATGTCCATGTCTTCTTCCATCCGGCGGAACATGGAAGTGTTGGTGGCAAGCTTGATCGAAGGCGACGGTTTGGCGCCGAAACACGATCCACGCCCCGTTGTGAAGGCGATCATCGTGGCGCCACCAGCAATCTGGCCGGTCGCCGATACAGGGTCGAATCCCGGCGTGTCCATGAACACGAGCCCCTTTTGGCTCACCCGCTCGGCGTACTTGTAGACCTCCATGAGAGGCCCAGTCCCGCCTTTCATCAAAGATCCGAGCGACTTCTCCAGAATGTTCGCGAGACCGCCATGTTGATTTCCGGGACTGACTTTGCCATTAATCTGAACGTCCCGGCCTACGGCGTAATCGTCTTTCCACCAGCGAATGCGATCCACCAGCTTTTGCCCGATTTCCACGGTCGCCGCCCGGGCTGTCAGCGTATGCTCGACGCCGTAGATCTCGGGCGTTTCGGACAGGATACCGGTCCCCCCGTGCCGGGACAGTATGTCCACCGCGCGTCCCAATGCCGGGTTCGCCGTAATCGAAGAGAACCCGTCGGACCCGCCGCATTGCAGCCCCATGGTAATGTGGCTCGCCGGCACCGTTTCGCGACGGCATTGGTCGGCCTGAATCAGGAGTTCCTCAACAATCTCGATACCGGCCTCGATCGTTTGTCGGGTGCCGCCGCTCTCCTGCATGACAAGCGTCCGGAGGTCAGGACCAACTTCAAGATTCTGAGTGTCAAACAGGCCTCCGACCTGGCAGCGCTCACAGCCGAGACCAACCACCAGGCTCGCGGCAACATTGGGATGCTGCATATATCCGGCAAGCGTCCGATGCAAGAGGTCCATCGGCTCACCTGTCATCTCCATCCCGCATCCCGAATCATGGCTGAACGCCGCGACCCCATCGACATTCGGATAATCGGCGAGACGCTCCCTGGTAAAGTGATCGGCGATGGCGTGAACCACTGTCGCTGAACAATTCACCGTCGACATGATCGAGATGAAATTTCGGGTTCCCACACGCCCGTCCGCCCTTTTGTATCCCTGGAATACTGCCCGCTCGGCCTCGGGCAAAAGCTGGATCGGAATAAAATCTCGGGCGTAAGCGTAATCCCGGTCGAACTCGCGAAACTCGACGTTGTGGCTGTGCAACACGCTGCCCGCAGGAATGTCCGTTGCGGCAAACCCAACGGTCACGTTGTACTTGAGGACGGCCTCACCACCCACAAGGTCTCGGACTGCCACCTTATAGCCTGGCGGCACGAGATCCTGAACGACGATGCCCTCAGCCTTCAGGATGGTACCGGCTTGGATCTCCACCCGTGCCACCAGGACGTTGTCGGCCGGATGCAACCGGATCGCGGGTCCGACGGCCTGCTTTTCCTGGAGATCAAGCATCGCGGCATCCAACCCGGCACATACGGTCGCGTCCTGGGTCAGGCGGCATCACTGCGGCTGAGTTCGGCGACGGTGTCGGCGAAGGCGTCGAGGGTGAATTGGACGTCTTCTTCGGTATGCGCGCACGAGACATAGAAACAAACCTCACCCTTGAGCACGCCACGTTCCCGTAGCAGCGCATTGCAGCGCGACGCCATCTCTTGATCGCCCATCGACGACCGGTAGTCCACAACCTCCTGGTCGGTGAACACGATCTCAAACTTGGGTGGCGTACCGGATACACGGGCTGGAATGCCTGCATCGTCGAGGATGGCGGCGAACCCATCCATCAACGCCTGCCCTATTCTAAAGAGATTCTCATAAGTACCCGGGCGCTTCAGAATCTCGAGGGTTTTTCGGCCCGCCACTGCGGCAACCGGATTTCCCGACAACGTCCCGATCTGCGTGAGGAATGCGTCCTCGCCCACGGCTCCTTTATCGAAATGCGCCATGATTTCTGCCCGACCCCCGATGGCAGCAAGCGGGAACCCGCCGCCGATGGATTTGCCCATCGTGCAAACGTCGGGCGTGACGCCGTAAAAGGCTTGCGCCCCGCCGTAGGCTAACCGGAAGCCCGTGACGACTTCATCGAAAATCAAGACCAGGTCGTTGTCGCTGGCCAATTCTCGTAGCCCTTCCAGAAATCCGGGCTGCGGTGGGATTATCCGTTGGAATGCTTCTACCATGATGCCGGCAAGATCATCGCGATGTTCGCGGATCAATCCGGCCACGGTTTCAAGGTCGTTATAGGGCGCGATCAGCATCTCATCTTCGATACTCTTGGGAATTCCGGCCGAATCGGCGATCGGACGCGGATAATTGCTCGACCGGCTGGGCGAGGTGCTCATTAACCCGTAGTCGCTCATGCCGTGATAGCCGCCCTCGAACTTTAAGATCTTGTCCCGCCCCGTATAAGCGCGAGCCAGCCGCATGGCGTAGAAATCTGCCTCGGATCCCGTGCAGACAAAACGTACCTGATCGGCGCAGGCAACGGCGTCAACAATATCCGCGGCGAGCCGAATCGCGTCTTCGTTGTTGGCGAAGAAGGTCGTTCCCTTGGCAACGCGATCCTGAACTGCGGCGAGGACTTCGGGATGCGCGTGACCGACCAGCATGGGGCCGGAGCCAAGCAGGAAATCGACATATTCCTTGCCGTCCATGTCCCAGACGCGGCCGCCACGTCCCTCGGCGATAACCAGTTCGTGCGAAACATTACCGGTTGATCCGCCTGGCAGGACTCGTCTTGCCAGTTCAACGACTTGTTGCCCATCCATCGATTCAGTTTCCACAGTCATCGCCTTTACCTCACTGCCCAGCATGTTCGGTCGCACGATCACGATTCTGACCTACGGTAAGTCAGGCCCATAGCACAGGCAAGACGGGATGAATGCGTCTCCACCATGTCATCGAATGTCCGCAACCTTCACATCGCTCTCACCGAAAGGTGAAAAACGGTGACTCGCGATCGCCTGCGAACCTCTTACGCTAATCGTGCTGGACGGACATACCGAATTCACCGGCAGATGTCGGCGAAAGTGCGTCACCATTTTCGCCTGCATTAATACGCTCCAAGGCATCAGCGCAAGCGGGTTAGGGAAGGCCCCACTCAGATCCCTCTTCGACACATCCAAGAGGGATTTTTTGAAGATTAACGTTTCGTTGGAAATCGAAGACCCCGAGATTGCCCCCCAGCTTGATGCCTTGGCACCCAGTATCGTGGAAAGCTTTCAGGTTTATCTGCGGGACCTACAGCTGGAGAATTTGAACGGTTCGGCGGGACTGTACCGGATCAAGGAAGAGCTGTTGGTACGCGTGATAATTGCTGCGCAGCCACATAAGATCAAAGACGTCCTGTTCAGAGAAATGAGTGTTCAATAGATCCTGATTTCTGGGGTATTTGAACACGTTACATTCCGGCCCTTCGGGCAGAAGGGCGAAACCTTCAAATAGCGATGTGATCTAAGTGATTCCATTTGGAGCCGCTTTGCTCTAAGAGCCACTCCAAACTCGCCCTCGCGAAATTTCCTGTCAGCCGAGGCCCGCTGTCGGTTCGGCTCTCAGGACCAATGAACGGCTTTTATGACCGCCACTTCCAGCGAAGCCGAATCACTTACGATATTCCGGCAGGTGATGCTCCTGGTGTCTCTGTCGCTGGGAACACTCATCTTTGGGATGGCCATGACCGTGGTCAACGTCATCCTCCCGCAAATCCAGGGCTCGCTTTCGGCAACCCAGGATCAGGTTGCCTGGGTGGTCACCTTCCACATCATCGCCGTCGCCATGGCGACGCCATTGACCGGCTGGATTTCCGGAAGGCTCGGACGGCGCCGCTTCATGACCATGAGCATTGCCGGATTTACGGTCACAACGGTCCTTTGCGGCGCAGCAGACAGTCTACCCGAGCTGGTCGTGTGGCGCATTGCTCAGGGCCTCCTGGGCGCTCCGATGTTTCCCTTGGTCCAGGCCATCCTCTTGGATGTCTTCCCACGTAGACAGCACGCATTTGTCGTTACATCCTGGGGACTCGTCGCGGTATGGGGATCGGTCATCGGCGCGGTCTTCGGCGGTTATGTTGGAGAGGCGATCGACTGGCGCTGGGCCTTCTACCTGATCGCCCCCATCGGAATCCTTTCCTGGTTTGGATGCAAAATCTTCCTCACGGAAGGGTGGCGCGGCCGTGCCCAGCGTCTGGACTGGGTTGGATTCCTCTCGCTGATTATCGCTATCGGCTCCTTTCAACTCATGCTCGACAGAGGCCTGCGACTGGACTGGTTCGAATCACCGGAGATTATCATCGAAGCCATCGTCGCCGGCCTTGCATTCTATGTATTCCTCGTTCACAGCCTGACCTCACCGCACCCCTTTCTCAATCTGCGCCTGCTCCTCAACCGCAATTTCACCCTCGGCTTGATATTCGGGTTCCTCTTCGGGACCTTGTTCATTACGCCGATGGTCCTGTTTCCCCCGTTGCTGCAGGACTTGAGGGATTTCCCCGAATCGACCATCGGCATGCTGTTGTCCGCCCGGGGTCTCGGGAACTGGGTATCGTTCGCGGTGGTCGTCCCACTCACCAAGTTCAGTCCGCGCCTGGCAGTCGGGGTCGGTTTCGCATGTCACGTGATTGCCGGCCTCGGCATGGCACATCTCGACATGAACCTGACACTCTGGGATGTCTTCTGGACGAACTTCGTTCAGGGATTTGCGCTTGGAATTATCTACGTTCCCGTGACGGTCATTGCGTTTTCGTCCCTCTCCAGTCAGGACTTTGCCGAAGGTTCCGCAGTCTTCCATATGTTGCGGAACGTCGGCAGCTCCATCTTTATCTCGATCAGCGTGACACTGGTGGTGACGTCGACCGCCGCCAACTACGCTGGCCTCACCGAATTCGGGACGCTGTTCAACGAACTTTTCCGCTATCCGGGAATTGCCGGGGTCTGGAACGTTGAAGACCAGGCAAGCCTGATCAGCCTGTCAGGCGAGATGTACCGACAAGGGGCTATGATCGGCTACATCAACGCCTTCTATCTCTATACGTTCACGGCGCTTCTCGTTTTTCCCCTGTTGCTGCTCGTCAAGACCGGGGGTGACGTGGGGATGCGGCGTTGATGTCGGACCCACACTCGACTGCCTTGAACTTTGAGAGATGCGAGGCTCGAAGCTACACTGGGTAAGCCATGCAAGTTTTTTGCGAACGGCAAAGAGGGCGGAATGGGAGCTGATGGCCGGAAGATCGTTCGAGGTGCGTGCCACCTGGACTGCCCGGACGCCTGCAGCTGGGACGTCACAGTCGAGAACGGTCGCGCCGTGGACCTTCATGGCGCACGGGACCACCCGTTCACCCAGGGTAACCTTTGCGTCAAGGTCAACCCGTATCTGGAACATACACAATCACCAGACCGTCTCCTCCATCCCCTGCGCCGCGTGGGGAAGAAGGGAGCGGGAGAATTCGAGCGGATCTCCTGGGACAAGGCGCTGGACGAGATCTCGACACGGTTCCAGGAGGTCATCGCTCATCATGGCGGCGAGGCCATCTGGCCATGTTTCGGCACGGGGAATCAGGGCTTCATTCAAGGCAACAAGGGTGCAAGTCATCGGCTGTGGAACGCGCTGGGCGCTTCGCAGCACCGGGTAACGATCTGCGCCGTTGCCGGTGCCGCTGGAACGGCTCTGGCGCTGGGTCAGTCCACAGGCATGGACCCCGAGGACCTGGTCCATTCAAAGCTCATCATCATGTGGGGCTACAACCCCCTGTCCACCGGCAATCACGCCTGGCGGTTCATCTCGGAAGCGCGGCGGAATGGTGCCTATCTCGTCGCCATCGACCCGATTCGCACCCGCTCGGCGGCACAGGCGGATGAGCACATCCCCATCTTGCCCGGAACCGACGCAGCCCTGGCCCTCGGACTTCTCCATGTCGTAGTGAGGCAAGGCGCCGAAGATGCGGTCTACCTGGAACGGCATACAAATGACTGGGAATTGTTTCGCGAACGGATTCTCGAATATTCCCCTGAACGGGTCTCAACGATCACAAAAGTTCCAGTCGAGACCATCGTGTCTCTCGGCCAGCGCCTGGCGGATACCCGCCCTACCGCGATCCGCACTTCGATGGGCATGCAGCGTCATGCCGGCGGTGGTACAGCCATCCGCACCATCAACGCTATTCCAGCAGTAACCGGTGACTGGCAGAAAGCGGGCGGTGGTACGATCTACTCAACAACCGGGGCCTTCGCGGCCAATTACACAAAATTGAGACAGGGTGATCTCGCCCCGTGGACAACGCGGGAGCTGACGACAACGCTGATGGGTCGGAACCTGCTCGAACTCGACGATCCCCCGGTCAAGGCCCTGTTCGTGTACGGCGCCAACCCGGCAGCGAGTTCGCCCCAGCAGGATACCCTCCGGCGCGGACTGTCTCGGGAGGATCTGTTTACCGTGGTTGTCGAGAACTTCCCCACCGACACGGTGGATTACGCGGATATCGTTCTGCCTTCGACCATGCAAACGGAACATGCCGATATGCACAACGCGTTCGGCCACATGTATATCCAGTGGAATGCGCCGGCGGTTGAACGTGCGGGAGAGTGTCTCCCACATACCGAGATATTCCGCAGAATTGCGCGCGCCATGGGTCTCAACGAACCCTGCCTCTACGACAGTGATGACGACCTCGCCCGGGCGATTCTCGATTCAGACCATTCGGCGCTCGAGGGCATTACGCTCGAGAGGCTGAAGAAACAGGGCTGGTTGCGGATCAACGTGCCGAGGCCCTACCTGCCCTTCGCCAACGGGTTTCCGACGGAGTCGGGAAAGTTCGAATTCAATTCGACCCAGGCCTCGGACGCCGGTTTGGATCCAGTGCCTGGCTTCACACCGCCAGCCGAAATCATGGACGACGAGCTGGCGCAGCGGTATCCCCTGGCACTGATCGCACATGCGTCGCACTACTTCCTCAACACCGTCTTCGGCAACATGTCCGAGATGCAGAATCGGGCGGGCCCCCGCCGGGTCACCCTGAATCCCGAAAATGCCCTGACCCGCGGCCTTGCCGAGGGTGACATCGCGCGAATCTTCAATGATCGCGGTTCGTTCGAAGCCGAGATCGTTGTCAGCGATATCGTTCAACCAGGAATCGCTGCAAGTACGAAAGGGTACTGGCCCAAAATCATCGGTGATAAGGCAAATCTTAACCTGACGGTTGCCGAACGGGATTCGGATCTGGGTGGCGGCGCCGTATTTCACGACAACCGTGTGGAGATCGAGCGCCTGCGCACCTCGGCCGCAGCCTAATTTACTGGAACTCCTGTATCCGGAGCCGGAACCTGTCACCAAATTGCCAGCCCATTGATCGGCTGAGGTCTGTCATACACCTCACAGGGTCCAGTCCTAAATAGGCTATGCCGGAATTCGTGACATTCACTCGGCGCGCATGAAGCGCAGGGTGTTCTCGGCGGACCGAAACTCATTGAGCCCAAGTTGTTCACGGATGTCACCCATCAGTTTCATGGCCATTGGGTTGATGGAAATCCCGCAGCCGTTTGCGATTCGATCGTTCTTCGAGAAGGCAGCAGCTGTTACTGTAGCCGCCGTCACGGCTGCCGGTCCCAAAACGTCGGCGAGAAGCTCACGCGCCCTGTTCAGTGCCCCCAGATCCGAACCAAGGACGGTATCCGAAAAGACCAGCAATTCTCTCCCTCCCGGCACACCGGTCTCCAGCTCGGGCCGGACCAGCGATTCGGGGTTCACATCCAACTTGCTAACGCGTCCACTCTCACGGAGGCACCGGGCGTGCGCGGTGGTTCAGTAAATACACTCATTCAGGGCGGATATCCTGCCGGCAGCGATTTCGACCTGTGGCCGGGTCAATGCGTCGTGCTGCTGATAACTGAAATCCAGAAAACGGGTTCCCCGGCAGGTATTGAACTTCTTCAAGTTCTATATGCGCCCTCATTTCCGCGGGGATGAGGCTCAACGCGCGAATAATGTTCGGTCGAGGATTCTCGCCGTACAGCGCTCTCGCAGTCTCCCCGCCCTCCGGCAGTTTGGGTACCATGGGCACCCACGCACCATCCGGTGTAACTGACTCAGAGAACTCCTTCGATGGTTCTCCGTCCTGAGCCGGCGGCAGGGACCGCAGCGGCACGCCAATTCCCCGAGCGAAGACATCCAGGCTTCTAATTTGTCCGACCAGGCCGACGATTTCCACGTACTCGGGATCGCTGAGGCCATTCGCGCGTGCGTCGTCGTAGATGTCCTTGGTGACATCCATGGGCGAAACAGCCAGTTCTCTGATGAACTCTCGGGCAACCTGAGGCAATTCCGGACTAGATGAAGCTTTGAACCCCTGTGGTGCATCCAGAACGCCTGCCTCGAAGCAGGCCTGTCGCGCCTCGATCACTACGGCCAGCCGCTGAGCACCCGTACCCCACGATCCGGGTTTTCCGAGCTGATTCGGCTGCGACGCATGGACGGCCTCCAGTTCTGAACCGACGGGAAAGTAGGAATCTGCGTACAAAGCCGTGATTGGCATGCCTAAACCGAGAATCGTCGTTACGGCTAGTAGTCGCTCCCTACCTCCAAGCGGCTCTCTTGAGATTTGAGACAATTCGGTTCGGCGGACGTCGGACGTGGAGTTGCTGGTCCCATCATCACAAGTGGAACTGCTTCGCCAGACATGGCGACGGCAGTTTGAGGCCTGAGAACAGCGATGGACAGGCGACAGCACCTTGACCTCAAGGTCAATTGCCAACCAAGCTAATCAATCTGGAAAAGTTGTTCCGCGGCTGCGCTGGCTCGATCGGGAGGTCCGTCAATCGCGTGAACTGATTGGACGGTACGTACCATGAGGCTTTTGAGGCGTTTTGCGTATGGCCTGCCCGTTGCCTTGGCTTTGTTGATCAGTACGGCACCTGCGTTCGCGCAAAGCTCACATTTGACCCTGGAAAGATTTAGGCCGTGCTTACCTCAACTGGAAACTCTTGGCTGAGGTCGGACACGCGAAATCGCAAGCAAATCTGGGACTGCTGTACCTTTGCGGTAAGGGTGTGGAGAAAGATGTCGATCGCGCGGTGCAATGGATGGAAAGGACCGCAACACAGGGGATCGTGTCCGCGCAGTTCAATCTTGGTTTCCTCTATTCCACTACCAAACATGGGAAACTTGACCCTTCGACGTCCATCCATTGGTACCTTGCTGCTGCAAGACAAGGGCACCCGCAGGCTTCACTGAATCTTGCGCACGCCTACGAGAAAGGTGTGGGGGTGAAAGCCAGCTCTGTTGAAGCTCTGCGATGGCTAATAGCGGCAAGCAAGATCGACAAGTCTGAGAAGCTGCAGGGGAAGTTCGTAGAATTTGAACAGGAACTACGAGCGAAATTGTCCGAAGAGGCGATCGCCAAGGCCGTGGAGCTGGCCGAGTGCTGCTCGAGAGGCGAGACCGTCGCATCCGACTCAGCAGCGAATGTCCAGGCCGGCAAAGCGCTGGCAGAAGATCTGAATTGCGGTGGATGTCATGGTGAGGAAGGAATTAGCAACCACGACAAGATTCCGAATCTCGCGGGACAGCAGCCCAGGTACCTGCGAGCCCAGTTGGGTCTATTCCGGGCGGTTTCGGGAACCTCCAGCGATGCATCCAACCGTTTGTCGACGCGACGAGACAGGCTCATGTCAGATATAGCTTGTGAACCTGTCGGATCAGAACATCGCGGATATTGCTGACTACTACGCGGGATTGTCGTGTGGGGTACCGGCAACCTCGGAAGGAATTGAAATGCCGGCCACGGCGGAACTCTGCGCTTCATGCCATGGAAATGACGGACGAAGCGAACGCGACGATTTTCCCCATCTTGCCGGTCAGAAAGAAGGCTATCTCAGGCGGCAGCTCACAGTGCTTCGCAACTCCGCCGATATCAATCCAGCCGTTGATTTCGATGTCGATCTGCGCCACCACGGTAAAATGGCACCCAATGTTGAATCATTGTCCTCAGATGAAATCGCCTCACTCGCCCAGTATTATTCGGGCCTGTCCTGTCAGTGACGGGCTCTTCACAACGCGGGTGAATGCCTTGTCGCCATGCGTGTAGCGCGATTCGCGGCTAATCCGATCATCCGTCCCAATATGGACGGTCGAATGGGGTCCAATATCAACGGCCCGTCGTTGATTCGCGTGCCCGAATGGATCACTAAGCCGCTCGGTCGTTACTACCTGTATTTCGCCCACCACGACGGCCATTACATTCGCCTCGCGTATGCCGATGACCTCGAAGGCCCGTGGACCATGCATGAGTCTGGTGCCCTCCCTCTTTCGGAGTCTCGGTTTACGGGCCACATCGCCTCGCCTGATGTCCATGTGGACAATACGGAACGGCGCATCCGAATGTATTTCCACGGCTCCGATCAACCGAGCGGCGTCCAAGGGAGCCCACAGCGGACGCGCGTGGCGATCTCGAATGACGGGTTGTCATTCTCAGCCTCCGCCGAGTTATTAGGGCGGTCGTATTTCCGCGCCTTTGCCTGGGAAGGTTGGGTATACGCACTTGCAATGCCCGGAGTCGTGTATCGGTCCCAAGATGGTTTTACCGACTTCGTTCAGGGACCTACCCTTTTTTCGGCAAACATGCGGCATTCAGCCCTGAAACTCGAAGGCGCCACACTCTCGGTGTTCTACTCAAACATCGGTGATGCCCCTGAGAGCATTCTTGTGGCCCAGATTGAGCTTGAGTCCAATTGGCTCGATTGGCAGACATCGGAGCCGCTGACGGTCTTGAAACCAGAGATGCCGTTTGAGGGAGCCGACCTGCAACCGGTGCCGTCCAAGCGCGGCATGGCCCACGACCGGGTATGCCAATTGAGAGACCCCGCCATATACTGTGAAGAAGGACGCTGTTACCTTCTGTATTCGGTCGCGGGCGAACACGGCATAGCCATTGCCGAGATCATGCCTGAGGCGTAGGCAAAAGCAGTTTCGGGACCGATGCTCATCAAATACCCGTGCTGGTGAAGAGGAGTCCCTATAGGTCTCGAATTCATGCATTCTATGGTCCACTCCAACCATCCGATGCCTTGCTGGAGTGAGTATCATTCGTCCTCCGTATCGGCCGAAGCTGGGTACGGCTGTCGCCACAATCAGCGTTCATCCTTCTACCGTAACGATTTCTCCCCCATGAAATTCATTCCGCCCGACACCCAGGCAACGCGGAGGCAGTATTCGTGATCAGAGACCAAGCACGCATGGACGATCTGCTGCAGCGGATCAGACAGTTTGTGACAGATGTAGCCATTCCCAACGAGGACCGCGTGGAAGAAGAGGACCGCATTCCCGATGACGTCATCGAGGAAATGAGGAAGCTCGGAAGCTTTGGCTGGAGCATCCCGGAAGAATTCGGTGGCTCGGAACTGACCACGGAGGAACTCGCGCTCGCCTTCATCGAGTTCACCCAGTGTTCGGTCGCATACCGGGCTTACGGCGGCCAGAACGCGGGTATCGGTTCCGGGTGCATCATCGAGGACGGCACAGCGGAACAGAAACAGCGCTACCTGCCCAAACTGGCCACCGGAGAAATGATTGGGTGCCTGGCCGTGACCGAACCGGAAGCGGGCTCGGACGCAACGGCGTTAAAGACCCGCGCCGAAAGAGTCGAAGGCGGATACAGGATTAGCGGCGAAAAAAGATACATCACTCTGGCGCCGATTGCCGACCTCTACACGGTGCTCGCCCGGGATTCCGGAGAACGGGGCGGTGACGGCGTAACGGCTTTCCTGCTCGAACGGGATACTCCCGGCATGCGTCTCGGTGACCCTATGCCGGCGATGGGGCAGGCCGGTGCGCCGATCGGTCAAATCTTCTTCGACGATGTTTTTGCGCCGGAGGAAACGGTGCTCGGCGGATCTGAGGGGACGGGGTTTCGCTCCGTCATGAAGACGCTCAACAAGCAGCGCATCAACCTCTCGGCCCTTTCGCTCGGCCCGGCCATCCGCATGCTGGATGAGGCCGTGGCATACGCCAAGGAACGTGAACAATTTGGGCAACCCATCGCGGAATTTCAGCTCGTGCAGGCGATGCTGGCGGAGTGCAAGGTGGAAATCGAGGCCGCCAGGGCATTAATCCTCGAGACCGCAAGAAAGCGGGACCGCGGAGAGGACGTTGTGATGGACGTCAGCCTCTGCAAGTATTTTTCGACCGAGATGTGCGGCCGAGTCGCGGATCGGGTGGTTCAGGTCTTCGGCGGACAGGGCTACGTCAAGGGTCGGGGGATCGAGCGGTTCTACCGCGATGTCCGGCCCTTCCGAATCTACGAAGGGACCAGCCAGATCCATCTCTTGAACATCGCGAAGAACCTGTTGCGTCAGTGATGGAAGCAGCAGTCGAAGGGTAGCTTTGGAATGAAAATCAGAATCGATAACAAGCTGTGCCAAGGCCTCAATCGATGCAGGGCTGTCCTGCCCGAGGTCATCAGCGGCCCCATCGTATGAGAACTAGACGGCCCGACCCCGATCTTGAAGATGTCGAATACGCTCAGAAACACGAAACGCTCCCCCAACAGGAGAACCGTCTCTTACAACAATTGAAATCCGTCCGAAAGCCGTATCGAAGACCCCATTTTGATCACGAGTACTCACGTTCACGCGTCCGGAGACAAGGCATCCCAGGGTCGAATACCCGCTAGCACCTGCCCACGCCGCGGATCAGGGAGGAGTAAACTTTCTGACGGCCTGTCCCGTCGTTGGGTTCCATTGAGACGCCACTATGGCTCAAGTACATTGGAGTGGGTTCTTCAGGGGTATGCAGGCACATGATCAGTAGCGATATTTCTATCAGCCCGTCAGGGGGCGGCGTCGGCGCCTTCGTCGATGGTGTTGATTTGTCTCAGGGTCTCTCGGACAACATCGTAGGGGCGATTCGATCGGCACTCGGTGAGCACGGCGTATTATTCTTCCGTGACCAGACCCTGACCTCCGACCAGCACATTGCCTTCGCCAAGGCGTTCGGCCCGATAAATATCAATCGATTCTTCCCGGCCGTCGATGGGCATCCCGAGATTGCAGAAGTACGCAAGGAGCCCGAAGACGAATCCAATATCGGCAACCGCTGGCACAGCGACCACAGCTATGACATTGCGCCGGCGCTGGGGTCGGTACTGCTCGCGCATGAAACACCCACAGAGGGTGGCGATACGATCTTCGCCAGCATGTTTCGTGCCTATGACGCGCTCTCCGTCGGTTTGAAGAAGACCGTCGATACGCTGCAGGCGGTGCATTCGAGTCGACACGTTTTCGGCCGCGACAATGCCGAGTATTACAAGAACCGACCTGGACTTGCCGAACGGTTTGGCAATGCGGGCGCCGCGACGCAAGATTCCATCCATCCCCTCGTCATTCGCCACCCGATCAGTGACCGCAAGGCTCTCTACGTCAATCCGACGTTTACCGTGGGCATCGAAGGTTGGAATGATGCGGAGAGTGCACCGTTTCTCGATATGCTTTACCAGCACGCGGTCCGACCCGAGAACACCTACCGATATCAATGGGCGCCCGGATCAATCGCATTCTGGGACAATCGGGCGACCTGGCACTATGCCGTCAACGACTATCACGGCTCCCGGCGCCTAATGCACCGCATTACGATCGAAGGTGTGCCGCTCGAGTCGGCAGCCGCCCTGTCCTGATCCCGACCCCGCAGATCGGAACGCCGTCAATACAGGGAGCATATGCAGCGATGAGTGACTTTCCGGGAATTATTGGAACGACCCATGAGGAATCGACACCGTGGTGGCCCGAGCGAAAGAAGGCTCCCGACGGCGCCCCGAACATCGTCATCATCTATATGGACGACATGGGTTATTCCGATCCGGGTTGTTTCGGCTCGGAGATCGACACACCCCATATTGATGCGATGGCCGAGCGGGGCCTTCGCTTCAACCACTACACGACGCATCCGCTCTGTTCGCCCGCCCGGGCCGCTCTGCTTACAGGTTTGAACGCGCACGCCGTCGGCACTGGCTGGCTTTCGAACAACAATTCAGGGTTCCCCGGTTATTCGGGCGAAATGCCAGCAGATGCCGTGACTCTTGCCGAGACAGTGCGTGCGGCCGGCTACGAGACAATCATGACCGGCAAATGGCATAACACGCCGACCCCGGACACGGTTCCCTCAGGACCCAAGCATAGCTGGCCGACCCAGCGCGGCTTTGACACGTTCTACGGGTTTATGGATGGCGAAACCCATTTCTTCTTCCCCTCGCGCCTGCAACTCAACAATCAGCTCCTGCCGATCGACGAGTTCCCGCGTGATTACTACACCACGGACGATTGGACCGACCGCGGCATTCAATTCGTCACGGAGCTTCGTGCCTCGTCCGCGACCAAACCATTTTTTCTCTACATCGCCCACAATGCCGTGCACGCGCCGCTCCAGTCGAAGCCCGCTGACATGGCGAAATACCTCGGGCGGTATGACGCGGGTTGGACGGAGATGCGGTTGGCGCGTCACCGAAGGCAAATCGACATGGGATTGATCCCGCCCGACACCCGCCTGCCCGTGTCGGATCCTCGCGTACCGCTATGGGAGGACACGGACCCCGCCGATCGCACGCTTTTTGCCCGCCATATGGAGACTTACGCGGCGATGATCGATTGCGTCGATCAGACGGTCGGGCGTTTGGTGTCGTTTCTCGAAGGCCTCGGCGAGCTCGACAACACGATCATTATCTTTTCGTCCGACAACGGTGGGGCTGACGCCGGCGGCGAAACCGGCATGATCAACAACCAGGGGCGCTATATGGGTCTTCCCGCGGCACCGATGGAGAAGGAACGCGCGCGTATCGCGGACCTCGGCGGGCCGCGCAGCGTCTCGCTCTATCCGACGGGCTGGGGTGAGGTCTGCAATACACCGCTCCCGACTTTCAAGACATACACGGGCGGTGGCGGACGGCGCGTTTCCTTCGTCGTGTCATATCCGAAGCGTATCCGAGACAACGGTGCCATCCGGAGCCAGTTCATCCACGTAACGGACATCATGCCAACACTGCTGGACCTTGCCGGCATCGAACCCATCGAAGAGATCAACGGGCGGGCGGCCAAGAAGATGCACGGGATGAGCTTCACGTCCGTACTGGACGACGCCGAGGCGCTCTCACCGCGCACGGAGCAGTACTACGAATGCTGGTCGAACCGCGCCTTCTACCGTTCTGGCTGGCTCGCGAGATCCATCCAGAAACGTGGTCAGCCCATCGATCTCGACAACTGGACGCTGCATAACCTGGATGATGACTTCTCGGAGAGTACCGACCTGCGCGATCAACATTCGGACAAGCTCGACGAACTGGTTGCCGCCTTCGACGAGGCGGCCCACGAGAACATGGTGTATCCGCTCGACAACCGGGACCGCTTTCAGAAGTTCGCCGATGTTTCGGAGGAAGAGCGCGCCGCCGCCGACCAGCCCAAATCGTTCCTGCCCGGCGCACAGACATCTCACCGCAACGACATTCTGCCGCTGATCAGTGACCGCAGCTTCGTCATCCGGGCGCGATTCGATCAGCGTGAGGGAGATGAGGGCGTGCTCTGGGCCATCGGCGACCCCAGTGGCGGGATGGTCATGTACGTGGAGAGCGGTCGCCTCAATTTCCACTACAACGGTTTCGGCGATGCTGTCTCGCTGCCACCCTTCGACCTGGATACGGGTTCCCATGAAGCGGTGCTCGAGTACGAAGCGCTCGGTGGGCGAACAGGACGAGGACGGGTCCTGATTGATGGCCAGGAACAGGTCGGCTGGACCGAGTTAACGCCGACCCTGGAGTTCGGTATCTTCGAAGGCATCGATGTCGGCCTCGACCGCAACGGTCCCGTGCTATGGGACCTCTACGAGCGTCACGGTGCTTTCGGCTATAGCGGCAGTGTCAAGGACGTCCGGGTCGAACCCGGCGATCGCGCGACCGGTTGATCGACACGGCCGGGCCGCATCGTCCCCTCTACCTTCCGTACCGAAGCACCTTGCCCGGTCGCGCGCCGGTCTCTGCGCCGGCCTCCCAGATTTGTCGGCCATTGACCATGACCACGTCGATTCCCGCCGCAGGTGTCTTTGGCGCATCGAAGGTCGCACGGTCGAGAATCTCGGCTTCGTCGAAGATCGTGATGTCGGCATAGGCGCCAGGTCGAATCTCGCCACGATCCGCCAATCCGAATGTCTTGGCGGAATAGCCGGTCATCCGCCGCACCGCTTCCTCAAGAGAGAACAGCTTCAACTCTCGGCAGTAGTGGCCAAGGATGCGTGGAAAGGTGCCCCAAAGCCGAGGATGCGGATGCTCGTCATGGGGCAGGCCGTCGGAGCCGAACATGGCGTTCGGATGTGAGAGAATTCGTCGCACGTCTTCTTCGTCCATAGCGAAATACACCGCGCCGGCCGGCTGCAGGCGACCCGCCGCCTCATAGATGTCACAACCCATTTCTTCGGCGATGTCGGACAGCTCACGCCCTGCCAGTTCCGGACGTGCCTTCGACCAGGTCACCAGAACCTTTTTCGACACCTTGATCGAATCGGCTTTCAGCACCGTCGACGCTGCCATGTAGGGATAAACGTCGAAGGCGATGCCATGATGATCGTGGCCGCCAATATGTCTGTCGAAATGCGCCAGGGTTTCGGTCGAACGTCCGAAATTGCGCTTGCCCTGGACCTTGTGATGCGAAACCACGACCGGAGAGTGGGATTCCCGACCAATCCGGAAGGTTTCGTCGAGAGATCGGATGACGTGGTCCGCCTCGTCCCTCATATGAGTGACGTAGCGTGCACCGTAAGCTTTCAACGCAGCGGCGATCTCGATGACTTCTTCGGTCGGCGCCATAGCTGCCGGTTTGTAAAACAGACCGGTCGATAGCCCGATGGCGCCGGCGGAAAGTCCTTCCTCGAGCAGGCCGCGCATCGCCTTGATTTCTTTGGCGCTGGCGGCCTGGTCAAGGGAATCCATGGTCGCAACCCGCAAGGTCGAATGGCCGACCAGGAATGCCGCGTTCACGGTCGCAGGCGCCGCTTCGACATCGCGCAAGAATCCGTCGAAGGTGTTGTAGCGAAAAGCACCCGCGGCCCCGATCAAGTCCAGAGGTGGCGGCGGAGCCTCGGCAACAAGGGGCGCCAAAGAGACCCCGCAATTGCCGACCACCACCGTCGTCACCCCCTGGCTCACTTTCATGTCCATCGAAGGATTGGCGAGCAGGGCGCGGTCGTCATGGGTATGGACGTCAATAAACCCCGGCGCCACGATACGGTTTGACGCATCGATGATACGGCCGGCGGAAATGTCGCCAGGTTCTGAAATCGCAACGATCCGGTCGCCCTTGATGGCGACATCGGCGCGAAAACGGTCGGAACCGGTTCCATCGACGATGAAACCACCTTTGATCAGAGTATCCACATCGTCGTCCGGATTTAGCATGCTGGGTGACTATTCGAATGTTGGATCATTAAAACGATAGGAGGTCGCGAGTCTCCGGTCGATTCTCCGCTACGCGCAAACGCTCCTCAAGAACGGTCCGTCGTAATATCCACGTACTATGTTCCAAGATTTCCTGCGTCGGGAAGTGTTGTCTCTTCGTGGGAACGGCGGCGGGCAGAATTGATTTTCGTGCTTTACCCTCTAATATCGCC
>CEUN01071143.1_pt1 | contig 18012 bp, 22 predicted proteins | sample 361501 | NCBI WGS metagenome assembly CEUN01 (sample SAMEA2622801, study PRJEB7988) | marine metagenome | biome: marine biome (ENVO:00000447); feature: marine epipelagic mixed layer (ENVO:xxxxxxxxx); material: "saline water (ENVO:00002010), including plankton (ENVO:xxxxxxxx)" | depth 120 m | reverse complement strand
GTAAAGGGCCACTGGGACTGCATTCCTGAACTGCCCGCCATTCCCAGAGCCCAATCGGCCCGTCTTGGTATTACGCTGCGTGGTGTGGCTCGCCCTGCTCCACCAGTAATATCCCCTGCATCAATGTCGTCTGTCAGCCCATTCGAGCTCCTTCCCTTCAGCAACCATGCGAGTTTGCAAGCTGGTTGCGCAATCTTGCCGCTACGGCCTATCGCCTTTTGACTTTACACTTCGTCGCTGCCAGTATTTTGCTGTTTCTAAGCTGATAGTCTTGCTGATGCGTCCGGACTGGGAGGTAAAGCAGACTCCCGTCTGGAGCGTGTCTGCGTAGTCCTCACGAGTAGGCGGGATTGTGGGCAGTCGGAAGCAACGGCTCCTGATCCAAGGTGGAAAATTTTCACACAAGGGTCCAAATTGGGGTAAGCCATCCCCCATTGAATTGGCTCACCTTTCCATTCCATAACATCACAAAGAGGCACTTCGTGTGGTCCGATCACCGCCTAGCCGGCCGAAATGAGATCTAAGTCGTTCCCTATCGTCGATGCGCTGCAGTACAGCAACTGGTCGGAAACCGTATTCTGTCAGATGAACGAGGGCGGCGTGGCCGCCGTTCATGTCACGATCTGCTATCATGAGGATTTCCGCGAGATGGTTGAGAACATCATTGCTTGGAACCGTCTCTTCGAGGCCTATCCCGATCTGATCATACCGGGACGAAGCGGTGATGATGTGCGCCGCGCTCACGCCGAAGGGAGCACGGCGATATTTTTTGGGTTCCAGAATTGCTCGCCGATCGAAGACGACATCGGGTTGGTGGAGGTCTGCCGTCAACTGGGCGCCTGTTTCATGCAACTCAGCTATAACAACCAGAGCCTGTTGGCGACGGGATGCTACGAATCCGAGGACCCTGGAATCACGCGTATGGGGCGCCAGGTCATCCGGGAGATGAACCGGGTCGGCCTGGTGGTCGACATGAGCCATTCCGCCGAGCGTTCAACACTGGAAGCGATTGAAATCTCCGAACGCCCGATCGCCATCACGCACGCCAATCCGCATGCCTGGCACCCAGCGCTGCGCAACAAGTCCGACACCGTCCTGAAGGCCTTGGCCGAGAGTGGGGGCATGCTGGGCTTCTCTATCTATCCGCATCATCTCAAGGACGGGTCTGCCTGCACGCTGGATGAATTCTGCGCCATGGTTGCGCGAACTGCGGAAGTCATGGGAGTGGGCCAAATCGGGTTCGGTTCTGACCTGTGCCAGAACCAACCGGACAGTGTTGTCGCCTGGATGCGGAACGGAACATGGACCCGCGATACCGACTACGGCGAAGGAACGATATCGGCACCAGGTTTCCCAGATCAACCATCCTGGTTTTGTGACAATCGCGACTTTCCAAGGATTATCGACGGTCTGCGGCGGATCGGATTCACTGGAGACGACGTTGCGCGGATCGCCGGTGGGAACTGGCTCGATTTCTTCGATCGCTCCTTCACGGGCTCTGGGGCACCGTAAATGGCGGGGCTGCGGCCGCCGGAGCAGGTCATGCGCCTGGCCCGAATGGGTGCTTCCCATCAGACGCGTCTGAGCTTCATGCGCACTCTGCTTCGCCGAATGGCAAGCGAGAATTGGCGCTTCGAACGCTTGCGGTTCGATGTCGATGCGGAGGGTTACGGCACATCCGTTTATGCCGCGCATGCGCCGGAACGGACATACTCCCTAGTCGCCTTTACCCAGGCGTTGGCGCCCGAGCAGCGCACCGACCGGGTGATTGCCGAAGCCTGGGATGCGACCTTCAATCTGTTCGACGGCATTCCCGGTGACGAGGATATCGCCCGATTGGCGGAGAACACGCCGAAGCAGGAAGCCGGACGTTTCAGCGCGAACGAGCTTTCCTTGGCTCGTGCCAACAAAAGCCTGCGTACCTACGTGCACGTTGTCGAGTCCCTGGCCGCAGGGCGGCAGCCGGATGTCGATGTTCTAGCTGAAGTCGGGTACCTGATGCGCACCACCGCTGTCTACGGTAGCGGGAAATTCGGTTGTGCGGATCGGGAGAAGATTGCCGACCGGCCCGAAACCCGCGGCGCGTTTCAAGTCGAAATGCTCTCGGTCTATCTGATCCGTTGGCTGACCATCGATATGGTCGAGCATGTGGCCCGAAGTCGTGGCGGCGCAAACGCTGTGCCGATGGATCCTCAGATCAAGCGCTATATGGGCATCGGGAATTCCACCGGGTTGGGGATGGCGCCATTCCTCACCCAGCATCCGATGTTGGTGAACAGCTGGGTCCTAGCCCGCGAATCGGCGTTAGCCCGGGTGCGCGGTCTGCCGGTGGCGGCGCCGGAACAGACCGGTGCTCTCTTGCGGCTTATGGATCGTGTTCGCCGGCACCTCAAGGAATGGAACGTCGAGAACGAGATTCAGCAAGCGCGAATCGAACGCCTGCGGATCGAGATGGCCGATTTCGAAACGCGGCTCGCGGAAACGTCGGGCAAGTACCCGTGGGACAAGCTCTATTGCGTGGCCGAGAAAAGCTATTCCCTGGAAGGACAGGAGCTTGTCGCCAGCCTGCTGCTGGAGCCGCACGGAGTTCTGATCGACGATCTGGCGGATGGAATGTACACGGACGGAGCGACAAGGATCTATCCAGCGATGACGGTGGCGGAATTGCGCTCCTTGGTCGAGGCTCGTTACGGCTGGGCGCTAGAGCGGGACTACGATCAGCCGGCTGCACAGAAACGCTTTTGGTACTATTCCGAAGACAAGCTGGAACCGCGCCTGGGCGAGCGCGAACGCGAACCCGGAGGCGATAGGGAAATGCCATTGGGCGTCGCCCGCGACGTTGCTGCCCTGTATGGATCGTTAAACGGAGAGAATACCGAAGCCTCAATTGCGGAGTTTGTTTTGGCTCATCCTGAGCATCGCCACGTGCTGCGCCGCGTGCAATTGGTAGCGCAGTATCCCTACGGGGAAATCTACGATAGTTTGATCGACGATGGCATTCGGCCTCTCGATCTCCTGCGTTTCAAGCTGGCTTTTTTCGGTGCCTCGAAGTTCGATCCAAAATCGGATTTGTGGACGCGGATCACCATGTTTCAGGGAGCGCCGATGCCCGATGAAATCGACGCCGCAACCGCTGACGACTGGACCTTTCCGATCAAGCCGGAGATCGCCGCATGAGCGGAACCCACACGACGGTATCGCTGAACGAGATCGGCTTTTACATCACGCGGGCCGCGGTCGGAGTCGGCGTGCCTTTTGGTGTTGCCGAGGACTTCGCAACGGCAGTTCGATGGTCGGTCTGTTTTGGTATCGATCCGGCGATCGTGGCCTTGTCCTGTTTAACAGCGCTAGATCTCGATCCTAGCCTGGGGCGTATTAAGCTTCTGGGGAGCCGGGAATGGCATACGATCCGCGGAGAAGGCGGGACTTCGGTAGTGTTCGCGGGCATATCCATGACCGAAATCTGGCAAGGAGTGGCGCTCCCACAGAACCGACTGACGGTCCTTTCCATCGACTATCCGCTTCTGGCGCTGGCGTATGCTGCCTTTGCCGATGGGAGGCCGGTGAAAATCGAGTGGCCGGGCGTGCACGCCGTTCTGGATGGGGCCGGTGGGATTGTGATTCAGGCCGTTGATCTCGAAGCATTGCAAACGCGAGGTTCGGTGGACGTGATGCTAACCGCGCCGGTTTCAGGATTGGCGAATTCCGGCGATTTGCACATCACGTCTTCCGATATTGATGCGGCGAATCATCGGCTGTTGTGTAACGGAGTCGCGCTTGACGCCCCGGCTTGGGCGGGGATTGTCGAGTTGTTTCGTCGCTGTCTTGTCCCCTCCAACGAACAATCCAGACTTGCGGGTGCCGGGGCCGGACTGGTCGATACTGATTAGTTGGGAAGCGTCCACAATCTTATGTAGGGTGGCGAAGAAGGCGCTTCCGGATTTGGCTATGAGGCGAAGTGGGGCGGAGCGCTCTACCTAGTCCGCTTTTCACAGAAATCCAGACTCAAGCCTAATTGTGGTCTGACTTTACTCGAGTAATTTATGCCTGACCTGTGCTGACGAAGAACACCAGTATCAATCTCTCGCCATTGGCTTCGGCTTTTGCAGCATCGGTCGCCACCTGCTCCTTGTTGACTGTACGCGGGCCGTCGTAACAGCAGACCCGGAGCGGCTGGTAGTTCACATCGCCCGACCGTTACCGATGGGCGAGCTCTGGTTCTCTATATGCTCCCCGACGGTGAAATCGAATTTACTGGCGAGTAGGTTTTTTCGAGTCTAAGCGTGGCTCGGCATGATTTGGCTACCGTTTCTGAAGAGCGTCGACCAGTTCCCGAGCATATCGTCGCTTATTTTGTTCACGGAGATGCTGCCCGATTGGAAGCGACCGACTGAGACGGCATTCGGTCTTGGTCCGATTTCTTCTTTTGGCTACTAGGTGACGAAGAATTTGTTGAATTGGGCGTCCGCTCAATGAACTTTAGCGGCCGCCACTGATCGGGTTTGAATCAGTCCAGAGAGTTCATTCTCTCCAAATTTTTGGCGTGGCCACTCGGTTTAGATATCCAAATCGGACGAAGCGAATTTTTGGGCTTCTACTCAATTTCACGGAACGCGAGGCTTGACGGCATCCTTGCCCGAAATAGACCGGGTGGCACGGCGAATGCTGTAGGCCAAGGAGGCAGCTCCCAGTACCAATAGGATCGTGGAGACCGGACGCGTAAAGAAGTTCAGGGGGTTGTAGTCCAGCAGCTGCATGCTCTTGATAAAGGCGGACTCGCCGAGCTGACCCAGGATGACGCCCAGGACTACAGCAGCCATCGAATAGCCCGAGCGCCGCATCAGATATCCAACAATACCAGCGAGGAACATGACCCAAACATCCACCACCAGTCCGCGGAGTGCGTAGGCACCAATCGAGGCGATCAACAGGATGGCGGGTGCGAGCAGGCTGAATGGCACGCGTAGCAGGTGCACGACAGTTTTGGTCTCGATGTATCCCAGCAGGAAGATTCCGACGTTCGCAAAGAACATGGCGACGAACACCACCCAAACGAGATCCTTGCTGGTGATCAGCACGAGTGGGCCAGGCTCCATTCCGTGAATCTGAAAGGCACCGACCATCACGGCCGTCAACGCACCACCCGGGAGACCGAGTGCGAGCAATGGAATCATCGCCGCGCCGGTCGCAGCATTGTTCGCCGTCTCCGAAGCCACGACACCCTCGATCTCGCCCTTGCCGAACCGCTCGGGATGTTTCGACCAGCGTACCGCCTCGCCATAGCTGAGAAAGGCGGCGAGCACTGCACCGATGCCCGGCAGGATCCCTGAGAAGAATCCGATCAGAATGGATCTCACGACCGCAAACTTGAGGCGCCAGAACTCGGCGAGACTGGGAAAATCGATCCCGAGCGCCGGTGGCACGCGCAGGCCGCGGGCAATCTGATGTCCCTGGATGAAGACCTCCGACACGGCAAAGAATCCCAGGATCAGCGGCACGAAATGAATGCCGGCCATCAGGTAGTTGATGCCGAAGTCGAAGCGGGCGAGACCACCAGCGGGATCTGTGCCGATGGTACCGAGGAGCAGTCCGAAGAGAACAGAGAGCCAACCCTTCCACACGGTTTCGGCGCCTACCGTCGCGGCGATGGAGAGGCCGAGAAAGATCAATGCGAATATTTCAGGCGGTCCGAACGCGCGAATGGCCCAGTTGGCCAGTGGCTCAGTGGCCGCCATCATGAGGACGCATGAACCGATGCCTCCGAGCGCCGAACACGTGACTGCCGCACCGATGGCCCGGCCCGACTCACCCTTCTGCGTCATCGGATAGCCGTCGAAAGCGGTCGGGGCGTTCTCGGCGCTTCCCGGGATATTGAACAGGATGGCAGTGATTGCACCACCATAGATGCCCGAGACGTAGATGACGGCGAGCAGCATGATGGCGTGGGACGGAGCGAAATAGACGGAAAATGGCAACAGCACCGTGGCCAGGGTCACGGCGGAGAGGCCGGGTATGGCCCCAAACATCAGGCCGCCGATCAGTCCTCCGAAGAACACGGCAAGTCCGGTCGGATCGAAGAACAGCGTCGTGAATCCGAGGATGAAATCGTCCATGAACGACTCGCAGCGTCTACAGAGCGCCGAGCATGACCAGGAAGGCGTTGCTGAGGTCGTAAAATCCCGGCCAGTTTCCGGTGGGCAACGGCACGTATAGCCATACCGTAAACATCAGCAGTACGCCGACGTAAATCCCAACGGTCGTACAGATCAGGTGAATCCAGTTGCGCTGGCCGAAGATGTGCATGTAGCCGGCGATGAAAATCGGCGTGGTGATGTAGTACCCCGCGCGTGGTAGCAGCCAGAGGTATAACAGTGGCCAAAGAAAGGTGCCGGCGATGCGCAGCGTGGCCCAGAGCCCTCGCTCCACTTCAAAGTGCTCGGCACCGAATTCCTCGGCTAGGTGCGCGCCTCTCTTGATTGCGCGCCAGCTGGACAACAGCGACAAGGTGGCGACAACAAATATGGCCAGGAGCACACCCCGAGGCCACGACACGGTACCCCAACGGTAGATCTCGAGATCCCGCTCGAAGGTGTACGAGTACACCCACATGAGCATGAAGATGGCGAGCCATATACCAGACTCGACGAGCAGGCGCACGACGCGCGCGCGCGCCTGCCCGGACCCGGCATTACTCATTCGCCGAACTCGAATACCAAAGTCCGAAAATAACTACTTGGTGAAGCCGATCTTCTTGTAAAGCGCGACGTAAGCGTCAACGAGACCCCGCACAAGATCCGTCGCATCCTGGCCACCGTAATAGCTGCGCGCCAAGTGCATGTACTTGCTCTGGTTGAACTTCTGGTAGTCGTCCGTCTTGAACGCCGCGTCACAGGCTTTGACCAAATACTCCTGCCGCTCCTTGGGAACGTCCTTGTGAACCCAGAAGAGCCGGACGCGCTGAAGAACCGGCACGTCACCGATGTTGGCATCGTTGAGCGACGGCACGTCCTTGAACGCATCGGGACTCGATGACAGAACGTTCAGGATGGCCTTCATCTGGCCGCCCTCGAGGTACTTGCGCACGTCACCCGGCTGCTCGAACAAGGCATCAGTATGCCCACCGATAAGCGAGGCGTAACGTTCTGCCGGCTTGTCAAAACTGATCTGTTTGACCTTGATGCCTGCGGCATCCTCGATGGCGCCCCACTGAACGACTTCCATCGAACCTTCGACGCCGATGTTGGCCAAATTCACCTGTCCGGGATTCTTCTTCGCGTACGCCACGAAGGATGCCCAATCGGTGTACCGGTTCTCATCAGGGCGAATGTAAACCTGACTGAAGGTCGCTTGAGTCACACAGATCGGGATCAGATCCTTACCCAGGGTAAAGTCGATCTGTTTCGCAGCTTCAGCAGTAATAATGCCATCCGTCTGCTCCAAGATCGTATAGCCGTCCTTGGGCCGACCCATGAAATCGGGCATGGCGGCGAGACCACCACCGCCAGGTTTATTCTCGACGGAGAAACCGACGCCAGTGATTTTCTGCATGGCGGTAGCCCATGCACGGGCAACCTGATCGGACCCGCCGCCCGGCCCATATGGCACGATGATTGACACCGTCCGTTCGGGATAGCCGCCCGGCTTCATGAGATCGGCCCCGGCGGCAACTGTTGAGATGCCTAATCCAGCGATGATCGCTGTAACACCGCAAATAGTACGGACGCTTTTCTTTGCAGACATGATAGTTCCTCCCCCGGAACATTATGACGTTTCTAGTTTGGATGTGTCCCACACCCAATTGGGAGTAGCGATGGGACTATGGAAACTTTAGCACTCTGGGTTGGTTGTCGTCGACCGTATGAGGTGGTCCCGTTTTGTTGGACAGTCTGGCAGCGTGGTTAAGGTGTATTCCTGTTAGGAGGCACGAAAAACACCAGTATCAATCTCTCGCCATTGGCTTCGGCCTCTGCAGTGTCTGCTTCCACCTCCTTCATATTTGATCTCCTCGGGCCGTCATAAAAGCAGACCCTAAACGGCTGGTAGCCTATCCCCTTTCTCGCCTCCAGCGCCCTAAGGCGCCGCTCAATCGTGGCTTTCAACTTCCAGCTTCCTGAGCTTCGAGCTTCTTTAGCCTCTCTTCGATCTAGATCGTCTCGATGGCTCTTCGCTTTGCCTCCAGCACGCCCGCTATCGTGCTTGCCTCCTCCGGTGTGATGTCGGCCTTTGCCATCGCGACGATAACCGCTGACTGAGCGGCCGTGACGTCAGCGGCAGTCTCCACCTTCGGAAGATCGATTTTGATTGGACGGGACTTGCGCGGGCAGATCGTTGGCGTCGATCTGGTCGAAGTGTCGCCCCCGTACGATCCCAGCGGCGCAACGTCCATGCTGGCGGCACAACTACTCCTGACCCTGCTGGGGTATATCTTCGTGGCGGCCTGATCCAATTCGCTTATCGCAACCTTTCTGGGGGAACTCGAAATGGCAATCTATGAACTGCGGACCTACGCCCTGCGGGTCGGCGTCATGAAAGAGGCAATCGGCTACTACAATGAGCTGGGGTGGCCGGCCCTGAAAGAGGGTGGCTTTGACAAGAAGCTCATCGGTTACTTCATCGCTGATACGGGGAAGATCAACAGCCTGGTTCATATGTGGAAGTTCGACGATGACAGCGATCGGCGGGCCCACTATGACGCTCTCTTCCAGTTCGATGATTTCATGGCCTTTGCGGCGAAATTCAGGCCGTTGGTGATGACTCAGGAGGTTCAGCTCCTTACGGGGTCGCCCTGGGGCCCTCATCCGTAGGCAAGATCGACCACGTCTCTTTTCGACCGTCGAGGCCCACGCCATCGCCTGCCCGTATTCCGGCACGCGCCCTGATGCCCGGCATGCAAATGCGAACAGGCTACGGACCGGCGTAGTCGAAGGATGTGTGGTAGCCGTTCCTGTCGGAGATCTCCCACGTCATGTCGAAATCCCGGTAGCGCAACACGGACGACCTGGAGACGATCTTCGCCGCCCTGGAGATCACGCCCATCGGCGAGTTGACGATGGTGACCGGACCCTCTTCCTTTCCCTCGATATCGGTCATCTCCATCGTGGCGATCCGGGCCATGGCAAGGCTCATCGACTGTCCTTCTGACCGGTAGTCGATGGGGGTGAGGCGTTCTCCGAGGACTTCGTCGATCAGGTCCACGGAAAGAGCCGGGGGACCACCGGCACGGCCCGAGAAGATATTTGAGAGCGCGCCGGTCTGTGCCTCGGAGCCGCGGCTGTCGATATAGCGTGCGAGGCGCCAGCCGCCGTCCACCATCAGCCCGGGCACGTGCACCATGTGGACGACGTTGAGCCCGTCGAGCGACGTTTCGCCATGATGCCCGCTATCGATGTGCCATCTGATCATAACCGTGCAGGCGCCGTCCGTCGGCGGACTCTTGAAGATAAAGGGGCACGGAATGCTGCAGTTGCAGGCTTCGAAATAGGTGCCCACCAGTTTCCAGCTCGTGGTCATCGACACCCTCTCGCCGGCCATGATGGCAATTTCAGGTGGGGAGGCAAGCAGTCCCCTGGCCCCGGGGCCAGTCGTCGGGCGATAATCGCCGATACCCAATTCTCAGGAGGCTAGATCCGACATGGAACAGATGCCCTTTATCACGCTCGCCCAGTGCCGGGCCGCCATGGACGCCATGCTGGAGGCGGCGCAGAAGAAACCAGAGCATCCCGTGGCGATGGCGATCGTCGATAGCACCGGTTTCCTTATCAACTATCAGGAGATGGACCGCCTCAGGATGTTTACCAAGACCCACGCCATACGAAAGGCTTACACGGCGGCAGTCACCGGATTGAACAGCGGCGCCCACGGTGAGTGGATGAAGTCCCGAGGCCTGACGGTGCGCGAGATGGGTGGGGATCTGCAGCTCACCCCCGGCTTCGGTGGCGTTGTCGTCCGCGCGAGCATGCATGATCAGGAGGACTTTCACACCAATGTCATGGGCGGTATCGGCGTGGGCGGGTACCTCTCAGGCCAGGAAGATGAGGATCTGGCCATGATCGGCCTCAAGGCCATGAATGTGTAAAGCGCAAAATTCTGCGGCCCCGACAGCGTGCGAATTGTGCGAATTGTCACAATTCGGTTGTCTTGAAAGGTTCGGAATCGGGCTGCCTGGCCGGGACGGAGCTTTCCAGCCGTGTAAGTTACTTGGCGATGGCCTTCACGAGGTCGCCCCGGCTGACGATGCCCACCAGAGTGCCACCGCGCACCACGGGTACCTGGTTGATCTTCCGCCGCAGAAAGACCGAGGCGATCTCCTCGGCCGGTGTTTCAGGTCCGGCTGTCACCAGCGACGTCGTCATGATTTCCTTGGCGAGCATCGAAACGTTCTTTCTGTTCTGTCCCCGTTCCACCATCCGGCGGTGATGACACCCGCCGGCACCCTTCACTGCAAGCTGGAAAGATTGGCAATCAGCAGCAAGTTCTCCCGGCGCATCTCGTCCGAAATCTTATGGGCGATGTCCGAGTCCGCGCCGAGCGATTGCGATGCGACAGTGCTGCAATGTTTCGCGGACTCCCGGTACCCGTCGATGATGGCCTGCTCAATGAGTTTGACCGCCATGCTCGTCTGCTCCGGGCTCGGTTGCAGTTCGAGGATCTTAAACACGGCCTCCGCCGTTTCCTGCGCACTTTAAAGAATGTTCATGGCCATTTCCGTCCTAATGCTGCCCCTGAGCAGGTCACAGGATACGCGGCTTCTGCCAGATGTGGGGAAGCCTTACCCTTGACGGCTTCCCAATCCACGGGTTTTAACAGAGACTTCCCATCCTGGCCGAAACCCCCGGGTGCCGAGTCGATCACGACTAATCTTGCGCAAGGTGTATGAGAGGACGGAATCATGACATCACATTTGAGCGCTGCGGATATTCGCGCGAAGTTCGATCATCCGGTTATCGACGCGGATGGTCATATCGTCGAGGTCGCCCCGGTCTACGAGGAGTACATCAGCAAGGTTGCGGGACCCGAGCTTCGCGACCGGGTTATCGAACATCTGAAGAACATGGTGCGCCAGTGGTACAACGTCTCCGACGAGGAACGGTTCGAACGCCACATTCAGCGGCCGGCCTTCTGGGTCCATCCGGCGAAGAACACTTATGATCTCGCCACGGCCATGTTGCCGAACCTCATGCGGGCTCGCATGGACGAGATCGGCATCGACTTCAGCATCGTGTATCCGACCTTCGGATTGCTGGTCCCCCGCATCCCGGAGGAAGACGTGCGCCGGGCGGCCTGCCGGGCGCTCAACCTCATGCACGCTGAGCTCCTCGGTGACCATGCCGACCGGATGATCCCGGCCGCCGCCATCCCGATGTTCACGCCCGAGGAAGGCGTTGAGGAGATCGCCTACGCCGGTGACGAACTCGGATACAGGGTCGTCATGCTTCAGGGCAATGTCCGCCGCCCCATGCTGAGCCAGGACGGCAAGCCGGTGCCGGGCAACCCCGTGTGGATCGACAGCCTCGGGATCGACAGCCCGCACGATTACGATCCGCTTTGGGAGGCCTGCGTCTCTCGCGGTATTCCTGCCAACATGCACACAGGTGGCATGGGCTGGGGTACGCGCATGTCGCACACCAATTACGTCTACAATCACATCGGTCACTTTGCGGCCTCGCACGAAGGCTGCTGCAAGGCCCTGCTGCTCGGTGGCGTGCCCGAGCGATTTCCCGATTTGACCTTCGGTTTCCTCGAGGGCGGCGTCGGCTGGGCCACGACGCTTTACGGCGATCTGATCTCCCACTGGGAGAAGCGGAACAGTGACTCCATTCAGAACCTGAATCCGCGTACCATCGATTCCGCCCGCTTCCGTGAGCTTTGCGACGAGTACGCCGCCCCGGGACATCGCGACTCGTTGGAGCGGTTTGCCGAGAACGTCCACTGGATGTTCGCGGCCGACGTGGAACAGAAAAACGGCATCGAAGACGAATGGGCCAGGAGCGGTATCAAAACCGACGAGGACTTCGCCGCGGTCTTCTCGAAGCACTTCTTCTTCGGATGCGAGGCCGATGACCGCGCCGTGGCGGGGGCGTTCAATGCCAAGGCCAACCCGTTCAACATCCGCCTCAACGCGATCTTCAGCTCGGACGTCGGACACTGGGACGTGCCGGATATCAGCGGCGTCCTCGGGGAGGCCTACGAACTCGTCGATGATGGCTTGATCGACGATGCTGATTTCCGGGACTTCGTGTTCACCAATACGGTTCGCCTGCACACGATCAACAAGCCCGACTTCTTCAAGGGGACGGTGGTCGAGGACGCGGTCAACGATTTCCTGGTGTCGGAGTCCCAGTCCCAGGCAGCGGAATAGATCGAACGATCGACTCTTTTTCGAGGGATAGGGTGCAGCTTTACAACACGTTTATTTCGTCGGCGAGCTATCGGGTTCGCATCGCGCTGAACCTCAAGGGCGTCGCGTATGAGTATGTCAGCGTGAATCCGCTCAAGGGCGATAACCTCAAGCCCGAGTATCTGTCTGTGAACCCGCAAGGCTTGATACCGACGCTCGTTGATGGTCAGAACACGCTGACCCAAAGCCTGGCGATTATGGAGTACCTGGAGGAAACCCACCCGGAACCGCCACTGCTGCCGGCTGATCCGGTGGGGCGCGCCCGGGTGCGGGCCCTGTCGCTCGTGCCGGCCTGTGAGATGCATCCCGTCTACACGCCACGGGTCCGGCAGTACCTTGCCAATGAGCTTGGCCTGGATCAGGAAACGTCGATCGCCTTTGGCGGCCACTGGATTGGACTGGGATTTGGAACCCTGGAGTCACAGCTCAAGGACAGCCCGCATACCGGCATGTTCTGTCATGGCGATCGGCCGACCCTGGCCGATGTCTGTCTCGTGCCTCAGCTCTTCATCGCGCGGGTCGTGCAGGCCGACGTCTCCCCATATCCGACGCTGCTCAGGATCGAGGAGGCCTGCCTCGCATTGCCCGAATTCAAGGCCGCACATCCCGACAATCAACCCGACGCGCCCGCGGACGACTAGGAGGAGCCGTGAAGCTCTACAGCTTCTACATCTCGTCCGCGGCCTATCGCGCGCGCATCGCCCTCAACCTCAAGGGCTTGGCGTACGAGTACATCGCTATCGACATGTTCGCCGAGGAGCACCTGTCATCCGAGTACGGCGAGATCAACCCGCAGGGCCTGGTCCCTGTCCTGGTCGATGGCGAACACACCCTGTCGCAGACCCTGGCGATCATGGAGTACCTCGAAGAGGTCTATCCCGAACCACCGCTATTGCCGGACGATCCTGTGGAACGCGCGAGGGTGCGGGCGCTGGCGCTCGTTCCCGACTGCGAAATGCATCCGATCAACAATCGTCGCATCCGCGAATATCTCGTCAACGACCTCGAACTTGGCCAGGAGACGATGATCGAATGGATCGGGCACTGGAATGCCAGGGGATTTGCGACCTTGGAGGCGTTGCTCAGCGAGAGCCCCCATACCGGGGTATTCTGTCACGGGGACCGCCTGACTGTAGCTGATGTGTTCCTGGTGCCGCAGCTCGACGCAGCGCGCCGTTTCGAGACCGACCTCTCACCCTATCCCACGGCACTCAGGATCGAGGAGGCCTGCCTCGCGCTACCGGAATTCCAGGCGGCGTCACCGGGAAACCAGCCCGACGCGCCTCAGGGTTAGGCGGTCAATACACCCCCATCCCGGCCTTCCCCCTGTTAGGGGGAAGGAGAGCAATGAGGTGTGATCACTGGGCTTGAGTCCTCCCCCCTTGCAGGGGGGGCGTGTAGAGGGGGGTCAGTCTACGATTGTGATTTTCGGGGTCAGCTAGACCCCAGGTCCGGTCACGATTCTTCGCGCAGTGCGTCGATGTCCTCATCGGGCCAGTTCTCTTCCCACCAGGCTTCGGCGCGTGCTCGGGCCTCACCGATTTTCAGGCCGGACATGCTCTGCAGGATGATCTGCCGGTCCTTCGCCGCGCGCTCATTGCCGAGCGCCGCCGAGAGATTGACCCAAAGATGCGCCAGCATGTAGTTCTGCAGAACGCCGATCCCCCCGTAGTACAGCAGCCCGAACTTGTGCATGGCTTCGGCGTCGCCCGCATTGGCGGCGCGCCGCAACCAGGCGAAAGCGGCTCGCGATCCGCGGCGGGCCACCGCCACCAGGCGTTCACGCGCCTTCGCGACCTGCCCTGCCGCCGCGCCCTTTTGATGCCATTCTGTGGCCTTGTCTTAGCTGATGCGGACGCTGCGGCCCTTCTCGTACATGCGGCCGAGATTGATCATGGCGAGACCGAGGCCCGCGTTCGCCGCCTCTGAGAACAGCCGAAACGCTTCTTTCTCGTCCTGTTCGATGCCGCGGCCATCGAGATAGGATCGGCCCAGGTTGTTCTTGGCCTCCGCATGATCCTGCACGGCGGCACGCTGGTACCATTTCGCCGCCGTCGCATAGTCCTTGAGCGTTCCACGTCCGTTTTCGAACAGGACACCGAGGCTGTTTTGGGCGCCCGCGTGGCCCTGCTTCGCGGCGCGCTGGTACCACTGAATGGCGATAGCATCTCCGCGCGGGACAGCCTGTCCGAGAAGGTACAGGAACCCCATCATTTCCTATGAATTCGCATCGCCCTGCTCGGCCAGGGGGCGCCATTCCGCGACGGCGGCCTCGAAGTCGCCGTTCCGATAGGTAGCCATGCCAGCGGCAAAGTCGGCCAGTGCCGCTGCCGGCAGCAGCAGGATCGCCAAGGTTAGAGAAACGAATCTTGTAGGCATCGTACCTCCGTGAGCGCAGAATACACGGACTGCGAGAATTGGATAAGTGTCTCGCGCCTTGGTTAACAAAGTGCTTGAGCTGGAGACCGCCCTGAAAGGAGTTTACGGCCTGATATTTGTCTCCATGAGGGCGATCAGCTCATCCTCCAGGGCCCGCCGTCGGCGTTTCAGGGTTTCCATCTGATCGCTGGTTTCGGCCTCTGCTCCGCCGACCGAGTCCAGGCGTTCGCTCACGTTGTTGTATTTGTGGCAGAGGTTGTCGAAAGCCGTATTTCTCCCCGACAGATCTTGGATGGTGGCATGATAGTCGGGCAGGCGCTCAAGCAGCTTGCGAATATGTTCGGTCATTTGCCGCGCCTTCCCACGCATTGGAGGTTCCGGTCTTTCTCAAACCTATGGACTTCCGCTCGTGGGCTCATTGATCTTGATTAGCGTCTCCGGGTGCCCCGAATTGGATTCAGCCGACAGAAGGGCCTAATCCGGTCGTCATGCAGTCGTTAGATTTTGTATGGTCGTCTGTGGGGTGGGACAGAAGCGCACGGTACGGATGACCACAAGAATCGGTATCAATGGCATGGGTCGCATTGGTCGCCTCGTTCTGCGGGCGATACTCGGTGGCGTTCAGGACTATGCGTTCGACGAGTTAGAATCCATCGAAGTCGTGCATTTGAACGAGGTGGCAGCCGACGCGACGGCAACGGCCCACCTTCTGGAATTCGACAGTGTGCACGGCCGCTGGCGCGAAGAGATTGCCGGCGATGGCGATGTTGTCATGATCGCCGGTCGACGCATCGGATTTACATCCGAAGGTGCACCCAGCGATGTGGACTGGGCGTCAGCGGGCGTCGACGTCGTGCTCGAGTGCACGGGAAAATTCCGCACCCCGGAATTTCTGGCGCCCTACGCCGAGCGTGGCGTCAAGACGGTGATCGTGGCGGCGCCCGTGAAAGAGGGGGCGCTCAACGTCGTCATGGGCGTCAACGACGACCTCTATGATCCCGCCATTCACAAGGTTCTAACGGCGGCATCGTGCACGACCAATTGTCTGGCGCCAGTCGTCAAGGTCATTCATGAAGAAATTGGGATTCGACACGGCGTCATCACCACCATTCATGATGTCACGAACACGCAGGTGGTCGTCGATGCACCGCACAAGGATCTTCGGCGGGCGCGTTCTTCGTTGTCGTCGCTGATCCCCACCACTACCGGTTCGGCTACAGCGATCGGTCTGATCTATCCCGAACTCGAGGGGAAATTGAACGGGCTCGCCGTGCGTGTGCCGCTCTTGAATGCATCACTCACCGACTGTGTGTTCGAAGTGGCCCGCCCGACCACCTGCGAAGAAGTGAATGCCCTGCTGCAAAAGGCAGCTTCGGGACCACTTCAAGGCATTCTCGGGTTCGAGGCGCGCCCGCTTGTTTCCGCCGACTTCATCAACGACGTGCGGTCCTCGGTCATCGACGGCCCGTCGACTGTGGTTGTGGACGAGACACAGGTGAAGATTCTCGCCTGGTACGATAACGAGATGGGCTATGCCTGCCGAATGGCGGAACTGGTGGTCAAGGTTGCCACGAGTTCGGCTTCGGGTGACGCCATCCGATCGGCAGTGGGTGCCACGCCGTGACCGACCTGCGCAACTACGCCGTCGTCACGGGTCCGTACTGGACGTTCACCCTGTCGGACGGCGCGTTGCGCATGCTCGTCCTTCTGCACTTCTACACCTTGGGGTTCACGCCCTTTCAGCTTGCGTTCCTGTTCTTGCTCTATGAGTTCTTCGGGGTTGTGACCAACCTGATGGGCGGATGGATCGCTTCGCGTATCGGAATCAAGGTCACCCTGTGCGGCGGTCTTGCACTTCAGGTCTTCGCCCTCCTGATGCTTGCGGGTCTCGACGAGCGCTGGGCGTTATGGCTCTCGATCGCATACGTCGTCGCCGCACAAGGATTATCCGGCATTGCTAAGGATCTCACCAAGATGAGTTCCAAGAGCGCCATCAAGCTCGTCATACCCGACGACGCTCATGGCACCCTGTTCAAATGGGTGGCGTTGCTTACGGGCTCCAAGAACACCCTCAAGGGCGTGGGTTTCTTTCTGGGTGGACTGCTTCTCGGAACCCTCGGTTTCGAATTGGCGCTGTACTCGATGGCGACGGTCCTGGCCGTGGTCCTGCTGATGGCCGCATTCCTCTTGCCGGGAAAGCTGGGGCAGGCAAAAGAAAAAGAAAAGCTCAGCCGCCTCTTCTCCAAGACACCCGAGATCAACCTGTTGTCTGCCGCGCGATTCTTCCTGTTCGGTGCGCGCGATGTCTGGTTCGTGGTGGGTGTTCCGGTCTTCCTTTACGGCACGCTGCATTGGACCTTTACCGAGGTTGGCTCCTTCCTGGCGGTCTGGGTGATCGGTTATGGGGTGGTTCAGGCCGTCGTGCCGGGTTTTGTCGCACGGTCGGCGGATGGGCGGACGTCGGAAACCCGGGCGGCACGTCAATGGGCGTTCGTTCTCGGACTGATTCCGATCGCCATTGTTATTGCAATGACGCTCGACGAACGGCTGGCCCTTTCCTGGCTCACGCCGGGATGGGTGATCATCGTCGGGTTGGGCGCCTTCGGCGTGGCTTTCGCCATCAACTCTTCCCTGCACTCGTATCTCATTCTGGCATTTACGGACACGGACAAAGTCGCGCTCAATGTGGGGTTCTACTACATGGCCAACGCGGGCGGCCGACTTGTGGGCACGTTTCTGTCAGGCGTGATGTATCAGGCAGCGGGGCTGGCGGGATGCCTGCTGACCGCATCGGCGCTCATCGGCGCGAGCTGGCTGATCACCCTGGCCCTTCCCGTGGGCCGACGTGACGTAGATGCTGCCGTACCGTGGAGTTGAACCCGATCAATCTGTCTGGGGCGCGGTTGACGAGAGGCTTACTTCTTCCAGAACGGTTTGGCGGCACTGAAGTCGTTCCAAACTCCCTGAAATCTGGCGAGATCGGCTTCGAGATGCGCTTACCGCCATCCTGTAATCAAGCCCTGAGCCTTGGCAAGGTCTTCGCCGTCCAGCCCCTCTCTGCGGCCGCGCCTGACGAGGCTGGCGACCAGGTGTGGCCCGACCACCGAGTCATTCGGGGTGCCCAGCGTGTCCTGAATGGCGACGACGCGGGACAGATAAGCCTTCGAACGCTTCTTGGGGGAGAGGCTCGCCATGAACTCGCCAGCATAACGAAGTTTCTTTGCCGCGAGACGGAC
>CEUN01434695.1_pt1 | contig 18025 bp, 15 predicted proteins | sample 361501 | NCBI WGS metagenome assembly CEUN01 (sample SAMEA2622801, study PRJEB7988) | marine metagenome | biome: marine biome (ENVO:00000447); feature: marine epipelagic mixed layer (ENVO:xxxxxxxxx); material: "saline water (ENVO:00002010), including plankton (ENVO:xxxxxxxx)" | depth 120 m | reverse complement strand
TGAATTAGTTCACCCCAGTGAATGCCCATGTCGATCGAACATTCGACTCAAGAATAATAACGACGACGAATTAATCGAATGTGACTGTCGCAGGGTGTCAATGATGACAATACCCGATGTGAACAACCGAGTGAACATAGTGCAAGGAGTCCAAGCACTACCGGTAACTACTATAGATACTGATGGTTCACTAAAGATCGAAGGAATTCTTGATATTCAGTCAGCCGAGATGCTTGGTATTAAAGTTGGTGACATCTATCCCGCACGCCCTCATTGGGAAGATATAAACAATCGTGTCAACGTACTAATAACTGGAGTTTATGAACGAATAGATCCGGAAGCAGCACATTGGAGAATCCATAAAGAAGCTTTCGGACTTAGAAGCGATACGCTCCAATTTGCTCAATTCGTTGTGCCTGAGAAAACAATCCTAGAAGGCCTTGGTCCTTACTTCCCTGACATGGGTGCCGATTACGCTTGGTGGTTAGATGTCGATACAAAACGAATCGCTGCTTCTGAAACAGAATCTATTCAAAACACTATTAACGCAACTGAACGTGAGTTGAAAGCAATAGTTGATGGTTTTTTTCTAAGGTCAGATCTACCTGATGTACTACGTGAATTCGAAACCGACCTGTTCTTCAATCGACTACCTATGTTTATCGTTTTGATTCTCATCGTTTTAGTAGTGCTTTATTATGTTGTGACTCTAGCATCGCTCCTAGTCGATGCACAACGTACAGAGGTTAGCTTACTCAGAACTCGTGGTGCTACCTCACAACAAATTCTTGCTGTGTTCATCATTGAGGCTGCCCTGCTCGCAGCAGTTGCTGCTATCTCAGGTCCATTAATTGCCTTTCTGGGAGTCGGATTCATTGGCGTTGTACCGATCTATGGTGAACTCAATAACGGGGACACTTTACCTGTCAAGTTAACATTCGATGCGTTCAGAATGGCATTCTTTGGCGGACTTCTAGGAATGCTTGCGCTATTCATCCCAGCGTTACGTGCGACCAAGCTAGGTCTTCTCGCAAGCCGCGTTACTCGAACGCGTCCCGCTAGACTTGCGCTGGTACAACGTTATTACCTTGATCTCGGGTTTCTAGGTCTCGTTTTATTTCTATTCTGGCAACTTACCAAACAAGGTTCGTTTGTCGCGGTAAGCATCTTTGGAGAAACTACAATTAACCAGTTAATTCTGGCTGTACCAGCAATATTCCTAGTAGCTGTGGGGCTAGCTCTACTGCGAACCTTCCCATTAGGAATGGACTTAACAGGACGAATCCTTTCAAAACGCCCATTATCAACAATCACGCCTCCTGCCCTGATTCTAGGGATATGGCAGATGGCTCGAAACCCCGCACACCACTCGCGTCTATCCCTACTGTTAATCCTGACCGCTGCACTTGGAGTATTCGCGGCTAGCTTCGAAGCGACCCTGAAAAAAAGTGCAATCGACCAAACATACTACCGCACTGGTGCTGATATAAAGCTGGCTTCAGTATCTCCAAGGTCTGGCGGTATCTCGTTCTCGGTAATTAAAAACATTAAAGAACTTAAAGAAGTTCAATCGGCATCCCCAGTATACCGAGAAACAGGAACGATGATTTCTGGAACTGGAGCAGAAGGTTTCCAAGTGATCGGAGTCGATCTGGACACAATAGAAAATGTTGGGTGGTTTCGTGACGACTTTGGAGTCACACCGGTAGATTCAAAAATTTCTATATTGAATGTCGGTGGAGCAGCAGGAATCGCATTACCAGAAGAAGGTCGATGGCTAACCGCAATGGTTAAACCGCTCATTAGACAGCCTTCAACATACCTAATTGCAAGACTTTCCGACGCAAATGGACAGTTCTTTTCCATCCCCCTTGGGTCCATGGTCCCCGTCGCATCTGACACATTTAGATTTAACTGCCCGATAGCAGTAGATGAAGAACCTCCGGAATGGTGCCGGATAGGGTCGAGTATTCAAGCGGCACCGTTTAGAGGAGCTCCAGGACTTCTTCCTGAGACACCAATCAAACTTCACGCAATTGGTGTTATCGACTATGAGAAAGGCCTCAGTCCTGCGGCATTAGATATAGAAGATATCGCCGTAATAAACAACACCGGCACGGAACTGATAATTATTGAGACTTTCAATAGCATAAACAGTTGGAGGACAATGGCCCCTACGCAAGAATCGCTAGGCGATAATCTAAGCCAAGCCGTAACGCCAGACGGTCATTCGATATCAGGCGTAGCGAGACTTCGTTGGACTGCATCTGACCCAAGAGAATACCGCGGGCTTGCTCACGGATCTGAACTGGAAATAATTCCTGTGCTCGCTAGCAAGAATTTCGTCAAGATGTTCGGAGGCGAAAACGGAGAAGTGTTACAAATATCTGTGGCAGGTGTACTGGTCAAAATCTCGATTCACGATGTGGTCGAATATTTTCCAACAATGTCTCTTGATGAACAACCTTTCATACTCGCAGATTTTAAAGCTCTCCATGAAAGAATGAACGTTACGCGGACAACCGGAAATATTCAACCAACTGAGTTTTGGGTCGCCACCACACAGGGAGCTAAACGAATAGCATCAGATGGAGAAATTCTAGAATCATTAGTTACCCCAGACCAAGCTGTCGAACCTATTGCTAAAGAACTTCGTTCTTTACGAATCCGACCCGGATCAAGTACAACCGACAGAACAGTAGAATTAGCCAATGTCGTATTCGACCCTCTAGTCTTTGCTGGATGGAAGGCATTGCTCGGCATAGCTTTTTTCACAGTGCTAACTGTTAGTGCAGTTGGATTTCTTGTTCATGCTAGGGTTTCCTTTAACGCCAGACGCTCCGAACTAGCTCTACTGAGAACAATAGGATTATCTATGAAACAATTATTGTTCCTAGTAGTACTTGAACAAGTTATGGTAATTGGGGTAGCCGTTGGCCTCGGAATCTTTATGGGTTCGCGCCTAGGTACAACCATAATGCCATACCTCGCTAATTCAGGAGAAAATGCAACAGTAGTTCCACCTATGATTGTTCAAATAAACTGGATGGGATTTGGAATTACCTTCGCTATATTAGGCGTAGTATTCCTAATAGTTATCGGAATTATTTTGATCTCTGTTTACAGAATGTCCATCCACAGAGTGATGCGGATGGGAGAAAGTTAATCACAACACCCCAAACAAAGGCTATCCTCCGTGACGACATCGGATTTATCTTATATTGACTGTAGCGGACTTTTTAAGATCTACAAAGCTGCTGATCTAGAAGTTGTAGCGTTGCGCGGACTTGAGCTAAACGTAAATCGAGGTGAAATCATCGCGATTGTTGGAGCATCAGGAAGTGGTAAATCTACTCTTTTGAATATCCTTGCAGGATACGACTTTCCATCCGCAGGAACAATCAGAGTCGGAAATTTCGACCTACTCCAAATGACGAGTAAGGAAATTGTCGATTACCGTCGTCATGAGGTGGGATTCATATGGCAGGAGACTTCTAGAAATCTGTTCTCATATCTCACCGCATTAGAAAACGTAGAGCTTCCAATGGTTATTTCTGGCACTACTGAATCCGAACGTAAAGAGCGAGCCAATGACCTGTTGGATATGGTCGGACTAAGCGACCGGCTGTATCACAAACCCTCCCAACTTTCCGGTGGAGAACAACAACGCGTAGCAATAGCCATCGGACTATCCAACCAACCACCCCTCCTACTCGCCGATGAACCCACAGGGGAACTCGATGACCAGACTGGCCATGAAATCCTAGAATTACTAAACAAGGTCAATCAGGATCTAGGCACTACCATTGTGATAGTTACACACGATCCTGCTATAGCTACGAGTGTTGGGCGTGCCGTAGCAATTAAAGATGGTAAAACCAGCACTGAAACCACTCGCGAAATTTCGTCTGAGCGCAAGCTTGGTGGTGATACTACAGGGACTGAAGAATTTCTGCTAATCGACTCTGCAGGGTCAGTACAAATTCCTCGAGATATGCTAGATAATCTAAACATTGAACGTCGGGTGCGAGTCGACGTAAACAACGGAAAGGTAACACTTGAACCAGGCGACTAGTCAACTCTCTGCCGAAAATACATTTGGCACGAGAAAGCCAATAATCCAAGCCATAAATATAACGCGTGAATATAAACTTTCAGGTGAAATCGTTCAAGCAATTCAGTCTGTTAACCTCGAAATAAGTCAAGGAGAATTTATAACGCTAGTTGGACGTTCAGGTTCCGGCAAAACCACTCTTTTGAATATGCTCGCAGGTCTCGATCATCCAACATCAGGACGTGTACTTTTCGAAGGTGAAGATATGGCAAAGTTCAACGAAAAGCAGTTCACTGAACTACGACGACATAGAATTGGTGTCGTATTCCAATCGTTCGCTCTTTTACCGCTTCTCTCTGCATATGAAAACGTTGAACTGCCAATGCGTATCGCAGGGCTCGGAACATCACAACGATCAAAAAGAACAAACGAAGTATTAGACATCGTAGGATTAAGCCGTAGAGCAAAACACAGGCCATATGAATTATCAGGTGGCGAACAACAAAGAATCTCTATAGCGCGTGCAGTCGCAATGCGACCAGACGTTATCCTAGCTGACGAACCGACCGGTGAACTAGACTCAGTTAACGCCTCAGAAATTTTCAGTCTGTTTAAAAATATGGTCACAGACGAAGGTATGTCTATCGTTGCAACAACTCACGACCGAACACTTCTTGACATGGCAGACAAGATTTACACAGTTCACAACGGCCAGATAGAATTATCAGAGGTCGGTGAGAACGTTGATGTCCATGCCCATTTCCGTAAACCAAAAGCTAAAAGATAGCTTTTATGGTGTGGAGCGACGCCACGCTCTCGCACGAGACTCATTTGCAATGTAAATAGCATCTTCAATCGTATCTGCTACTACATTTATATGCCCCATCTTACGCCCTGTTCGAGGCTCGGCTTTACCATAAAGATGCAAGTTCACACCAGGAAATGACAGTGCCCCTGCCCAGTCAGGCTCACCATCAGTATCCTCCCAGATTTCACCCAATAAATTCACCATAACAGTCGGACACAAAAGAGTTGGGTTTGATATAGGTAATCCAGCCATAACTCTAGCTAGTTGTTCAAACTGAGAAATATCACATCCACCCATGGAATAATGTCCCGAATTATGTGGACGGGGTGCCAATTCGTTCACCAATAATTCATCTTCCTCTGTAACGAACATCTCCACGGCTATTAAACCGACAACGTCCAGTTTGACTGCAACATTCTCCGCCAACAATCTGGCCTTATCTGTAAGGCTTTTTGGTAACCGAGGTGGGACGATGGACATATCTAGAATGTGATTTCTATGAATATTCTCAGAGGGCGGAAAGGTCGTGGTCTGTCCGTCGGAAGTTCGAGCACAAATAGCCGAAATCTCCATCTTAAATGGAATAAATTTTTCAACAATCAAATCGGTGCCACGCGAACTCAAAGATTCATAAGATTGACCAATTTCTTCAGCATTACTGATAATCAACTGGCCTTTTCCGTCATATCCCTCAGTCGCTGTTTTAAGAACCATCGGATAACTTAAATCTTTTCCAGCTGCATAAAGTTCTTGTATTGAGCGGACCTCACGAAATTGAGCAACAGAAATACCAGCTTTTAAAAGTACATTTTTCTCGCGCAACCTATGCTGAGTGGTTCTAAGAACATCAGGTGACGGGTAAACGTTAACGATTTCTGATGCATATGCGACAGAGTCAGCGTCAACATTCTCAAATTCATATGTGATCACATCGCTTAAACGAGCCAATTCAAGCGACGCGTTACGACTACCATAAGGTTCAACAATCTGCTTATCTACAACTTGGCCTGCGGGACAATTTACATCTGGATCAAGCACAACTGTCTTATAGCCCATCTGACGCGCAGCGATAGCCAGCATACGCCCCAATTGGCCACCACCGATAATACCTATAGTCGAACCTGGTTTCAGAGTTGAGTTCGATTTCATACGCTAATCGACTTCAGGTTTTACGTATGTAGTTTCTTCTATTTCTGCAGTAATCCGACCGCGCCTATTCTCTATATTTTCTTGAACAGAGGAATCAATTAAACCAATGATCTGAGCAGCAAGAATTCCAGCATTCACTGCACCCCATTCTCCAATTGCTACCGTACCAACCGGATAACCACGGGGCATCTGAACAATAGACATTAATGAATCCAAACCATCGAGATGAGGACCAACCCCAGGAACCCCAATCACCGGCAAAACTGTCTTGGCAGCCGTCATACCTGGTAAATGTGCAGCACCACCAGCGCTAGCTACAATTACTTTAATACCGCGATCTTTCGCCTCTTCTGCGAATTTAAACATTAGATCGGGAGTCCGGTGTGCTGACACAACTCGAATTTCATGCGGAACACCCAACTCGTCAAGCATATCCGCAGTATGCTGCATGGTTGACAGATCAGATGTGCTACCCATAATCACCGAAACAAGCGGTTGTGCCATTGTCTGACGCTCCAAAATGTGAGTTATGTTTACAAATACTACGAGGCTTAGATGTTACATTCGCCCCTAACTTTTCGGGGCTGTAGTTCCAATTAGAATCGTGTAATGCCAATACTAAAGCTAGAATCTCTCGAAGTTAATTACGAAACGTCGGGTTCCGGACCATTACTGATTCTCCATCATGGATTCGGTTCATGGGGCCGAGACTGGAACCGTGGTGGCTGGATAAGTTCACTTGAACCATACGCAACCGTAATGATCTTTGATGCGATCGGTCACGGTCTATCGAGCCGATCTCACAACCCTAAAGATCATACGGTTGAAAAACGTGCAGCAGTAGTGACCGCACTTGCAGATCACTACGGTGCTAATAAATATGGTTACATAGGTTTTTCTATGGGCGGACGTACCGGGCTAGAACTCGCAGCTTCAACACCAGAACGCCTTCAGTTACTAACAATAGGCGGTATGCATTTACTGCCAGCAAACGTAAATTCCCGACGATTTAAAAGACACATTCGAGTGTTACGGTCCGGAAGAGCAAAATCCATTGAAAAGCCGGATGGCGAACGCCCAGGCAATGACCCTCTTGCTCTTGCTGCATCACACGAAGCACTACTTTGGTGGAAGGGAGCAGAAAATAGATTGAAAAACCACATTGCACCAACTTTATTTTTCTGCGGAGAAGAAGATGAGCATTTTGCGAATGCCAAATCATCTGCAAAACATCAAAGCTATGAATTCTTTGGGATTCCAAACACCGATCACAACAACACCTTTTTTTCATCAAAACTAGCCGTCGAAAAGGTCACAGATTTCGTAATTAAGCATCTTAAATAAATGCTTTATATAGCTAACCTGGCAACACCGGATGGTAAAATTTTCACTCCGATGAATCTAATCTAGAGCGGTTCACTCACATTTACAGGAGCAAGTAAATCAATGGAAGTTGACGACCGTTCAGACAACGAATGCAAACGAGCAATGGTGGTGACGGCTCACCCTGATGACGCCGAATATGGATGTTCTGGCAGCGTGGCAAAATGGTCCCGGCTTGGCTGGGAAGTAGTTTACGTTCTATGCACAGATGGTTCTAAAGGAACTGAAGACCGTAACGTCAGCCCTGAGGATCTGGCCAAAGTTCGAGCGGAAGAACAAATAGAAGCCGGAAAGACACTCGGCCTGAAAGCTGTCGAGTTTCTCGGGTACCCTGATGGATACCTTGAGCCAAACCTCGAAGTTAGGAGGGATATTGCTCGTGAAATCAGAAAGTATCGACCAGAAGTCCTCATCACGACAAATCCAAATCGCGATCTTCTAAGTTCGGGGTACATAGGGCATCCCGACCATTTTGCGGCGGGCGAAGCTGCCTTATCTGCAGTGTTCCCCAGTGCACGGGACCATCTGACATTTCCTGAACTATTTCACAACGAAGGTCTGGAACCTCACAAAGTACGAGAGGTCTGGGTAATGAGTTTTGGCGATAACGCAAACTTCTGGAACCCGCTCACCGAAGACGATGTCGAAACATCCATTAAAGCTCTAAAAAAACATGTTAGCCAAGTATCAAATCCAGATGAAGCTGGCAGTTGGATGAAAAAACGACGGGCTGAACTAGGTAAGAAAATAGATGCAAAATACGCAGAGTCTTTCCAAAAATTCGTACTCGGATAATCTAATTTAAAAGTATCCATTCGCTCTGATCGAATCTAGATCTATCCTAAACGACATCCAATGTATCTTCAGCCGCTACTTCTGCTCCACCAGCAAAATCTCGCAATACCGCAAATTCATCTTGAATTCCACGTAGCAGAATTCCAGCGTCAGATGAATGAAGAATAAAACGTGCTCCAAGTTCAATAGCCGTCTTTGAGGTTGAAATCGTCTGCTGGTGAATCATAGTGGGTATGCCATTGTCATCGGCAGTTTTGATCACATGGCTGAGTGTGTCCAGATAAATTGGATTCTCAACCTCATCTGGTATACCTAAAGAAGTGGTCATATCGTTCGGTCCGATAAACACTGCATCGATTGAAGCGCATCCAATCAACTCCGAAACACGGTCTGCGGCCGGCTTACTTTCGACACCCATAATAAATATGTGATCTTTGTGTCGATTCTCTAGATAAGTCTTTGACTTATCACTCGGGTACTCGCCGGTTTCGACTACTTTCTCGTAGTACTCGCCTTTTAGAGGGTGTGTTCGGAGTTTCATACAAGTATGGCGCACTTCATCAACTGTTTCACAATATGGAACTAAAACACCGTCAGCGCCTGCGTCCAAGGCCATCGCAACCCAAACTTCTTCTGTGTTTGGTGTTCGAACTATGGCAGTGATATCTAAAGACTTCATTTGGTCTACAGTGTCAGCAATCATTTGACGATCTCTAGAACCATGCTCCGCATCTATCACGACATAATCGAGAGTACTGCCGGCGAATACTCTACCCCAACGCATACTCGCAGTTGCTGAGATCATAAATCCAAATACGGGCTTTTTTGCTTTAAGTGCAACTTTCAAGTCAGCTGGTTTCATGTCTTCCTCAAGAATCACTTCATAATCTTGAATCGGCCAGATAGCCGGTTTCATTTTAGATAGGGTAATACTACCCGAAGAGAGTCAAAGGTGTTTTCTGTAAATAACTATCATCGAATTCGTTATACATACCTTCTAAACTAGACAGTACTGGTATGTTTCTTCTTAACTAACGATTCATAAAACACGGATAGCAAGATTGGAGAGTCCTAAAGTGATTCATGAGAACGTTGAATTCGATTTCTACTTCATACGCCACGGAGAGTCACAATCGAACATAACACCTGGAATTGCTGCGGGGGAAAACTTCGACGCACCCATGACTGAGAGGGGGCATAAGCAAGCTGAAGCGGCGGGTGCCAGACTAGCTTCAGAAGGAGTGGATTTCGACATGATCTACTCTTCATCATTGCTTAGAGCGGTCCAGACCACTCAAGGGGTGTTGCGCGGTATGGGTACACCGGATGTCGAGTTCGAAAAAGTTGACGCAATCATAGAAAAACAAACTCCAGCATGGCGTGGCAAAATGGCGAAAGATGTGATGCCCGTTGAAGTAAGACTACTAATGGCAGAAAAAGGCAAATTCTTTAAAGCTGCTGACGGGGAGACTATGCGTTGGGTTGAGCGTCGTGCGTCCAACTGGCTAGAAGACGAAATAATCTACAAAAAAGACTGGTACGAAAAACCAGGTACACACACAATAGCGATCATAAGCCACGGCGATACTATGCGCGCATTGATCCATTACATCACAGGCATAGACAATCGACTAGCAGCGCGAACCGATATCTTCAATTGCTCAATCAGCCGTTTCCGTTTTGGACGCCATGGCTGGAGCATAGGATCAATAAATGATTCATCCCACACAAACCATTTAGGTGACGTAACCAGAGATGACAAAATTGTTCAAGGTGGAGTTGGCGTCTGATTCCAAATCAAAAGATTTACCAGTTAACTTCCACCTCCCGGCCGATTCGCGCCGACTCCTCGGTAGCCTCAAACACTTTGAGAACCTTAAGCCCGTGCTCTTGAGGTATCGGAGTGTCACCGTCTCCGCGTTCGAGAGCTTCAATAAAGTCTTTAAACTCCTCGAACATTGAGTCATTTTCTATTATTTCTTCTTTACGCCATATTCCATCTTCGGAATCAGCAATCCACAAAGCAGTTTCCTGTTCAGGTCCCTGACCGTACTTCAAACGAAATTTTGCCATGCCATCTGTGAAAAAATAATTAGCCCCGTACTCGGTAGCACCCACCCTCCAAGCCATTCGGCTTATTGTGGCAACCTTACCTGACTTCCATCTTAGAAAACACATTGCAGTATCATCACAGTCAATCTCTGGATTTTCAGTCCTCGGGTATGTGATCTGACCCACTCTAGCGCTAACCGTCTCGACATCATCACCGATGATCCACATAAGGCGGTCAATCTCATGAGTGCCGTCCATCTGCCCCATTCCACCGCCTTTAGAAGCATCTAGCATCCATGGAGGTCGCGTCCAAGGCTGGTAAACCTTATGCCACATGTCATATGCCATAACCACTTCACCAAGTCGTTTAGAGTCAACAATCTTCTTCATCGCTTGAACTGCAGGATAATATCTCTGTGTATGTGCAGTCATAAATTTCACGCCGTTCGCCTTAGCAGCGCTCAACAGTTCAATACCCTCTAAAGCAGAAAGCGCCATAGGTTTTTCCATATAGACATGCTTTCCTGCCTCTGCAGCATCGAGTCCTGCCCGATAATGCAACCAATGCGGAAGCGCACCAATTACTACATGCACATCATCACGCTTTAGTGCAACTCGATAGTCATTCACAAATTCAACATCCGGGTATTTAATTTTCCACGGCGCCGCAACTTCATCTCGAGCTTCGGCAACAACTTTCAGATCCGCTCGAGAGGTTCGATTCACGATATCAATGTAATTACCACCGAGCCTGCCCGTTCCAAGTACTGCTACACCAAACAATGTTATGGACCACCTTTAAAAATGATTCAGAATGCAACGTCATCGAAAACTGCATTCTAAACCCAATTCAAATTACCCTGTGACAATCAGTGAATGTGAGTTACGAATTGACTATATAAGTTTGTCGTAACACGATTGTAAAGATTAGATCAGCAAACGCTTAAGTCCGCTAACATGCTCAACAATATAATCTGGGGCAGGTACATCATCAGGGAACTCCCTACCCATACAAATCCAGGCCGTTTTCATACCAACGGCATTGGCACCTAATATGTCTGTGTATGGATTGTCACCAACAAAAAGTACCTCGTGAGCTTGAAGATCTTTAACATCAAGCAATCTAACTGCTTCTAAAAATATTTCAGGGGCTGGCTTATCCACACCAAATAATTTCGACGCTAAAACAAACGGTGAAGTCTTGTCGAGACCCGTATTCTCAGCTTTTTGATGCTGGAATTGATCCCCGTTTGTCACAATTCCCCAGCTAATTTCAGAATCATTTAAACACTTCACGAACTCTTCAACTCCTGGCAACATTTCTACCAGCCTGACCATATTTGAAAAGTAAAATCTGTAATGAGTTTCAGGATCACTCACCACATCAGGCCACTTATTTTGTATCTCTTCTATTGCACTTCTAGAGTCGTGTGCATTATTTGGTGAAAGGGACCAGAAGTAATCAATTGCTTCTGCCCACGGCGTTAATGAGTTGACGGCATCCTGCTGGTCGTAAAACAGACGGTAAACAGCTTCATATGCCGCCTGACGATCGATAAGCGTATCGTCCATATCGAACAATGCAGCGCGAAATTTCTGATTTGTCATACTAGAACCTTAAACATCACCCTGAAATGAGTCACTAAATACAGAAGACGTTATCTATACATCCGCTGGAGAACCATCTTCGGCGTTCCAGCTTCCCGAATCACCACCAGCATTTCCGCTACGTTCCGAATCTTCTTGTTTTAGAGGTCGCGTGCAGAGAACTTCTTCATCAAGATCAGTACCTAAACCTGAGTCAGTTGGCAACTCGAAATATCCATCTTTAATAACTAATGGATTTGTCTGAATTTTATCGTTCCAAGGCATATCACGAGCTGTCTCTAGAATCAAAAAATTTGGAACCGTAGCGCATACGTGTAAAGAGGCAGCAGACGCTATTGGTCCATTGGGATTATGAGGTGCAAACTTGATGTATTCGATCTCTGCCATAGAAGCTATTCGCTTGATCTCAGAAATACCACCTGTATGTGCGATATCAGGTTGAATAACGTCAGTGAGGCGACGATGCAGAATATCTCTAAATCCATAACGGAAGAACAAGCGTTCACCGGTTGCTATATCCATTCGAATTCCTGAATTTCTAATCTGCTCCATCGCATCAAGGTTGTCTGGTGGGATTGGTTCTTCAAAAAAAGTGATATCAAACTCTTGAACAGCCTCCATCTGACGTATCGCAACAGATGGTCGGGACCTCCCATGATTATCAATCATTATGAGAGTCTCAGGCCCAAGATATTCCCGCATAGACTTGATTTTCTCATATAGATCCTCGACAACATCTTTTTCATGAAACGAGTTTTTTTCGATCTTCCATCCACCCGTCTTGTAAGCGGAAAAGCCTTTATCGACTTGGTCCCATCCTCCTCTCAAATCATCAGCATGTGTATAAGCGCGTACTCTATCTCTAACAGCACCACCAAGCATCTTGTATATCGGGAGGTTGTACACCTTGCCTGTCAAGTCCCATAGAGCAATATCGATTGCAGCCATCGCAGAGCCCATAACGACACCACCGCGCCAAAAACCATGGCGATACATGATCTGCCAGTTTCGCTCAATCTGTGTGGGATCATTTCCTACTAATCGCTCTGCGAGCAACTTTATTCCGGACTCAACGGCAAACTCGTGTCGCTCAAGCGAACCCTCGCCCCAACCATGAATATTTTCGTCTGTTTCAACTTTGCAGAACACCCAATTACGATGCCCTCCTCTTACAACAAACGTTTTAATATCAGTAATTTTCATAATTTAATTTTTTTGATCGCTTTTTTAGCTATTTTCTATAAGACTAGAACACCAATAAACTACAAAATATTACCTTCGGCCAGATGAAACCGATAGAAACTAAAGTTGACGTATGTTGGGATAAACCAGCAACGTCAACACAACAATGCTCAGGCAACCCACAGACAAAAGGACATATCCAGCACTAACTCCGTAATTATCTGCAGCGTAGCCGGCTGCGAGCCCTGCAGCAGGAGAAAGTGCAGTATCGAGTAGAGTCGCTGAAATTATTCGGCCACGTAAACGATCAGGAGCGATTTCCATCAAAGTGGCACTATTACCTGCTCTAAATATTGTCTGAGAAATGCCAATCCAAATAATCAAAGGAAATGCCATCCACAAAAAATTAGCACCGGCAAAACCAAGCAATGCCAACCCATATGAAATAGAAGAAAAAAGCATCAATCGCCCTTTGTATGAAACCGTTCGACGTGACGCTATGAACAATCCGCCGCTGAGCCCGCCAACGGCCCCAACGGATGTCAGTATACCCATAAGTCCGACCCCTGCCCCAAACTCTTCTTCTACAAGTTGAGGAAGCAATGTTTGATGAGAGAATCCAATCGCGAGAGGTCCGAGTCCAAGTAAGACAAGAGCGAGTATGACTCTGTTCCTGCCAATATATACAAAACCTTCTATAAGCTGTGTGAATGGATTGAGCCGTTTACCTGTTACAGATACCGTCGGAATCTTAATCTGAGCAGTCGTCAGAAGAACTAATACATAAGCGCCAGCCGACCATACGTACGCCCATCCGACATCAGTTGCCGCAATCAACAAAGCTATAAGTGCAGGCCCTACGAGTCGAGTGCTATTAATCGCAATGGAGTTAAGCGACATGGCGTTAACCATGTAACTCTGATCCACTAGATTCGGAATTATCGATGTACGCACGGGTTGATTCATCGCCATTCCAGCACCCAGACCAAATGCGAGCACGTAAACATGCCACATCTCAACAATTCCAGCCATTAATACTAAGGCCATAATCACATGCATAAGCATGGTCCAAATCTGTATTAAAAAAAGGAGATTACGGCGATTGAAACGATCTGCTGCAACACCACCAATCAGCCCTAACAGCAACATCGGAACTGCTCTAACTATAAGCACTGATGCAACAGAAGTTGAAGATCCAGTAAGCTCCCAAACTAGCCAACTACGCGCGACCATGTCGGCGTGCATCGCAGTAGCAGAAAGTAGTTGACCAAACCACAAATAACGAAAGTTACGATTATTGAGTGAACGGAATGCAGAAAATAAAGAGGAAGCCATTAACGGGATGCCTGTATAGCGCTACACAGCCGTGTCCGTGTAAATTTCAACTTGTTGATCAATGTTTATGCAATTTATGTCGAAATCTACTCAATGATTGTTTGGATCGGTGAATGAATAAAGTTCCATGCCTCAAGCTCAAGCGCACGCACTTGTTCTAAATCGATTCCTAAGGCATCGGCTGTAGCATAAGGCGTTGCGGAAACACCTGTGATGATGCCGAGCCTGTGCTCCATAACTTCTTTGTGTTGATACGGCAGAGTAGAAACAGCTTTAACTAAAAAATGCCTAGCGACATCACCTGAAATCGATCTTGAGTGCCCATCTGCTGCTCTGAAAAGTCGATCCATCATCTTGGTTCTGCCCATTGCCATAAGACGCCTGAACGAAAGCTCAGACACCTTAAAATTGGAAGGATCAAGACGCTTAGCATCATCCATAGCGACACTTTCTAGACACAACCAACCTTCTCTGGATCCGCCCTTTCTAAGACCATGTATCGCAATTTGCCAACTTGATTCATCCTGAGACAAGAGAAGATTACGAAGTATGACAATCGACTTAAAAGACCCAATCTTACCTAATTCGAATGCAGCCTCCAGTCGCGTTGAAAAATTTCGGTCTGACAGCAAGGACTCCAGAACTCTGAGGCGATTTTCACCAGATCCACTCAACTCTTCTGCAACCCTTCGTAAGTGCTCACCCTCACTTTCACTATCAGTTCTGCTAAGTCGAGTTATTCCAGAAGTTTCCGCAGTATCGATAAGCCTCGATACTCCGTCGCTTCCTGATGCTATTGAATGATTCTCTGTCATCTGCAATTCAGAATTTTACATATCCAATAACTCGTGCATATCTCTGAACGCATATCTAACATGTCGAAAAATGATCACTGAGATTTTTTGGCTACTCCACCTTCGGCTTACCCTGCCTCTGTGCAAGTGCTGAACCAAAAATCACTAATATGGCTCCTATATACAGTTCACCACCAATTGATTCACCCAGAATCCACCAACTAAATAAAACTCCGAAAATCGGCTGGCTAAGCGATATAACGGTCACACGTGATGGCAAGTAACGTATCAAAAGCCAACTCTGACCAAAAAATCCTAGCCCGGCTATCAATACGCCCGTATAAAACAACGATATAACCAATGGAGTTGTGACAACAAATCCTTCTTGAGACTCAAAGATCAAACTAGCAATCAGGAATGTGAATATTCCAAACACACCTTGTGCCATCAGTAGTTTGTGTTGTGGTATCCCCTGACCTAACTCAGAGATATATACCTGGCGTGCGCCAAGCAAAACAGCAGACATAAGAAGTAGCAAGTCACCTAAAAGGAAATCAAAGCTAGATTCGGCAAAACCTTTATAAAAAACGGCAACTACACCTGAATACGCAACCAGCGTTCCAAGTATTCGAGAACGAGACAATCTATCACCAGGTACAAAGAAGTGGGCAAAAACTCCAGTCCATAACGGAAATGTTGTCATCACAATGACTGCATGTCCGGCTGTAGTGAAATCCTGACCAATATTCATGAATGCCAGTTGAACGGTGAACAGAATCCCCAGTAAAACCAGCGGGATCCATTCATATTTGTTCACTCTGAATGATTGCTTAGTCAAAATTGCGTAAATAAGTACGACTATTGCACCGAGAATAAATCGTAAATATCCAAGCCGTAGAGGTCCTGCATCCTCAAGACCCGCTTTATTCGCAACAGGATTACCAGCCCACATAGTGGACAGTGTGAGAGCAAGAGCTCCCGCTTTCAGTGAAAGCGGGCGACGTCCGTCAATAAAAGGGACTTGCTCAACTGAAGCCTTAAATGATGTTTGAGATCTAGGTATGGTCATAGATTTTCGCGATCAGTTAACTGCTCGAGCAACCAGATCTACAACACCGACAACGTTTTCACACCAACGTGTAACTACCACCAGATCCTTTTCAGGATCTATTACAACGCAATTACCGCCAGCACCTGATGCTGCAAACACAGATTGAGACGCATGTTTTCCGTAACGCTTATGCCCAGTATTAAGCCACCACATATACCCGTACTGCTCGTTCTTTTCGCACGGTGCTGTCATCATATCTATCCATTGTTCGGATATGATCTGATCGCCACCCCACTTACCACGATTAAGATACAAGAGGCCAAACCTAGCATGGTCAAGGGCGCTAATCCAAAGACCCCCACCCCAATGTGCGCCCCCGGACACAGATTCAATAACTTCACCATCAATATCCACTTCGGAGTGCAGCCCATAGCCATGCCACTCCCATGTGTCAGATGCGCCAATCGGATTCATTACTTCACGGCAAAGAACATCCGATAAAGACTCTCCCCAGACGGAAAGCAGAGCAAGCGCCGTTCGGTTTACCCGCACGTCGTTATACTCCCAATGGTCACCCGGAGAATTACGGACGGGACGAGAAAAATCCCCACTTCCACCCATCCCCTCAGGATCCAGGTTTCTATTCCAATCGACAATGTCTGGTTTTGTAAAAAGAGTACCTTCCCATTCTGAAGTTTGCTGCAACAAATGCTCCCAGGTAATCTCACGATTTTGGTCAGTATCAAAACCGTCAACAGGATCGCCAGTATCAACGCTTAATATCAACTTGCCTGTTTCATAACTAATAACGGCATCTCGCAAACTCTTTATCATGCCGCGATCGTATGCCAATCCTGCCAAAGTCGCCAAATAACTTTTTGTTGCGCTAAAAGTCAGGTCGACGCGTTCAACATCACCCCATTCAGCAATAATATAGCCACCCTTAACTACAATACCTGCGGATCCACCACGATCTTTAAACGGGCCTAGCTTTGCAGACCATTCGGGAGCGTCTTGACCAACGTTCCCTTTACTAGTGTCCAGAGGCCACTTGATTTCATTATTTAGCGCGAACTGGACGGCCTGATCAAGGGCTTGTTGATTAACTCCTTGAGCCTCAGCTGATCTTCGCTCCCACTCACCATGCGCGGGAAGATACAAGGATTTTGCTGAATCCAAAATTAGTTCTCTAATCTCTTTAAATACTGCCCAATCCAGTCGTATTCAACAAAATCTACATATTCCTCCATTAATGCCTTGGTGATTGGACCAGCAGCAGTACCATCACCAATCTCTCTTCCCTGAAAGGTGCGAACACCGCATATACAGAGTGAAGTAGAAGTAAGAAATATCTCATCAGCGGTCATTGCATCGAAAAGATCTATGTCTTTAGTGACGACCGGGACATCAATACGTTCAGCCATTTCAATCGCCGTTTCACGAGATATACCACCTAAAACATACTGTTCTTTAGGTGTGTAAATAACGCCATCTTTTACTGTGAAGATATTTGAACCGATGCCCTCAGTCAGAAAACCTCGGGTATCAAGGAGTATTGCCCATGCCTCAGGATCTTGAGCCTTAGCTTCCATATCAGCCATTATTAAATTCAGATAATTATGAGATTTTGCTCGAGGACTCAATGCCTCGGGCGGTGTACGACGAACGGAAGGAACCAGTACATCAATACCATCTTTATAAAGCCTTGCGCGAGGCTTAAGTGGCAGCGGGGCACATTCGATAATTACGTTAGGTCCACCAGCAGTCTCCCACATGTCACCGCCAACCAAATCAACGCCACGCGAAACACGTTG
>CEUN01074581.1_pt1 | contig 18037 bp, 12 predicted proteins | sample 361501 | NCBI WGS metagenome assembly CEUN01 (sample SAMEA2622801, study PRJEB7988) | marine metagenome | biome: marine biome (ENVO:00000447); feature: marine epipelagic mixed layer (ENVO:xxxxxxxxx); material: "saline water (ENVO:00002010), including plankton (ENVO:xxxxxxxx)" | depth 120 m | reverse complement strand
TCGAACGTCATTTCACCGTTGTCATTTGTCCAGCGATGTGCTCCAAGTGTGCGAAGCCCATTTAGTGTCAGGACTCCGGAGCCAACCACGTATGCGTGCAGGAGAAACGGATAGGCAAAGATATCGAATTTCATGATGGGAACGACGATTAGAGCGATGCACCACAAAAAGGTGAAGAATTCCTGCATGTATATGATTTGTACCACACGCTTCCCAGCGGCCGGTCTGATATATGTCGGGTCGATGATCATCGATGATGCACGCTTGTGTATCCATCGCCTAAACCCGGGAATGATGTACGCAAGCGGTGTGAAAACCAAAAAGCGTATGAATACCAGTGGTGGCACGATAAACGGGTGCAGCATGAAGAGGATGATATGCAGTGGAGAACGCCTGGCCAGTGGCAGATACTCACCATCCCCGTCGGTTCCATAATGAGCACGGCGATGATGGTCCAGATGCGTGTAGTAGACAAAGGAAGGAATCAAAAACGTGATGCCACACAGTGCATTCCATGTGAAACGGAATAGCGGCATGCTGCCTCGCTTGAAATGGACGATTTCATGGATGAACATCGCCGCTCTGTAGAAGAGCAGGATTCCAACGGTGGTGCACGTTATATATGCAATAAGCTTGGCATTATGGGACTCAAATTCGAGCAGGGATGTTGGGACAGTCCACCCGCCTTCCGGCGCCAGCCCCTCAGCTGAAAACCAAAGCTGTCCGGATAGTCTCCGTGCGCAGTCATGAACAAAGATGCCCAGACACCACGTCACAAGGAAATCACACCAATAGATGACTGGGTTTGGCTTAAGTAGGTCTACAATGTGCCTCTGTGCGTCAGCAATTGAAAACGTTTCGGATTTTTGATGTATAGCTGTCGACATGTGAGGACGGATGCTAACTCGTTGTTGCTTTTTGATGCTTCCTGCTGTAACAGGTGATTTCCCTGTTCTCGGTAAAACAATGCACTATCATCGAAATCGGCATTATTGCACCTGTTTTTTAAGTGGTATTGGGGACTTATTTGACAATCTACGAGTAGATTTGGTGATTTTCACCACTCCAGAGGTATTTACGAGCTACCCCTCGCTGCGTGAGTCGCGATCTGACTTAACTTACCAAAAAACACAAGCATTAAATGTCACGCATTCAGGCGGGCTTTAAGACGAATCCGCGTGAAACACAGTGCTGCCCCAGATAAGAACCCAATACGTTCGGGGGGATGTGGTGACAGCAGGCACAGCACAGCATTACCTTACCTAAGTTACTGCGTGCTAGCACTTTAGCGTGCTAGCACTGCGCTAAAGTTTTTCAATTGCCGAAAATGTACTAAATATAGTGTTGACATAGTTGTTTAACACGATATATTGACGCAGCGTTGCTGAACGGTTTGCTGAGCAATCCGAGGATGATAGCAATCCCGACTAGGAATACAGGGAATTGCTGTTCGGCGCGAAAGTGGAAACGAAAGCTGTCAGGAAGTGAGCTTTTCTTCATGGATTGATGGTCGGTAGGAATCCCGTTAGGAGCTATAGGATGGCGATCTATCGGGAAATGTCTGCGAGCTGAAACATCTGCTATTTAGCAACCACCGACTGGGACTTGCGAGTTACAAGGCACAGGAAGAGCCTCTCGTTTGGCACGCCATCGCAGAGCTTTTCACATCTGGTCTTTACAACCAGATTACTTGTCTCATCGCAACCGGCCGGAAACGGTCCAAAATATAAAAACCGAACGTTTGCCATTCAACGTGAGTGGTCCAAAGACAACTCGGGATAAAAAGAGTTGTCAGATCGGCGACATGTATTTTGGGCGTTCTTCGTAGATACTTCTGTAGCTACGAGGGGCTAATTACAAAGGATGCTAAGACTGAGATTCATGACCTCGCTGTCATGGTTCCGGTCACGCATAGCAATGAATGCTTTGTGTTACCGGCAGCATGAACGAGTCATGACAGGTCATACCAGAAGCAGGCCTCCATGAAGGAGCCTAAATGTGTATGACGCTGCTGCAGTAATAGCGTGTGAGTTAGGAAGACAAGCAGCTAAGGAGAGATCGAATGATTCGAGCTCAAAGCGACTGGAACATTCGCAAACGAGACGGACGCGTAGTGCCGTTTGAGGCCGCCCTCATTCTTCGGGCGATGACTAATGCATTCAGAGCAGAATTGAATCTTGCCGACGAGCAACCGCTTGATACGGCCATTCAGTCAGAAGTGGAACGGATGACCAGTCAGGTAGCCGAAGAGTTGGCACCGCTGGCCAGCACCGATGATGGCGCTGGAGTCGAGCAGATCCAGGACCTGGTGGAAATGGAACTGATGCGCAGTGGCCACTACCGTGTTGCCCGCCGTTACATCGTTTATCGCAATGATCAAAGCAAAGTCCGCGCCATTCGCAGCACCGACGAAATTGAGAATGACGAGACTGTCAAGATTCACGTAACACTCGAAGATGATACGCGAGTGCCGTTTGACGAAGGCCGCGTGCGTGCTCGTTTGATCACGGCATGTGAAGGGCTGGAAGAAACCTGTTCATCAGATGAAATCGTTGAAGACGTGATGCGCAGCGTGTTTGACGGGATCTCCACCACAGAGGTGTACCGGACGATGATCCTTTCATCGCGAAGTCGTATTGAACGCGACCCGGCATATGACACGGTAGCCTCCAGACTCATGCTGATGGTGATTTATAACGATTCGCTTGGATCGGCTCCGGCGTTCGACAAAATCGAGGATCAATACCGAAATCAATTTGAGCATTACATTATCGACGGTGTGAACGCGGACCGTTTAGATCCGCAATTGAGAGAATACGATCTGGGGCGAATTTCCGAAGCTTTGGATCCGAGTCGAGATCATTTGTTCAAGTATCTTGGGCTACAAGCCATCTACGACCGGTACCTGCTGCATATCGAGGGGCGACGAATTGAGACTCCTCAATACTTCTGGATGCGTGTTGCAATGGGGTTGGCTATCCAGGAGGGCGACCAAAAAGAAGAGCGTGCTATCGAGTTTTATAACATGCTCTCCAATTTCCGATTTACATCGGCAACGCCAACACTGTTTAATTCCGCAACAAACCACCCACAGCTAAGTAGTTGCTACCTATCCACCGTTAGTGACGATTTACAGCACATCTTTAAGTGTGTTTCGGACAACGCGATGTTGTCAAAATGGGCTGGCGGTTTAGGGAATGACTGGACCAACGTGCGGGCGACAAATGCCTACATTCATGGAACCAACGGTCAAAGCCAGGGTGTGATTCCATTCCTGAAGGTCGTGAACGACACAGCTGTTGCCGTGAACCAGGGTGGAAAGCGTAAGGGTGCTGTATGTTCCTATCTCGAAACATGGCATATGGATGTCGAGGAATTCCTTGAGTTGCGTAAGAACACCGGCGATGATCGGCGTCGAACGCACGATATGCACACAGCGAACTGGATTCCGGACTTGTTCATGAAACGGGTCAAGGAAGACAAAGAATGGACACTATTTAGCCCGGATGAAGTCCCGGACCTGCATGATTTATACGGAAGTGAATTCGAGCAAGCGTATACGGCATATGAAGCTAAAGCTGAAGCCGGTGAAATTCGCATGCACCGCAAGGTATCAGCAACAGACTTGTGGCGCCGCATGTTGACTCGTTTGTTTGAAACAGGGCACCCATGGATAACGTGGAAAGACCCATCGAATATTCGCTCGCCTCAGGATCACACTGGTGTGGTGCACAGTAGTAACCTCTGCACTGAAATTCTGCTCAATACCTCGCCAGAGGAAACAGCAGTTTGCAATCTTGGGTCAGTTAACATTGCCAATCATGTGAAGGACGGCAAACTGGATCTTGAGAAGCTTGAAGAGACGGTCACAACCGCATTGCGAATGCTCGACAATGTGATCGACATTAACTACTATCCTACAGCAGAAGCAGAAAACTCTAATCGCCGGCATCGACCAGTCGGTCTCGGTTTAATGGGCTTTCAGGATGCCTTGCTGAAACTTGGTGTCAGCTACGCAAGTGATGCTGCTGTAGAATTTGCAGATCACAGTATGGAAGCCATCTCGTTCTATGCACTCAAAGCATCGAGCATGCTTGCCAAGGAACGTGGTACATACTCCAGCTACATCGGGTCCAAGTGGGATCGTGGTTTGCTACCGATCGATACAATCGATGTTCTGGAACAAGAACGTGGTATGGAATTGGAGCTCGACCGCAGCAGTACCATGCCGTGGGATGAAGTGCGTGAGCATGTCGCAGCTCATGGCATGCGAAACAGTAATGTTATGGCAATCGCACCAACGGCAACAATTTCCACAATTGTTGGCGTAAGCCAGTCAATCGAGCCTGCTTATAAACATCTGTATGTGAAGAGTAATTTGTCCGGTGAATTCACCCAGGTAACGCTCGACTTGGTAGATGATCTTAAAGATCGTGGCTTGTGGGACGCCGATATGCTGGAAGCACTGAAGTACTACGACGGTAGCGTTCAGGAAATTGAAAATGTGCCGGATGACATCAAGGCACGCTATCTGACAGCCTTCGAAGTGGACCCTGAATGGATCATTAAATGTGCATCACGCCGCCAGAAGTGGATCGATATGGGCCAGTCGCTCAACCTGTATCTCGCTGAACCAAGCGGTAAGAAACTGCACAACATGTACATGTCCTGTTGGGACAAGGGTTTGAAAACCACCTATTACCTGCGAACACTCGCGGCCACGCACGTCGAGAAGTCGACCGTGGATGTAAATAAGTTTGGTATTCAGCCTCGTTGGATGAAGAACAAGAGCGCATCGGGTGACATCGAGGTAAACCGGGAAACACCGGCTACGATGGTTACACGAGCGTGCAGTATTGATGACCCGGATTGCGAGGCATGTCAGTAAGTGTGATCACTTGCTGGTGTTCGTTGTCTGAAACTCCTGTCATCACGGATGAACATGAAAAAGCAAATGGAACGATAAAGGAAAGAATATGTCATCGCCAGATAAACCAAATCTGATGCAAGAGAATACCGGTCGCATTGACGCTCGGAACAAACGCTTGATTAACTGCAATCAAGTCGATGTTAACCAACTGATGCCACTGAAGTACCATTGGGCCTGGGAACACTATCTCAATGGGTGTGCTAACCACTGGATGCCCACAGAAGTACCGATGACCAAGGATATTGAAATCTGGAAGTCGAATAAGCTTTCCGATGATGAACGTATGGTCATCATGCGTAACCTTGGGTTCTTTGCGACTGCTGAAAGCCTTGTTGGTAACAACCTGGTGCTTGCGATTTTCCGTCATGTTACTAATGCCGAGTGTCGTCAGTACCTGTTGCGTCAGGCATTTGAAGAAGCTGTACACTCACACACATTCCTTTATGTAACCGAGAGTCTTGGTTTGGATGAAGGTGAAGTGTTCAACATGTACCGGGAAGTTCCGGCGATCGCTCGTAAAGATGAGTTCGAAATGGAACTGACCGCTGAAGTTCTTGACCCGGACTTTACCACGGACACATTTGAAGGTTGCCAGAGTCTGTTGAAGAACCTAATTGGTTTCTATCTGATCATGGAAGGCATTTTCTTCTATACCGGTTTCGTAATGGTGCTGTCATTCCATCGCCGAAACCTAATGACAGGAATTGGCGAGCAGTTTCAATACATTCTGCGTGATGAAACGATTCATCTGAATTTTGGTTTGGATCTGATTAACGGAATCAAGGCTGAGAATCCCGAGTTGTGGACGAAAGATTTTCAGGAAGCCATGATCGAGCGGGTCCGTACAGCTGTTGAGTATGAAGTGGAATACGCTCATGATTGCCTGCCTCGTGGTGTCCTGGGACTCAACGGTGAATTGTTCCGCGAATACGTTCAACATGTTGCAGATCGGCGACTAGAGCGTATTGGATTGCCAACTCAATACAACTCAAGCAATCCTTTCCCATGGATGAGTGAAACGATGGACTTATCCAAAGAAAAGAACTTCTTTGAAACACGTGTTACTGAGTACCAAAGCGGTGCAAATTTAACTTGGGACTAACGACTCAGGACGATTTGCTGCGACGTATGTGACAATTTGATCCATTTGCAGGAAGGCCTCGTGTATTCCACTTTGTTGGGTGCACGAGGTTTTCTTTTGTATGGTTGCAATTGTGGGCGAATTTGTTTGAATTGAAGTTGTAACTAACGGCACAAATCTATTTGGAATGACACCTATGAAAACCGCAATCGCACTTATTACCTGCGTATCCATGTTGCTAATGACCACGACAATTCGTGCTTATCACGGGCACAAACACACGGGGGTTTATTTGGTGTATGTCGGTACTTACACCGATGGTGACAGTGAGGGGATTTACGCATTTACATTTGACTCCAACACCGGCGAGCTAAAGCCACATGGTGAAGTAACAAAAACCGTTAATCCATCCTTTGTCGATGTACATCCAAATGGAAAGTATCTTTATGCAGTAAATGAAACAGTGGAATACAAAGGCGAAAAGGCCGGATATATTACTTCGTTTTCAATCGATCAGCAGTCAGGCGCGTTAACGGAATTGAATCAGCAATCAACTAAGGGTGGTGCCCCGTGCCATTTATGCATTGATTACACGGGGCGCACCGTCATGGTCGCAAATTACGTTGGTGGAAGTGTTGCTGCCTATCGTGTGCAATCGGACGGATCATTGAGTGCTCCATCGAGTTTTGTGCAACACACCGGCAAGGGCGTACATCCGCGTCAGGAAGCACCTCACGGTCATTCAATTGACGTCGGGCCGTGGAATCGATTTGTGGCCGTTTCAGATCTTGGGCTCGATAAAGTGCTCATGTATCGCCTTAATCCTCGTAAGGGAACGCTTACTCCGGGGAAGCACCCTTTTGCGAAGTCGGAAGCAGGATCCGGGCCACGACATTTCAGCTTCCACCGTTCCGGTCGTTTTGCGTATGGAATCAATGAACTGAATATGACCGCCAACGCATACAAGTACAACGGTCGCCTCGGAAAGCTCGAGCCCTTTCAGGTTGTGTCAACACTCCCTCCGAACGAGTCTCAGCAGGACGGGCACTCAACCGCTGAGATGTATTGCCACCCAAGCGGCAAGTTTGTTTATGGCTCTAACAGAGGTCACGACACGATCGTCGTCTATTCCGTTGATCAACGTACTGGAAAACTGACCTATGTTGAAAATCAGGATATTGGTGGTGAAACCCCTCGTAGTTTTCGGATTGATCCAACTGGAAAGTATCTCTTGGCATTAGGCCAGTCATCCAGCTCTATCTCGGTGTTTGAAATTGACCAAGATACTGGTGTATTGGAACCGACCGGTGCGACAGTGAAATGCCCGACACCTGTAAGTGCTGTATTTATGCCCTGGCGCTAGCGGCTTATGGCAGTCTGCTTTAGACCGTCCGATTGCAAAAGGTTATCTAGCCTCTTGCTGCTAGTGGTTTTATATCCGGTTCGACCTGAAAGCCATCAGCAAGCGTGTTGGTTTGATTAAATAAACCAGCGACAGCCAGCACCTCACCGATGCTGCCATCAGACACACCCATGCTTTGCAATGCGCGCGTATGAGAATTGAGACAATATGTGCAGCCGTTAGTGGCACTCACAGCAACTGCGATCATTTCTCTTACCACGGGTGTTAAATGCCCTTCCCTATCGTCTGCTTCCGGGTGCATGACAGCCTTCAGTTGGCTCCAAACCTGTTGCAGTAGCGTCGGATACACAGCAATAGTGCGCCAGAAATTTGGCACGAAGTCCAGATTCTTGGTTGCTTTGATATCGGCAAAAACCTCTGCAACCACTCCTGTTGCATCATCTTCATTAACAGGTGTAACAGTCGCAATTGGGGTGTCGTTAGTCATTTAATAATCCGTCAGAGAATCGATTGGCTATCTGTTTATTTAGTGTTCGACGTAATCAACTTCCGTCTTGATAACTGTTATAACGGTAGATGCTCCCTTCGCCAAAACGAGCGAAGGTGCCAAGCCAAAATGACACAATGTACTTACAAATGAGTTCAACTTAGAAACGGTAACAATCATGACAAAACAACAAGGAATGAATCGACGTAACTTCGTACTTGCTGCGACAGCGACCGCTTCAACCATGGCAGTATCAATGAAACGAGCGACTGCGGAACCGCGGAATTATGGTCCCGGTGCTCCTCCTGTTCGATATCCCGATCCAAATATCGTTGTGTTGGATGATTCGTTTAAGAGTTACAAGCTGGGGAATGCGGCAATTATGCGGCTCTATCACAGCAAGCGAATGATTTGGGCTGAAGGCCCCGCTTGGAATGGTGTTGGTCGATACCTTGTATGGAGTGATATTCCAAATAACGTGCAATTGCGTTGGACGGAAGAAAACGATCAGGTAACGACATTTCGGAATCCAGCTCAAAACAGCAATGGAAACACATTCGATAACCACGGTCGTCAAATCTCATGTGAACATCTAACTCGTTCCGTAGCCCGCTATGAATATGATGGTACCCGCACTGTTCTGGCGAATAAATATGGTGGAAAGTCTCTGAATGCACCAAATGACGCAGTTGTGCATCCCAACGGTGACATTTGGTTCACTGATCCCGGTTATGGTGCCGTCATGGATTATGAAGGGCGTCTGGTAGAGAATCAGGATAATTGGCCACAACCGTACCAAAAAGAAGCTATTTACCGCATCGATTCGAAGACGGGTAAAGTACACCAGGTCGCCGACGAAATCTTCAAGCCTAATGGTCTTTGCTTTTCACCTGATTATAAAAAGTTGTACGTGGCTGACACCGGTGCAAGCCATTACGACGAGGCAAAAGAAGTAATCAAGGTTTGGGATGTCGCAGAAGAGACTGATCTGAAGAACGGTAAAGTGTACGCTTCAATGGCTCTTGAATTGACTGATGCTGACGGCAATGTCGAAGAAAAAGCGGGCTTTGCTGACGGCATTCGTTGTGACCGCGACGGTAACATCTGGGCAAGTGCTGGTTGGGTTGGTGATGGCTACGACGGTGTCCACATCTTCAATCCCGAAGGTGCACGAATCGGTCAGATTCTTCTTCCTGAGATTTGTTCTAACGTCTGCTTTGGAGGTAAGAAACGCAATCGCTTGTTCATGACTGGCAGCCAGTCACTTTATGCGGTTTATGTAAATACCAAAGGCGCCCACTTCTGCTAATTGGGCACTTGCCGAGATAGCAAAAAAAGCGGCTCCGGAACTAAAACCCCGGAGCCGCTTTCCTTTTTGGCCGTATGTCTCTATGGCGGAGTGCTTATTCCGTAGATTCTATCTCTGGTTCCGCAGTAACGGCATCGCACGTTACGGTAATGGCGTCTGTAAACAGTAGTGAATTTGGTACATATACTGTTAAGCCATCAGATAGAAGTACTGTGTATCTCAAATCCGTGGAGACCACTTTCCCTTCGTAAGATTTAATCTTGATGCAATCATCTTTTTGGAATGGTTTGTAGATTAGGATTAACACGCCTGCGAGGACGTTGGAGATCACGTCTTTAAGCGCAAACCCCAGAGCAAATCCGGTAAGCCCTAGTCCGGCTACCATGGCAGAGACGTCGATTCCTAGATGTGACAAGGCAGTGATGAGGCCAAGGATCAGCACGGAGATTTTTGCGGTGCGACCGATAAAAGATGCGAGTTCCTGGTCAATGTGCTGAGAAGTGCCAACTTTGGTAAGGACTTTCTGTACGATTTTGGCAACGACCCAAAAGCCAGCAAAAATGAGAAGCGACATGCCGGCTTGTTGTAATAATTCCTGCCAATGTCCTTCAATGGAGTCCCATACGGACGGTGAGCTGACTTCTTCTTGCTCCGCAAGGAGCATGAACGAATTTTGGGATTTGGCGAATAACGATGTTAATGACATGCTGCTTCATCACTCCGCAAGAGCATAACGTGTGAATCATAAAAAGCATGAAATAACAAAAAACGACTGCGGCGGCTAGAGCGTTTGCCAATGATACACAGCAGGCATCATCATTTGAGATTGCATACACGCCGTTCGCGTCTGAAGGACACGTCGCCCGACGGCGTGCTATTCGTGCACAGCGTTTGGATTTTATAGAGGTATTACGGCCACGCAGCCAACATAAAAAACAAAGTAGTAGGTGGTGATCGTAGCGCTAGTCTGAATGCTAGCTCAGTCCAAGCGTGGACATGAAATCGTTAGACAGGATGGGTTTTGTCGGGAAAAAGAGTTCTCCTGCATCGCAACCGGCTTCTGTACCGAGCATTTGTGCATAAGCACGCACGCGGTCAAAGACGTACGCTTTCTCAGCGGGAAACTGGGTCTCATAAGATTTAATTGCGTCGATTTTCTGATCGATCGTATCACTAATGTCATACGTGAACCGTGGCAGTGAGCTGTCTGTTGCAAGAGGTTCGAATGCAAGGCGAAAATACAACTGTCTGGGTATGATGTGCCGTTCTAGTCCGTCGAAGTGCTCAGGCCACTTGCACAGCCGCGAATAGAATACGGCAGCATCTGTAATCAACATGGCCTGATAGTGATCTGGAGATGCCATCGGTGTCTTGTCTCCAAAGCCAATTACGACCTTGGGTCGGTACTTGCGAAATTCGATTGCAAGTTGGCATCTGGCCTCAAAACTGTCGAATAAACGACGATTGGGGAGATCCAGAATGATCCGTTTTACTCCGAGGATCTCCGCAGCTTTGGCAGCCTCCTGCTTGCGGACTTCCGGGCCGGGGCTAAGTGGAGTAGGTTCGCCATCGGTTAAGTCGATGATCCCACACCGTACGCCTTGATTTGCTAGTTTTGCCAACGTGCCACCACAGGCGATTTCCACATCATCTGGATGGGCTCCCACAGCGATCACATCTAGTTGTTCGTATTCTGAGCTCATGAAGTTTATGCCATTACAGATCTTCGTAACGGAATCCCTTGGAAAACGACTTGTACTGTTTGCCGTCGATCTCGACATATGGATATACGAGGTAATTTACCGGGCCAGCAGATTGTGCTGGAATCAGAGTTAAATCGCGACCTATTGAAAACGTGATGCGGTTTTCAGTGAGGTTTCCATAGTAATAGTCTGCCATGGAGGGATCTTTATCGGCCTCGGAAATGTCGACCGGGACCCATTTGTTTTCGACGGCAAATCTAGCCCAGCAGTGGTAGCCGGCGATTTCACCATCGCCTCGTTCTGGTGGCAATGGAAAGCCAATTTCAAATCTCGCGGGAATATTCAATTCACGGCAACTGGCGATGAATAAACTGTGAAAGTCAGTGCAGTTGCCGAATCCATTGTCACAGGCCCAGTTCGCGTCACCCCTTCCCCAGGCTTCGCCGGCTGGCTTGTCATACTTCATGTGGTCATTTACTGCGTCGTATAGTTGTCGACCGCGGCCTAATTCGTCATCGACAATGTTTGCATCCAGGATTTTAGCTAGTAATCCTGCATCGATAGGTACAAACGATGAAGCTTTGGTGAATTGCTCGTTAGCATGCTCGTCTAGTAATTCTTCATTACCAATTCGATGTTCAGATCTTTCCACGGAGTAAATCACTTCAAACGGTATTTCTCCATTTACGTCGGCATTCGCATTGAAGTGCAGGATGAGATTCCCAAAGTTGTTTTCTTTGTTGACTTCGTGACGCCCAGGAACATTTACTTCTCTATTCAGTATTTTCTGATTGTGCGTGTCCTGAGCGACAGGTAGCCAAATCGATGCGGCTGTGTCAGGTTCCAGGTCAGTTATCTTTCCTGCATAGGTAAATTGAAAACGCCGAATCACTGCCTCGTCTTCACTTGTTGCATCGCCATCACTTGCAATCGACACAGTGCTATTTCTTTCTTCGTTTTCATCTGTGTCCTGTGCGGTTGTTTCAGCCTGTGAGACAGTTTGTGGTTCCACGTTATCCGTTTGCGAATCACCACAGCCGGTGAGAAGCAATATGACTAATAGGTTCAGTGCAATAGCCAGTTTGAAAGTGCGAAACATGGACGTTTTCTTACTGTTAATGGGATGTGTTTTTGCAAACACGCAGACGCTTCGGCTGGCGAAGTGCATGCAATGCGTGATGCGCGCGTGATGGGAGAGCGAGGCGTGGCTTACAGGATGCCCGCTGTGCTACCACCAGGAACTGGGATTTTGTAGCTCCCGTCTTCCTTCGGATCAAGTGGGGCTGGATTATCCATAGCCGTTAGATTATCGACATCGGCAAGTTTTAAATCAGATTGAAGTGCTTTATCCCACTGAATAACACGTCCACTGTAACTTGCCATGCGACCCAGGATAGCAGTCATGGTGCTCTTCGCGCCATACTCTGCTTCGTTCGGAATGCGACCAGCCCTTAGGTCTGCAAACAGATCATGGTGTTCCTGTTGATGACCGTTGCCGCCATTGACGTCAGCCTCACGGGTATCAAAAGTCTTGTTACCATCGGCATCGTAGATCTTACCGCCTGCGATGTCACAGTAACCGCTTGTACCGTGTGCATGCTCTGTTACGTTATTCCAGCAATTCGGGATATGGCGACATTGGCTAAACATCTTTGTGCCATTTGCGTAGGTGAATTCGACGAAATGATGATCATAGATTTCACCATGGTCGATTCCGTTTCGCACTTCTCTACCACCCATCGCTTGAGCGGAAACGGGGAAGTCGTTCATCAACCAGTTAATAACATCGATGTTATGGATGTGTTGCTCGTTAATATGATCGCCACAGAGCCAATTGAAGTAATACCAGTTTCTCATCTGGTATTCGAGTTCGGTTTGATTGTCCTGGCGTGGGCGCACCCAAACTCCACCACTGTTCCAATAAGCACGGCCTAGCACGATATCGCCGATGGCTCCGTCATGCAGTCGAGCCATGGTTTCCTTGTATCGCTGTTCGTGGCGACGCTGCAGTCCGACACCTACAGCCAGATTCTTCTGCTTCGCGATTTCACCGGCATCGAGAACGCGGCGTACACCAGGTGCATCAACGGCTACAGGCTTTTCCATAAACACGTGAACGCCGGCGTTAACAGCGGCTTCGAAATGCAACGGACGGAAACCAGGTGGGGTTGCCAGAATTACGAGGTCTATATCGCTTGCGAGCACCTGCTTATAGGCATCAAAGCCGGTAAACGTGGTGTCAGCAGTTACTTTTACTTTGTCAGGGTGCTTACTTTTAATTCCCCGTAGTGCACCTTGAACACGATCTTCAAAAACATCGCCCATTGCGACCAATTCGAGTCCACCGCCTTGGGTGTTCAGAGCTTGAATTGCAGCGCCAGTTCCTCGTCCACCACAGCCAACCAGACCGATCTTAATAGTGTCAGTGCCGTACCCGTTTGCAGCTCGTGCAATTTCTAGATTGCCGGCTACTGTGCTTCCTGCCACCAGGATGGTGGAATTGCGAAGAAAAGTCCGACGTGATGTGTTTTGCTTGTCCTGCTTCGACATGATCAGTCTCCAAGGGCTGATTTTAGAGTGTTTTGAACGAGTTTAACCTCGAAACCGCTGGTCTCTTAGTTGGGTTTAGCATAACCTCAGAAGTGAGTTGTTTCAATTCAGGCAATACAGCGTTTGTATGCGTTTTGCATACCCCTTGCTTCGACTATTTACCAATAGATGTAGGCACTTAATGGTACTTCGAAAGCGACTATATCTCGCATCTGTACTTCTGTTAATCACTCGATTTCTCGCGAGTGACTATGCACATGGGCAATCACGAGTTGCGCAGGCAATTCCGGCAATGGGTACACAGGCCAGGATTATTGCCTACGCGGAAAACGAAGCTGAAGGCCGTAAAGCTGTAGAGGCAGCTTTAGACCGAATACTGGAGATTGAAGACAGGTTAAGTGATTACGATTTGACCAGTGAATCAATGTTGTTTTGCAAGTCAGCGCCTCATGAAGCTCTACGTCCAATTTCAAACGATCTATGGGTCTGCTTATTACGTGGTAAACAAATCTGGAGTAAGTCCAAGGGTGCGTTTGATGTAACGGTTGGCGCATATTCCAAACTATGGCGTCGAGCGCGGCGTCAGAGAGAATTCCCAAGTCAGGAGCGATTATCAAGTGCCGCGATGGTGGTTGGATTTGATCATGTCGAAGTTGATATGGATTCACCGCGAGCAGCGATTTCGATAAGTGGGTTGCAGCTGGACTTCGGTGCCATTGCTAAGGGATATGCAGCGGATGAGGCGATACGTGTTTTGAAACAGCATGGAATCAGCATCGCGATTGCTGATGTAGGAGGTGATGTGGCAATTGGCACTGCTCCTGATGCAAAGCCAGGCTGGCCAGTTGGAATCGCACCACTGTCAGAGACAGGAGCATTGCAGATAACGCATCTTTCTCAATGCGGTGTCGCCACGTCCGGGGACGCATTTCAGTTCGTCGAATTGGATGGCCGGCGGTATTCACATATTATCGACCCGCGTTCCGGCATCGCACTGACGCTTCGCAGTAGCGTGACAGTTGTGGCACCAACAGGTCTGGAGGCGGACGCTTGGGCATCGGCAATCTCCGTGTTAGGGCCACGCGTGGGATTGAGAATGATCCGCAGAATACCGGGAGTCATTGCCTACGTGGTGACCGATAGAAATGAGGACGGTGTAGGCGAAATCAGCCAGTCACGGGGCTTCCCGCAACTGGCTGATGAAGTGAGTCCTTGACCAAACGCCATGGGCGTCGGGGAGATTAATACTCTCGGTCTTGAACGATGCCCGGCAGCGGGATTGGATATTTGCCGTTGGCGTCAGCAACAACCGGTGGCTCACTGTCGTAATCCATGTTTTCAAGGTTTGGTGCAAATTCATGTTCACAATTGAGCAAATCGTCATAGGTGATGACTTGACCTGTGTGAGCAGCCATACGTGCCATGGACGTTGCGATGCTTGATTTCACACCACGATCCACTTCGTTGTATTCCTTGTCGTTGCGAATTGCGTCGATCAAGTGAATCCATTCTTCCTGATATGGGTTTGGTTCGCGTTCTGCGAAGGACCAGACGAGGTTGTCATCGGTCATATTGTGGCTTGAGAAAAGTCGTGCCCGTGATGGTGCGTGGCCGGAACTCGACACGATGGCCGAGCCTTTTGTGCCATGTGCATAGGTTGCAAATTCGTTGTGGCAACCGGGGATGGTACGACCGTTAATGAAGGCTTTGGTGCCGTCTGCGAACGTGAATTCAACACTGTAAGTGTCAAAGTTCTGATCCACGTGATTGCCACGGTAATGGCGACCGCCGGATCCTTTCGCCTCGACAGGCCAGTCGTTCTTCATCCAGCACATCTCATCGATGTTATGGATGAGGAAGTCGCTGACGGCGCCGCCGCTGGCCCACAAAAAGCCGTGGAAGTGCCTGATCTGATAAAGCAACTCGTTATCCCAATCTTCCGGTTGTGGTGGCACGGCCGCTGAACCGGTAGGCCCTGCCATGCGATAGGCACGCAATTGGGTGATGTCGCCGATAACGCCATCCTGAATCTTGTCGAAGAGCTCGCGGCGTGCTTTGCAGTGCCTGCACATCAGGCCAACGCCCACTTTGAGGTTTTTCTCTTTTGCTTTTTCATTAAGGGCAAACATCTTCCTGGATGACGGGCCATCTACGGTGACCGGTTTTTCCATGAATACGTTTACACCTTTTTCAATCGCATATGTGTAATGCAGCCAACGAAACGCAGGCGGTGTGGTTAGGATGACGATGTCACCAGGGTTAAGAGTGTCAATCGCCTTCTTGTAGCCATCAAATCCGAGAAACTTGCTGTCGTCTGCGACTTGAACCTTGTCTTCAAACTGTGCTTTGAGGCTGTTGTGGCTAACAGCAAGCTTGTTTTCAAATACATCTGCCATGGCAGTCAGTTTGATCTCGTTGTCCTTTACCGAAAGTGCGTTAGCAGCGGCACCTGTACCACGTCCACCAGCACCAACAAGTGCGATTTGTACTGTACTGTCGTTGCCGGCGTGTACATGCGGTGCGACGCTGGCAAGGGTGGCACCGGCTGCTGCCAAGGTAGTACCGGTCTTTAAGAAGTCTCTTCTTGATTCTTGTTCTTTGGACATTTTGTCTAACCTGTTTAGGAAATAATGTGCTGTCTTAACGGTTTGTCGTGGTGTGGAGCGATTACTCTTCGCCCTCTTCGTCTACCTGCTCTGGCAGGGTATTGTCCCACTTGTCCTTGAGTTCCTGATCGGTGGGGTCTACAAGTGGTCGCACGATTCGGAATCCGACGAATAACGCATCCGTATGATACCAGATGCTTTGTGGGATTTGTGGGTCCTGCTCTTTCCAGTCAGCATGGGATGAGATTCGAGCCGCACTGCGAAGTGCGGCGGGTTTATCTTTCCAGCTTCCACCTCTTACCACCCTTGGATAAAGTTTGGTCGGTATCGCTAGTGGGTTATTCAGGACATCGTTGTCACCGGTCGAGTAAAAGTCTGCTACGTACTGATCAAGCACCCATTCCGAGACGTTGCCGTGCATGTCATGCAAACCCCATGGATTAGGCTTTAGCTTGCCGACCTTTTGATATTTGTCAGGAGCATTCCCGCTGTGCCATGCGAATTCGTCGATTGCCGAAGCGTCATTCCCAAAGGAATAGCGAGTAGTTGTGCCGGCTCGACACGCATATTCCCATTCGGCCTCTGTAGGTAGTCGATAGTAACGCCCGGTTTTGGCTGTCAGCCATTTGCAAAATGTTCTGGCGGCGTGCTGCGTCATGCAAATTGCCGGGTATCCACGCTTCCCCATTCCAAACGTCATATCGGTGTATGGTGGTGTTGGCTTGGAGATCGTAAGATCCTTTGCGAGCTTATCCCGTTCATTATCTTCGATTCCCAGTGCGCTTCTGCGAAGAATATCCAGATCGCTCATCCATACTTCATATGCGTCCCAAGTGACTTCACACTTGGCCATCCAAAACGGCTCGATTTTAATCTTGCGTTGAGGGCCTTCATCTTTCTTGCGACCATCTTCCGCATCCGGACTTCCCATGGTGTATTCACCACTTGGAATGGGCAGCATCTCGATCTTGCCTGATGAATGCTCTACCAATTCAGTGTATGGCTTCATTTCTTTTTCAGTTTCCGCTGCGGAGTCCTTAACCGGAAGCGGATCGGGGTGTTTGTCCACCGCAAATGCACCGGTTGAGATCACTAAACTGAAAAGGGTTGCCGCAAGGCTGAGCCTCATTCGCATAATGTGTCTTCTCATTAGTTAATTTGGTATACGATAACGCTGGAAACACTCATCATAACCACCGGTTAAGAGTGCTTGAAGTATCCGTCCGAATTCACATGCGGCACAGACTAACTGCGTGGGCTAAGACAAGGAATCAATTGAGGAATGAAGTCGGTAGTACTCACAAAACAAGATTCGCCACTAAAGATTGAAAATCGCGATTCATTAGAACCTTCCGATGGTCAGGTGATTGTGTCGCTCAAGGCAAGTGCCCTTAATCGACGTGATTATTGGATAACTCAAGGTTTGTACCCAGGTATTCAATACCCGGCGGTTCTTGGATCAGATGGTGCTGGTGTGGTTTCAAGGATTGGTTCCAATGTAGATGAGTCCATGATTGGTTTAGATGTTCTCATTAATCCGGGACTCAATTGGGGAAACAATCAAAGTTACCAATCGAGCGATTTCCAGATTCTGGGAATGCCGGGCTTCGGCACATTGGCCAGCGAAGTTCTTGTACCGGCGGAAAACGTCTGTCCTAAGCCTGAGCATCTTTCATGGTCTGAAGCTGCGGCTCTTCCCTTAGCCGGGCTCACGGCATTTCGTGCGTTGATGAAACAGGGATTGGCAAAAACTGGTGATACTGTCCTCATAACTGGTATTGGGGGTGGAGTAGCTACCTTTGCTATGACGTTCGCATTGGCGATTGGCATGAAAGTATTGGTAACGTCATCAAGTGATGAAAAGCTCTCAAAAGCACGTTCGCTAGGCGCGGCGGCAGGTTACAACTACGGGACCGACGACTGGGGTAAACAACTGAAGTCAGAGTACGGGATGCCCAACTTGATAGTGGATGGCGCTGGCGGTGCGGGTTATGGAGTGTTGTTAAAT
>CEUN01139122.1_pt1 | contig 18048 bp, 14 predicted proteins | sample 361501 | NCBI WGS metagenome assembly CEUN01 (sample SAMEA2622801, study PRJEB7988) | marine metagenome | biome: marine biome (ENVO:00000447); feature: marine epipelagic mixed layer (ENVO:xxxxxxxxx); material: "saline water (ENVO:00002010), including plankton (ENVO:xxxxxxxx)" | depth 120 m | reverse complement strand
CCCAACGCGCCAAGGTCGAGGTCGGTGAGGTCCACCGAGTATTCGCGCAGAATGAAGGGATAAGCGATCAGCGGCAGCCACGCGGACAGGAAGAAGATCAGCGCGCCGGTAAACTTCGCCATCACCACCTGTCCATCGGAAACAGGCGTGGTCATAAGGGTCTCATAGGTCCCCGAAAACTTCTCGTGCGCAAAGGAACGCATGGTGATCACCGGCGGGGCGAGCAGAAGAATTAGCCAGAACAGGCCGTTATTGAAAAAAGCCTCAGTGACCGGCATGTCGAAGGGTTTGCCATCGAGCGCCTGCAGGATGATGACAAAGCACAGTCCCAATAGAAATTGGATCGCGCCGATGATCAGGTAACCCGTGAGCGACACGTAGAAGCCGCTCAATTCCCGGCGCACCAATGTGATATACGGCCGCATCAGAAACCGTCCTCCTCATCGCGCCGCGTCACGCGCATGAAGATGTCCTCCAGCGAATGTCGCGTGCGGGTGAGTTCGCGCAGCTGCCAGCCCTTTTCCCGCGCGATCTGAAACACCTGGGGTCGCAGATCGAACCCGGCCCGCGGGGTCAGCGCACAATTCAGAAACTCACCGTCCGCCGGTTGCACATCAAAATGTTCGATCTCACCCGTGTGCTCCAGGTAATCCATCAGTTCTTCGCGCGGCGCGGCAATCTCGGCGATCACCTGACGTTCGGAACTCATCTTGGCGTGCAAACCTTCCACGCTTTCCGCCTCTATGATGCGTCCCTGGTGAATGATGATCACCTCGTCACAGGTCATCTCGATCTCCGACAGGATATGGCTCGAAACCAACACCGTGTAGGTCTTGCCCAATTCCTTGATCAACTTGCGAACCGTTCGAATCTGATGCGGATCGAGACCTATCGTCGGTTCATCGAGAATCATCAGTTCGGGTTCGTGAACCAGCGCGTCCGCCAATCCCACACGTTGGCGATAACCTTTCGACAGATGACCGATCAACTTGCGTTGTACGTCGCCCAGCCCGCATACATCCGTCACGTAATCCACCCTGCGCCGACTGTCCTGCACGCGCATGCCCTTCAGGCGCGCGCGAAACTTCAGGTATTCGCGCACGCGCATGTCCACGTGCAGTGGGTTGTTCTCAGGCATGTAACCGATCTTGCGCCGGACCTCGTCGGGATTTGTGTAGACGTTGTAGCCTCCCACGCGGGCGGTCCCGGAAGTCGCCGGCATGTAACAGGAGAGCATGCGCATGGTGCTGGTCTTGCCCGCGCCGTTTGGACCGAGAAAACCGACCACCTTGCCGCGCCCAACCGTGAAGTTGAGATCCTCGACCGCCGTACGTTTCTTGAAACGCTTGGTCAGGCCCTTGACCTCAATCATCGGGATCTCGTTTTGCGCACTCTCTTCGCCCATGAATCAGAGCCGGGGATCATCTCGGACGGGTTTATTTTCCGCGAGTCAAAAGGATTCATACGGAAGCCGGATGGTAAGTAGAAGGCCGGTTGAAACCATTGGCTCTGTTTGGCGATGGCGATCTTCCACAATCCGAGCACTCTCGCTTGAATCGATTGTTCCCGGTTCCCTCAATTCGCTGCTTGCCGCTGCACCATTTCATCGGAAACATCAGCCCCGTCTTTTGAATTATGTGGGCTCTCCCGGGTCTACTACCATGAACCGTGACTGAAAAAGAACCACCAGAACCGACGTCGGGCGAATCACCAGATGATCCCCAGCGTCGCGACTTTATCAAGCAGGCTGCCTCCGTGTGCGTGGGAGGTGCGGTCGGCGCCGTCCCGATCGCGGCCGGCGTGGCGGTCTATCTCGATCCCTTGGACAAGGAAGCCACCGGCAGCCAACGTGTGAAGGTGACGTCGTTGGACGGTTTGCCCGATGACGGCCGACCGCGGAAGTTCTCGATTTACGCGGACAAGAAGGACGCCTGGACGACATTTCCGAAATCACCCGTCGGCGCGGTTTACATCATGCGCACTGGCGAAAAGGCGTTGAAGGTGCTGAACGTTGTCTGTCCGCACGCGGGGTGCTTCGTGGATTATATCGCCCGCGATGACGAGTTCTTCTGTCCCTGCCACGACAGCAGTTTCAAGAAGGACGGCAACATCAAGAGCGCCCATAGTCCTTCGCCTCGGCCACTTGACGAGCTCAAGTACGAGATCGACGAATCCGGTGCCGTCTGGGTTGAGTTCATGAACTTCCTGGCAGGTCAGAAGGAGAAAGTGCCTGTATGAAGAAGCTCTTTGACTGGCTGGACGATCGGACGGGCTACCGCAAGATCACCAAGGAAGCCCTCTACGAGCCGATTCCCGGAGGCGCTCGCTGGCGCTACATCTGGGGAAGTACGCTGACCTTCGCCATCGCCGTTCAGTTCATCACCGGGATGTTCCTGTGGATGGCTTACAGCCCGAGCGCGCAGACGGCCTGGGAAAGCGTTTATTACATCCAGCATGAAATGAAAGGCGGTTGGATTCTGCGCGGTATTCATCATTGGACCGCCCAGGCGATGACCATATTGCTCGTGCTGCATCTGATGCAGGTATTGATCGACGGGGCATACAAGGCACCTCGCGAACTGAATTTCTGGACGGGTTTGATTCTGCTTCAACTCGTGCTTGGGCTGTCGCTCACCGGCTATCTGCTGCCTTGGGATCAGAAAGGTTATTGGGCCACGAAGGTCGCCACCAACCTGATGGGGCTCGTTCCCTGGGTCGGGGACGATCTGCAAAGACTTGTCGTAGGCGGAAGCGACTACGGTCATCACACACTCACGCGTTTCTTCGCCTTGCACGCCGGCGTACTGCCGATGGGCATCATCGCGTTGATTGGTGCGCACATCTATTTCTTCCGCAAGCAGGGCATCCACACCAAGAAACCTCACAAGAAGAAGGACGGCATGTTCTGGCCCGACCAGGTGCTCATGGACGCGGTCGCCTGTCTGGCAGTGTTGATCACCGTGCTGGTGTTCGTGAGAATGTTCCATGGCGCCCACCTCAGCGCGCCGGCCAACCCCGCGGAATCATTCCCGGCCAGACCGGACTGGTATTTCCTCTTCCTGTTCCAATTCCTCAAATACTTCGAAGGCGGAAGAGAGATTCTCGGTGCGATCATCATTCCCGGAGCGGTGATGACCTTCATGTTCGTCATGCCCTTCCTCGGTGGGTGGAAGCTCGGCCATCGCTTCAATGTGTTCTTCATCGTCGTTCTGCTCGTCGGTGCCGGGTACCTCACCTGGGAAGCGATGGATGCCGACAAACGGAATCCCGAATACCAGGCCGCGTTGGTGCAGTCGGACAAAGATTCCCACCGCGTCGTCGAGCTCGCACGCGGACTTGGCATTCCGCCTGAAGGCGCCGTGACCTTGCTCGTCAACGATCCGAAGACCCAGGGACCGAAGCTCTTCGCGCAAAACTGTGCGAGCTGCCATCGCTATGACGGCCATGACGGATTGGGCAACGAACCGGCTGATCCGCAAAGCGCGCCTGATCTGCTGGGCGTCGGTAGTCGTGAATGGCTGACCCGGTTCCTCAATCCCGAGCATATCGGGACAACCAACTTCTTCGGCAACACGGCATTCAAAAACGGGCAGATGGTCAAATGGGTCAATCGCAAGTTGAAGAACCACTTCAAGAACGAGTCCGAAATGACCGACGACGAATTGGACGACCGCGAAGAACTGAACCAGGTGATCTTTGCCATATCTGCGGAAGCCCAGTTGCATTATCAAGCGGAAGTGGATGCTGCGGATTTCCCAGATGCGGATGACCGCAAGGATCTCATCTTCGATTCAGCGTGCATCGACTGCCATAACTACGAGGACGAATACGAACCCGGTGAAACCGACGGGCCTGACCTGACCGGTTATGGTTCGCGCCAGTGGTTGACCGAACTCATCAGCAATCCGGCCAATCCAAAGCACTACGGCGAAAACAACGACCGCATGCCGGCTTTCGGTGAGAAACAGATGCTGACGGAACCACAGATTGGTGTTCTGGTTTCCTGGTTGCGACAGGAATGGTACGAGCCCGGCCGTTAGGCTGATTCCCTGATCCGTCCGCCGAAGCGGGCCCAACATTACCACTCTGGGTGGGCACGCTTCGCATCCGCGGCCAGGCCCGGAAGATACATCGGGGATGAACCCATCATGACCGCGGACGCACCTGCGTCGAAGAAGTCCCGGGCATCACTGGTTTGCGAGACACCGCCCACTGCAACAAGTTCGAGATCGAGTGATTCCGAATCCACGATGTTGCGGGCCACGCAAACGTTCTCCACGGAAGGATTATGGATGGCTCTCCCCAGCACGCCCGCAAACTCGTAATCCGGTCCGAACACCGGCTGTCCATCGGGCCTCAAGACCGGCCGGCTGATTCCGTTCACCAATGTGATTCCGTTTACCAGTCCGTTAAGTTCACGCAGAAAGTTTCGAAGATGTTCGTCCGTTCCGAAGTAACCAACTTTCAGCAGAAATCTGGCATCGCCCAGGGTGTCTCGCATCTCCCGCGCAATCAGACAGCTGAATTCCGTGTCCTGATAAATCGTGCCTTCAGCGGTGCAAACATTCGGACAAGAGAAGTTCGCCTCCACCACATCTGCGCCGGCTTCGTGCGCCCACCGCGCGCATTGAACGAAATCCTCCACGACCTCATCGCGCGACGCATTTTCGCCCGGCGTGGCGACGACGGATACGATCAATACCTGTCCTTCGGCCAAAGCTGCTTTTGCTCGTCCGATGTCTTCACGCCAGACACTGGGATCCATTGAGGGCATTCCAAAGCATACCGCCGAACTGATTGCGGTTGGATCGTCCCCAGGGTCGTCGACGGCGAACACCGGTCCGTCCACGCGTCCGTCTTCGTTCACGAACACCCAGTTGGGCAGCGGATAACATTCGCGATGCGCGGAGCGGACTGTCTTGTACGTGAGGATGTCAAATCCGTGCTTGGCGTAGCCTTCAATCCACTTCGAGTTGAGCAGCATCCCCGCGGCAATCCCAAGGCGGCTGCGCACCGGCATGCCAAGGAAGTTCTTGGTCGGCGTGTCCGGGACTTCCGGAGGCGGGTCAACGAACTGCGGCCCGATTTCGTAGTTCGAACGATAGGACTGCTTGATGTCGTAGGTTTGAACCATCGAATCTCCCAATGCTACGTCTTGCTGTGGGCTGGTCTCCTGACCCGCCCGCCTGCTCGACCGAAGGTCTCAATTAGTCCGTTTGGGAGACCTTCTGTCGCGGACGTGAGGCGGCCGGGAGACCGCCCCACAACATCAAATCCACACGCTGTCATTTCTGTTTCGGAATCCTCGTTTCCAGCTGATTCTCGACCGGCTTCACCGTGGCCTTGTGTTCGTCTGCAATCTTCGCGAGTCGGGTGATGATCTCGTCGTTGTCCTTGGCGATATTGTGCTTCTCGCTGGGATCATGACCGAGGTGGTAGAGCAAAGGCGGATTGTGAGTTCGCGCCTGTTTCTGTCCGAGATAGCGTTCTTTCGTGAACCAATGCGCCTTGTGTTCGCCATGACGAACGGCAAACAGCTGCTCGCCGTGGTAAAAGAACATGCTCTTGCGTGGACTCGGTCCCGTTCCGTGAAGAACGGGAGTCAGGTCATATCCGTCGTAGGTGCGGTCACTCGGCACTTTCCCACCCGCCAGACTGACCAGCGTCGGGAGCAGATCCAGCGTGCTACCCATGTCGTGCACGATTCCCTTCGCCAGTGGCTTTGGATGCGCCCACATGACGGTCGGTTCGCGCATTCCACCTTCCCAGGTGCTGCCCTTGCCCTCGCGCAACAAACCCGCGCTGCCGCCATGCGTCTTGAAGGTCAGCCACGGTCCGTTGTCCGAGGTGAACACAACGTAGGTCTGGTCATCGCTCTGTTTGACCTGTTCCAGAACCTTGCCAACCGACCAATCGATTTCTTCAATCACGTCCCCGTAAATCCCTGCACTACTGTGACCGTGGAAGTCCTTGTGTCGAAAGAGCGGGATGTGCGGAAGGCTGTGCGCAAGATAAAGGAAATACGGCTTCCTCCCGCCTTGGCTGGTTTTGATAAACTTCACCGCTTCCTCAGTGTAACGACGCGTGATGTCCCGCTGATCGCAGGGGCGTTCCAGCTCCTTCTCGTCGCGCAATAACGGGACGTTGTATGCCGCAATGTCCTCGGTCTCCGCATTCTCGTAATGGTTCTTCCCGTTCCTGACGCGGTCCATGTCGTTTGAGTAGGGAATGCCAAAGTAGCTGTCGAAGCCATGACTGGTCGGCAGGTAGTGTGGGAGGTGCCCCAGGTGCCATTTGCCGACAGCCGCGGTTGCGTAGTTCAGTTGCTTAAGCGCCCGGGCGATGGTGATTTCAGTTTGTGGTAGACCACCCGCTGAGTCCGGAAACAGCACAGACCTCTTGTCGGAGCACATCCCGTTGCGTATCGGCAATCGTCCCGTCATCAGTCCTGCGCGGCTGGGAGTGCAGACGCTTGCTGCCACGTAAAAGCTTGTCCACTTCTGACCGTGCACAGCCATCGCATCGAGATTCGGTGTTTTGATCGTGGCATGGCCAAAGCAACTGAGGTCGCCGTAGCCGAGATCGTCGCAGAAGATCACCACGAAGTTGGGCTTCTTGGCAGAAACAGAAACGGACAAAACCAGGCCAACAAGGAGCACGATGATGCGCAGCATGCCGGGATCTTCAGCGGAGGCCGCTGGATTTGCAATTGTTCGTGTTGGCCATTTGCGAAATCGATCCCGTTGATCTACTGTCCCCGCGTGAACGCATTTCCGGTCACGCTGGATAAGGAGTCGGAACTGATTCGCCGCATGGATGAACTCGGTGTGCGTGAGCTGGATCTTGAGGAAAAGTTTGTCCGGTCGGGAGGACACGGCGGACAGAACGTGAATAAGAATTCTACCTGCGTCATGTTGCTTCATCGGCCGACGGGCATTCAGATCAAATGCCAGGAGACACGTCAGCAGGGCATGAATCGTTTCCTCGCCCGCAAACTTCTCATCCAGAAGATCGAACAGCGCATCCTTGCCGCGAAAGCAGCACGCAAGGCGCGCCGGGAAAAAGCCAGACGTCGCAATCGCGGCCGGCCAGCGGGTGTGAAACGAAAAATGCGCGAAGACAAACGCCTCCGATCTATCAAGAAGGCCAATCGTCGCGCCGTGAGCACGGATTGACGCGCCTGCCGCACCCGGATAGGTTCGTCACAGATGAAGCCCATCCTTTCACTCCTCACTGTCTTCGGTTTGGTTGCACTCTCTCCGATTGCCAGCCAGGCAGACAGCCTTGGGGACTTTTCAAAGATCTCCCAGTTGCACGCGAAGAAATCGCACGCCCCACTTGCGCAGGCCTGTGAAAAGTTCCTCCGTGACTATCCCAAGTCTTCTGCCGACGACACGGTCCGGTATTACCTCGCGCAGGCCAACTACAGCTTGAAGAGATATAACGCAGCGATTGAAGAAGCCGGCCGGATGTTGGAACTCCATCCCAAGTCCGATCTCGTCCAGGAGATAACCATGATGCGCGGCGAATGTTATCGCCTCACGAAAAACTGGACCGATGCACTGCCCGACTTCACCAAGGTCTTCGGCATGGCAGGCAAATCCACCACCGCACCGCACGCGCAGTATCACGTCGTTCAGGCCTACTACTACACCAAGCGCCTGGACAAGGCGCAGGCCGCCTACGAGAAGCTGAAGAAGAATTTCCCCACCAGCACTTACGTGAAATCTGCCGCCACGCTGTTGAAGAAGAAAACCACTGCGTCCAAGCCGCGCGGACTGAAGACCGGCAGTTCGGCTCCTGAGTTTGAGATGGAGATTCTTGCCAACTCAAGCAAGGCCAATCTCTCCGATTTCAAGGGCAAGGTGGTCGTGCTCGATTTCTGGGCCTCATGGTGCGGCCCATGCCAGGCCCCGATGGCGAAGATGCAGACCTACCGTGAGAAGCACCCTGACTGGGGAAAGAACGTGGAACTGATCGCGCTGAGCATCGACAGCACGCGCGAGGACGCCGTGAACCATCTCAAGTCACGCGGCTGGAACAAGACTCTCAACGCCTGGGCCGGCAAAGGCGGTTTTCGGGCGGATGCACCGACGAAGTACCAGGTTCGCGGCATCCCAACTGTCTACGTGATCGACAAGAACGGCAAAGTGGCCGCCACTGGCCATCCATCGTCATTGGACGTTCCCGGTCAGGTGGACAAGTTGCTGGGGAACTAAGTTCCTTCCGTCACTTCCGTCTCTTTCCGACCAGTTCCTGCTTCTTGCTCCAACCCACGCTCCGGTCGAAGATCGTGCCAAACTTCTCGTAGTTGTTGTAGTCGGCTCCGTTCTCCTTCCAGTCGGTCACATAGGCGTCATAGACTTTCTGCATCTGCACGAGTTGTTTGTAGTGGTCTGAATTGCCGGCAAGGTTTTCCAGTTCCAATCCATCGTTGGCCGTATGGTACAACTCCTCGGTCTCCTCGAACCCATCCCCGGCAAAGTTCCAGAAGATGTATTTCCAGTCCTTCGTTACCACGCTGAGACTGTGAACCTCCTTCGGTCCCCAGACATTGATCAACGGAAGTGATTCATGGATGTCTGCGCCGGGATCATCAAGCAACGGCAGGAGACTCCTGCCATCCATGTTCTTCGGCACGGACACGCCGGCCAGTTCAAGCATCGTCGGCGCGAAGTCGACATTCCCGGTCAACGCCCGGCAACGCAATTTCTTGCCGCTGTTCTGGTGCCGAGGATCGAACACAATCAACGGAACCCGTGATGCTTCTTCGTAGGGAAGGACCTTTGATCCATACCCATGCGACCCGCAAAGGAATCCATTGTCCGAGGTGTAAATCACCACGGTGTTGTCCGCAACACCGTGAGTCTTCAATGCCTTGCGAATCATTCCAAGCGCCACGTCAATCGCATAGATCTGCTGATGATAAATCGCCATCACCTCATCGTATCTATCCGAGTATCCCCAACTGGTGAAACGCTCGTATTGACGGCCTTGCCGGCTTTGCAGCGCGAAGTGCTCACCGCGCTGTCGGCCGTAGTTCTTCGGCTTGGTAAATTTCTTCCCTGCATAAACATGATCGAAAGCCGGGTCGGGCGTGGTTGGCCGATGGGGTGCCTTGAAGCTGATCGAAAGGCAAAAGGGCTTGTCTCCCTTCGAGGCATCGCGAATGAAATCCGCACCAAAAGCACCGTAAGAACGCGTCGCGTGCGGATACTCCTTCGCATACTTCGCCATGGATTTGTTCTTGGCGGTGGCATAGCTGGTCTGGCCCGGTCCGCCTCCCCAGCGATCAAAGTCGTCCTCGGGCAGCACTCCCCTGCGTTGCCCCGCGCGTGACACGACGAATCCAAATTTTCCGGCGAAGGCCGTCTGGTAACCCGCCTCGCGCAGCAACATCGGATAGGTCTTCTTCCAGACCGAATCGCGCATGTCGCCGTGTTCGAAGTTGCAGCCCGCCTTGTACTCGAACATCCCGGTCATGATGTTCGCCCGACTCGCCATGCAGATGGCAGTCGTGTCGTAGTGGTTGTCGAAGATCATTCCATCGCGGGCGAGGCGATCCATATTCGGCGTCTTCACATCTCGATTCCCGTAGCAACCCATCGAATAAAAGGTCTGATCATCCGCCAACAGGAAGACGATGTTTGGCTTCCTGTCCTTCGCGAGCAACGCCACCGAGGCAGCCAGAAACACAACAAGAAAGGGGATTCGAGACTTCATAAGCGCGCGACTATCTGTCGGATTCGACTCCGCGAAAACAGAATTATTCCGGAGTTCCAGCCAGCCCTCTTTTACCTTGATCGCCCACCATGATGAGGCACTCTAATCCCACCTATGAAAAAGTTCATCACCCTACTCAGTGTTGCTGCGGTTGCCGTGGCGATGTCCACCTCCGCTGTTGCCGCGGATGAAAAGAAAGCCAAGAAGAAGCGCGATCCGAATGCGCCCCGCACGATCACCGGTGTAGGTGTGTGCGGCAAGTGCTCCCTCGGCACCGCCGACAAGTGCAACAACGTCGTCAAGGTCACGTTCAAGGGCAAGGACGGCAAGTCAATCGATCGCGTGTTTACGCTCGCCGACAACGATGTCGCGAAGGGCGCTCACGGGAAATTCTTCTGCAAGGGCGAAACCCCGGTTGCCGTCACCGGCACTATCAAGCGTGAAGGCAGGGGCAAAGACATGAAGCTCACCATCACCGCGTCGAAGGTCGGCGCCCCCAAGAAGAAGGGCAAAAAGAAGAAGGATGCCTGAGCATCCCCACTCATTTCGAAGCCGCCCCGCACCCGGGGCGGCTTTTTTTGTGGAGGGACGAGCTTGCCAGTCCGAGGACGTGGACATGCCTTTGATCTTCTCATTGGCGAAAACAAGCTTCGCCAGCATGCCAACTCATGTCTTGGTGATCGGAATTGCAATTGCCCGGCTGAAAACACGACACTCCCGCCCATGTCGCTGAAGATCGAAAAAGTCGAAGCACACGACGTTCGCTTTCCCACGTCCCGCTCGTTGGATGGATCGGACGCCATGAATCCCGATCCGGACTATTCTGCGGCATACGTCATCCTCAAGACCAACGACCCCGAACTTGAGGGGCACGGACTGACCTTCACCATTGGTCGCGGTAACGAACTCTGCGTCGCGGCCGTGGATGCGCTGAAATATCTGGTGGAGGGCATCGACTTCCGCGACTTCACCAGCAATCCCGGACGCTTCTGGGGAAAGCTCACGGGAGACAGCCAACTTCGCTGGCTTGGCCCCGACAAAGGCGTGTTGCACTTGGCCACCGGGGCCGTTGTCAACGCCCTGTGGGACCTTTGGGCGAAAGCCGTCAAGAAACCGCTTTGGAAACTCCTCTCCGACTTGTCGCCCGAGCAGCTCGTCTCCTGTGTGGACTTCCGTTACATCACCGACGCGCTCACGCCACAGCAGGCAGTCGCACTTTTGCAGGACAAGGCAGCCGGAAAAGAAGAACGGGAGAAAAACCTGCTGGAGAACGGTTACCCGGCATACACCACGTCCGCCGGCTGGCTCGGCTATCCCGACGACAAGATCCGTCGCCTCTGTCGCGAAGCGATTGCCGACGGTTGGGATTCACTGAAGATCAAGGTCGGCAGCGACATGAAGGACGACATCCGCCGGTGCGAAATCATCCGCGAAGAAATCGGCTGGGATCGCAAGCTCATGGTCGATGCGAACCAGGTGTGGGAAGTCAACCAGGCCATTGCCTGGATGAAGATGCTGGCCAAATTCAAACCGCATTGGATTGAGGAACCGACAAGTCCGGACGACATCGGCGGGCATCAGGCCATTGCCCAGGCGATCGATCCGATCAAGGTGGCCACTGGCGAACACTGCCAAAATCGCATCATGTTCAAGCAGTTCATGCAGGCCGAGGCGATTGAGTTCTGCCAGATCGACGCCTGTCGTGTGGGAGGAGTGAATGAGGTTCTCGCGATCATCCTGCTCGCCGCGCGCTTTGGCATTCCCGTGTGCCCGCATGGCGGAGGCGTGGGTCTCTGCGAATACGTCCAACACCTCGCCATGTTCGACTACATTGCCGTGAGCGGAACACAGGACGATCGCATGATCGAATATGTCGATCACCTCCACGAACACTTCCACGATCCCTGCGTCCTCAAGAACGGCTGCTACCAGGCTCCATCAGCGCCCGGCTACAGCATAACAATGAAAACCGAGTCAATTGATCGCCATCGTTTTCCCGATGGGGTGGCTTGGAAGTAGGCCAGATGGGCCGGTGTGCGGGTTGAGGGCGGGGGATAAGACTGACGATGCGTGCAATTGCAGGTCGGTGGTGGAGGGACGAGTTTACGAGTGCGTGGGCGCGAAAATCCGAGTTGAGCATGATTTGACCCGTGCTGGCGCAGTTAGACCTCAACTCCATCGCCCAAGTTCAAAGGGCTCCAACTCGAGTACGGACTCGTAAACTCTTCCCTCCACAAACACCCAGATAGGATCTCACCCCTGGCGATTTCAGTCGGTGTCAAGGCTGCTTGATCGGGATATCCCAACGCACCTTGTAGAGACGATGGCCCTCCATTCGAATCGGTTCCGCGTCAATGAATCGAATCATGTCGCTCCACCAGGTTTTTAACGTGCCCTTGTGATAGACGACGAGTCCTGTTTTCGGATGGCGATCCACCGACTTGACCTTGGCCTCGGCGCCGATCTTCGGATGCACTCGGAACTGCCCCTTGTCGCGATTGAAGAGGAATACCTGAAAACTGGCGGTGGCATACAAATGGACGCCGTCGTGCAGTGGTGAGAGGTCATGGCCGCCGGGCTTGGGAAGTTGGTGACGAGCTTCTACGGACCAAGCAAAGTTCCCACGGGGATTGGTGTCCTGCTTCAACTTGAGGATTTCGTCCTGTCCCAGAGCCCAAAGGCAGTTGCGGGCGCTGTCCCAGACCGATCCATGAGCGCCATAGAGTTCGATCCTCTGCTTCGGTTTGGCGGGCATGGCTTTCGAGATTCGGGAAAAGAACTGAACCTCGTCCCCGCTGAAACTTGCCGCGACGGCAATTTGGTTCCGCGGTAGCAGGCAGGCGCTGTGCGCATTCTTTGACAAGGCCAGGAACTGAGTTCGCTTGGTTTTGCGTTCGATCAACGCGACGCCTTGTGAGGACGACGTGACCAGGATCAACCCTCCCTCATAAGGTTTGCATTCGTCTGTGCTGCGAAACGTCCAACGCAAATCCGGCGGGATGCTGGGTGAATCTTTGGCGGTCCAGGACCATTTGACCTGCTTCGGTTTCTTGGGATCGATGATGGTGATCGCCTTGGCTCCGCAAAGAATGAGGTCGGTGGCGTGGGATTGGAAACTAATCAAGACCGTGAGGAGCAGAACGAGGAGAAAGCCTTGTTTGCTGAGTATTGTAGGGACGAAAGAAGATGCTCCGTTTCTGGACGCGTTCTCCCTCACCCCAACCCTCTCCCGCTCGGAGAGGGAGCAGGAAAGCGATCGTCTCGTGGGTAGACGATCTGTTGCGGTTGCGCTGTCTTGCATTCTCCCTCTCCGAGCGGGAGAGGGTTGGGGTGAGGGAGAAAACTCGGCAGTCATTTTGTGATCCAATTGTTATGCGACGTAACCGTCGACAGAGTTTTCAGCGACGCTCCCACTACTTCTTCAATTCCCTGCTTGGTGTTCGGCTGGTGAGGTAGGCGAAGAGGTCGAGGAGCTGTTGGTCGTTCATCGCCTCGGTCAATCCTTCCGGCATGATGGAGGTGTGTGAAGCCTGCAGCTTCTTGATCTGCGGGCGGGGCAACAGGACGGTTTGGTTGTCCACTCCGCGGAGCGTCACCGTTCGGTTGTCCTGCTGTTCGATCAGGCCGGTGAGTTGTCGGCCGTCAGTGGTCTCGATCTGAAAATTCGTGAACTCTTCGCGGATGGCCGCGCTGGGATCGACAACTGCCAGCAGCATGAAGTCCATGTTGTCGCGCTCATAACCGGTCAGGTCCGGTCCAACCTGACCGCCTTCATCGAACAGTGTATGGCAAACACCGCAGGCAACGGTGAACAGGGTTTTTCCACTGGCCGCGTTGCCCGAGCCAGCATTGCTCTTCAACAAGTTTGCAATGCGGGTGATCTGATTCTGTTTCTCTTCCGGGGTCGAACGAATCCTGCCCCAGTGCTTTTCGATGATCTTGTTGATATCGGGATCATCGTGAAGCGCCATTTGCTGGACGACGTCGATGGCAACCGTGTCCGCCTTGATGTGCCATTTATCGACGCGTTCGAGGAATTGCTTCGCCCATTCCTTGCGGCTGGCGAGAACACGATTGGCGGTTGCGCGCACGCCGTGCTCGTCGAGGAGCGAGCCGTGATAGGCACCGAGGATGTAACGGGGAATTGAGGAATCATCGTAGCTCTGAAGCGACTTGAGCGAGGCGAGCTTGATGGAACTGTCAGCATTGCGGAGCAGGCGAGTCAAAGTCGGGACAAACTTCTTCTGATTTATCTGGCCGACGATGTCGATGTAGGACAGGCGTTCGGACATGTCGGCGCGTTCATCGGCGATGACCTTCAGTGCGCTGTCTATGGATTTTGCATCACCGCGTCGAAGACCGAGTGCGAGCGCAGAGTTGCCGAGGCTGGTCTGGTAGTCGTCGAGCGCCTTGGCAAGCCGCGAGGGAAGATCCTTGATGGTTCGTCCTTCGAATCCCTGGAGCAGGCCCGAGATCAAGAGCTTGGTGGTCTCCGCGTTGGGTGAGAGATCGAGCAACTTGGCGCAGACCTTCAAGTCGTCGGCCGAACCTGCCATCGCGAAGCGACGCATGAGTCGATCGAGCATGAATTTGCGAACGGTCGGCAGTTGCCAGAGTTTTTCCTCGGCGAACATTTTGAGGACGGCATTGGGATCGGAGTCGCATTTTGATTCAACCGCCCACCAGAGCATCATGGGGATGTGAAGGTCATCGATGTCGGGGCGTTCGGCGAGTTGGCGAACGATTGGGAGCCCGGAACCGGCGGGAAGACGTTTGGCGGTGCTGGCGAGTTGAGAACGGACTTCGAGGTTTGCTTCAGTCTTGGCGAGTTGTTGAAGCCGGTCGGCTATCTCGGGAGTGGTGGTGTGGCCGTCACCGATCAGTCGAACGGCCCAACGGCGGATATGTGGATTGCCGGATTCCAGAGCGGTGAGCTTGGCGTCGTCGGTGAACCCACCGAGGAGGTTCAGTGCCCAGAGCGCGTCGAGGTCGCGGGGCGATGAATCTTCTTCCAGTTTCGCGCGTAGCAGGCCGGTGATGCTGGTGTCTTTGCGATCGGCGAGGACACGCAGTGCTTTCTGACGGAACCACTTGTTGGGGTGGCTCACGAGAGTGTTCACGAGCTTGCGGCTCGATTGCTTGGCCAAGTTGAAGGGCTTGAGCGGCTTGGCGCCTTTTGCCTTCAAACGATAGATCCGGCCGCTTGACTTGTGCCAGTTGTCACGCGGATCGACGTGCGTCAGGCGGCTGTCGTACCAGTCCGCAAGATAAACCGCGCCGTCGGGACCGACTTTGCAATCGACAGGTCGGAACCATCGATCGCTGGTGAGGACGAGAGGTGGAAAATCAACCGTGCGGAAGGTGGACGTGTCAGCAATGAGCTTGCTGGCAATCACGCGATTGTGGAGCGCGTTTGCGGCTACGACGGCGTGACGATACTTCGCTGGAAAAGCGCCACCGTCGTAAATCGAGAAGGTTTGGCTGAAGCGTTCGCTGAATCCCTCGTGGCGCATGTGGTCGTAGTATCCAAAGGCGTAGGGATTGGTGAGCGGGCCGTGCTTGCCCCAGTTCTTTTCGCCATACCCGCCCTGCGCGTAATGCATGCCGCGGGTCTTGCCATGGTTGGTTCCCGAAAACACGCGACCTTGCGCGTCGATTTCCACGCTGAAGGTGTTCCCTCCCCCTTCCGCATAAATCTCAAAGATCTTCGTGCCCGGGTGATAACGCCAGATGCATTGGCCCTTGAAGTGCACGTTCTTGGTCGCCTCGGAACTGACTGTCCCGGTGGTCGTGCTTCCGTTCGCGCCATAGATCCATCCGTCAGGTCCCCAGCGCATGCTGTTGGCGACCGAGTGCGTGTCTTCCAAACCGAAGCCGCTGAGATGAACCTCCGGATCACGATCGGGCACGTCATCGCCGTCAGCGTCCGGATAGAAGAGCAGGTAGGGTGGATTCAGAACCCAAATCCCTCCGCGGCCGATCGTCACTGCCGTGGCGATGTTGAGGCCGGTGATCACGTCCTTGGAAGTGTCGAAGTCACCGTCGCCATCGGTGTCTTCAAGCACAGTGATCTTATCTGCGCCCTTCACATGATTGGGTGGTGCGGCAGGCACCTTGTCGAAAATCGCGCGCAGCCATTGATCGTACTTGATGACCTTCAAGCCGGCGGGGAACGGGTATTGCAGATACTGGATCACCCACATTCGCCCGCGGTGATCCCAATTGATGTAAAGCGGTTGGCGAATCGTGGGTTCGGACGCGACGATCTCCATCTCGAAGTCGTCATTCACCTGAAACTTCTCCAGCGTGTCCAGAGGCAGGGTGGGTTTCGTGTGGTCACCAACTTCACCCCGTCCGGGAAAGGTCTTGATGATCTCGGACACCTGGTCGTTGCCCGAGATGGTCATGTCGTATTTGTTGCGAGCCTTCGAGTTGTTCAGTCCTGAAGTGGAGGTGTAACCGGGAACGGTTTGCTTTGCCGTCCAGTAGATGGAGTTCACAAGCAGTTGCTGAAAGAGCCTGGCTTCGAAATCGGATTCGTGTCCCAGCGAGGTGTAGACGACACGGCTCTTCTTGTAGTTCCGGGACCAGGCCACCGGGATGATCTGCGGTTCGCCCCCGTGCGTGATCAGTCCGCGCAAGAGAACGCGGTTTCCGGAAAGATCAGCGACGTTGTATAGAGATCCCTTGCTCCGAAAGTCGTTTTGGCGGATGCCGGTCAGAAGTTGCTCGCGATTGGCGTGCGCCAGCGTTGAAACGGAAGTTCCATCCTTGTTGTTGAAATCCTTCACATAGCGATGCCCCAACACCTCGCGATCGAAGTCCTTCCACTCCACATGCCCGGCGGGAGGCGTTCCGCGTCCGAGCGAAAACCCATGACTGGATGTTCGGATGGCAACCAAGCCTCTGCCTGCTGCCAGGTGCGCCTTGATCAGCGCCATCTGTGCTTCACTCAAGGCGCGCCGCCGGACGCTGAGGAAAAGGACGTCCGCGTCCTTGATTCGTTCCAGACCGGGAAAATGATTCGGATTGGCCGAGTCCGCGTGCACGAAGGTCGTGGCGATTCCGAGCGGGTGGAGCTTTGCCTTCGCAAATGCGGGAAGGGTTTCGGCGGTTTTGTAGCCGGGTTCGCCGATCATGAAGAGCACGCGTGGCGGAGCGGCAACGGTGAAGGTGACGGACGCGAGCAACGCGGCCAGGAGTGTGATTCGCAACTTAATCATCGAGTGAGGAGTTGACGCGAGTAATGGGGCATGAGTTCACGCAAATCAAGCCGTGAAAACCGAAACAGAATCCCATTGGTGGATTCGCGCCAGATCCGATTTGATTTGGCGGGCTCAGCCGGTAGATTTGCCCCAGATCACGCCACGATGGAGGACAAGAAGCCAACCCAGGAGGAGCTGGAACAGGACAGCTTCCTGTTCCGTGCGATGCTCAACCTTTCGGACGACGCCATCTACTTCAAGGACAAGGACGGCCGGTTCCTTGCCATGAGCAAATGGGGGGCGAACTTTTCGGCGCCGAAAACCGGCATGAACTCGTGGGCAAGTGCGACCATGATCTGTTTCCCAAGGAAATGGCCGACGAGTATCTGGCCGACGAAAAGCGGCTGATGGAGACCGGGATTTCGCTCATCGACAAACGCGAACCGGAGGAAGACACGGACGGAAAACTGGTCTGCTTTTCCACGAGCAAACTTCCCATACGCGACGATTCCGGCGAGGTCATCGGCACCTTTGGAATCTCCCGAGACGTCACCTCGCACATGGAAGCCGAGAACGCACTGCGAGATTCCGAAGCCCTGTATCATTCGCTCGTCGAAAACCTTTTTGTGCATCTGATTCGCAAGGACCTGGAGGGCAAGTTTACTTACGCCAACAAGCTGTTCTGCGAACTCTCCAGTCGAGCCGAGGACGAAATTGTCGGCACCGCAGACTTTGACCTTTATGCGAAGGAGATGGCCGAAAAGTACCGGGCCAATGGCCTGCAGGTCATGAAGTCGGGCAAGACCTTCGAGGCCATGGAGGAAAACGAAGCCGAGCAGGGACGCATCTATGCGCGAGTGATCAAGTCACCGCTCTACAACGCGTCCGGCAAATCGGTCGGTGTGCAGAATGTCTTCTGGGATATTACCGAGCAGAAGCGCAGTGAACTCAAGGTGCTTGAGCAGCCGAACAACCCTGCGGCAAACGCCTCAAAGCCTTGCTGAAGACATGGCTGCCTTATTACGAAGAAGAATATGGCCCGTTGGACGCCTCGATTGGCAAACAAGTGCGTTAGATCAGCGCCGCACAAATCGATCGGCTGCAGGCTCCCAGCAAAGCC
>CEUN01043897.1_pt1 | contig 18050 bp, 15 predicted proteins | sample 361501 | NCBI WGS metagenome assembly CEUN01 (sample SAMEA2622801, study PRJEB7988) | marine metagenome | biome: marine biome (ENVO:00000447); feature: marine epipelagic mixed layer (ENVO:xxxxxxxxx); material: "saline water (ENVO:00002010), including plankton (ENVO:xxxxxxxx)" | depth 120 m | reverse complement strand
CGGATTTGCCGGATGAGCACGAACCAGATAAGTAAGAAGATAATTAAGATTGGTAGTAGGTTCACGAGGAATGCTGTCAGCAGTGTGCTCTTGTTGCGCACTTGAAACCCGGCATTCTCGATCAGAAATTTCTCCCGGCCTTCAATCAATCTGTCCTCAAATGTGAAAGGAATCCGATTACCGTTCTTCATGCGAATTCCACTGATGGTACTCAACGCAGAGGAGTTTGGAGGTGGATACTCGATGTAGCCCTTGACCACCTCACCATTAGCAATCCAGCTCTGGAGTGTGTTGTAGTCAACCGGCTCTTGTTGGGATGAACCAGCCGTTTTGCCGACCTGAAAAAGCATCACGACCATGAAAATGCCCAACGCCCAAAGCATCCAAGAGCGCGGATTTGGATAACGATCCTCGCTGCCATTACCGGATTTTTTCTTACTTATTTTTGGAGGTTTATTATCAGACATTCCCTTTCAACGCGTGCAGAATACCACAACCGGTTTGGTTAAGGCAACTTGCAAAAATTATAAAAGCAATATTCAGACCGTGTTTTAGCGTATGCTTAAGGTTTCTATTTGTCGGGCTTTCACTTTGGCTTTGCCTCGAATTCGAAGCCGACGTTGCCGTCAGGCTTGAGCACCAGATACGCTTTAAACGGCCGGCCGCGCTTGGAGATGAAGTTCGGTATAAGATCCGTCTTGCCGTCCTTAAGTAGTTTGGCGACCTGTTCTTGTTCGATGTCCCGTTTGAGAATCGTTTTGCCAGTGCGAAAACTACACTTCCGTTCCTTGCCGGTGTTTTTCTCGCAGATGAAGGCGCGACCGTGCTCGTATACTGAGGCCTTGCACTTAGGGCATATTCCAATCGGTTTCTGACCGCTGAAGTCGACTTCCTCCTCTTCTTCTTCGTTGTTTCCAAAATCGAACTCGACCTTGTGCTCAGCGGTCAATTTTAGCTCTGCAGAAAATGCTCTGCCCATCTTGCTTCTGAAGCCATCCAGCGGGCCGATTCGGCCATTGGCTACCAATTCATCGGCCTCCGTCAGTGTAAATTGTCGCCCTCCCATCGTCTTCCAGAAACTGAATTCACATCCGTCCGCTTCGCAGTGGAATCGCTTGTAAGTCTCCCTCACCATGCCTCGGCAATTGGGGCAAGCTGTTTTAAGCGTGCCGTAGTCTCCCGGGACGGAGTCGCCGTCGAAAGCTTTGGTACTGTCAACGATTCTTTCCGTCATCGAACGAATTTCGTCCATGAACTTTCCTCGGTCGAATTTGCGCCGCTCAATCTCCTTAAGTTTAAATTCCCAATCGCCAGTCAATTCTGGGCGCGTGAGGGCGTCTACTTTGAGAGCATTGAGAAGAGTAATCAGCGAAAATGCCTGTGCGGTTGGCACCAATTCCTTTTGCTCTCGGACCATATATTTGTGGCGGATCAACTCCTCAATGATCGATGCCCGCGTGGCTGGTGTGCCTAGGCCTTTATCTTGCATGGCTTCGCGTAGTTCTTCGTCATCAACGCGTTTGCCTGCGTGCTCCATCGCGCCGAGTAGTGTGGCTTCTGAGTAGCGGGCTGGCGGCCGAGTGGCCTTTTGTTCGATGTTGATTTCGTTTACTTGAACGTGATCTCCGGTGTTGATCGGAACAAGGTGTCCGTCGTCCGATTTGGCCGGATTGCGTCCGTGAACGGCCAGCCAACCCGGCTTAACAAGCACTTTGCCTTCGGTCTTGAACGGCTCTTCTGCCACCCGCGTGATTCTCGTAGTTACAAGGAATTCTGCCGCCGGATAAAATACAGCTATGAAGCGCTTGGTTACGAGGTCATAGATTTTTTCCTCCTGTTCCTTAAGCGTTGAAGGGGCGGTCTTAATGGTGGGGATGATGGCAAAATGGTCTGAAATTTTGTTGTTGTTAAACACCTTCTTGTTGCCGCTTTGAATCCAGTCATTTTTCAGCACTTTACTGGCGAGTTGGCCGAACTTCTCTTGGCTAAGCGCCTCTAGGGTTTGCTTTACCGTTCTGACGTAATCTTCAGGTAGGCAGCGTGAGTCTGTACGCGGATATGTCAGGATCTTGTGCCGCTCGTACAATGCTTGTGCTATGCCCAATGTGTTGCGTGCAGAGAAACCGAAACGCGCGTTGGCTTCCCGCTGCAGCGTCGTGAGGTCGAACAACGCTGGTGCCGCCTGTTTGTTTGGTTTGCTCTGCTCGCTGACTTCACCTGTTTGGCCGGTACACTTGGCTTGGATCACATCGGCCTTAGTCTTTTTCCAAATGCGTTCAGCTCGTTTATGGCTGTCGTTGGGATCTTTTTTAAAAGCATCATCGTACCAACGGCCGGTGTATTCCCCGGCAGCGGAACGGAATGTGGCATGTGCTTCCCAGTAGTCTTTCGGCTCGAAGGCTCGGATTTCTTTTTCCCGTTCAACCACCACGGCCAGTGTAGGCGTTTGCACTCGTCCGACTGGGGTCAGGTAAAAACCACCGCTCTTCGAGTTGAATGCAGTCATCGCTCGTGTGCCGTTGATGCCGATAAGCCAGTCGGCTTCGCTCCGGCAGCTGGCGGCGTTAGCCAGCGGCTGCATTTCGTCGTCCCTTCGGAGTCGCTCAAAGCCCGTTCGGATGGAGTCTGGTGTCATCGATTGCAACCAAAGCCGCGAGATGGATTTGCCGGCTGTTTTCCTTGGATGCTTGGCTTGTGCGTACTGAATGATGTATCGGAAGATCAACTCGCCCTCGCGTCCCGCGTCGCAAGCGTTGACAAAGTGATTTACGTCGTCGCGCTTGATCAGTCGCAAAAGTACCTTCAGGCGGGCCTCGCTTTTAGCGATCGGTTGCAGGTCAAAATGGGTTGGAATGTGCGGCAGCTTGTCGAATGTCCATTTGCCGCGCTTGATTTCTTGTTCCGCTGGTACAATCAGCTCCAGTAGATGACCGACAGCGGAGGAAATCACGTATTCGTTGTTCTCAAAGAAGTCCTTGGACTTGTCACGAGATGCCTTGAGTACTCGGGCAATGTCGGTTGCGACCGATGGCTTCTCTGCGATGACAAGTGACTTGCCCAAAATAGTTTACAGCTGGCTAAAAATTTCAAATGGCGATTGGCCCTTAAAGGGCTAGCCATGCGGCGCGGAAAATGGAGAAAAACTAAATCTAAGTCAAAGCCCAAAAAATAGATCGAGTGGAATTAATAATAGCCAAGTAATTTAGCTGTTGGCCAAGGCGTTGATTTGATTGGCGGCAAAGCCGGCGCCAAACCCGTTGTCGATATTCACCACAGTCACGCCACTGCCGCAGCTATTTAGCATCCCTAGCAGCGCCGCCATGCCCCCAAAGTTCGCCCCGTATCCGACGCTGGTGGGTACTGCGATCACCGGTCGGCACACCAGCCCTGCGACTACGCTCGGCAGTGCGCCCTCCATTCCTGCCACTGCAATGACAATACTGGCTTCGCGTATGATGGGCAGGCTGCTGAGCAGTCGGTGAAGCCCAGCCACGCCCACATCGTTTACACGAGCAACTGTGTTGCCCATAAATTCTGCAGTGACTGCCGCCTCGTCGGCGACTGGAAGATCACTAGTTCCCGCGCAGATTACGGCGATCAATCCTTGGCGTTTGGTCAGTCGCTTGGTTTCAACTGTGATACACTTGGCGGTTTCATGATAAATAGTATTCGGGAAAACCTCACGCACGGCCGCTGCATGGTCGGATTCCGCACGAGTAACTAGTATGCGTGCTTCGCGCTCGATCACTTTGGTAACGATGGCAGCAACCTGTTCAGGCGTTTTATTGGATCCGAAAATAACCTCGGGAAATCCTTGTCGGAGCGGCCGATGCGCGTCGATCTGGGCGAAGCCCAGGTCGTCAATCGGCGCAGAACAGAGCCGTTGGAGCACTTCGGCTTCTTTGACCTGACCTGCCTTGAAGCGCTGTAGCAGTTCGATGGTTTCATCCGGTGTCACTGACGGGGAATTAACACTGCTTGTGCTTCTTGGTCACGCCGAAACGCGCTGGGTCGGGCTGGGAATCGCCCTTGACCCTCTCGGAACCGATGACTAGCCTGCCTTCTCGCCTCGGCCTGCCGGGGAGCTTGCAATCATTTAATCAAGGAATAAGACCCCGAACTGTCATTTGCCGTGGAATTCAAAGACATCAAAAGTATAGTAGATTTGATGAAAAAGAACTCCCTTTCCGAGTTTGAGATGGAGAAGGAGGGATTTAAAATAAAGCTGCGCCGTGCTGCGAGTGAAAGTAAGTCGGAGGAGGTTCAGGTGCAGCATTACTTGCCTCCGGGGTCGACTATGGCATCCGTGCCCCCGCAGACCGAAGCCCCTCCCGTTGTGGCGGAATCTTCCGATGTGCCCGAAATTAAGTCACCTATGATTGGTACATTCTATCGTAAGCCATCACCCGAGTCAGAGGAGTACATTCAGATAGGTGACATGGTTACAGCCGAAACCGTGGTATGCATCGTTGAGGCGATGAAGGTGATGAACGAAATTAAGGCCGAGATTAGTGGCGAGATTACCGAGATCCTTGTTGAGGACGGTCGTCCGGTCGAGTTCGGTCAGGCGTTATTCCGGGTGCGTCCCTCATGATGGGGAACCGCAGCATGACCATCAGCTAGGATCTGCCGAATGTTTGAGAAAGTACTGGTCGCTAACCGCGGGGAGATTGCCGTAAGGGTCATCCGTGCCTGTAGGGAGCTGAATATCCGTTCCGTTGCCGTCTACTCGGAGGCTGACTCGAACTCCATGCACGCCCAAATGGCAGACGAGGCTATCTGTATCGGTGGGGCAGCTAGCACGGACAGTTATTTGCGCATCGATCGTATCATTGGTGCTGCTGAGATTTCGGACGTCGATGCCATCCACCCCGGTTACGGCTTCCTTTCCGAGAACGCTCATTTTGCTGAGGTTTGCGAGAACTGTAACATCCGCTTTATAGGGCCGAAGCCTGACGCCATGAATGCATTGGAGGATAAGGCACTTAGCCGTGACCTGGCTAGAAAGGCTGGGGTTCCATTGCCTCCTGGCTCAGACGGCGTCGTCGAGACAGAGCAGGAGGCGTTAAAGATTGCCAAGAAAATAGGCTACCCTGTTATGATCAAGGCTGTTGCCGGTGGCGGTGGTCGTGGGATGCGCACTGCTCACAACGATATTTCGATGGTCAAGGGCTACCACACCGCGCGCACCGAGGCCGAGAAGTCGTTCAACAACAGCGGTGTGTACATCGAGAAATTCATCGAGAATCCACATCACATCGAGTTTCAGATACTAGGTGATTCCAAGGGAAACCTTTTACACCTAGGCGAGCGTGACTGCTCTATCCAGCGCCGCAACCAGAAGCTTGTCGAGGAGACTCCCTCACCACTGCTCGAAGGCCGATACAAAAAAATCCGTCCGCAGATGGGCAAAGCTGCTATAAGGATCGCTCAGGCGGCCCAATATACCAACGCCGGCACCGTCGAATTCATTGTTGACGAAGAGGGGAAATTTTACTTCCTTGAGGTGAACAAGCGCATTCAGGTTGAGCATCCTATCACCGAGGAGGTCACCGGTGTGGATTTAGTCAAGCAGCAGATTCTTGTTGCCATGGGAGAGCCGTTAAAACTATCGCAGAGTGACATCAAACCGGTCGGACACGCAATAGAGTGTCGAATTAATGCAGAGGATCCGTGGAACGATTTCCGGCCTAGTCCCGGTAAGATCGAGATGTACTACGCTCCCGGCGGGCGGGGTGTGCGCCTCGACAGTCATGCCTATGCTGGCTACACCATTCCAAGTCATTACGATTCGATGATCGCCAAGCTCGTTACCTACGGTACCAGCCGTCGTGATGCCATGATTAAGATGAATCGGGCACTCGAGGAATACATCGTCACTGGCATTAAGACTACTATTCCATTTCTCAAGGCCGTTCTGCATGATCCGGAATTCTGTCGAGGTGTCTACTCTACCAACTTCGTTGAAGAACTCCTTGGTGGCGGCCGTCGCGAGCTTATCCAAGAGAAGGCCTGACGGTTTACTAAGATTAAGATATTGTTTTACACGGCCAAGCGTGGAGTCAATCTCCTGTTTGTCCGAACCAGGCTTTTGGGATTAGTGCTGCTCTCAAGTGGATTGCTTTTCGATTCCATGCCGGTTCTGCGTACATGTAGGTCAGGATGGCATCCCCGCTTTTGGTGAAATGGCAGTCCAAGTTTGTGTATTCGGCAGTTGAATGATTCCCAATATCGCCCAGCTTGTGCCATGTTTCCCCATGATCATCGGAGATAGCGGCGGTCAGCGGAGTTCGTTCGCCGAAATGGTGATGGTTGGGTTTAAATTGGCTATTGTTCCAAAACAAAATCAATCGATCTCTTCCAGGTAGTCGACGAAGACAGGTGCCTGATTCACCACCCTCCAATCCACTGAACGTGGCCTTTGTCCAGGTTTTACCTAGATCATGTGATCTTGAAAGGTACGGCCCTCCGAGTTGTGTCCGAATCGACATTAGCAATGATCCGTCGGCGAGTTCGGCCACCGAGCCTTCCATTGCACCCCGTTTCGGTAGTTCAATTATTGAGGAGCGCTCCCATGTTCGGCCTTTGTCATCGCTGAAATAACAGCCAGCTGAATTTTTTTGTCTCCATTGGTTCCCCTTCCCGCCGTGGAATGGAAGGAGTAAACGTCCTCTTGTCAATTCCATCAGGCTACTGGCTCCGCCTTGAAGCAATTGTCCCTTGGACCGTTTCCAGATCGGTGGCATTTCCGTGAAGGTCATACCTTCATCGTTTGAAGCAAATAGGCACATGGTGCTGCTGTCACCGCCCTGATGCGCGCGAAGCGCTATCAAGTAAAGTTTACCGGATCGTGTTCTGAGGAGTGCAGGGGCCTGTACATTCATGTCGCCCTTAGTGACATCAACCAAGCGTCTGGGCGAATGCCAAGTGACACCTTTGTCTGTACTGATCTTGGACCAAATCGTACATAAGCCGTGATCCCTGCCTGCCTCCTTTCCGCGATGGTATTTGTGATAGACTACCATCAATCGTCCTTTTGAAAGCGAAATCACAGATGCAGTGTCGCTGCGAGGCGTGTCGGTGGTGGCCGGTTCGATGACAACATGCCGTATAACTGGGTCGGCTACCAAGCCAATGGGAACTACCGCCGCTGCCAAAAATAAATGCAATTGTTTCATGTTGACCCGCAAGATACTGCAGGTAATGGGAAATTAGGTTCAAGAAAAACCAAAATTCCGGAGAGGTTGAAAACAACTCGACGCAGTAATTAGCCAAGCCTACGTTTTCGTAGTTCCTGAAAATGATTCATTTATTGCTATTACTGTCATTCAGCTTGGTTGCGCTTGGCCAAGAGAATAGCGCAGAGTCTTGGAAAATGGAGACCATGCTTGTCTCGCTCAACGGCAAGCTTGCCGAGGTGAAAATGGCGTTCAGCGAAGTCATAGTCTACAAAAATACAGATCCTCAATTGGCCATCGATTTCCGGAACTGATGGTTAGAAGTTAGGCGGTCTTTGAAAAACTCTGTCTTCTAACTAACTATTGCCAGTGCCTTGAAACATTCTAGGAACTGGGTCGAAAAGCATTCGCGTGGCTAAGCGAAGTTAACTATTCATACATATTCCTTCCAATTCTTGTCCCTTGCAAAGCAATTGCATTTGGTTCATTTTTGTCGCATGACACAACAGGTAATTTTTAACCGGCGTAATTTTCTTAAAACTGCCAGCGCCGCAACACTGGGCGCATTGGCGGGCGGAGATCCCCGTCAGATCATTGCTAAGGCCGATGCAGAGAAAATTGAGCCCACTGCCGATTCTGTCATAGTTCTATGGATGGGTGGAGGAATGGCTCACACAGATACATTCGATCCGAAGCGTTATACGCCTTATGAGAAAGGGCTCTCTCCAGACAAGGTGCTGAGCACATTCCCCGCTATAGATACGGTGGTGGACAATATCAAGCTGACAAAAGGCTTAGAAAAAGTCGGCAACGTGATGGATCGAGGAACGTTAATTCGTACTTACAAAGCGGGCGATCTCGGCTTCATTCTACACTCGCGTCATCAATATCACTGGCATACCGGGTACGCGCCTCCACTTTCTGTGGCGGCACCGCATATTGGCGCGGTTATTGCACGCACTCTCGGTCCACGTAATCCCGCAATCCCGGCTTTTATTGACATTGGCCAGAGGCTCGACGTCGGCGAGGGTGAAGAACTTAAAGCCTTTCATTCTGCCGGTTTTCTGGGAAGTGAATATGGGCCATTCCACATCGCTAATCCGGACCATGCGCTTAATACCGTTCGTCCGCCGGAGGGCATGAGCAAGTCGCGTTTTGCTAACCGGTATAAGTTGTTCAAGAAACTTGTCGATCAAAGCCCCGTTGGGCTCGATGGTAGTGACTACCAAAAGGAATCGCTTCTACGTTCCCTCGAGAACGCGAACCGGTTATTAACTTCTCCGTCTGCAAAGGCCTTTGATTTGTCACTAGAAAAAAAGGAGATCTACAATACTTATAACACAGGGCAGTTCGGACGTGGTTGCCTGCTCGCTCGCCGACTTGTTGAGGCCGGTGCGCGATTTATAGAGGTGACAACCGAATACGTTCCGTTCCTTAATTGGGATACTCATGAGAATGGACATACCCGCCTCACTGATATGAAGCGTCAGATCGATGCTCCAATAGCGCAGCTTATCCTCGACCTTGAAGAACGCGGCTTGCTCGACCGAACACTGATCGTTCTCGCCAGCGAATTCAGCCGGGATATGTTGGTCGAAGGCAAACCGGGAAATAAGGTTCGTGATCAAGTTAATGTTCCAGACAACATTGATGATTTGAAGTATTACGGTATGCATCGGCATTTCACCGATGCTGGTTCGGTGCTTCTGTTTGGCGGTGGTATTAAGAAGGGATACCTTCACGGAATCACCGCGGATGAGCGACCATGCTCAACAATAAAGGATCCTGTCGTTATTGAGGACTTACATGCTACGATATACAAGGCGATGGGAATTTCATCACGATTGGCTTATGAGGTAGAGAAGCGCCCTTTCTATGTAACACGCGACGGCTTAGGTAAACCAATTAAGAGCCTTTTCGGTTGACAAACTATATTCTGATTCCATCTAATTACACAACATTCAGCAGTTATACTTTGCTTGGGTAACCGTTAGATGTGTATTAACCTATTCTGTTTTTTTATTTTCGCAGCTAAAATTTTTCATCTATAAATTTACAATATTAATAAAACTATTTTTATAGGATAAAAATTGTGATCCGGAGAAAATTTCAGGTGATGAATTTAATATTAAGAACCTTTAATATGGCATCGGACCTATGAATATTTAGGAGAAAAGATGGTAAATACTATTTTAAAGATAGGTTAAACTATTCTGATGAGACATAGCATAATAAAAGAAAAACTAAAGAACGGAAAGCCGACGCTGCTTACCCAGCTTCACCTAACAGATCCATCAATTTTTGAAATGGTTAGTGTTATGGGATTTGATGGAATATGGATGGATCTAGAGCATCATGGTTATAGCTTAGAAACAGCAGGAAATCTTATTCGAGCAGCACGTGTTGGGTCAGCTGATATACTGGCGCGGGCAGCTAAGGGGGAATTCATGAGGATGGGAAGGCTTCTGGAAATGGGAGCTCAAGGTATTATGTATCCGAGATGTTCGGATGCTTCCGAGGCGAAGGAAGTTGTTCGGTGGACCAAATTTGCGCCGCTTGGAGAGCGTGGGTTTGATGGGGCTGGAGCTGATGCTTTCTATACTGGGATTCGAATGAACGAGTATATCAGAAAAGCCAATGATGAGACATTTGTCGTTATACAACTGGAGGATCCAAAGGCCGTAGAATCTGCGGAAGCGATTGCTGCTGTTGAGGGCGTTGATGTCATTATGTTAGGTCCAGCGGACTTTAGTGTGCTAAGTGGGATCCCTGGCCAATTCGATCATCCAACCATTGAAAGTTCATTGAACAAAATTGCAGAGGCAGCAGCCAATACAGGCAAGCATTGGGCGAGTACGGTTGCCGATGGAAACTCCGCAGAAAGACTACTTAAACTCGGCGCAGGAATGGTTTTGCACAACGCGGATATATGCATTATCAAAAAAGGGCTTGAAGCAATGAGGGATGACTTTTCAAAGTTGGGATTTAAGTTTCGCGACAATCCAATTTAAAATTAATGGATTGCTTCAAATTATATTGATATTTTTTAAGTGGCTTAGACTGCGGTCCAGCCTCCATCAATTACCAGATTTTGTCCGGTCATATAACTGCTGGCTTCGCTAGCCAGAAAGATCACAGCACCTTTCAATTCTTCTGGGCACCCCATTTTATGCATCGGGGAGTAATTTTTCAGGCGTTCTACCATATCTGAATTGGCGGATTCAGAGGGAAATGGGCCTGGAGACAAGCTGTTCACTCTTACTGAATCATCGGCCCAATAGGCAGCCAAGTGGCGTGTCAACTGCAAGATGCCTCCCTTAAGAGTATGATAGGCGACTGATGAGGCCGGAACCAAACCTTTATAAGCATCAGCATACGAAGCGACCTGTCCATACATTGAGCCAAGCATGATAATGCTGGCTGATTTTTCAGAATCGACGGCTTGCTGATGAACAAGTCGCGAGAGAAGAAAATAGCCAGTGGCATTGGCAAGCATACGCGTAAATTGCTCTCCGCTAATGTTGGTCCAATCGTTTGGGCAGTGTTCGTGGCCGTTGTTCACTAGGACATTAATGCAGCCAGCTTGTTTAGATATTGTCTGGAAACGTACAGGCAGTTCGTCGGTGTCCATGTGATCAAGAACTGCTCCGAGGTGATTCACATTGTTTGGGTCGGGTAGTCGCCCAGCTATTTCCTCGGCACGATCCAATTCGCGACTAGTTACCACAACCCTGCCACCCGCCTCCGCCAAAGCCCGTGCCATGGCGCCTCCCAGATAACCGCTTGCTCCTGTAATAAGGCAGGTTTTTCCATTGAGATTAAAAAGTTTTTCAACTGTTTTTTCTTTCATAAATCAGCATTCAAATTTGTAACATTCCGCCAGCGCGGTGGCTGTTGGGCTTCTTCCAAAAGGGCCAGTTGGCAGTTTAGTGTTCGCTTTGCCTCGTCAAGGGTGCAGGCAATGGAGGGTTGCCCCTCAATGGCATCAAGAAAGGAATTGGCCTGTATGACAAAGGCGTTGTCTCTTTGAAAAGCATTGCTGAACTCGTCTCTCCATTCACCATCGGGTCGATCCATGATGCGGAGGCGGTTGGCAAAAAGTTCGAGTCGGAGGGTTGCTCTCTCGCAAATCAATGTGAATATGGATTCGTTTGGATATTGATGCTGATTAAAGTTGTATGATGCCAAGACATCGCCATGGCGGGCCATTACATTTATTGTGTCCTCAACATCAACACCTTTCAGGGATAGGTTTTTCATGTCACCAGTTAATCTATCGATTGGTCCTAGCCACCATTGTGCTGTATCCAAGAAGTGTGTGAGGCCGTCTTGAACTGCTCCTCCTCCTGATTCGTGGCGAGCATAATATATACTGCGGTAAGCGGGCCGATGAGTGGGAAAATGCTGGCCGGAGACAATATTCAATTGCAGGGGAAGCCCCCAGCTCCTTTGTTCGATTTCTTCTTTCACTTTGGCAACTAATGGATAATGCCTGAAGGTATAACCGACTTTTGCTTCCAACTGTTGTTGAAACACAATTTTCTTTAGGTCTTCTATACCCGAAAAATTCGTCGAGAGCGGTTTTTCAATCAGCAAATGACAACCTGCTTCAGCAGCCTGGACTGCCATCGGAATATGTTGATCCGAGGGGGTTGCTAAAACTACGGCTTCCGGTTGTGATAAAAGTGAATCAGTGAAATTTTCATAGACATGGCTCACATTATAATCTTCTTGCATTCTGGAGAGCAAAGTTTGATCGGTATCACAAACTGAGATTCTTGACCGTCCAGTTCTAAGGAAACAACGAATGTGGCGTTGACCTATCGATCCAGCGCCAACCACCAGGATATCATGCATAGTCAATCGGTGAGGCAGCGTTTTCTTGCTGATCATCCAATGGGTAAAACTCATCCAGAAGCGCTCGAGTACGCCAGGCAAATTCGTGATAACGTTCTTGCCAGTTCGGTGAATTTGAACTGTATTTGTAAAAGCCAGAGCCGGTGGTTTGGCCGCCTGCCCCTTCTTGTTTTAGGCGTTCTAGTATTTCAGGCAGTTTTTCGTTTTCACTGCACAAAGTAGGTAGAACACGTTCAATAGACTTTGCGTACATTTCAGGTCCCCCGGTAATATCTATCCAGCGAAACGGTCCGCACATTGCAGCCCAAAGCCCAAAGGCATTGCGACATGAACGATCTATAGTCTCAACATCGGCTACTCCTTGATCCACCATGTGGGCAGCCTCACGGTACATGGCATAGCCAATCCGATTAACAATAAAACCAGGGATATCCTTTTGGGCAAGCGAAGGTTCCTTGCCCAAGCGCTTGGCTAAGTTGGAGGCTTTTTCAAAGGTTCTGTCAGAAGTGCTTTCGCCGCGGATCAACTCAATAAAACGGGTTGCGTGAGCCGGTTCTGCCCAATGCATGCCAACAAATCGATCTGGATTTTTTCTATCTTTCTGCAGTTCAGTTATTGGGATAGCCGATGTGTTGCTGCCAACCGGAGTCTCGGGACCAATGAATGCTTCAATATGATCAAAAACCTTTCGTTTGGATGTCAAATCTTCGATGACAGATTCAATGATGAAGTCGCAGGATGAAAAAGAATCAAGAGAGTCAACTGGTTCAAACTTGGCTTGCCAAGACTCCTTGATTTTTGGATCAAAACCAGCTCTTTGGACCAGTGATGAGATGGCATAATCAATGTAGGTGACGGCTTTTTCATGAGGCTGATCAGATTGTGTATAGCCTATAACACGAAACCCATGTGCCAGGCAGCATGCGGCGATTCCTCTTCCAAGCAATCCGAGTCCTGCCACTCCAATGATTGTGTCGTTTGGATTCATTTCTACTCTAATCCCAAAATGGACAAGGTGTCCCTTGAAATCATTTCTTCAATTTTGCATTCGTCTAGTCTTGGTAATGCCGTGCCATCAAGCATGCAATTGAGATCGCGCAATCCAGCAATCGATTCATTGACTGTGGTAAACGGATAATCGGTGCCAAAAAGCACTTTGTTCCAAACCCCGTACTCCTGAACCAGCATCAGGCTGTTGTAGAGTTGAAATGGTCGATAATGGAGTGCGCTTATGTCAGCATATACATTTGGATGTTTGCGTATTACAGCCACACATTCAGCTTCATAGGGGTGGGCAAGATGTGCCATGATAATTTTTATCTCGGGGTAGCGAATGGCGACAGGGTCGAGATGTCTTGGAAGGGTACATCCAATTGGAGCTTGGGAGACAAAAGTCGTTCCGGTGTGTAAAAGCACTGGCAAGGAATGTTTACTTGCATAGCTCCATAGCGAGTCAAGCATTGGGTCATCTGGCATAAAACCAGCATACATTGGGAGTAGTTTGATTCCTTTTAAGCCCAACTCTTGGTGGCCTAGATACAATTCTTTTTCCCAATCCTTCTGTGTTGGATCCACGGACAGAAAGCCGATCAACGAATCCGGATTTGCTGCTACATAATCTGCCACGTAATGATCCTCAACCCAAAGTCCGCTGAGCTTAGCTTTGCCACCAAAAACAATCGTTCGCACTTCTTCCGGTGAAGATTCCTGATATTCGCTATACTTTACCGTAAGATCAACTTCCTGTCCTGCCCGGGCCCGGGTTGCCTGCCTCCTGAAATCTTCTTTAAAATGATCCGGATACTTCCAAGCGTGGCTATGTGCATCGATAATCATGATCTAGATGTTGCGACTGCTTCAGACAGAATTTCGTAGAGCCGGTCGATTTCGCTTTTAGTTTCTTCATCCAGATGAAATCCAACTGGCGAACGAATAATCGTATTCCTGAAAACCCCCTGTTTGACTAATAGATATTTTTCAACAGCAAGAAATCCGTCCAATCCTGTTTGAAGGGCGATTAGAGATGAAATAGGGAAGGACAGCTTGTAGATTTTAGATGAATCTCCTCCGGCCAAGGCATTCCACAAGGCTACTTGAGCATCAATGATTTCTGCACCTGGCATCGTTCCCACAATTCCCCTGCGATAGCTGTCCACCAATGAGATTCCTCCAGATCCTTCAAAGATTTTCGCTTTGCCACCGGTTGTATCACGCAATGCTGAAAGATTCTGCCCAATGGGAGCCGCTTCTGGCTTGAAGAGAACCCGATCAGATCCAAAACCCCCAAGTATTTTTGACTGCAATTCAACTTGCATAGGTCGGCCTACGTAGCCACTGGCATCCTGAATAATGACAGGAAGACTAATTGACTCGAGGATTGATGTATAATAGCGAACCAATTCTTCATGACCTAAGGCAACGGCGACCGGTGGGATAGCCATCACAGCTGAAGCCCCCTGGGCTTCTGCATGTTTGGCATGTCGAATTGCAGTATGCTGGCTTTCGGCTCCGACACTAATAACAACAGGCCCTTCAGTCATGTCGCAAACTTTAGCTGCTAAATCATCCCGCTCCTCGCTTGAGAGTCGAAGCGTTTCCGAAACCATAGCCATAACAACTCCATTGGCTCCTCGACTAAAAAGCCAGTCGATTTCTTTTTTAAGGGTGTCAAAATCAATATTTTCGTTCTCATCAAACGGTGTTTGAAAAACAGGGAAGACCCCAGCTAGTTGATTATGCAATTGAGACAAAATAACGTTTCCCTTTATGTGTCGCCAAACTCAAACAGATTTGATTGTCTTCTCCAAGCATGATTTCGGCATCCCAAGCTCTTTATAAAAAAGCTAAAAGATTGATTCCAGGAGGCACGCAACTTCTGAGCAAGAGGCCTGAAATGTTTGCGCCCGAAATTTGGCCGGCTTACTACCGTCAAGCAAGTGGATGTGAGATTGTTGATCTTGATGGGAACCACTTGTTGGACATGTCAATAATGGGCATTGGCACATGCCTGCTAGGGTATAATGATCCGGATGTTTCTTCAGCGGTGATAAAGCGAATTAAAAATGGCTCTATCAGCTCGCTGAACAATCCGGAGGAGGTTGAGTTGGCGGAGTCGTTGCTGGAAATTCATCCTTGGGCAGAGCAGGTCAGGTACTCGAGGACGGGAGGTGAAGCAATGTCGATCGCAGTGCGGATTGCACGAGCCAAAACAAAACGAAATATTGTAGCTTTTTGTGGCTATCATGGTTGGCATGACTGGTACTTGGCAGCAAATCTTTCTTCTACAGATCAAGGCGGACAGTTGCAGGGACATTTGCTTCCAGGGCTCGAACCTAATGGGGTCCCCGATGGATTGAGGGGGACGGCTTTGCCTTTTAGATATAATCATCTTGATGAATTAGAGGCGATTATCCATCAACACCCTGATCAATTGGCAGCCGTTGTTATGGAACCTACCCGTTTCGACGAGCCCGAATCAGGGTTTCTCGAGGGAGTAAGAAAGTTATGCGATCAAATACAGTCCGTTTTAGTAGTGGATGAGATCACAGCAGGATGGAGGCTTCATTTCGGCGGTGCACACCTCAAATATGGATTGGAGCCGGATATTTCAGTATTTGGTAAGGCATTGGGAAACGGTCATCCCATTTCTGCTGTGATTGGTAAAAGCAAATTTATGGAAGCTGCGCAATCTTCTTTTATTTCCAGTTCATATTGGACTGAAGGTGTGGGTCCAACGGCGGCTTTGGCGACTCTGAAAAAACTGAAATCAGTGGATGTGCCAAGCCGTTTAGCTTCAATTTCTGAGCGCTTCAGGACAGGTCTTGATGATTTGGCAAATCTCCAAGGCCTCAATATACATTTTTACGGGCATCCGGCAATTACGGTTCTTTCTTTTGAGCACCCTCAGGCTAGCGCACTACAAACCCTTTTTACTGTAAGAATGTTGGAGCAGGGGATTCTAGTGGGTTCGGGTTTCTATGCTTCATTGTCTCACCATGAAAAGCATCTAGATCGCTTTCTGGATGCTGCAGATAAGGTTTTGCCAGAAGTTGCTCAGGCTGTGGAAAATGGCGACGTGCTGAAGCGAATTCCCAACGGTGTAAAACATTCCGGTTTTTCCCGTCTGACTTAGTCACTATGACACCTTTTTATCAATCAAGCTTGGCAGCCATTAGTGCGATTGATTGGGGAGTTATTCTTCTATACGCAATTGGAATGGTTGGTGTCGGCCTCTATTTTTCGAGAAAAATCAATAACACCGAGGATTATCTTTTGGGGGGAAGGAAGATGAATCCTCTCATGGTAGGTCTGTCACTGTTTGCTTCGTTGCTGAGTACAATTTCCTATTTGAGTTATCCCGGTGAAATGATTCGTTACGGGCCAATGTTCATTACCGGTGCTCTTGCCTTTCCTTTTGTTATATTTGTGGTAGGTTCGTTCATGATCCCCTACTTCATGAAGCTGCGTGTCACCTCAGCATATGAGATTTTAGAGCAGCGGTTGGGCCTTAGCATTCGGCTACTGGGATCATCCTTATTCACATTGATAAGGTTGTTTTGGATGGCCGTGATTATTCACGCAACCACCGACAAGGTCCTGGTCCCTGTGCTTGATTTGGGGGAAAGCTGGACGGTTCCTATTTGCATTTTGATGGGCATTGTAACCATCATTTATACCAGCCTTGGTGGCCTGCGCGCTGTGGTGTTTACGGATGTGATCCAGTCTGGAATCCTTTTCGGTGGTGGGATTTTGACGGTTGCCATTGTGGCAAGTAAATTGGGTAGTGTCGGGGAATTATGGCCCGCCGAATGGCCTCAGCATTGGGAAAAGCCGAATTGGGGTTTTGACCCAGAAGCCCGCATGAGTCTAGTGAGTATGTTCCTGGCTGTTTTTTGTTGGCACACCTGCACTGCGGGTTCAGATCAGGTTGTCATTCAAAGATATTTTGCAACAAGAGATATTAAGGGAGCCAGAAGGGTTTTGGTAATCAATTTAGTCGCTGATGTTTTGGCGATGTTATTGATGGCGATGGTTGGACTTGCATTGATTGCTTATTTCACGGCAAATTCACATATGCTTGAGGCCAATCAGTCTTTGGCCAATAGCTCAGATCAACTTTTCCCAAAATTCATTTCCACAGGATTACCAGTTGGGTTAACTGGCCTTGTTATTTCCGGTTTATTGGCTGCCGCCATGTCCAGTCTGTCATCCGGAATGAATTCAACTTCATCTGTGATTACCAGTGACTTCGTTTTACTATTCCGTTCAGTTGAACCTGATGAGAAATCCAAAATAGTCATCGCCCGCTGGATTTCAGTCATCATTGGTTTGGTGGTTGTGGTTTTGAGTTTAATTGTAGAGCATGTTTCAGGAAACCTGTTTGAAGTAGCAAACAAGGTTGTCAATTTGTTCGTCGCACCACTCTTTGTGCTATTCTTCCTAGCCATGTTCGTTAAATCCAGCAATGCCATCGGGGTTTGGTGTGGAGCTTTAACTTCAATTACAGTTGCGGTGTTGATTGCGTTCTGGAAAGAAATGACAGGGGTAGAAGGCATTAGTTTTCTATGGATTATGCCTGCAGCATTTATTCTAGGAACCTTGGTTGGAGCTATTGCCAGTTTAGCCTTCAAAGCAAAACGAGAATCATAGATTCACGATGTTATCATCAATACCAAGAGTTTCCCCGAAAAGCATTGAATATGTAAACAAGGTTTTAGACATGGGCATTCACAATGCCAAAAGCTCAGGTTTTGATGCTGAACTAGAAAGAAAATTTTCGGAACGTTTTGGTCAAAAGTATGGGATTCTGATGTCGAATGGAACAGTCACCATGCAAGCGGCTTTGCTTGCTTGCGATATTGGGGTGGGAGATGAGGTGATTGTTCCAGCGTTTACGGTATTTATGACGGCGGGAGCAGCTTTGTTTGCAAATGCCATACCTATTATCGCTGATGTTGACCCGGATACCTGGACCTTGGATCCTAAGGATGTTGAAAGAAAGATTACTTCAAGAAC
>CEUN01182293.1_pt1 | contig 18115 bp, 15 predicted proteins | sample 361501 | NCBI WGS metagenome assembly CEUN01 (sample SAMEA2622801, study PRJEB7988) | marine metagenome | biome: marine biome (ENVO:00000447); feature: marine epipelagic mixed layer (ENVO:xxxxxxxxx); material: "saline water (ENVO:00002010), including plankton (ENVO:xxxxxxxx)" | depth 120 m | reverse complement strand
TTACGCAATGCGCGACCCGTTCGAGAGCTAAGTTGTTTGCTTTCCTTAACAGCAAACGCCCCATTAACGATCACATAAGGGATTCCTTTTGGACCAACCCTAGGATTCTCATAAGTAGCGCAATCAACGACCGTTGTTGGATCAAACAAAACGATATCGGCATAATATCCCTCTTTGATCAGACCACGATTGGCAATATCAAACTTCCTCGCAGGCATCATCGTCATCTTACTAATAGCGTTTTCAAGCGATATAACGCCTTCTTCTCTAACGTACTTACCTAGCACTCTAGGATATGTACCCCACGCCCGTGGATGCGGTTTAGAACCGCGATCCAACCCATCAGTTCCAATCATTGTCGATGGGTGAGACATTACTATCCTTACATCACCTTCATCCATTCCAAACGCCGCAACAAGAATCGAGTCTGAATAGTGTTTAAGTAATTTGTTGGCCGCCTCCTCTCCCGGTAGATCAAACTGTTCAACAAAACTCTGAAGAGTGCGTCCTTCAAAATCTTCCTGCCCAGGCACAGAACAAAGAAGCACCTCCGAGGGATCTGATTTACCCATAGCACCACCCTCTTCACTGTTAAATGTACCGTTTTGTACCAGAGCAAACAGCATAGTGCTTCGAGCAGTGTATGGATACTGATCGGCTGTAACATTTCTACCTTGCGCGATCGATTCGTCTATTAACTCGAGCGAACGAGAAACCATCCCCCAATTAGATTTACCTACCGATTTGTGATGTGATATCTGGACTGAGGTACCGCTTAGTTCGCCAATATGCAGTGTCTCGCGAACCGAATCAAGCAACCCGGAGCCTTCATCTCGCATGTGAGAAACGTAGAGTCCTTCATACCTACCTACGACCTCGCTTAGCGCAATTACTTCTTCCGTGGCAGCATATCGACCTGGTTCATATACGAGCCCAGTAGACATTCCAAGAGCGCCGGCTTCCATCCCTTCGCTCACACTTGCTAGCATTAATTTGAGTTCAGAATCTGTTGGTCGACGATCAGCAACACCATTCATTGCTTCCCTTCGAGAAGTATGATGACCAATTAATGCAGCAACATTGATAGCAGGTGAAGTTTTCTCAACTTCTTCGAGATAACCAGCGTAACCTGTCCAGTCTGGCAACTCGATGCTTGGCTCGTTGATTGCTTTCATCTGAGCCTTGCCTGCCTTAGAACCCGCAGCTCCGAATCCACAGTTTCCAACAACAACCGTGGTTACTCCCTGAAGTATATTGTGGCGGACCTCCGGCTCTATCAACACGTGGAAGTCATCGTGGGAGTGAACGTCAATAAAGCCTGGAGTTAAAGTAAGGCCAGTTACCTCCAAAGTTTCAATAGATTCAACAGTAATATTCTGATCGATAACTTCAATTCGATCACCCTTTATTCCGACGTCCATTAGCGACCCCAGAGACCCTGATCCATCAATTACTGTCGCACCCTTAAGAACCAGATCCAGCAAATAAGTGTTCCTCTTATATCACTTGTATTTATACCGAATAACAAACCTTTCAAGCCTGTACTCAAAAATTATCAGCATAACGTCGTTATAACTCTCAGTGAGCTACAAGACAATCCAGATTGATCTTGTATCTCAATCAATTAGGAGATAACTTCATCCTCAAATGACGAAAATAAGACGGTATTTACTGACTTTAAGCCACTCACCATAAAACGGATCATTTCAACATGTCTAAATCAACCAAAATAGAAAGAGTCGAAACAATCCTATGGGATCGATGGCTATTGATTCAAATCTACTGTGAAGACGGCACCATTGGGATCGGTGAAGGCGGAGTTCACGGTTGGCAACGCCCGACCAAGACCATGGTCGATACAATGGCTGACTACCTTGTAGGGCAAGATCCTAACTTGATAGAGCATCACTACCAGTGGCTATATCGGTCATCACACTTCATGGGGTCGGTGGTGCAAGGCGCACTATCCTCAATAGACATAGCTCTTTGGGACATCAAGGGCAAAAGACTTGAAGTTCCGATATACGATCTCATGGGAGGCAAAACACGGGATAAAGTTCGCTGTTACATGCATGTCGGGGGAACAACAAAAGATGAACTTGTCACAAATGCATTATCAGCTGCTAAAGAGGGCTTTACTGCGGTCAGATTTACACCCTTCCCACCAGACTACTATTTACATAAGTCATACACGGAATGGGCTGATGAAGCAGTCGAGCGAGTGGGAGCGGTAAAAGACGCAGTTGGTAGTAGCGTAGATATTTGTGTCGAAATACATCGTCAAATGAACCCGGCAGAAAGTATCTGGTTAGGTCGGCGTCTAGAACAGTTCAACCCCTTCTTCTATGAAGACCCAATGCTGCCTGACAGCCCGGCCAGGATGGGTGAGATCGCCGATCAATGTAATATCCCGATTGCTACCGGTGAAAGGTTCACGACTATATTCGAGTATGAGCAACTGCTCAAAGCGAACGCCGCTGCGTACATTCGACCTGACCTTTGCCTATGTGGTGGACTTTCTGGATCAAAGAAAGTTTCGGCGATGGCTGAAGCGAAACATGTAAAAGTCATTCCTCACAATCCGCTTTCACCTGTGAGCACCGCAGCCTGTGTCCAACTAGATGCGTGCATTCCAAATTTCGCTCTTCAAGAGTACACAGGAGAATCAGAACCACCAAAAAGTAATCTACTAATCAAACCGCTTAATTTAATCGATGGGTACCTAATCGTTCCAGACGGACCAGGATTAGGTGTTGAACTAAACAAAGAAACTCTAAAAGGCCCTGAAAACCCGAAGATACTTGACACACCTATAGGTTTCGACGGCAGCGTTCAGGACAGATAAATCCGTCGTCTCAAGGCAAAAGCGTAATTGAATGAAGATCTAACCAATCACTAATCTAAAGATATGAGTACAGAGTAAGTCATTGAAAATCGCCAAAGTAAAAACCTTTTTACTTTCACGCTTTCTAATCGTGAAAGTAATTACAGAAGACGGATCGGTGGCACTAAAATAATTTCAATAACATCCCTTTTGGATAAAGTAGCAATTAGAGGTCAGTCAGATCTTCCAAAATCATCTTCGATTCGAACTATATCGTCCTCACCAAGATAATCACCGGTCTGTACTTCAATAATCTCAAGTGGCTCCACAGAAGAAATATTTTCGATTCGATGATGAATATTTCTCGACACATGCATCGTTTGGCCACGACCCAACGTAAGCTCTTCAACGCCCACAGTAACGCGTGCAGTGCCACGAGCGACCACCCATGTTTCATCACGGTGGCGATGCCACTGAAGTGAGAGACGTTTTGCTGGCTGCACAATAAGACGTTTTGCTTGAAAACCTGGCCCCGTGGTAAGAATTTCGTAAGAGCCCCAGGGGCGATCTACGCGCTTCTTTTTATTCGTGGATTCAAACTTAATCTCAGCTGTTAATTCTGACTTATCTGCCAAACGAAGATCCTCTAGCGAACGCTATCACAAGCGAGCATCAACTACGAAAATGTTGTTTAGCAATTCTATTGCCTTCTGAATGAAAGGTCACGAAAAATCTCAAATCATTATCGTACGATGTCTAGCGGGAGTTATGATGAAATAAACTTACTCGAAGTAAACAAACACAGACACTCAACAAAATAAATCAACCAAATTTCAAAGGTTCAATCCATTAATGCGGGATCAAAAACCAAACATTCTATTCATTCTGACTGACCAGCAACGAAGAGATTCAATGCGCGCATACGGTAACAAATGGATCAAGACCCCTAATCTCGACAAGTTAGCCGACAAAAGTTTCGTATTCGAAAACACCTATGTCACCCAACCTGTTTGCACGCCTGCTCGGGCATCAATCATGACGGGTTTATACCCATACGCAACTGGCCTTCAACGAAACAACATCCCCCTATCGCGTGACATCCCAACAATTGGTGAAATGATCGACGATGAATACTACAAAGCACACATGGGTAAATGGCATCTTGGCGATGACATGATAGCCCAACATGGCTTCGATACTTGGGAGGCAGTAGAAGACTTTCACAGGTTACGGGTTACCCGAAAAGAATACCGATATAAAGAAGCGCCATACAATCAATGGTTACGAGATCATGGCGTGGAACCACCTTCAGTAAAAGTATCGTATGAAGGATGGGTTGGAGAAGCAGAGCTTACCGAAGAACAAACTCAAGCTGGATTCCTTGGTCATACCGCATCAAAGTTCATAAGAGAATTCCCTGAAAGCGAATATGGCGACCAGCCATGGATGCTCTACGTTAACTTTTTTGAACCTCATCCACCATACACTGGACCACTTAACGATCTGTACGATCCCAACGAAATCGAAGTAGGACCTGGATTCCGGCGCCGTCCGGATTCCGGATCATTGGTGAACCGTCTTCGTTCTGATTACTACATGGGTGGTGGCACTAATCCCTTAGGAGAAGCTGGTGGAGATGTCCACGATACCACTACTGAAAAAGGGTTTCGAAAACTAAGAGCTCAGTATTTTGCAAATGTCACACTTGTTGACAATCAGCTAGGCATAATTTTCGATTCACTTGAAGCCAGTGGACAGGCAGACAACACAATAATTGTTTTCACGAGTGAACATGGAGAGATGGCTGGAGACCATGGGATGCTCGAAAAGAGGACACTTTATGAAGAGGCTTCAAACGTCCCCTTCTTGTTACATGTTCCATGGATGAATAACAGTATTCAAACACGCATTCCGGGCTCCGTTGGACAAGTTGACCTTGTTCCGACTTTACTTGATCTTTCCGGAAGCGATATTCCTGAACATCTAGAAGGCAAATCATTACGTGAAGTTTTAACCGGCAAGACCGATCTATCAGACAACGACGTATTTATTCAATGGAATGGTATGGGCGATCGCAACTTGGGTTCTCCAGAAATCAATCGCATGGTCTCGGTGCCGTGGCGAGGGGTTGTAACAGGTGATCGCTGGAAACTTAATCTCTCTCCTGGAGACAGATGCGAACTTTACGATCTAAACTCAGATCCTGCTGAATTAAATAACCTGTTTGAAGATATAGAAAACAAAGATCGAATTCGCGACATGGCTGCACGTATTCGAATTTGGCAAGACAAAACAGGTGACAAAATGCAGCTGCCTACGATTTAAATTTGTTCAAGTTTTCACTTAAAAACATGACTATAAGGGTGAAAACTAAACTACTGCCATATCAAGCTGTTCGGCATTTTTTGGATTCACGGATTCCCAATATTTGTCGAATATCTCTCGGGTTTCATCGTATGTGCGGGCACTGAAAAGTTGGACGCGAAAAGATCGTACACGTTCGCGTCCGCCTGCGTACCAAGATAAATGTTTTTGCATTTGCACCAGCCCAAAATGTTCGGGGAAAAGTTCAATTATCAACTGTATGTGTCGGTTTATCACACGAGTCTGGTAATCATACTTAGCTTGATCGGTCAAACTTTCAAAAGACTCATCGAAAACCCATGGCTTACCCATAGCTCCCCGCCCGATCATCACCGACTCGACGCCGGTTTCTGCAACCATACGTCTAGCATCAGACATAGATTTCACATCACCGTTACCAGTAATCGGAATGTTAACAGCATCGACAACCTCCGCAATCATCTCCCATTTTGACATACCACTAAATTGCTGAGAACGAGTACGTGGATGAACTGTGATTGCATCGACTCCTACGTCTTCAGCCATCCTAGCGATCTCGACAGCATTAACGTGCTTCTCGTCCCAACCGCTCCGAATTTTGATTGTAAATGGAATTTCTATCGCATTTCGCATTGCTTCGAGAATCTTCGACGTTTTGGCTACATCTTTCATAAGAGCCGAACCTCGACCTGTCTTAGTGATCTTTTTAACCGGACATCCCATATTAAGATCTATGATGTCCGCACCTTGATCCTGTAACCACTGTGCGCCTGGAACCAGTGTGTCCGCGTCTGCACCTAGAATCTGCAATGCAATAGGCTTTTCTTCTGGTAAATAATTGGCAATGTCGTAGCGAGTCTTAGCGTTTTTGCGAAAAATTCCCTGGGCGTCTATTTCTTCACTAGTCGTCAAAGCGCTTCCACACTCTCGCGCAACCATGCGAAAAGCAGCATTCGATATTCCTGCCATCGGTGCAAGACGTGTAAGGCTTTTTACTTCAACATTGCCAATAATCATCCATTGAGTATACGAACAACAGTAGTCCGACTCATAGTTGTATTACGATCAACTAACAGAGATGTAGCTACAGTTTCATCAGAATCGATTAGGGGAAGGTAGATTATCAAGGAATTTTCAACGATGGCTCAAGAACAGGGCCAGTCATAAGCTAGTGTGATGAAGGATGTAAGCAAGACGACAAAACGGCAACTTTCGAAGTCAAATATAGGGTGGAGAATATAACTATGCTAATCCCTGAGAACATAACCTTTACCCACGGTTAACTCGCTGCCTGAGTTGGATCGATTTGCTGTTTTGGTGTGCTACCCCTAATCAGTTGCTCCTCGCGTTCAGACATCAGATGAGCAGTAATTGCCTGCATAGACTCAACATGTACGTGGCCGTTCGCACCTAAAACTACCGATAGTCTAGACATTGTCTGTGCACTATCTGCTTCAACTAATACGACGAAATCATACTGGCCAAGAGTGGCATATCTGGAAAGCAGGCGTGCACCTGGAACCTCTACCGTGTCACAAGCTTCAGCAAAAAAGTCAGGATTTTCAACACAAGCCTGCAGACCGTCGTCAGTTAAGTTGGCAAGAAGGAAAAACAGCATCACCGACTCCAAATAAAAAATTACCCAAGGACTCGACAATAAATACATCTTGCGGGACGCATTAATCCATCCAAGGAAGATTCAAACAGTTTGCAGATTTCCCTAACGTTCGGTCAGATTAAACTACTTCGTTACCAGCAAGGCATCATGAATAGTACTGACGCGGTTGCACACTAGCGCCCAAAAATGACTGTTGACGCCACATCTCGTACACAACGATAGAGACTGCGTTAGCAATGTTAATGCTTCGATTTGCCGACATCATTGGAATTCCCAATGTACGTTCATCAGGAAACCTTTCTAGCAAGTCAACGGGCAGGCCAACACTTTCTGAACCGAATATGACCGTATCTCCGTCTTTATAAGCCATCTGATCATATCGCGCTTCACCACCAGAAGTGGTAACGAATGTGCGTTCTATATCGACTATATTTATTAGTGAATCTATAGTTTCATGAATGGTTACATCAACTAAATGTTGGTAGTCCAGAGCTGCTCGCCGCAGCGCCTTCTTTGTCAATTCAAACCCTAACGGTTTGACCAAGTGGAGACGAGCACCGGTGTTAGCACATAACCGTATGATGTTACCGGTGTTATGTGGAATTTCGGGTGCAACCAAAACTACATTGAACGGCATGGTTGAAATGCTCTTTTAATCCTGCAGGTGAAAATCGGCTACGCATCAAATATTAATCGTTAGACTTTTTCCATTCTTCGTATTCCGCTCGACCTTCATCAGAAAGTGGATAATACTTCCGAAGGTCTCCCCCTTCAGACAACTTGATTCTAGTGAACTCTTCCCATTCCGCATGTTCATTGCCAGCGTCGGCGAGCTGTTCAGCTAGCTGTTTTGGAACGACAACTGCTCCATCGTCATCAGCAATCATAATGTCGCCAGGCATTACCAAAGTTCCACCGCAATCAATCGGAACGTTATATGCATATGGGAACTGAACGGTCTGAGTATGAGAATAAGGGGTTACACCTTTCAGCCACAGACCAAGACCCAAATCTTTCGCTCCACCATAATCACGGATAGCACCGTCAATAATAACTCCGAGTCCACCCCTCCCCTTTAAGTAAGTCAACATCATGTCGCCAAAAACACCACTACTGACTTCACCACGTCCATCAACCACAATTATGTCGCCTGCCTGAGCATGATATAGAGCGTGACGATGAACTTGAGCTTCAGGATCACGGTACTCACCTTCAGGGTACTGATCCTCTCGTTTGGGCAGGTACTGGAGTGTGATCGCTGGCCCTACCACTGTTTTACCTGGAGTGAATGACTTGACCCCATCCAATACAGAAATTTTGATTCCAAGTTTACGCAATTCACCCGATGCCATTGCACTACCGATACCCTCAAGCCGTTTAATTAGATCAGGGGACGGACGCTCAATATCAATCTTGGGAATTGGAGTTTTAATAATCATATGTGAGGGTTCTCGTTTTTAATAAGAAGGTATGCCAACCAGTTTAGATAGTAAAACCTTGATTTATTGTATGACCTAAATCAACATCTATGCTTTAGGGCCTGCATATGTAGCATCGAATGAAGAACGTTCATACTGGATTGGCCATTGATCAGACTTGCCATCTAACTGAGCCTGCGCATAAAGTGGCCAATAAGGGTTGCGCATCATTTCTCTGCCAATAAACACAGCATCAGCTCTGCCTTCAGTGAGAATATCTTCTGCCTGACGGGCTTCAGTAATCAGACCAACAGCAGCAGTCATTATTTCGGCTTCCCGCCTAATAGCATCAGCGAATGGGACTTGATATCCAGGACTCTGTGGGACTATTTGGTTGGCCGAGTTTCCACCCCCAGATGCGTCAACTAGATCAACACCAGCTTTTTTCATCCATTTAGCAAGCTTAATCGAATCATCAATGGTCCAACCACCTTCCACGAATTCAACTGATGAAATTCTAACGAAAAGAGGTGTGCTCTCGGATATCGCCTTTCTTACTTCCTGAATTGTTTCTAGTGCGAATCGACATCGATTTTCAAGTGAGCCTCCATATTCATCTTCTCGATAATTAGATAAAGGCGACATAAATGAACTGGCAAGATAACCATGTGCAAAATGCAATTCGATCACCTTAAAACCGGCTTCTATCGCACGCTCTGCTGCCTCGGCGAACTTACGTGATATATCAGTGATATCTGGCTTAGATAACTCGTGCGGTACAGCATATGAATCATCAAATTGAACTGAACTTGGGCCCACGATCTGCCAGCCACCTTCTTCTTTTTCCAATTTCTTTTTCGGAAAATCCCAAGGCCGTGTATATGATGCCTTTCGACCACCATGAGCGATTTGAATCGCAGGGATAGATCCATGGCTATCAATAAACTTGGTGATAGGTCGCCAAGCATCTACATGAGCATCAGACCAGATACCTGGACAACTTGATGTCAGCCGACCCTCTGGGGTCACGGCGGTAGCTTCCGCCATAACTATGCCAGCTCCACCGATTGCCTTAGATCCAAGATGCACCATGTGCCAATCTGTCGGCAGCCCATCTGTGTCGCAGGAATACTCACACATAGGTGAATAGAAAACCCGATTCGGAATAACTAATCCCCTAATTTCAATTGGACTAAATAACTTACTAATGACAATAATCCTTTTAAATATTTTTGCTAACTCAAACGATATCAATAAGTTCAGCAGCTAATTCTGTCAGCAAATTCCGCAAACGCGATATTACACTTGATAGTGTTCAGTTGATTTAAACTTCCCATGGCCACATCTAATAAGCAGCGGCCAACTAAAGAAACACGGACAAACTAAATGAACCTTACAAATTCTGAAAATCTTCGCGCAATCACCAAAGAATGGCACGGTGAACGGGACGCAAACGGACGTCCAATTGTTTCTGAAAACATCCTTGAAAGAATGAAACTGGTCACAAGTGAAGAGGCTTGGGGAACTTGTAAGCAACATGGGTATTCCTCACAGTTCACGGGAAACTGGATGAACTTGCATCCTGATCGAGTGATCGTCGGACGAGCAGTTACATGCCGATGGGTACCACGACGACCCGATGTACACGATTCAATTGATGCTCAAGGCGAACAAGATGGTCGTGTCGGATTTCAAAATTCATGGGTTATAGATGAACTCCAGCAAAATGACCTGATCGTGGTTGACCTTTTCGGTAAGGTGTACAACGGCACATTTGCAGGAGACAATCTTGCGACTGCTATCAAGTCTCGATCAGGCACTGGAATGGTTATAGATGGCGGCATTCGTGACACGCAGAGAATACTCCAAATGGAAGACTTCAACGCCGTAGTGCGCGGTGTCGACCCATCAGCGATTCTGGATGTGAGTATGCCAGAAATAAATGGTGTAACTCGTATAGGCGAAGCTACATGTGTACCGGGTGATGTGGTTCTTGTTACCAGCACCGGTGTTGTATTCATTCCGCCACACCTAGCGGAAACAGTAGTTGAGAGATCAGAAAATATTCGACTCAAAGACGAATTTGGACAGCAACGGATACGAGAGGGGATTTATACACCAGGTGAGGTCGATAGAGAATTCTCAGACAAAATGAACGACGACTTCGAAAATTGGAAAACAAATAAAGACAAATAATCAGTCTCTATATTCGATCTCAACTATCGATTTAGTTATGGACAAACAAAATGAAATACGTTGAATTTGGAAGAACTGGAATAAACATCAGTCCACTTGTACTAGGCACTATGATGTTCGGTGGACGAGCTTCCAAAGAAGATTCATTTGAAATGATCGACTACGCACTAGACTGTGGCATAAACATCATTGATACAGCCAATGTTTACGCTAGCAGCAAGAGTGAAACGATCGTAGGCGAAGCTCTTAATCGAAATAGAAAACGTAATGATGTGATTCTAGCCACCAAAGTTAATGGCAGCATGGGAGAAGGACCAAACGATTCAGGCAACTCCCGTCACCACATCATCCAACAATGTGAAGCCAGCTTAAATCGTATGCAGGTCGATCATATAGACCTATATCAATTCCATCGACCTTCAAAACACATCGCTATCGATGAATCGCTGCGCGCTATGGACGACCTAGTCCGATCAGGGAAGGTACGGTACATAGGAACATCTAACTTCGGATCATGGCAAGTTGTGGAGGCCCTTTGGGCATCAAAAGAACTTGGGCTAAACCGCTTCGTGTCAGATCAGTCGCCATACAATATGGCCGATCGTCGCATAGAACGAGAACACATCCCGATGTGCCAGACATATGGGCTGGCTCAGATTCCATGGAGCCCACTAGCTGGCGGTGGTCTCACAGGAAAATACTCAAAAAGTAAAATCCGACCCAAAGGTTCGCGATACGCCGATGAAACTGATCCAAAAAAGCAACTTAGAATGAGTAATACGGTCGTAGATATCGTTGATGCCCTGATTCCAATTGCGAAAAGTAAAGGTTGCACCATCTCTCAATTGTCGCTCGCTTGGGTAATGAGCCGACCAGGTGTAACAGCACCACTCACCGGACCACGTACATTAGACCAATTAAAGGACAACCTAGGAGCAATCAATATCACGATCGAACCAGAAGTCGACGAGATATTAAATAAGATTGTTCCTCCTGGTGAACACGTAGCAGAGTATTACGAAGCTAGCTTCGCACCTAACGCACACCATTGGTAAACGCCTTATATCAGTAACTGAACCGCTCTAGATACAAAAATTCTCAGACAAAGCAATACCGGTCTAATCAAATAAAATCACTAACTATCCAGCAAAGCCATCGATAGCAAAGCGTTTTAGGGCTTCAGGATCAAGATTCACCCCCAGCCCCGGCTTATCTGGTACGTGAAGATGCCCTTGGCGAATATCAAGCGGTTCATCAATAAACTGGTTATAGTCACTTAAGTCATAACGACTCGTCTCAAGCTTGTAGAAGTTCGGTACGGTCATCATCACTTGGGCTCCAGCCATAACGTTAATAGGGCCACTTGCATCGTGAGGTGATATCGGCACATAGTACGATTCAGCTAGCGTGGCAATCTTCTTAAGTTCTGAGATACCGCCAGTCCAGGTGACGTCTGGCATCACGAAATCCGCAAGTTCCTTTTCAAACACCTCTATGAATTCCCAGCGAGTGAAAAGACGTTCACCAACAGATATTTTGGCATTGATTTTCTCTCGAACCTGCCTGAGAGCATGGTTACTTTCGACTGGCACAGGCTCTTCGAACCAGAAAATATTCGACGCTTCGAGTCCGAGACACAAGTCGATAGCAGTCGGAACGTTGTACTTCCCGTGAGCATCGATTAGAAGCTCGGGAGCTGGCCCAACTTCCTCTCGAATCGCAGCAGTGATCTCCCAGGCCTCTTCGAGACCCTTACGCGAAAGTTGGCCATCAACATAATGTGCGTTACCTTCAGGTATGTTGTGCATCATCGGGTCAAACTTAAAGGCCTCATAACCTGCGTCAACAATCGCTCGGGCATCTTTTCGTGCCTGGTCAGGATTAGTGGTAGCTGGTGGATGAGTGTAAAGAGCTATACGATCACGAACAGGACCACCCATCAACATGTAAATCGGAAGGTTCATAACCTTCCCTCGTATGTCCCATAACGCAATATCTATAGCACTGGCTGTAGCCGAAACCGCTCCACGCGTGCCGACGTAAGTCATTTTTCGAACATTATCGATCCAAATACGCTCAATGTGTGCTGGATCACGACCAACTAACAACGCTCCTACCTCACGGATCATGTGAGCGATCGATCGATTTCCGGCCACGCCAGGGTAAGTAGTGACTTCTCCCCAACCTGTAATTCCTTCGTCCGTGTCGATCTGGCAAAAAAGCAGCTCTCGTTTGTTGTCGTCTGAAGGTTGATCACCCGGTCGGTCACTCCACGGAACATGAATAATCCACGGGCGTACAGCTGTAATCTTCAATGTCTCACTCCTGCTAGTTCACTAGAATCGAATCTGATGAGGACTGTACACCACAGTTTTGTGCAACGTAATAGATTTACGGGCGTCGAGTAGAAGATTGAAACATATTAAGTCACTGAGAATAACATCTAACCCGCTACCAGATCTCCCACACTGACATCAAGTGCATCACCGATCCCTTTGAGTGTGGCAAAACTGACGTTCTGCTTACCATGCTCAACAGCGCTAATATAACTGCGGTCCAAGCCAGCAGCCGTTGCCAAACCCTGCTGGCTCAATCCTTTATCTTTCCGTAACACCTGAATACGTTGACCAAGTTCCTCAAGTAGAACTTCGATCGGCACAGAGGAGCTATCAAGATCAAAGTGTTTTCTTACCCATTGGATAGCGCCTAGAGCATCAGCCCCATGGAAATCAGCTCCAGTTATTGAATCGACATAAGAAGCGTAGCCTCCAACTACCACTGCTGGTGGCTTTTGAAGATTTTTAAGAGCTTGTATAGTGTCCACAGCTTTTGGAACCAGTGCTTCAATATTGACAGAAAGTCCAACTAAATCAGGTAACTCATCACTAACCATTTCAACAACGGTATTGACGGGTGAGTCAGCCCCCAAGAAATGGACATCCCAGCCGTCGAATCGGAGTAAATCAGCAAAACTAAGCCCACCAATAGCATGCCTGTCACCTTCAACCGAAGTAACCACAGCCTTTCGCCCAATACTCTTTCCGTTCAAATAAAAACTCTGGGCGTGAGATAGCAATCTAAGAGCTATTTGTGTCGCGCGATGCTCTACAGCAATCTTCAAGTCTCCGCTATGCCATCTCATACCAATCTCTGCTAGACAATGCCCGACCAAATGCACATAAACATATGAAGGCTCCCAACGTTTGGATACAACATCATCGACAAGCCGCGTTGCTCCAACTGAATCACCCTCGATGAGTGCCATCAGTAAATTCTGACGATGCTTTTCAAGATCGGTTTTTCTTGGTCTTACAGAGAATTTTTGACTCATACCATCAGATTATCCGTAAATGTTGACTTTACACCACACATAACAGTTTATAGTATATATGCATCTATTATAGAAAGCTGTTGTTTATAGACAACATTTTCTAAATTAAATTAGTCAGTAGTAAATCTTTTTGGATCTGAAGAATCCACTGGCAAAACTATTAACACTGGGTGAGTTCGGTTTATAAACTCAGCCCACTGAAACTGGTAACCATGTCCAAGTATCTATTTAGTTCATCTACCCTTAAAGGCGCGATTGTCGGCATCGCCGGTTGGTTTATCCTAATCGGATTGGTCTCGTCACTGGCCCCTGCGCTATCAGAAGTAACTACAAACGATCAAAATGAGTTTCTACCAGCGGGCGCAGAATCTGTCGAAGCGATAGATATACGATCCGAAAAATTTCCGTCCTCCGAGGGAATTCCTGCTCTGGTTGTATTTAACTCAAGTGATGCGACCAAAGGCCGTAATTCTGCCGTATCTAAATTCACTGAAGCAGCACGCTCAAATAACGCACCAAAAACGATTAGTTCTGTGCTGTCACCCTACGATTCACCTGCAACTCAAAAAACTCTGGTCTCGTCAGATGGATCGACATCCATGGTGATCGTCACTTTATCTGGATCACCCGCTTCAGTTGCATTCGGGGAAGCTGTGGACTGGCTATCTGATCAAGCGTCAAAGTCTGGTGCTAACCTAGAAGTTACTACTGCAGTCACAGGACCGGCAGGAATCATCAACGATGCAGTAAAAGTCTTTCAGAGTATAGACCTTCGCGTGACAATGATCACGGTACTGCTTGTACTGGTTTTGCTACTAGTTATATATCGCTCGCCAGCACTCGCCCTAGTACCGCTACTCATTATCGGCACAGCTCTAACTTTGGCTCAATCCATCGCTGCTCTTCTGTCTCAACAATTTGACTTGCCGCTAAACGGGCAAGTTACGGCAATAATGTCAGTTCTAGTTTTCGGGGCAGGAACCAACTATGCACTTTTCATAGTCTCCAGGTATCGAGAAGAACTTGTTTTAAACTCTAACAAGTGGACCGCTATGAAAGTCACAATGTCTAAGGTCGGTCCATCTATAGCAGGATCAGCTGGCACAACAATAGTTGCTATGTTTGCACTAACGTTCGCTTCATTTGGATCATTTCGCTCACTTGGTCCTATGCTAGCTGTGGCGATATTTATTGTGCTTCTAGCTGGCCTTTTCGCCATGCCAGCCGCAATTGCATTACTGGGTAAGTGGGCGTTCTGGCCTCGCCCATTAATTCAAAATAGTTCCGTTCAAACTACAGGTGCTTGGCACCGCGTAGGTAGAACCGTTTCTCGTCGACCGCTTATGGTTTTCGCAATCACAATGATTGGTATCGTGACCACAACATTGCCTTCATGGACGATCATCCCTAGTTTCAATTTCATCGATGGCTTTCCTGATTCAGCAGAATCAAAACAGGGCTACAATCTCCTATCGGAAGCGTTCCCACAAGGGCAATTAGCGCCAACAGAGATCTTCATTACGTCGCAAAGCGCTCCGATATCAGAGTCATTTGAATCTTTGGAAACCCTAGCATCAACTATCTCAGACACGCAGGGAGTGCTAAGGGTCTCAGGGCCAACGCGACCAGCAGGGATACCCGTAGACAGCGCGACTGCAGCTATGCAGGGTGCAGCTCGCTACGTATCAAGTGACGAGACAACAGCACGCCTTGAAGTCCTGCTTGAAGGCGACCCGTATGCAACTGATGCTTTGGGCTACATATTGGAACTAAGGCGGCTGGCCGCTGATTCCGATTTAGCGAAAACCGGATCTGCAAGAATAATAGTGGGAGGAGAGACGGCGGTCCAAGCCGATACTAAAGCTTCAATCGATGCGGACATACGATGGATTGCACCAGTATCTATATTCGCAATATTTGCAGTTTTGGTGTTTTTGCTGAGATCTATTGTTGCACCGATATATCTAGTTTTCAGTGTAATCGTTAGCTTTGGGTCAACGTTCGGACTATCTATTTTCATATTCCAACAAGTTTTTGGGCACTCAGGAGTAGCTTATTCGAATGGAGTGTGGATGTTCATTTTCCTAGTAGCGCTCGGTGCCGACTACAACATATTCGTGATGTCACGCATACGTGAAGCCGTCAACAAAGAAGGCTTCAGGGATGGGATAGCAAACGCAATTGGAAGAACCGGAGGGGTAGTTACATCAGCAGGAATTATCCTAGCGGGAACTTTCGCAGTCCTTACAACTCTTCCGCTAAGAGATATTTTCCAACTTGGCTTTGCAGTCATGCTAGGAGTATTAATTGATACGTTCGTGGTCAGAGCTCTACTCGTTCCCAGTATGGCAGCATTATTAGGAGAAGTCAGTTGGTGGCCCAATCGCAAAATCGGTCGCGTGCAAGATTGAAAATCATGTACATTTGAAAATACATGGGCACGGTTTCAGCAAAACTATCAACAGAACATAAGCGATTTCACGGTCTTGACGCTCTACGTGCTGTGGCAATGAGTCTTGGCATATTGCTGCACGCTACGTTGCCATATTTCGATACCAGCGGAGTCTGGCCATCACAGGGAACTAATTCGACTATATTGTGGGGGCTATTTGAGTTCATACATATATGGCGAATGCCACTGTTTTTCGTACTTTCAGGTTTTTTTGCTGGACTGATAGTACAACGGCGTTCCTGGCGTGCTTTTCAATCACACCGTGTGCGAAGAATCGCGTTACCGTTATTAATCTTTGCCCCCTTAATCGCCTTCGCCATGCCACATATATTTTCTTTCGGATGGGTTGGAAACTTCACTGATCTTATTTATCCAGAGATGTACTTTAATCCTTGGCATCTCTGGTTTCTGATTTATCTATTGTGGTTCGTATTGTTGATGTCCATATGGAGAATTATTAGTTCGGTATTCTCTAGAGTAATTCCCATAGTTGGTAAAAGCTGCCACTCACCAGTTAAGTCTAGCCTCACAGCATTTTTTTCTAAGGTTCCCCTACTTTTTGTGATAACGCTAGTAATCCTGATGATTCTTTTGGACTCCACTGAACTACACGAAAATTCAGTGGTTAGCTTTGCTTATTTCCTATTCGGGTACGGTCTCTACAGCAGGCAAAATTTAATTGAAATGATGAAACAATATTCGCATTTATATTTAGCTGTGGGAACAATCGGTTTTGCTCTATACCTATACATTGCACCGCAAGTTACAAAAATTTATACCTCAGGACAAGAAGATCCCGGACTTGGACTCTTATACGTCATATTAAAAGGTACCTGCGCAGTTACATTCAGTTTCGGGCTTATCGGATTAGCAGAGGCAAAAATCAGAGCAAAAAACGAAAAGGTACGCTTAATTGCTGATTCTTCCTACTGGATCTACTTAATCCATTTACCTATAGTCACGTTGATTTCTTTTGCTATGTTCAAAAGTCCATTGCCAGCAGAAATTAAATTTCTAATTGCAGTGATTGGAACATCAACAATTTCATTCATCACTTACCAATTATTTGTCAGGAAAACCTTTGTGGGGGTTTTATTAAACGGTCGACGTCTTTAAGTTGCATAAATCAAAACGTCGCAAAAACACCCGTAGAAAAATAGACTCACATTGCAAGACTGATTGATTAATTGGATTGAAACACGTTCTGCGTTAGCGAGCTTGCTTTGCCGGACTCTAGAGAGTCGTTTGCCCGTCATTTGTGTTAGTCATTCGCATCGAGTGTTTTTGCAAAAACAGCGCCTGAGGGGCAACATGAGCCGTCATGGGCGTGGGCAAAAGAATCGGACGTGGCGTTTACGAATCGAACGATTAGGAGCATTACAGGGACTTCGACAAGAACCCCAACCACGGTTGCGAGGGCGGCTCCGGAATTCAGTCCGAAAAGCGAAACTGCAGCCGCTACCGCAAGCTCGAAGAAGTTGGATGCACCGATTAGAGCAGCTGGTGCGGCGATATCATGGGAGATGCCGCACAATTTCGCAATTAGGTAGGCAATACCGAATACGACGAAAGTTTGAAGGATTAACGGAACTGCGATCAGACCGATGTGAGTTGGATTATCGAGTATTTTTTCACCTTGAAAAGAGAATAGCAGGACGAGCGTCAGAAGAAGTCCAATGATTGTTATTGGACCAAGCGTAGGCAGGAACGAATTTTCGAACCATTCGTAGCCTTTCGAGTGGATAAGCCATCGTCGTGAGATATAACCGGCTGTAAGGGGGATAACGACGTAAAGGACAACGGACAGCAGGACGGTGTCGTACGGCACAGTAATATCGCCTATACCTAACAGGATAATTACGATCGGGGCGTAGGCGAATAGTAGGACTAAGTCGTTCACTGTTACCTGAACGAGTGTGTAGGCGGCATTTCC
>CEUN01061989.1_pt1 | contig 18116 bp, 16 predicted proteins | sample 361501 | NCBI WGS metagenome assembly CEUN01 (sample SAMEA2622801, study PRJEB7988) | marine metagenome | biome: marine biome (ENVO:00000447); feature: marine epipelagic mixed layer (ENVO:xxxxxxxxx); material: "saline water (ENVO:00002010), including plankton (ENVO:xxxxxxxx)" | depth 120 m | reverse complement strand
GAGGACTTCTCCTTCGCGGGTGAGCCGAAACTTCTTTTTGCTCCGCTCAATGAGCATCGACTTGAACTGTTTCTCCAAAGCGCTGATTTGCTGGCTGACAGCCGACTGGGTGACATTGTTGATCTGGGCGGCCTTGGTGAAACTTTCCGTCTCCGCCAGATCACAAAACACTTTCAGGCTTTGGATTTGCATAAGCGTGCATAATGCCAAACGAATAAATTAAGTCAACTTATCCGAATTGGTTGAGTTTCATGAATCCAGGAACGGTGGTGAAAACTCCATCAGTTTGACTTACGGCAGTTCAGCCCTCCATCTCGTGAGTCCAGCAATTCCTTCGGTTTTGGCAACGAAATTGCCAGAAAAGCGGCCCAATGCACTCTTGCGCGTGGTGTGAGTTGAGTGGCACCTTCGACATGTGCGCGGGTCCAATTTTGTTCGTTTCCTGGTGTGTGCGATGACGTTGACGGTGGCTGACGTATTTGCTGCGGATGCACCAACGGCGACGAATCAGACGGCTCGCGCTGCTTGGGACCTGCGTTCGGTCCAGCGGCAGTTGAAGCGTGGAGATGGGCGAAAGCTGATCAAGTGGCAGTTGAACAACATCACCCTTGATGAGATTCAGTTCGACGAGCTGACCTTGGACGAGGTTATCGAGTTTTTGCGAGAGGAGGCCAAACGGCTGGATCCTCTCAAGTTGGGAATCAACTTCATGTATATCGGTCCGGCAGCCACTCCGATAATCCTTTCCGGTGGAGGCGCGGGTGGCGCGAACGATGGGCTGGTGAATCCCAACCCCGGTTTTGATCTGGCTGCACGGCTTCCTGCGGCTGTAGCCCCGGCAATAGGTTTGAGAAACGTGATCATCAATGTGCCTCAACCGATGGTGAACATGAAGATGATCCATGTGTTGGACGTGGTTGCGAAGACGGCCGACCAGCCGATCAACATCACGATCAATGATTATGCGGTGGTGATCATGCCACGGGCGCCGGGAACGGGCGGGGTCTACGGTCGCGCGATGCGGACAGCGCCCACGGCCTTTCGCGAAGGAATGTCGAACGTCACCGTGCGAACACCGCAGATCATCGGGAACACCGCCGGTGGAGCCGGAAACGCATCCGGCAACTGACGATTATTTTCCCCGAGCGCTTCGTTCCCAATATCGGGACAACCGCGTTGAAACATTCTGCAACCCAAGACAACAGCCAGCATTAAAGACCCCCATGCAACAAAGCCACGAAATCGATTACGAGATCCTTGGAGACGACATTCAAATTGTAGAAGTGGAACTCGATCCCGGAGAAACGGTGATCGCCGAGGCCGGCGCCATGAATTACATGGAGGACGGCATCACCTTCGAGGCCAAGATGGGCGACGGTTCAGAACCGGACAAAGGCTTCTTTGGCAAGCTCCTCGATGTAGGCAAACGTGCGCTGACCGGAGAGTCGATCTTTATGACACACTTTACCAACCATGGCGCGGGCAAGCGTCGTGTCGCGTTCGCTGCTCCGTATCCTGGCAAGATCATGCCCTTGGATCTTGCTCAGGTTGGCGGTGAGGTGCTTTGCCAGAAGGACGCGTTTCTTTGTGCGGCCCTGGGCACGAAGGTGGGGATCGCGTTTCAGAAAAAGCTTGGAGCAGGCTTCTTCGGTGGTGAGGGATTTATTCTCCAGAAACTGGAGGGAGACGGGAAAGCATTCGTGCACGCGGGGGGAACGCTCATCATGAAACAACTACAGGGGCAGACCTTGCGGGTGGATACCGGTTGTCTGGTCGCGTTCACGTCGGGGATCGATTACGACATCGAGCGCGCGGGGAACCTGAAGTCGATGTTCTTCGGCGGTGAAGGGGCGTTTCTCGCGACGCTGCGTGGCAGTGGAACGGTGGTTCTGCAGAGCCTGCCCTTCTCAAGGTTGGCCGATCGCATCCTCGCCCATGCGCCGTCTGTCGGCGGGAAGCGGCAGGGTGAGGGTTCTGTGCTTGGTGGCATTGGCGATTTACTGGACGGCGATGGATGACGGGGACTGTCGCGGCTTCGATGAGTGAATCGCAACCAGCTCGGACGAACGAACTTGGCCAGCCCATTGACGCGCCGGTTGAAGATTGGGCGTCTCCACCGTTTCCGGAACATAGTGTCATCGAAGGCAGGCATTGTTCGTTGGCGCCACTGAACACCTCACACTCGGACTCGCTATTCAACGCCTTCAATCAGGACCGGGTGGGAAGGAACTGGACGTATCTTCTTACGGCCCGTTTGATGAGCGCGAGGGGTTTGACAAGTGGTTGAGCGAAATTGCGTCGGCAGCAGATTCTCAGTTTTCCGCCGTCATACCTCAAATCACCGGCAAGCCCGCCGGACTGGCGAGTTATCTCCGGTATGAGTGGAAGTGCGATGCGCTGAATCAACCCTCACGCGTCGCTGCCGAGCGACTTGGGTTTTCGTTCGAAGGAATTTTCCGGCAAGCGACAATCTACAAGGGACGAAACCGGGATACGGCTTGGTATTCGATTACGGATTCCGAGTGGCCGGATCTGGACCGTGCCTTCCAAGCCTGGCATGCCCGTCACACCCTCATTCACAACTTCCGGACATACCTCGGCAGGAACGAAGAGTTCGCTTTGCTTGGGCTGTCGTGTTCCCAGTGCCATGGTTCTTCAGACATGCCTCATCCCCACTGGTTTCAATCCTTCTGCGTTTTTTAACGGGCTGTTAAACAATGTAACACCGCCCCTCAACCCTCTGACCGCTCAACTCTTCAACCACCTCACTTCTTATACCAAGGCTTCTTCTTCAGCTTGGGTTTCTTGATGTCCGGCATATTGTAGTCGTTGGGGATGTAGTAGAGGTCTCCCTTGCCGTTGTCACTGGCCGGATAGATGTGCGCGATACGTGAAAGCGGGAATCTCTGGGTGTCCCCGCCAACGTCTTCAAACTCGTAGTACTCGGCGACCAGGACCTTTCGTTCCTTGCCCTGCGCGTCCGTGACGGTTTCGTACTGCGACTTGATCTTCGGCTTTCCCTTCGACGTGGTCACCGAACCGCTGTTGAGCACGACCGTGTAGCGCGTGACGCAACCGGACAACACGCACAACGACAGAAGCATCGCCAAGAATTGGATTCGCTTGAACATCCTCCGACCATTTCTCTTTGGTCTACACGTGTCAATCAGTCGAAGACCCCAATCTTTCCAACATCCAGCCAGCCGCCCACGCCAGATTCCTTGTTTGCGAACACGAAAGGGCGTCCCAAACTGCCGGGTGGGACGACACGAACCGCGCAGGAATGTTCACCTGCCGCGAGTTCCGCAGCGACCTTGATCGTCCATTTCATCGGGGCGCCTGGCAATACCCGCTGCACCTTGAAGTCGCTCTGGTGAACCGAGACAGATCCGCTCGGATCCGTGACGCGCAGCTCAATTGGCCACTCGTAATAAAACGGTGCAGCCCCGCGATTCTCCACGGACAATTCAATCACGAGTTCGCTGCCGACACGAATCGACGGGAGCAGCGCCTCCGTCACATGATACTCGTAACCAATGGAGCGCGCACCGGCCAGAGCGCGTTGGCGTGCTTCGCCGGAAAGCTCCGGGGTGAAGGCCTTCTGATTGATCAGCCAAGACACATGCGTCGCGGCCACGCATTCATCGAAGTTCTCGCTCGGCGGATCATCCGGAATGGGACGCTTCCAGATATTGATCTGCAACTCGGGCCGGATCTCCCCGCCGATCACGTTCGATTTCCACGTGTTGGTGGCGCCGGCAGCGATGAGGCGAGGCACGAAATGCCAGTCTTCACCCGGCAATGTGCTGAACGTGAACGAGTCGTCGTGATAACCGATCGGCAGGGTCGTGCTGTCCGCCATGGGTTGCCGGACTGTCAATTGCGTCTGCTGGAACGCCTTGGCGTATGCCTGGAGGACGCGGCTTTGAGTGCCGAATCCGGGCATCCACTCTTCATGCGGATAGGTGTGCCATTCCCCCCAGAAACCAATGAGTCCCAAAGTGACAAAACCAAACCGCGGATCGCCGTCGTATTTCTCACCGAATGCGGCAATGAATCGTTCCAGGGCAGACACCACCCGCTCGTCATCGTAGTCAGGTGACTTGCCGCCTCCATGTTCCTCGTAGCTCCGCAAGGTCACGCCAGCATCGATGAGGAATTCGGGAATCGCCAACGGCTTTCCCGGCGAGTCCAGATAAACTCGGAGCACCAGATGGTTCGAACGAGAACTGACCTCCGCCAATGAAGCTTCAAGCGATGCGAAATCGAAACTGTTCTCACCCGTCATCAGATCGCGCAGGGGAAGCGTGTCGTATTCCATGCTGTGCGGGAACGCATCGCCGTAATCCCCCTTGAAGGGCAGGAAACCCCTGAGTGGATTGGGCGCGGGCGCGGCTTCGTAGCTTAACGAATTCGGAGTTGCGGGAGGCAGTGGCATGGGCTTGCAGGAGGTCCAAATCGAAATGCCCATTGAGAGGGAAACGGCAAGAATAACGGTTCGAATTGACACGCCAGATTGGGTGACGGATCAGCGGGGCTTGTCAATCCTCCTGCGAATTCCGGTCTTTTCAACGTGCTGGGACAGTATTGCAACTCAAACCCGTACATTTCCCTATTTCGCGAACTGCCACAGTTGGTGCATCTTATGAAATCATAAGGAATAGGGTATACTGGCATACTACAAATAGAGTAGCCGACCGCCTCAAAAGACCTTGCTACGAATACACTGAGCCTCAATCACCCCCAAAACTGTCCCTGCTAGATGACGAAGCTTGACCCACACGCCAGCCCCAGCGAATCCATTCTGGTCGTCGACGACGAAAGCAGCCTTCGAAAACTTGTTGCCCGAAAGCTCAAACGATTCGGTTACAATGTGATCGAGGCTGAAGACGCCCCTGATGCAGAATCCACCTGGGCCGGTTGCAGTTCCAACGTCGAACTGCTCCTCACCGACCTTCGAATGCCCAACGGCAAGAACGGCTTCGAACTCGCCCGGGAACTCCAGAAAAAACGCCCCAATCTCAAGGTGGTGTTCATGACGGGATACAGTGACGACCTGTTGGCCAAGGCCCACGACTTCGTGGAAGACGTGGATTATGTGTGCAAGCCCTTCGGCATGGATGGACTCGTGGATGTGATCCGGCAGCGCCTGGATTCCGACGGGAACCGAACCGTGCTTTAGCCTGCCGCCTGCGTCGCGCAACTCAACTCGAAGTCGTATCCTTATAGACCTCGCTCATCGCGATTTCCGTTTCCGTCGGCTGCCCCAAAAACTCCAGCAGCAACCTCACCCGCTCTTGTGCAGGGAGCAGCACCTTCACCACGGCTTCCATACCCATGAAGGATCCTTCGGAAATGGTAACGGTGTCTCCTGGTTCGAGTACTTCCATGAACACCTTCAAATCGGATTCATCCAGTTGCGCGCGAATATCAGTGATGACCTGGTCCGCGATGGGAAGATATTGATCGCCGAAATGAACTGCGCCCGTGATGCCAGAGGCTGCCTGAACGATGCGGGACTGGTCTTTCCAATTGAATTTCGCAAACAGGTAACTGGGGAACATCGCTTCCGTAAACCAGACCTTTCCCCGTTGCGTCAATCGCTGGAAGCGTACCTGTGGGCAGAAGTAATCGACTCCCTCGATGAGCTCAAGGTGCGCAGTCGCCACGCGCTCGCGCTTCAATTGCGTTCGCAGGCAAAACCACTGTGTCGTGTCGAGTCCTTCCACGGCCGGAGACAGTAGTTCAAGGTCAGCATATACTCAAGCGGCTCGCGTGCGCGTGCCGGCCGATTGTCGCCACAGGAACAGCAACGTGCCCGCAACGAGCAGCAGCAGGCTGATCCAATGCGCCGGCGTAATCCATCCGGTCATCTGTGAGTCCGGATAATCGCCACGGAACAACTCTGCAATCGCACGGATGATTCCGTAGCCAAGGAGATAAAGAGCGAACACCTGGCCATCAAATCTCTTGCGCTGGTAAAGCCACGCCAAGGCGAGGTAGAGGGAAAAATTCAGCACCGCCTCATAAACCTGCACCGGATGCACGAGCGTCGGATAGGTCGGGTGGCCCACCGGAAACTTCACCGCCCAGGGTAGTTCGCAGCTCCGCCCCCAGCAACATCCGGTCATCAGACAACCGAGCCTGCCCAGTGCATGCCCCAGCGCCACGCTGGGTGCTATCGCATCTGCCAGCTTCCAGGTGGGGAGCTTCTTCCAGATGCTGTAGGCGATTCCGGTGACCGTCGCCCCGATCAATCCGCCGTTGAACACAAACCCGCTTCGCAGTGCGAACAGCTTCGTGAAGGGTTCCCCGGAAAACTCCTCATCCCAGAACATCAAGATGTAGAGGATGCGCGCGCCGACAAACGCCCCTCCAAAGATCCACAAGGCAAGGTCGGTGATGGTCTCTGCATCCAAGCCGTTTTTTGCTCCGCGTTGGCCGGCCGTCCACACTCCGGCGAGGAATCCCGCAGCCACGAACATGCCATACCAGTGGATCTCGAAGTTTCCGATGCTGACTGCGACCTTTTGCACGAAGCGCGAACGTTACCGATCCGAATTTCGAATCCAAGCGATTATTAGCCGTGCGGCCGTGCGAGACCTGCGCGGATACGCTTGCCAAGTCAGTGATCCCTGTCTATCCCCCACCAGTTCTGTGGCAGTGAGCGGGGATAGCTTTTATGTGGAGGCACTGGTGCTTGCGGGCGCGGTGTGTTTTCTCGTCGTCACACTTATGATTTTTGTCGGCGCGGCGGGCCGAACCAAGGCGAACGGGATTGGATGGAAGCGGACAAGTCGGATTGGACCCCTTCCCAGCGCGTGTCTGACACGGCGTTTTTATCAAGGTGGCCTGCCTCCACTGCAGCAAAGTCACGCTTATTGACTCAACGGGAGTTTCGATGGTGTGCAACGGTGAAAATGGCAAACCTGACACGAAATGCGATCCGGAACTTGGGACGGGGCCGCTGTCCCGGCGATTGCCTGAGTTCGTCAGCGGGAGAGAATTGGCGACCCCCAGACCGTCCAGCAATTGAAGTTGTCGGCCTTGCCGGATTCAACCACGAGTTCCAGTCGCTTGATTCCCTCCACCGAGACATCGATCTCTTCGGTCTGGGTCAGCCGGAGTCGCTGGGACTTGTGGAGTGTCTTTCCGTCACCGATTATTGTGAAGACCCCGGAGCCCCTTTGCACCACGCCTTGCTGAAGACCGGCGGTTGCGGTGAATTGTTTCCAGTTGCCCGCGAGATCGAACACATAACGGGATGCTGCGTGGGCGTAGAGTCCCTTCGCATGGAATTTGCCACCAACCATCAGGCAAACACCATCACGCACTCCCCGGCCGGAAAAATACTGGTTCCTCGCCGGTTTGGCCCAGCCCACCTCTGCGCTTGCCCATTCCACGTCTGATAGCGAAACGGAATCCGCGCTCACCTTTGAGAGAAGCAGGGGCCGGGGCGGGGACGCGAGCCGGATGAGATGTTCCAAACGTCGCCTCGGTGTATCGGAAAGTTCCAGTTCAAGCGCAGCCCTTGCCGCGCCAGCCGCATCCTTCCGATTCCCCGCCATGTACAGTGCTTCGGCCTGTGACACCGTCCACGATCCGTTCAAAGTCCCAGCATCGGGAATGCCTTTCACGACATCGTAGGAAATCCGTATTGTCCGGGTGGCGCCATTGGCATGCAAGGCGGTCAACCGCAGCACATGTTTCTTTCGGCGATGGAATCCAGCCGCGAACTCGAAGCGGCCTTCCTTGATCTCGGAGACCCAGCTATGCGCGTCGTAATCCTCACCGCCCACCGGATCGGTGTAGGCTATGACCGCGACCACCTCAGGACTTCCACTTACCCGTCCGGTCACTCGAAGCAGATTCTTTTCGGAACTAAATCGGAGGTCATTGAACGTGGCCTTCGGGTCGCCGAAACGTTGGCGATCGCTTTGGGTGAACAGAGGATGAGCGGCCAGCCGAAGTGCGGAAGCGAACGTGAGAAATGACCCGCGTTCGCCTATCAGGTCCCGTCGGTACGTATAGTTGCCGCCCCCCATGAGCGCCACGCCCAGCCGGTTCCATTGCCGCGCGGTTTGCCCGTTGTGCGGAAGGGACAGACCGTGCCCGAGTTCGTGCGCGATTCCGCCGATGTACAGGCAGTTGAATGCGCCCAGCGTCCGTTCGAATCGGCCCGAGTGTTCAATGTAGACAAAGTCGCGTTCTTCATCAGTGAAGTACTTCGGATCAAGCAGCTCGCAATCCGCCGCGAAACAAAGACCCAGTTTCTGATTGGCGATTCCGAAACCGTAATAGGGCGAACGAAACTCGTATTCCAACTCTCCCAACTTCCGCGCCAGTCCGCCGAACACCAGGACGAACTCCCGTTCGAAATCAACCTTACCCTTCAACGCCCGGACCAATTCCTCCCGGATCATCGCGCCATAGCGAACATCGTAGTTGTAGCTGTCCAGTCCGCCCTTGCCTTCAACGACGTGCAGCTTCACCTGCTCCCCATCCAGTTCCAAAGGCAGCTCTCGCCGGCCGAGTCCGTGTCGTTCCATTCCCTCGAAGAGGAAATCGCGAATATCGAACATGATTCGCGAGATGCGTTCCCGGTAACCCTTCTGTGGTGGCTGGTCGTTCGGATGAAAGTAAACCAGACGAAGCTTGGCGCCGTTGGGGTCCGCACCCATATGGAAGTTCGCAATCCGTGAGGCAATGCGCCTTCCGGTCTCGTTGGATTGCACTGATTGCGGGAACGCCGTCAGGAGGCCGATGCATAACGCGAGAAGGCACCGGTGTTGACCGGGCCGGTGGTTCGCGCATATTTCGCCATAGCCAAAGCGGTGTCCACCACCATGACTAATCCGCATACGTATTTTCTGGTAGATCACTGACCGCATCCCATAATGACTTTCGCCATCAGATGGAAGTCCGTTTGCAATGCGTAAACGAAGAATGCGGGATGGTCTTTCCCGTCGAAGAATCCTTCGCCCAGCGGCAAATTCCCTGCCCCAACTGCGGAGGTGAGTGCTCTGCTATTCCGACCACTCCGGACACGGCTTTCACCCACATCAACGAGACGCTTGATGAGACCAAAGGCACGGCCAAGCGATATCGTTCCTACGGCCAGGTGGGCAATGGTGGCATGGGCACGGTTGTTCGCTGCGAGGACACCACGATCGGCCGCTACGTGGCGATGAAGGTCGTCCGCTCGGACAAGATCACCGAGGAAAAAGACCGGGTCCGATTTCTTGAAGAGGCCCAGATCACCGGCCAACTGGAGCATCCGAACATCGTCCCGATCCACGAACTAGGCCAGGACGAGGAGGGCAACCTTTACTTCACCATGAAGCTGGTGAAAGGGCGTTCGCTCGACGAATTGATCTGGGAAAACAAGACCGGGCAGCGCGCCAATTCGTTGACGCAGTTCCTGAACATGTTCCTCAAGATCTGCGACGCGATTGCCTTTGCCCATGCCAAGGGAGTGATTCATCGCGATCTGAAGCCGTCGAACATCATGGTCGGGGATTTCGGCGAAGTGCTGGTCATGGATTGGGGCCTGGCCAAGATCACCGGAGGCAAGGGCAGTCAGATCCAGACGAAGCAGCCAACCCAGGTCAACGTGGGAACGATCGAGAAATCAGCTCTGCCGGATGAAGCCGAAGAAGAGGAGGGCGTGATCGGCATCGATTCCGTTCGTTCGGTCCGTTCTCAGTCGCGGGTGATCGACACCAAGTTTGGCGAGATTCAGGGCACGCCCGTCTATATGGCTCCCGAGCAGGCCTTGGGCACGACCAACCTGGTCGATCATCGATCCGACATCTATTCGCTGGGAGCAATTCTTTACGAGATTCTCACCTTCAAGCGTCCGATCGAAGGAAGCGAACTCAAGATCGTCCTGCAACAGGTCGCCGACGGAGATTTTCCACCGCCCGACGAACGCACACCCTTGCGCAAGATCCCGGCTGAGCTTTCCAAGATCTGTATGAAGACCATGGCGCGGGAACAGGACCGGCGTTATCAGACCGTTCGCGAGCTCGAGCGGGAGATCAATTACTACGTCGAGAGTGCCGCAATGATTCAGCGTCAGTCCTCCGGTGACGATGAGGAACAGTCGAAAACTTCGATGGGTGCGGCAAGCTGGGCGATGCTCGCCGTCTTGACGATTCTGCTCGTGGTTGTCAGTGCGGGCCTGGTCGGCATGAAGCAGGCCAACACGCGCGCAAAGAACCTGGCCAAGGACGCCGACGCCAAGGCGATTTCATTGCAGCATGAGAAATCCAGCCTCCAATCCCAACTGAATGTTGCCCAGACTAACCTGGCGGGTGCAGCGCAGGAATTGGCGCGCATGTCCATCCTCGCCGAAGCCGAGGGGCGCCTGGCCGATGCCATCATGCACGCGGACGCGGCCGTGAAGATCGATGCCAGCAGCGCCTGGGGTCACTATGCCTGGGCAACGATTGCCGTTCGCCGAAATCAGATCAGCAACGCGCAGAAGTATCTCAACAAAGCTCTTGCCGCCGATCCGGAACACTCGGAGTCATTGAAGTTGAAGGCAGATCTGACGGTCGAAAAGTAGGTCGCGCCGTCGCAGACGGGGGTTCAGTCCTGAAGACTCGCCAGAACTTCCGGATCACGCACATCCACCCAACGGCCCGCGATCTCAAGCCCGGCAACGGTATGATCGTTCTCAACGAGCGCGGTGATCGCGTCCGTCAGTTCGTATTCACCTCGCCGAGACTTTTCGAGCTTCGCGGTGAATTCAAACAAGACCGGTTTATAGAGGTAGATGCCCGCGTTGTACCAGGCCGGGTCGCCGTCCTTGAGCAGTCCCTTCTGTTTCAATTCTTCAACCTCCTCGGGGCTAGGTTTTTCCACCAGGCATTTCAGATTGAATGCGCCGTCGAAAATCAGAATGCCACCCTTGGTCACGTCTTCGCCCTTGGTGACTGTGACCAGTCCGCCGAAATCTCCTTCCTCAAATCGCTTCAGCATATCTCCGTATGTTTCAGCCTTCACCAGGATGTCGCCATAGGTCAGCAGAAACGGATCATCACCGACGAACTCCTTCGCCAGTTCGGGCGCCTTGCCCGTGCCGTCCTGAACTTCCTGCGTCACGTAAACCATGCTCGCGCCGAACGCAGAGCCATCTCCGAAATGTTCTTTGATCACATCCGCACGCCAGCCGACGATGATGCAAACATCCTTGATGCCCACGTTGACCAGACCTTCAACGATGTGTTGCAGGATGGGCTTGCCTTGGACCGGCAACATCGGTTTAGGGGTCTCCTTGGTCAGGTCCTTCATCCGAGTGCCTTTGCCCGCTGCGAGTATGACTGCTTTCATCTTGGAAATTGTGCTGGGGACTTCTAAGCGGGTGTCCCTTGGGTGTCCACGGGATTCGTGAATGGGCGGAGTGACGATGCTGGCAACCCGCAGCTCACATTCGCCGACACTCCGAGAAATTCGTATGCAAGACCACAGCTCCTGTGGCTTAATTTCACCAACCATGATCTCCGATCAGAAATCATCGCATTGTGCCGGGCCGGTGTCGCGACGCAGCTTCCTTGAGGTGGGTGGCGTGAGCATGCTTGGACTGGGACTGAGCGATGTCCTTCGATACGAGGCGGCTGCCAAGGAGGTCGGCAAGCTTGTAGACAAGGATACTTCCGTGATTTTTGTCTGGCTCCCGGGCGGGCCTCCGCACATGGAGACCTATGACATGAAGCCCGAGGCACCGTCGGAATACCGCGGTGATTTTCGGCCGATCAAGACAAACGTCCCCGGCATCGAGGTCTGCGAACTTCTGCCGATGCACGCCAGGATTGCAGACAAATACACCCTCATCCGATCCATTCACCACAGCTTCGCCGACCATGGTGGCGGTCATAAACGTGTGATGACCGGGCGCATTCCCGCCACCCCCACCGGCACCGTCAATGACGCTCCCTCGGTCACCTCGATCGTGAAGCGCATGCTTTCGCAGGGCAAAAGCGACCTGCCTACCTGCGTGGCCGAAGTGGATTCCGGTCGCGACGGCATCGATACCTTTGCGATGGGTCCGGCGTATCTCGGAGCGTCCACGAGTCCCTTCGTTATTTCGGGCGACCCCAGCAGCAAGGACTTCAAAGTCAGCAACATCGGCGTGAAGGCGGAGATGGAAAGCCGCCTGGATGACCGCCTCACGATGCTCAAGGGCATGGACCGCCTGCGTCGACGAGCGGACAAGAGCGGGGTGATGAATGCGATGGATTCGTTCAATGCCCAGGCGATGGACATGTTGATGAGCGAGAAGGTCCGTGACGCATTCGACCTTTCCAAGGAACCGGCCAAGCTGCGCGATCGCTACGGCTGGCACCGCTACGGACAGCGCGCCATCCTGGGACGTCGATTGGTCGAGGCCGGTTGCCGTTTCGTGACGATGGTTTGGGAAAAGCCGGACAGCAAGAGTCCGAAGAACTCCACCTACAACTGGGATTCCCATGCGGTCAACGCGCACATCTTTGACGACTGCCGTTGGCGGCTCCCGTATTACGACCAGGCGCTTACCGCATTGATCGAGGACCTCTACGCTCGCGGTCTCGACAAGAAAGTACTGCTCGTTGCCACTGGTGAATTTGGCCGAACGCCAAAGCTCACGGTACGACGCGGCACGCAAACTGGCGTCATGCAGCCGGGCCGAGATCATTGGCCGCAGGCGATGTCCGTCTTGGTGTCTGGCGGTGGCATGCGCACGGGACAGGTCATCGGCGCGACCAACAGCAAGGGCGAACATCCCGTGGAACGTGTGCTGACTCCCAATGACCTCTGGGCTTCTGTCTACACCCACCTTGGAATTGACCACCAGACGATCCTCTACGATCTGCAGAATCGTCCCATGCCGATCCTGCCCTTCGGGAAACCGATTCCCGAAATCATGCCCATTCCGGCATAACGCCTGACTCACAGAAGCGGGTGAACTTCGGAACACTCCTTCGTTGCGGTGGAGCTACCGCTTCACAAACACCGCCATCATCGGCTTGTGATCACTGGCTTGGACGTTGGCGACATAAGCTCCATTACAGACCAGTTCCGGGCTGAACACGATATGATCGCAGCGCTTGGCGGTTCCGATCGAAGTCGTCACGTTCCACTCCCAAGTGTCCGAATACTTGTCAAACTTCGACAGCGCGTCGGAAAAGCCGTTTCTCATCAGCCACTGCAGCCCTCCTTGCGTTCGCTCTCATTGAAGTCACCGGCGATGATCATTGGCCGCGAGCGGTCGATTCGACCGAGGATCTCGGTCAGTCCAGCGCGATGGATCTTTGGCGCTTGGCAGTAGGCAGACACACTCACCAACCCTCATGAGTCTCCTGCAGGAAGACGACATCGGCGTTCGCCTGCTTCAGGTAACTGGCCACCGCGTCCGGATTGGGGCCGCCCCAGTTGATGTTGTAGGTAACCACGCGCAGGCCTGGCGCGACTGGATGGAAGTCAGGTTGAGGCAGGGTCCGGCACGCATTTGTGAAAAGCAGAGTGCAGGCAACGAACAGGCCCGCGAAAAGTAGGTTCCGTTTCATATCCTCAACTTCGGACGCCGAATGTTCGTTCAGGATTCGCCCTTTGTCGTGCGCTACCTATTGGCTTCCAATCTCAAGATGGTGCGTTGCGCACTACTACCCCGTCAGCAATGAACTGACAGTTTGCCTGGTTCTTAATCGTTGTCTTGACTCCTTGTCTTGATCTCGGATTCGGAGGGAGATTGGGACAAGAATTAAGAGCAACCCGTCAATTCACGAATGACGCAATACTACTCGATCGGGAACAATTCCTTCACCGCATCCACAAGAGCCGTGAAGTCGAGCGGTTTGTGGAACACCCGCGACGCACCAAATTTCTCCGCGATCGGGAGAAAATCCATGGCCGTAAGCTGGCTGCCCCCGCTCATGGCGATGATCTTGGCATCAGGGTGTTTTTCACGGATCTGCCGGATCGTCTCCAAACCTTCCTGTTTGGGCATCAAAATATCGGTGACGATCAAGTCGGCAGGGTTGTCGTCCATGGCCTTGACTCCCTCAAGTCCATCAGCGGCTTGATCGACTTCGTAGCCGGCCTGAGTCAGAAAACGCTTGAGGAGCGAACGAATCTGAGGTTCGTCGTCAATAATAAGGACACGCGCCATGGGTGCGGCTTGCCTATAGTATTACGGTTGTCAGCACAAGAATTCCCTGCACTTTACAGTAACGTAATTCGTTTTGCCGGGTCGGCTTTTCCCACTCGAAATCGAACATGGCTGCGATGCGTGCAACTGCGCTTCGCGCGCCAGGACTTGGCAAGGCGATCCAGGCCTCGGCACCTCCGCACAAAACCAATTCGATGCTCTCATTCAGGGCTCAGGGTCGCATCAATAACTTGGCGCAGTTGCGCGGCGAGAGAACGCCACACTGCGGCACCGGCAGGTCCCGATCATTGCGACCTCCGGTGCGGGCCTGTTCTCCGTGAATAAAAACCCGATGCTCAAACCCTTCCCGGCCGCAGGATCTCCTGCACGAGGCCGAGCGCGCAATGAGCGCGGATCGGTGACATGTTTAGATCCACGTGTTCCGTTCAACTCACGCTCTGGATCTTCCCCTTCGTTTTCTGACCGGGCACTTGAAAGGACGAGCCGGCTTGTTTGCCTTTCAGTTCCTTCGCGATGGGAGATCGCGCATTGATGACTATGATTCCCGCGCCACCCACCATCGCTTCAGTGCCACCACCGACCGGCAGAACGAAATAAGTCGTCAGCGATCGGCCGTTCTTTACCTCGACCAGTGCGCCCGTGCCGATCTCTTCGTCCGCATCGTAATGAGGGATTCGATAAGATTCCAAAGTGCGCAGATCTTCGAGCATCGCTTCGTATTGCATGGCGTGTCCTCGCGCCAGGTAGGAAGATTCCGTGGCACGCGTGTCGTACTTTCCTTCCTGGGAGACTTCATCTCCGCTGGCTCCTTCCCTCGCGGCCCCGGCTGCTTTCTCGTGATCGGCCAGGCGGGCGCGGAAGGAGTCCAAGACAGCATTGAATACGACGGCTTTGTCCATGCGGAATATTGAGTAACAAACCCGCCTTGCCGAGACAACGGTGACGTGCGATTCGTCGCGCGCTACGAGGTCCGTTCTACATCAAGGCGTGTGCCGAACTGGTCTGTGACCCGCACTTCGGTTCCCACGTCGAGCGCGCCACCCTTGGACCACGCACGATACTCCCTGTCATCAACACCGACCCAGATTTGATACTCCTCCCTCCGAACCACCTCACCGGTCTGTCCGATGATATCTGGTGGGGCCAGGTTCAACTTGATTCCATTCTCGGCGAGAAACGCCGCGAGCAGTTCTCCGAATGCTTCCGCTCGTTTGCCTTTCTGTCCTGCGATGAAGAGGGTCGGATCACCGACCTGAAAGTGTTCCTGATCGAACCAAAGCGTGACATGCCAATCAGAGCGGTCACGCCCCGAAAGCGCACCGGCTTGGCCCCGGTTCCATTCGAACCCGATGATTCCGGCTCCTGCAACGCGAAGCTGATAAAACCGATGTGAAGGGTCTGTTCGAAAATCTGCTGGAGGAAAAAACTAATCAATCGGACGTTGGGTAGGTTTTCACTGCACTAGGCGTTCCCATGCAGAGCATGGGAACGAGGACTATATGAAGGCAAAAATCGCCACGCAGTTTCCTGGTGGCGATTGCGAAAGGATGTGGGCTTGGCTTAATTCAGCGCTTTCTCCAAGGCAGTCTCCAGCGCAGGTCCGCGGAGATTTTTGGCGATGATGACGCCTTTGCCGTCGATGAGGAAGGTCGCGGGGATGGCGCGGATGCCGTAGGTCATGCTGAGCTTTCCGCCCTGATCGAAGACCTGCTGCCAGGGCATTTCGCGTTCTTCGATGTAGTTGGTGAGGGTGGACTTCTGACGATCTCCGCTGATACCGATGACTTCAAAGCCCTTCTTGTTGTACTTCGTATAGGCGGCCTTGATGTGCGGGATCTCGCCGACGCAGGGTGGGCACCAGGTGGCCCAGAAGTCGATGAGGACGACCTTGCCCTTCAGGCGTGCGAGGTTGGCCGGATTGCCGTTGACGTCAGTCGCATTGAAATCGGGAAACTTCTTTCCGACGACCATTTGTGAGGCGATCTTTTCAGCCTTCTTCTGCATTCCGAGTGCGTCGAGGGCTTGGCTTGCGTTGCCGGCGACCTGGGTCTTGGGGAATTCCTTTACCACGTATTGCAGGATTTTCTCGGCAGCATCGGTGTCCTTGATGATCTGGACATAGAGCATGGCCTTGAACATGGAGATGTTTGCGACTGCGTCGGTCTTCTGCCCCTCGTATTTCTTCTCAAGCGCGTCGAAAGCCTTGAGGTCGTCGGCCAGGTCGTTCTTGGATGTCTTTCCTTGTTGGAGCTTCTTCTTGATCGATTCGACGAGGCCCTTGAGCTCGGCTTCCGGGTCGCCTTCAACGGCCGGGGCGGTGGGAGAAATCACCAGCGCGATGGCGGTGAGTGCGAATAAAACGAGTTTTTTCATGATGTGTTCGGGACTTTCCCCGTCCTTCTTGGACCGGAAGAGTTTGGGATTGTTCACGTATGAGTCGCCAAGCCGAGCTTTATTTCTTCGGCTTCTTGCGCGTCCAGGCGTCCTTCATGGTGATGGTCCGAAGGAAGGCCGGATTGTCCGGGGAGGACTCCCGAGCGTGACAGAAATAGCCCAGCCGTTCGAACTGGCACGGATCGCCGGGCTGCAGATCAGCGAGGCTCGGTTCGAGCTTGGCCTGAACTGTTTCGAGTGAATTCGGGTTCAGATCCTCCACGAAATCGCGATCGTCAGCACCGGGCTCGGGCACGTTGAAGAGGCGTTCGTAGAGGTGAACCGTCGCATCCAGCGCGTGCTTGGCGCTGACCCAGTGAATCGTGCCTTTGACCTTGCGATCGGCGGTCGGGCCGCCTCGCTTGGATCCTTCGTCATAGGTGCAGCGGAGCTCAGCGATCGATCCGTCATCGTTCTTCACAACCTCCTCGCACTTGATGATGTAGGCGTATTTCAGTCGAACCTCTCCGCCAGGGCGCAGCCGGAAGTATTTTGGCGGAGGTTCCTCCATGAAATCTTCCGCATCGATGTAAACCTCGCGTGTAAAGGGCATCGTGCGTGTGCCTTGGTCTTCGGCGGCCGGATTGTTCGGACCTTCGCAGTCTTCCTCACCGTTCTTGGGATAGTTGGTGATGACGACCTTGATTGGCCGAAGCACGCCGAAGCGACGAACGGATTCCTTGTTCAACACTTCGCGGATGGTGTGCTCAAGCAACGCGACATCCGTCAGCGAATTAAACTTGGTGACGCCGACGATATCGCAAAAGCGTCGAAGCGCTTCAGCTGGCACACCGCGTCGGCGACAGGCGGAGATCGTGGGCATGCGCGGATCGTTCCAGTCATCGACAATCCCGTCCTCCACCAGGCTCAGGAGCTTGCGCTTGCTCATCACCGTGTAGTTGAGATTAAGGCGCGCGAACTCGGTTTGGCGCGGTTGCGGACGAGGAACGTCGAGGTTGTCGAGGATCCAGTCGTAAAGCGGGCGATGCACTTCGAACTCAAGCGTGCAGAGCGAATGGGTGATGCCTTCGATGGAATCTTCCAGGCAGTGCGCAAAGTCGTAGGTCGGATAGATGCACCAGCCATCGCCAGTGCGGTGATGGTGTGCATGGCGAATGCGGTAAAACGCCGGGTCGCGCATGTGGATGTTTGGCGAGGCCATGTCGATCTTGGCGCGCAGCGTCTTGGCGCCATCGGGGAATTCGCCTTCCCGCATGCGTTTGAAAAGATCGAGGTTTTCTTCAACGGACCGATCGCGATGAGGACTGTTGGTCCCGGCTTCGGTCGGCGTGCCGCGGGTGGCCATGAATTCCTCCGCGTTCAAGTCGCAGACAAAGGCCTTGCCGGCTTTGATCAGATCTACGGCGTAGTTGTAAAAGCGTTCGAAGTAGTCAGAAGCAAAGAGCAATTCGGGCGACTTCACATGATCGGCCCAACCGTCAATCAGCCAGTTGAGATCATCCTGGATCGACTGGACATATTCGACATCTTCCTTTACCGGATTGGTGTCATCCATGCGGAGGTTGCAGAT
>CEUN01181386.1_pt1 | contig 18131 bp, 13 predicted proteins | sample 361501 | NCBI WGS metagenome assembly CEUN01 (sample SAMEA2622801, study PRJEB7988) | marine metagenome | biome: marine biome (ENVO:00000447); feature: marine epipelagic mixed layer (ENVO:xxxxxxxxx); material: "saline water (ENVO:00002010), including plankton (ENVO:xxxxxxxx)" | depth 120 m | reverse complement strand
AAAAAACAAGGATGAAAAGTAGAGCCGCTATTCACGTCGGACACCAAAAAAAACTGGTTGTCGATGAAGTAAACATTCCAGACCCAAGACCTGACCAAATTATAATTAAGCTCTACTCAAGCGGGGTATGTCACTCTCAATTACACCAGATGCACAACCCTGAAACTCCAACGCCGGCTCTATTAGGACATGAGGGATTTGGGGTGGTTACTCAAGTAGGTTCGGAGATCAACCATCTTAAAGAAGGTGATGCCGCTGTTGTCACATGGGTTCCAAGAAATCCTATTAATGGGCGTTGGAGGGCACCTTCCGCAGGTGTTACATGGAACGAAGAGCCTCTCGATGCGTCCACATACACTTGGGGAGAGGATGTAATTGTATGGGGTGGCTACGCAGTCAAAGTCGACGACGATTCACCAAAAGATTTGTCTTCTATCGTCGGTTGCGCTGTTCTTACAGGAGCAGGAGCAGTTACGCATACCGCTAAGGTCCGACCAGAACAATCGGTTGCGGTGTTTGGAGTCGGAGGTGTTGGCTTATCAGCGATCCAAATGGCTTCCGTCCTCAATGCTTACCCAATAATTGCGGTTGACATTGATGAAGAAAAACTCAAATTCGCCAGTAATTTTGGTGCCACACACTTTGTCAACTCGTCAAAAGTAGATCCCGTAGACACTATCATTGAAATGACCGGCGGAGGTGTCGATTACGCCTTTGATGCGATCGGGCTACGAATCACTAACGAACAAATTCTACCTGTGACTCGAAGTGGTGGCTCTGGTGCCGATAACATTGGCGGGATGGCAGTTCTCATAGGAATGCCTGGACCAGAAATGACGGTTTGGCCGGGACACTTTATGTTCCACCAACGTCAATACCGCGGATCATTGGGTGCCACATACCCAGACAAAGATTTCAACATGTACTTACGCCTTTACAAAGAAGGCAAATTCCCACTGGACCAACTTGTAACCAAACGATACAAGTTGGAGGAAATTAATAAGGCCTGCCAAGACCTGCAAAGTGGCAAGATACTCGGACGCGCAATACTTGAGTACTAAAAAAACATTCCAACAAATTGAAATATAGAAAATTAGGGAATACCGGAGTAGATGTTTCGTTGCTCAGTTATGGGACGGGCGGACCTTCTAAGTTCGGACAAGTTACAGGTCTAGACAATCGCGATAGGGCCAAGTTGATAGACAGGGCTATCGAATTAGGCGTGAACATGTTTGATACCGCCGAAGCGTACGGGGAATCAGAAGAAATGCTCGGTGGCGCACTCAAAGGTCACAAAAGAAATTCTTATTTAATCTCCACCAAGTGGACTTATAAATCCGATGACGGAGTTGTAACAGACAAGAGCGAAATTACCAGATCGCTCGAACAGAGCCTACGAAGACTGAATACCGACTACGTCGATATTTTCCAGATACACGGAATGCTGCCTGATCACTATGACGACATGGCTGAAGGTTACATAGATGTAATGCAACGGTTACAACAGCAAGGTAAAACCAGATTTCTTGGTATTACACAAATGCTAACTATAGACCCTCAAAATGAAGCAATGTGCATGGGCATGAAAAAACATCCTGCAATTTGGGATTCCGTGATGTTCAAATACGGCATTATGAACCAATGGCCGTCTAAATACTCGTTTGCACTAGCAGCGTCCTCTAATACTGGAATCTTAAACATGGCACCTATACGGCTAACGCTAACTAAACCAGAAAAACTAAAACAGAGAATGAATGAATGGGGGGACAATGCAGGTGAGCACGCTCTCGACTGGCTGTCATACGGAAATCCCGCAGAACTAATACGGAAAGGCTATCAATTCGCCGCAGCACCACCTGAAGTCACGACTGTGATAACAGGCACTGCAAATATCAAACATCTAGAAGACAACATATCAGCTATAGATAGCACGCTTTCAGCAGATGAACTACGCATGCTGAAATCACTATATAAAGACTCAGCTTCTCCTGATTAATCTATAGAACGACACGATCATAAATCAGAGAAAAAATATCAACAAACAAATTCGACTATATGCTCATTTCCGCATCGATTTCATCTTGAAATAACGAATTTCGCCCCTCTACAACATCCTGGACATGCACAGGAGAACCACTAACCCCAGATTCCATCATCGCATAGGCTAAGGCAAGGGCATCCATACCCTCTTTAGGCCCCACCTCAGGCTCATCACCTGTTGCAGCTGCTGCAACCATGTCAAGGTACTCATAAGCTAGAATTTTTGAGTCTATATCTCTAAAATCCATCTCATAAGAGCTGATCCGACGAGCTCCATTCCAAAGTATTGAGAGCGTATCTTCTAGTTCAAAGTCGGGCACTAGTTCTAATAATGCATCATCCGTGATTTCAGTTCCATCCGCAGTGACTATACGTGGCGAATCACCAGAACGACTTCTTGGACGATAAAGGGTTCCTTTACTACCTGAGATAGTCGATACTCCCAAAGATTGACCATGTGAGGTATCTGTCATTATTAATTGCCCGATAGCCCCAGAATTAAACCGAATTACTGCGAATGCAGTATCGACAGCAGTTTGCTCAACAACATCGCCTATTTGGTGACCATCTTCACGACGGTGGTTATACATATCAGCCAGACCTGGAGCGACCTCATCCATTGGCCTCAGTGTGCGTTGATTTTCATTGATAGCTATCTCAGCGAAAACTGTATCAACTCCACCTAGTAAATAAATCAGCATGTCGGCGTTGTGAACTCCTGCATCAAGAGGAGCGCCACCGGCCTGTTCTTTCTTTGCACGCCAAACGGTACTATGCATCACGGAGCCATTAGAACTACCTACACCAATATCAAGGGCAAAATAAGGAGTTCCGATCGCCCCAGATTGTATTAGCATCCTAGTCAACCGATTCATCGGATCACGGCGATAATTCTCAGCTACTGCTAACACTTTGCCCATCCTTTCTGATGCATCACGCATCTTACGACAAGCCTTTAGGGTTAGAGCCATAGGTTTTTCGGTAATCACATGAAGGCCCTTTTCCATGGCTCGAATTGCCAATGTATGGTGCATAGGAGTACTGGTCACGATAGCCACTCCATCTAAAGTCGCCGAATTCAGCATCTGATCGAAATCAATGTAAATATCAGGCTTAGATCCGGTAGCTACTCCTATTTCGTCAGCGACCTTTGAAGCGACGTCTCGATGAACATCACAAACTGCAGTCATTTCTACTGTGTCAAAATACTTACGAAGCTCGATATAACCATGGGCATGGCGACGTCCCATACCACCACAACCTACTAGCGCAATTTTAAATGTCATAACTCAGAAAACTCTTTACTCAATATCTAAATTTGAACAATCTATTCGGGCAACATGTCTATCAATGGCTGTATATGCTTGATGTCACCATGAAACTTAATTCCAAGGTCATGAACAATCTCTACGATCTTGTCATTAAACGGTGTTGGAACACCTACTCGTCTACCAATTTGGCCAACATAACCATTAAGAAAATCTATTTCAGTGCGGCGACCCTTTCGAACGTCCTGACCAAACGAAGGTACCCCACCTGACCCAGCTTTTCGTGCTGCTTCAAGAAGTGCTGTATCCACTTCTTCAACATTCCGCCCTTCAGCAGCGCCTATCACTGATTCAGGTGAAAGTCCGAGCACTGAATGGAGATTTTGCATATGCGCCTTAGCCACCCGGGCCACCTCGGCACCAAGCTGTATTCCAATACGACGCGTGTAATCATCAGTACGAACCTCTGCTGTACCTAAACCGCTTATTCCCGAAAGTGCATTGTTCATACAATTGACCATTAGCTTTGACCATCTCTCGCCCCAAAGGTCGCTTGAAAATTCAGTCGTTTCAACAATGTTCATGATTTCTACGAGATCGCGTGCACGCAGAGTATCGGAGCCATCGTGTTCAGCAATTTTAAAGCCTGGGGAATTATCATCTGTTCGGATGGCATATCCAGGTTCATATAGCGCCGCACTAATAGTAATAATGCACGCCAAAGACCGTTTCACACCAGCTATAGCTGCCATTCGTTCATCGTTGATTCCATTTTGAAAATTAACAAAAACACCGTAAAGTGGATCCACGTAACGGAGCATCATAGTAGTGGCCCATTCAGTGTCATATGATTTCACCGCAATGAATACAGCATCGAACAGTCCAGTTTCTAGCTGCAGTTCATGGAGATGAATCGCCTTTGGGTTAACTAAGGTTTTATTGCCGCGGTGGTCGACGACAAGTCCATCCGTTTTTATCTTATTCACATGCTCCGGCCATTGATCAATCAACGTAATATCATGACCAGCCTGAGACAGCAGCCCACCGACAACACTGCCAATGCCACCGGCCCCCATAATCCCGATTCTCATAAGAACAAAACTCCTAAACAATTAACATTGAATAGTGCAAAAACGTATTAAATCTCACCCATAATCACGAAGTGGACTGGCTGTTCAGTCCAGATTTTAAACATAACCATGCAATACATAAATTTTCTGCTACTAAAGCGACATCAAATTATCTGAAGCTGCTATTCGCTCTTTCCTTTCCATTGACGGAAGCGGTCTTTGGTCTCTTCAGAGATAGGGTAATAAGTTCCAGGAGGAACCCGTTCTGAATCAATCAAACCAATAACAAACTCTTCTGCCTCTTCCTGCTCCTCGATCCAATCAATTACCTCCTCCGCACGATCTGATGGCACTACGACAACACCATCGTCATCACCAATTACTACATCACCTGGCGTCACCAACACTCCTCCAACATTGATGTACTTTCCCTCTTCAAAAGATTCTAAAAACGGCAAATTACCAGCTGGTGATCGGTTTTTTGCAAAAACCGTCAGATCATAATCACTGGATATCATTCCCAGATCACGAATGGCTCCATCGGTGATTAACCCTTGAGCGTTGTTATGCCAGAGTTGACGGGTTTTCATGTTACCCATAGTGCAAGAATACTCATCAAAAGTATGCGCCTCCACTACCAGTACATCGTTTGGACCGCACTTAGCCATAGCCCTGTATTCTGGCGAATCTGCGCCCCGCCGCGTCTCTTTGAGAAGATCAGGACGCGCCGGCAAGTAACGAAGAGTTTGAGCTCTACCAACCAATTTTTTACCTGGTGTAAAAGCTTTTATCCCGCGCATAAGGCACAACTGATAGTTTGCAGATGCAAACCACTCCTGACCGATTGGTGGAGCTAATCGCCAAACAGCACTATAAACTGTCGCAGATGTAACCTTACGAAAACGATCAATAATTTCATCAGATACGTGATTTTGCATGCATTTCCATTCATTTAATTCAAGTACAGATAGTTTTTAAAGCAGAAGTATATTCTTACTAACATAGGTGAAAACACTCTAAACTTTGACTAGTCAGTTGCACCTGCTTAGTTACAGGCACTGAATAACCATTAGTGTAGTGATACAAATATTTCTCAAAAATATTTCATAAAGAGAAAATCTACTCAATCAATAAGAAAGCGTTATAAGTCTCTTATTTGACACTAATCGATGGAAGCCCCAGACTCACCCCTCTTACCATCTGAAATCAACTGGCTATCACCTAGAACGGTTCGCCTAAATGTCCTATCCATCTGTGAGTGGATCTTCATGGCTAGAGTTGCGGTCAAGGCAACACTTAACGCCATAATCAACGCTGGTATAGGGGACGTGAGATTATCAACCGGCATTATTTGGAGCAACTGAGTAACCATCCATGCCCCCGAAAACACCATAATTAGACCAGTAAATACCATAACCAGAGCATCAATAAAACGAAAACGAGCCACCAGATTAAACCGAGTGAATAAACGGCGGATAGCATTAGACCCCAAGTCGGCAAGTACCTGCCAAATCACTATCCCAGCTGGAATCACCATCGTCACAATAGCTGCTAAAACAGCCGCTGCAACTAAATTTTCTGGAATCCCAAATTCAATTGCCAAGCTAGTTCCAACATTAAATACTAAGACACCGGCGACAATAAGCAGACCGATGATCCCAAAACTCACCCCTGCTTTACGAAATCCAATTACAAGACTATAAGGAGTCGTTTTTGGAGGAGCCATAGCACGGCGAGCCGATGCGATCGAACTTGACAGCAAGGATGCTTGATTCTTAACTATGTCAGGTAAAAACTTCCCGACGAATAGTGATATATGCCGAGACGATCCAAAAACTAAAGGATAAATAAATGATGACATCAATGTGCTTATTGTTACCACAGGGTATAGTTGGGCACCCACTGCAGCGTGTTCGCTGCCGGACCTAGCGATTGCCAAGGAAAATTCACCCGGTTGTGGCATCGCAGTCCCGACCCTCAAAGCTGTTTCGCCATCATGCCCGGTGAGAAAAGTTCCGACCATTGCTGCAAACACCTTACCCACTAACAAAACGCCGGTTACGATCAGAGCTGAAACGAAGTATTCTGGAACCTCGGCCATATTCACCAACATACCTATTGAAACGAAGAACAGTGCAGCGAATAAATCTCTAACAGGTGTGATCAGCCTTGTGACACGATCCCGGTGCTTAGTGTCGCCCAAAACAGTCCCAATTAAAAATGCTCCTGCTCCTGCGGACAGACCCATTTCTCTAGCAAGCAATCCAACGCCAAAACAAATACCAAGGCTTCCGATCAGCAGGATTTCACGAGACTCGGAACCTCCTATTGAGTCCATTAATCTAGGAGCGAGCAAAGTCCCAAAAACCAACGCCCCCACAGCAAAAACAGCCATCTTCATAACTATTGGCCATACCTGAACTGTTTCAGCTGAATCTTGACTCGCATACCCAGCAAAAACAGCCAATAAAACAACAGCTGCAAAATCCTCCACCACTAACACACCAACAACGAGTTGTCCCCGTAGTGACATTAATTGACCATTAGTTCTAAGCATGCCCACCAGCACCGCAGAACTCGAAAACGCCAATGCAGATCCCAAATAAATAGCTGTCGTAGGAGTCCAGCCTAGCGCCCGTCCTATGAAATAACCTAGTGCAATCATCGTAGTGATTTCGATTGCGCCGATAACTACAACCCGAAAGCCAACCTTCCTAATGCGCTCCCATCCAAACTCAACGCCAATTGCAAAAAGTAAAACTACAAGCCCCACTTCTGCAACGAGAGAAACAGTTTCGGTATCAGATACAAACCGCCCATGAAGCGCGAATGGACCGACAAGAACACCAGCTAGAAGATATCCAAGGATGGCTGGCTGCTTAATCAATCGAAACATAACCAAGGCTGCGGCTGCCGCGACCATGATTAAAGCAAAGTCTCTTACAAAATCTCCAGAATGCACCTACCAATATTAAAAAAATATAAACGGAAATTTCGATAATTAGTGAAACGAGTTCGGAGTAGTTCAGAGAAGATCAGGAAATTTGCCATCACAATCATCAAACTTTAAGCTTGCTCGCTCAATAAATAAATGAAAAATATTTATTACATTCCAAAGATATGATTTAAACTCTGCCGAATTAAACACATTCAAATCTATGAATATTCCTCATCACACAACGAGTATTATTCAGCGACCGCAAATTTACACATTGAATCTGAGACAAAAAATAGGAAAATTAATTGAAAGTGCTAATAACCGGATTCTCCGGGCTAATAGGTTCATTGCTGATAAATGGTCTATTCGAAAAGTTCGAAATTAGTGGATTAGATACAAAAGAATCATCAACAGCAGTCAGAATCCCCACCACCATCGCCGATTGTGCAGATTACCACGCTATGTCTCGGGCGTTCAAAGGGGTTAAGGCAGTAGTACACCTAGCTGCGAATGCCCCTGTGGAAACACCGTGGCATGACGTTCTGAAAAACAATATATCCGCTACTCATAATGTTTATGAAGCGGCACGTGAGCACGGCATAAAACGTGTTGTTTTCGCAAGCTCCAACCATGCTGTAGGAAATTTTGAAATGGACGAACCATATAGTCGAATCAGGATAGGTGATTACGAAGGACTTACGCCTGGTGGTTACAACATGATCGATCATAACGTACCAATTAGACCCGATTCTGATTATGGTGTAAGCAAGGCATTTGGAGAAGCCACTGGGCGTTACTACCACGAACACTTCGGAATCGAAGTCGCATGCCTTCGAATAGGGACCGTAAATCACCAAGACAGCCCTAAAGGCTCTGTCAGGTCACTCGCAACGTGGCTAAGTCACCGTGATCTAATTCAGCTGGTGACCAAGTGCCTAACACAACCTATAGATTTTAAAATCTTTTATGGTGTTTCTGATAACACTTGGCGCTTCTGGGATACTGACCACGCAAAAAAGACTATTGGCTACGCACCACAGGACAACGGCGAAGACTACCGCGAATAAATCACAATAACTAACAATAAAACGTTTTAAGTTAAAGTCTAATAACCGGAGGCGGGGCAGGGCATGCGTTTACTCGTACAACTCTTTTCGGAAACGCCCTTTCGGAGCCGAGCGATCACCAAAACTCGACTTAAGAGATTCTCCACGGTCCACGATACGTGTCTGTGATCTAGTTGAGCGACGATCACTTCGCCGAGTTTCATTCTTATTAAGATGAATCTTCCGAGTCATTTCTTCAAGTCGGTCAAGACCAATCTCAGTCGCAATTGTCCTGCCAACTCCGGTGTACCTAGCTGCCCCTTGACTAACAAGCTGCGCCATCTTCGCGCGAGCTGTCGCAGGGTCGATATTCCTAAACCATCGTGCGATCATCAGATAACAGAGTTCGTTAGGTGTTAAGCTCTCCTCTGTACCTACGAGCACGTATAAAACCCTATCAACAGCGCTTCGCAAATCCTTGAATGCGGGTGCGGATGGGATCATACCAGTCAATTCCCATGCCTGAAGTACCCATGTTTTTTCTTCTTCAGAAAGTCGGCTCCATGCACGTATGCGCTTAGCCTCTAGGTCAAGTGATTGCCCTGATCGATGGGGAACATTCGAAAGGTCTATATTATGAACAAGTTCGGTCATTACTTCATAATGAAGGCTATATCAGTTCACAACAAGCCCGTTAGGAGAATTTCAAGCGATACATATCAATTTTTCAGCAACGCGTATCCGCATGAATAAATCAATGAATCGATAATTAAGGATTAGAACTTTGTAATCCTGAACCTACACACAAATGCAAACGCAAATAAAAGACAAATGCTAGTATCTGAACCGTGATCTCAAAAAATACACTTTTCGCCCTAGCTGCTGATATAGGTGGCACAAATATCCGAGCAGCGCTTGTCGACTTTGAAGGACGAATAACTGGTCGCGGTTCAATTAACACTGAACCTGAGCATGGAATCAATGATGCGAGCAATCGTCTCTCCAAATTACTCAATGCAGCAAAATCAACCGCACCGCCCAATGCAAAAATAGTCGGCGTTGGCGTTTCAACGGCAGGTCCAATCCGCCCGGCTACTGGTACCTACAACCACCCTCCGAATCTACCAGGCTGGCATAACAAAACCATGAAGCCAAGTCTAGCCGAATCTATAAAAATGAATGTCTGGGTTGGGCATGATGCGACCCTTGCAGCACTTGCAGAAACAAGATTTGGGGATCATATCGGTGCAGAAAATTTAATTTACGTAACCATAAGCACTGGGGTCGGAGGCGGGATTATAGCGAATAGCGAAATGGTCACAGGGGCTTCAGGTGGTGCGGGGGAAGTAGGGCATATTGCAATACGTACAGGAAGTTATAAATGCAACGTCGGTTGTGATGGCTGTTTCGAAGGCAACGCATCAGGACCTGCAATAGCAAGAATCGCACGAGACCGTTGGACAGGCAGAGGACCGCTCGCCGATCTTGCTGAAGGCAACCCTGAAAAAGTCACATCGCGCATGGTATTCGACGCTGCAGATGAAGGTGATTTAGTCGCACAAGAAATAGTAGATCTCACGATAGAAAACGTCAGTATTGGTCTAGGATCATTAATGAATGTGTTCAACCCTGAAGCCATTGTTATCGGCGGAGGTGTCGTACAGGGCCTCCAACGACACTGGCAGCAACTTCAGCAAACAGTCATCGAACGATCTTTACCTGGATATAGTGGGAAAATACCTCTTACAGCAACACGCCTAGGAGACGACGTCAGTCTATTAGGTGCAGCTCAACTAGCATTCAGAGAATCCTGCAGACTATAGCCAGTTCCTATAACCACATTAATAAGCACAGTAGATACGGTTTAATTTAATTCACAGTGTAGAAACTATAGGAAAGCTAATAAAAAAATTAATAGTTCTCTTCATGGTCCCATGGATCTTCAGGTGGTAGGTCAATATCGAATGGATCGCCTCGGTCAAGACCCAATTCCTCAGCCTCTTCTGTAACACCAGTACCGAAGTCATCTAACGAGTTTTGATCCGGCAGATTAGACCATCCTTCAATCTCAGCTGGTTCATAACCCTCTGTGTCTATACCAGGGAGTGTATCGCTAGCACCGAACATCGACCGCGCCATTTCAGGGGTTACAACTTCATCTAAATCTTCTTCATCTTTCATCGCCTTAAGCGCCTGACGGGCAATATCAACTACTCTTGGCTCTGAACTTACCAACTTCATTTCCAACATCTTCTTAGCAATGTCGCCACCAACCCGTTCAGTTGCAGAGATCGCTGCCAATTGAACCGTAAGATCAGTATCATCCATAGGTGTTTCTAGCGCCTTTAAGTGTCGTTCGTCGGCCAATTCCCCTAACGCCATCACCGCTTCATAACGTATTGAAACCAAATCATGGTCAAGATTAGAAATTAATTTATCTATCCAGTACGGATCTGAAGTTCGTCCCATTGCAAAAATCGCACTCTGCTTTGCAACCGAATCGCCTGACGCAATAGCAGCTTCGATATAAGGAAATAATCTGGGATCGGCAAAAACCGAAACAGCCTCTAATGCCTTAAGTCGGACAAGCATGACTTCACTTTCATCTTGTAGAACCGAATAAATAGAATCAAAAAGTATTTTCTTATAACGGCTCGTGAGTTTACCAATATCGGCCAACGCAGCAAGATATGTTAGCGGGATACTCGTAGCAGCCCTGACCTCAACGACTGGATCAGACTTCATCATTTCAGTCAACGGACGAACAAGTGTCCGGTCATCACTTTCTTCAAGCCCTTTCAGTGCAGCAACACGTACATCGGAGCTAGGATGCTGCAGTCCTTGCTTATAAATAACCTCAAACTCTACGTCTGATTGCTCTTCACAAAGCTCTGTCATACGTTCGAGGATTTCAAGCACTCTCGACCATTTCCATTCAAGCCATAGCTGCCCAAATTCTTCTGCCTCCGGCACAGTCAACCGCGACAGTTCAGACAATGACCCATAGGTGATTGGAAATTCATCATCTTCCGGTAGTTTATTGAGAAATTCGTCTATACCCATAAGCGAATTCTAGCCTTAACCCAACACGTAAATTCTAAAGACACTAAAGCTCAATTAGTCATCTTTCGAGGCAACTTCTATGCCAAGACATTGAATAGCTGGTGACCGCATAGATCCGAATACCCAATCTGATGAGTCGCCAATCTTCTCAACTTGAGAAAGCACGTTATAAACGTTGCCTGAAATCATCGTGTCCTTAACACGGCCTACTATCTCTCCATCCGATATCTTATATCCAAGAGAAACGTTAGCCCTGAAATCTCCACCTAGCTCATTACCTTGCCCAGCACCTAACAATTCATCAACAAGCAATCCCTCTTTTACTCCGGATATCATATCTTCAACGTTTGTATCACCAGTCGAAATATCTATTACAGAACATGACGGTGATGGGCTACTCGAAATGCCTCGACTAGCAGCGCCTGTAGACTTCTTTCCTATCTGACCAGCTGTCTGCAAGTCAAGCAATGGAGCAGTGGCAACACCGTTTTGTATCAAAGCCAATTTACGACTTGCAACACCCTCATCGTCCAATGGCCTGCTTGCGCTGGCGCCGTCAATCAATGGATCATCAAAGATAGAAATTCTGTCATCAACAACTTTAGAGCCCCACTTCTCAACAAGCGGAGAAGAACCATTTGCAACGTTCTTACCATTGAACCCTGAGAGCAAAGGAGGCAGTAATGTTGCGCCAACACCACGAGCTGTAAAAATCACAGGCAAATCACCGGAGTTAGAGGTTACCTGAGCCGTATCTTTTGACCAACGTATAGAACGCCGAACTGATTCCAACAAACGATCAAGTTCTTCATCAGCAAAAAAGTGACTAGACGCGGAGCCTGTCCAGACGTTGAGCATGTCGGTTCCACGAATCAGTTGAGCACCTAAAGAACAATAGTAATTTGTTTGATCATATGAAACGTCTATACCAGCTGAGTTCATTATACGACCAGAGCCCATAGCCCAACCAACCCTGACGTCACATAGCAAATCCGGCCACTCGTCTAGTAAACGCTCAATCAAGCCTTCTCCGGTGTCTATCATTGACCGATGTGAGATTCGTGGAACATTAGGGTCAACAACATCGACTTGCGAGTAATGGGAAGGGCCTGGAAATTTAAATAAAGCCTCAGAGCCAAAACCCACCAACGCAGCAGCTCTATCAACCAGCTCGATCTCTCTATTTACATCAGTCGTTGACGTAAATCCCAAACGTCCTTGATCTATAACTCGTAGCGCAACGCCGGACGTGTCACGTCGCATAGCTTCTTTAAGTTTGTTGGACTCAAATAAAACCGGGTGACTCTCTGATTCGACTCGATAAACCTCTGCTTCGTCGAATCTTGAAACGGCAGAGTCTAAAAGCGATTCGCTCAATTTATTTCTCTTTGAATAAGGGTTTGAAGACTCAAATACAGGTAAATCACGCCCCTGAAATCAGGCAATTTTGAATCCTTATATGAGGGCTACCATTAGACACTGGGAGTGGTGATTGCCCCCCTTTACCGCAACCGCCTCCTTGATTCATGCCGAGGTCATTACCAATACCATCCAAATTCTCCAGAGTCTCGAACAAATTACCAGTCAACATAACTGGCCGAACAGCTTCTTGTATTTCGCCATTTCGGATCATATACGCCTCTCCAGATGAAAAAGTAAACATTTCGTGCTGAGTCATGCCGCCATACCAGTTACGAACGTAAACTCCGTCATTAACCCCTGCGAGAAGGTCATCCAGAGTTGCATCACCTGGTTCGATAATCGTATTTGTCATCCGAACGATCGGTGGAAAGTTATAACTAATAGCTCTAGCATTTCCGGTCGGCTTTTCACCAAGCCGGGCAGCAGTTTCACGGGAGTGAAGCCTACCCACTAACTCTCCTTCTCTTACAAGAGGAGTGAGAGTTGCAGGAGTCCCTTCGTCATCATACTTATAACTGCCACGAAGCTCGGGAATCACCGCTCCATCTGTAAAATTCAGGTGTTTTCCACCAAACTTACGGCCCATATACATGATTTCCTTGAGCTTCTGATTCTCATATACATTATCGCCCTCAGAAAGATGTCCGAACGCTTCGTGAACAAATACGCCTGCGAGCACGGGATCTAGAATTACCGTGCGCTCACCCCCGTCGAGCGACTTGGCGTCAAGCAAACCAACCGCTCGCTTCGCAGCATCTATTACTTGGCTATCTAGGTTTTCAACAAGGCCGTAATCCCCTTGAGAACCAATACTGAATCCAGCTTGTTGAACATCTCCGCCTCGACGTGCCTGAGCAGAAATTCTAGTAATTACATGGATCTGCTCCTGCTCAATATAAGATCCATCAGAGTTACCAAAAAATGTCTTACGAGAAGTATCGCCATAAATTATGTCGGCGCTGTTTATGCCAGCAACAGACCACACCAAATCATTGTAGTGGTCCATCTTGCGTTTCTTTTCATCAAGTGTGAAAGCAAAAGGATCTTCAACAATGTGTGCAGGGACAATGTCTATAGTAGGTTCGACACAACCGAGTTCAGTCTTGGAGCTGCCGACCACTTTTGACTGAGCTACTGCATCAGACACCTTATTTGATAGATCACTAAGGCTGTTAAAACTTGCAAAACCCCACCCTCCTTTAGTTGCTGCTCGAACGTTTCCACCTAACCCGCTAGTCTGAGCTATCGCGTCTAACGAATTGCCTCGGTAAGTTAGTCGAGTGTTGTCAGTCTCTTCGATTCGTATCTCACAGTAATCCGCACCATGGCCTTTCATAGCATCAACAATCAAATCGCGATATTTCACAAATATTCCGTTCCTATTCCATTTTTATATTGCAATTAAGGGATACAAGTAAATACTAGCAATCGGATCAAGAAAATCACATCGGGTAATTAAGAATAGAAATTACAAACCAACCGATAAAACAGCATAATCTCTCACTATGTCATCCAAACACAGTCACAACAGAAAATATCAGGCAGCTGTCTCTAAACTATTATCACTTGCGGATTTTGAAAGAAAATCACGAGCAAATGACCCGGTGGATTTCCATCTCCAGCGAATTGAGAGGCTTCTATCATACCTAGGTAATCCTCACCAAGAACAAAAGTACATCCATGTCGCCGGAAGTAAAGGAAAGGGAAGCACATCAGCGATGATCGCTTGGGCGCTTACAGAAAATGGCTATAAAACTGGACTTTTCACATCGCCATCTATACACAAAATCACAGAGCGAATACGTATTAACGGTGATCAAGTTTCCGAGATTGAGTTCGCATGTCTAGTAGATGACCTCTGGCCAGCCGTGCAACGCGTGCAATCTGACGGAGATATCGGATCAGTTTCGGTTTTCGAGCTCGAAACAGCAATGGCCTTTTATCACTTTACTAATGCACTAACTGATATAAGCGTTATAGAGGTTGGTTTAGGTGGCAGACTTGACTCCACAAACATAATTGATCCTACGATTTCGGTGATAACGCCTATCAGCCTAGACCACACTGCAATACTCGGTAATACACTCACCGAGATAGCTACCGAGAAAGCGGGTATTATCAAACCTGGTGTCCCTGTGGTCACTTCCCCGCAACCTCCCGAAGCTATAAATGTTTTCAGCACAAAAGCTAAACAACTCGGAAGCGAGTTAATCAAATCTGAACACGCTGTAAAAATCAAAACAAAAGAGGATCTTGATCTAGACGGAACGATCGTCGATTTCCAAATTGATACTGACCTAATTCGAACTCACATCAAATTGCTTGGTGATCATCAGATTGACAACGCTCGAACCGCAATTGCCACAATATATCAACTTTCATCAGCTGGCATCGGAACTGTTAATTCCAAAACCGCCAATGGAATAAACAAAGTCGAATGGCCCGCAAGAAATCAGTTAGTTACCACATCTCCTTTCAAGATATTTGTAGACGGCGCCCATAACGGTGCGTCGGCAAAAGTACTCAAATCTTCGATAGAAAAAATTTTCCCTGATAGAAATCGTTTAATTGTTATTCTCGGCACCGTCAGCGGTCACAATCCAACGGTCGTAGCAAGAGAATTAGAGACACTTAACCCAATTTTTATCACGACTGAATCTAGACATCCAAAATCTCTTAGTTGTTCAGAACTGGCGGAAGCGTTTGAAGCGAGTAAAATTTCTATAGAAGGAACTTATAACAATACGCTTGACGCTATAAGCCATGCTAAACACATCGCTTCCAAAGGAGACCTTATTGTTGGATCAGGTTCACTGTTTGTAGCTGCTGAAATTATCGAAATAGAGCAAAATATAAAACCTGAGTTATATCCTGATATAAGACTAGCCCAATCACCAAAGAGTCAAAAATAGATTCGAATGTCAGTCAATGAATACTAATCAAGAAAATAGGGTTGTAGTCACCGGACTCGGTGCCATCACATGCCTAGGAAATTCCGTAGATGAATTCTGGAACGGACTCAAAGCCGGACAATCAGGGATTCGCGAAATAAGTCTAGTGAGCCCTGAAGGTTTCCCTTGTAGAGTCTCAGGCGAAATACAGGAGTTCGACGCCTCGGATTATATGGATCGTAAGGAAGCTAGGCGAATGGCTCGTTTCTCCCAATTCGCAGTTGTGGCAGCACACCAAGCAGTCCAAGACTCCCGATTAAACTTCGATAATGAAGATCGGGACAGGATTGGCGTCCTAATGGGAACAGGATCTGGAGGCCTTCCTGAAACCGATCAGCAAGCAGAAATTCGTGTTAAACGTGGTGTCAGTAGGATGAGCCCATATTACATACCAATGATGCTAGTTAATATGGCGTCTGCAAATATATCTCACGCATTCAATCTAACCGGCTATACAAACACTTGTGTAACCGCTTGCGCCGCTAGTACACAGTCAATCGGGGAGGCAGCAGAAGTAATACGTCGAGGGATGGCCGACGTAATAGTTACAGGGGGCACTGAAGCAGGGATTTGTGAAATCGGAATGGGCGGGTTCAGCACCATGCGTGCTCTATCAACCTGGGATGGTGACCCATCATTAGCAAGTCGACCTTTCGATAATGCTCGTGACGGATTCGCTCCAGCCGAAGGGAGTGGGGTACTGATACTCGAAAATCTTCAACATGCAAAGGCTCGAAAAGCTAAAATTTACGCTGAAATAGGTGGGTGGGGAGTCTCATCCGATGCTTATCACCTGGTCCAACCTCATCCAGAAGGATCAGGTGCTGCGAAAGCAATGAAACGGGCATTACAAAACGCGTCCATATCAGCTAAAGATATTGACTACATCAACGCGCACGGAACATCAACACCGATTAACGACGCGTCCGAAACAAGAGCAATTAAAGCGGTTTTTGGTGAACAGGCATATAACATACCTATCAGCTCTACAAAGTCTATGGTCGGTCACTCGTTGGGGGCTTCAGGATCTCTAGAGGCGATTGCCTGTATAAAGAGCATCACCGATAAAGTTCTTCACCCAACAATTAATCAGGTCGAAGCAGATCCTGAATGTGATCTCGATTACATACCTAACGAAGCACGGTCGAGCGAAATAAAAATAGCACTTTCAAATAGCTTTGGATTTGGGGGACAAAATGCCTGCCTTGTACTCCAAAAATACGAATAAATTAAAGGCATGATGAAATTATCAGGAATATTTCCTAGACTGGAAAAACTATCACTCTGGCGCCTCCACGTATTTTCGCTCGCACCCTACTCCCAACTTGAATTTCAACACTCGCTCTTCGCCGTACACGCAGGATAGTACCTGAATCCAACCGAATGCTGTACTCAGCAAACTCACCCTCGAACTCACGCGATTCAACAGTGGCGGTACGCTGGTAATTATTACTTGCAGCCTCAATTTCTAGTTCAGAAGCGCGCATCAAAGCCAAGACTTGTTCACCATCTGTAGCTGTGTTACCACCCGTAACACGACTGGCAAACACCCCTGCTTCTGTAATAACAACCCCACCACGAAATACACCAGGAATAAGTTCACAAGGACCGATAAGCATTGCAACAGCCGCCGATGATGGATTTTCGTAAACGTCCTCAGGTGCACCGATTTGTTCGATGCAATTATTACCCATTACTGCGATGCGGTCTGAGGTCGCTAATGCTTCTTCACGGTCATGGGTCACTAATAAGGTAGTCGTGCCTGATTCTCGTACAATCCGCTTGATATCACGACGTAATCCAGTACGAAGTTTTCGGTCTAAATTGCTAAATGGCTCATCCAACAACAACGCCACAGGATCTGGCGCTAAAGCTCTAGCAATAGCAACCCTTTGCTGCTGTCCACCTGAAAGTTCGTGCACATAACGGGATTCATATCCACTCATACCAACCATCTTGAGGACAGGTGCAGCTCTGGAACTACGTTCCGGTCTATCAAAATGTCTGAGCCCAAATTCGACGTTCTTTGCAACTGTCAAGTGAGGAAAAAGGGCGTAGTCTTGGAACACAAGACCTATGCGTCGTTTATCAGGCGGTACATGCATAAACGACGAGCCAACCAGCTGACCACCGACCGTCACATAACCGTTCGATACCTGCTCAAATCCTGCGATAACACGCAGTGCCGTCGTCTTACCAGCCCCGCTACGCCCTAAGATACTTACAAACTCCCCCTGATGGATTTGAATATTAAAATCCTTTATCGCTGAAGATTCCGCTCCAGGATAACGACACTCAACACGTTGAAGATGAATCACACCTGTTTCTTCGGA
>CEUN01177426.1_pt1 | contig 18135 bp, 23 predicted proteins | sample 361501 | NCBI WGS metagenome assembly CEUN01 (sample SAMEA2622801, study PRJEB7988) | marine metagenome | biome: marine biome (ENVO:00000447); feature: marine epipelagic mixed layer (ENVO:xxxxxxxxx); material: "saline water (ENVO:00002010), including plankton (ENVO:xxxxxxxx)" | depth 120 m | reverse complement strand
TCGTTAAGCCGCTTTTCCGTGGGAGGTTCGGTCTTTGAGCTTTTGTCTACGTCAGCCATGTCAAAAGCGAATGATCACTGAGAAACAATCACTAAGGCTTTGCCGGCTGATTGCCTGCCAGCCTCAATCACATACGCTGTGATGAGGAGAGTACAAGAGACTAGCAACAGTAAGCCGCACAGGATTCGCACCGCAAAACTAGTGAGAAAAACATTCATCTTGGGAACAGCCTTGCCAAGTACGGCAAAAGAAATGTTCACGAGAAAGTTTAGGGCGATGAATGGGGCTGCCATTAAAGTTCCAATGATGAATATTTGGGTGGTATCTCGCACAAATTCATCCACGGGATTTGTACTGGTGAGAAATTTCCCCACAGGCATTGCCTCAAAGCTGCCTGCCAATGCCCGAAGGACATCGTAGTGAATTCCAGTTACGAAAAAGAGCAAAAGACCGAAGTAGTATAACAAAGAGGTGATGGTTGAATCACTTGAGCCAAGCAAGGGATTCACACTATTACTTGCCATTAGACCAATTTCGTAGGAAATGACATGCCCGGCGAACTCGAGAGCAAAAAAGATCATACGTATGACGATAGCCATCATGAGGCCAATGCATATCTCATTCATTGCCAATAGGATGAGTCCGAAGAAATGCCCTGCCAATTCTAGGTTGGCAGGGGCGAACTCACTGAGAAGCAAGGCAAGAAGCAGACCAAATCCGACCCGAACACGAACTGGAACCATTTCACCTGCAAACAGTGGAATTCCAAGGAAAAAAGCACCCGTCCGCAGAAAGACGAGTATCGCTACTAAAATCCCTTCTGTTTCTATTGTCACGGCGCCATTACTGGCATTAGGTTAATCATGTCGGTGCAAAATTCGGTCATCGTGTTGAGTATGAAATTGGCCGAGATGATCAGGGCTAAAGAAACCGCAACCAACTTGGGCACGAAAGTCAGCGTTTGCTCCTGTAAGCTAGTAATTGATTGGATTAAGCTGACCGTCACTCCAATTGCAAGGGCAGTTCCGAGTATGGGCACTGCTATGATGAGTCCTGTTCGTAAAAGGTTTGCGAGCAAATCAACTGCTAGTTCCAGAGTCATAGGCGTATTCTCTTCGCTAAACGTTGAAACTCTCGACCAAGGATTGAACCACAAGATACCACCCATCAACCAGAACGAACAACAATAGCTTGAAAGGCATGGAGATAACTACGGGTGGCATCATCATCATGCCCATCGACATAAGTGACGATGCCACGATGAAGTCTACGATGATGAAAGGTATGAATATAAGAAAACCCATTTGAAACGCAGTCCGCAACTCGCTCATTACAAATGAAGGCAGCACTATGCTTAGAGGCAGTTCATTCCTTGTCATGGCTCCTTGACGGGAAAGTTCCAAAAAGAAGTTCACGTCTGCTCTACGCGTCTGATTGAGCATAAAATCCTTCATATGCCCATTGGCAGTCTCAAGGGCATCGCCCGAACGCATTTCATCTGCCATGTAGGGAACCACGGCATCTTCATAAATTGAGTTCCATACGGGCCCCATGAGAAAGAAGGTCAGGAAAAGAGCCATGCCCACTATGATTTGACTTGAGGGGGCGGCATTTACACCTACTGCGTTACGCACGAACCCCAGGACGATCACTATTCGAGTGAAACTGGTCATCAGCATCACAATGGATGGTCCAAGAGTAAGCAAAGTCATTGCGACCACCATTTGGATCGCTACTCCGAAATCCGCATTGGGATCCCCGCCAGTAACATCTATGCGGAAGTTTTGGGCATCGGCGGGAGCAACCACCAGGAACATCGCAAGGATAATCAGTGGGATCGATGTCTTCAGACGTGGCAATCGAAGAAACCTTTCCATGCTTAGTCCTCCTCCTCGTCAACCGATTGCATCTGGGATGATAACTGATTCTCGAACGAAGCATCCGTTGTCCCAGGCAAAGGAGAAAGGTATCTAATGCCGGTAGTCCAAGCTCCAACTAGGTGACGCTGGCCCTCGCATTCAATTACAAAAACAAATTGACGGTTACCTAGCGCGCATACGTCTGCGACCCTGAGTCGTTTGGACCTATCACCCTTGAAGCGGCCAAGCCGTCGGTTTCTGAAGAAATCCGTGGCAAAATAAGCCATCGCCCCCAAAAGCATCAGCAAGCCAACGACCTTCAGGACACCAAGGAAAAATTTGTCGCCTGCCTCCTCGGAAACGCCAGGAAGAGACTTTGCCGACAGGTCTCCTAAAAGAAGGGGCGGAGACAAGGCAAGAGTCAGTAGGAGGAGGAAGACCGCGATTTGGCGGCTTACCTTCACGCTGGACTATCCAAAATCTCCGTGACTTTGAGGCCGAATTTATCCTCAACCACGACCACCTCACCATGGGCGATCAGTTTGCCATTGACGAGCAAGCCAACGGGGTCCTTGGCCTGCTGTTTCAATTGAATGATGGCGCCGGGGCTTAGTTCCACAACTTCACGCATAGGCAACTCTGCCGTTCCCAACTGAACGGTTACGTTTACCTTAACGTCCATCACGATATCCATTTTTTCACTATTCATGGCTTTTTTCTGTTAAATTGTTGGTATCCACTTCTGTTTCAGTGATGCGGAAGGCAACCCTTTTGCCTTCCTTTCCGATTTCACCTTTAAAATAGGTCTTTCCCTCGATGCGCAGTTGCGTTTCAGAAAGTAAGCGCATGGGCATTTCGATGATATCTCCGACGCCTAGGTTCACCAAATCACGAACAGTCATGGTGAAAGCATCCCACTCCGCAGACATGGGAACGGTGATATCGTCATAACTTTCGTGCCAGCGAGCAGGCTTTGACTTTTCCTTTGCGGATGCCGCGGCGTCTGTGGCCAAGGCTTTATGAACCAAAGGCTCGATAGTATAAAAAGGAGTGGCTATGCGTATAGGGCCAGAGACATCACCAAAGGATGCTTCCATCGTAAGCGTCAAAACCATGGCGTCAGGAGGAGAGGTTTGGAGGAACCGCCCGCTGGATTCTCGCCCGATTATGGTCGGATGGAGTTCCATGTATTCATCCCATTGCCTGCACCATTCTTCGATAATTATGCTGTTAAAGTCATCAACCAAGGCATTTTCGATATCAGTTAACCCACGTTCTTCCGGCATTGTGGATCCCTTGCCGCCAAGCAGGCGGTCAACGACAGTGACGGCTAAATGTGAATTGACGTCCAGCAAGCAAACACCGTTTAATTCTTGAATCTTAAATAAACTGACGCAAGCCGGAGCCTTCACCTCTCCAGTGAAGTTCTTATATAAATCAGCGGTCAAATTCTCCAACTGAAGGTCAAATTCCGTGCTCAAGAACATGGATAAATGACCTGCAAGATAATATACGAAACGCTCACTTTTTTCCTTCAGTTTCTCGAGATCCGAGTCGCTCAAGGCAATAGGGTTCGTAAAGTCATACTTGACAGCTCGAATGCCTGCTTCCGGTGGGATCTGCTCGCCATCACAACGGAAAATCGGAGCAACTGACCCACTGGCCAAGTCCTCGATTTCACTGACGTCAAAAACGTCTTCTGAACCACCTAGAGATTCGTCGGACATCACTTTTCCCGTTATTGGATAACGAACTTCGTGAAATAAAGTTGGGTGATCAAATCGCTGTCACCCTTGCGATGCTTTTGAAGTACATCGGCAAACCGTTTGCGCAAGTCAATTTTGACTCGCTCCATAAAGCCGTTTTGCTGAGCCTCTTCATAGCCGTAACTGCCGAGAACGTTGAGGGCCTCGTTTCGGATTCGATACTCATTCTCTTCCATTACTTTTTCGAAAGTAGAAGCAAAGCCTTCCATCACGATATCACAGGACAAATAGCGCGTCTTAACTGGCCCGCTCATGTTAGTGATGAGGTCTTTCACCTCATAGGTTTTCTCCTGGCCAGTAGGCTCGGCATCCAATGAATGACCACCGCTACCGCCAACACTGTCGTGTTCTGGCTTGGGGACATATTTTTCAGCGAGGAAGAAGGCTCCTCCCACTGAAATTCCTCCCGCCAGGACAGCAACCACGATCAAGGGAAGGAGGCCGCCTCCATTTCCTCCACCTTGATTGCCTCCTTCTCCTCCGGGCAATTCGTCAATTTGAGCGCTCATTTCGAGATCCTTTCCTTCGTTAACGTCAACGTTTCAAGTTCACTGCTTCTTGCAAGATAGTATCGGAAACCGTAACTACCCGTGACCCTGCTTGAAAGGATCTTTGGTGGGTGATCATGGCTGCAAATTCATTGGTCAAGTCCACATTCGAGAGTTCCAGGGTATACTGTCGGACTTTTCCGAGGGGACCGGTGTCGGGTATAGTCCCGGCAGTCAGTCCGGCGATATTCGAACCGCCCGGACCATTAGAGTAAAGCCCATTGCCTTCCCTGATCAAGTTTTGAGATGCTGTGAAGTTCACTAACTTCAATTGCCCGATCTCTCTTCTGAGATCTTGAGTGCCATCGTTGATCAAAGCGAAAACCTTGCCTTTTTCATCTATTTGTCGAGCTAAGAGGGTTTCTCCTTCTGCTGCGGCAATTTTCAGATCTCCCTCTTGAGATTGCAGGCGATATTGATTTGAGTCACGGGTGACGATTGTGCCGTCAACCAAACTCTCAAAACTGCCAGCACGAGTATAGAAGGTTTCGGCGGTAGTTGGATTTACGACAACAAAGAAGCCTCCTCCATTGGGACGATTACCCCCATCGATCGCAAAATCGAGATCAAGCCCAGTAACATCGAAGGCTCCTTGCTTGAAGTTAGAGGCAACGGAAGAAATATCAGTTCCCGATCCATATTCAGCGACTTGATTGGAAGGATTTCCTCCAACCGGAGTTTGGGAACGTTGTTCGTACTGATAAAAATTGTCAGTAAAACGGGCACGAGCTCCTTTGTAACCGACGGAGTTTACGTTAGAAATGTTATTACCAAGCAACTGCATGCCCTTAGTTATACTCTTCAGGGCAGAAACTCCGTTGTATAGTGAGGAAATCATAATGGCTTCTTGGTTGTGAGTTCGAAGAATCTTCAGTTCTTTTCGACAAGTTCTATTTTGGTGATGGATGCGGCAGGGAAGGTCTGTCCGTTGACAGTAACCAACAATTCTCCGCCGGTACCTTTCTCAACTGCCTGAGCAATGCCCGTAATTGGCATAGATTCTCCGTCCTGCGCCGTCACTTGCTTGCCGAGATAGGCTTGTGCTGCTATTTCGCGATGGCTCGCTGTGAAATCCTTGAAACTTGTCGCAAACTGTTGCATTTGCTCAACCGATGAAATGCTAGCCATTTGGGCGATGAACTCTGTGTCCTTCATCGGTTCCATTGGATCTTGATTGGCGATTTGCGTGGTAAGCAACCGAAGGAAATCTTCCATTCCCATGGCTTTCTCGGCTGTACCGCCGATCGTTCCAGTTCTTTCGGGTTTTACGTGCTCTATTTCGCTTGCAGGAATAGTGGCTTCTATCATGTCATCAGTTGGTTAAAGTTATATTACTTAAGCAGCTTCGTCCCATTGACCGCGGACAATGCCCTCATAATTTTCCTGTGCGAATGCTGGCGGTAAAAGATTGGAGCCCGCCTTACCCATGTCCTGTGCCAATCGTTTCCAATCCTCTGAAATAGCGGCTCGAAGAGACATGTCTTCGGTTGCGAAAATCACCTCCAGCTGATCGCCCAGGAAACGCATCTTGATTCCAAGGCGACCGCCACCAGGCAGATCAATGGCCATCCGAGCCACTCGAGTTTCACCATTCATGAATCCCGCAATGCGGCTCCGAATTTCAACAAATCCACGGCGAGCGTCGCGTTGAGACTTGGCATCGGAGCGCAAAAAGGACTGACCTGTCATTTCGGTGTTGGCGACTTCAGCAAGCCCCGCTTTCAGTGTGACCTTATTTTCCGTTTCGCCACTGCTCAATGGGGTGGCTTGCTGGCATTCTTTGACGATGGGGCTCATTGGCTTCTCTGCTGACTTACTTGAAACGGGTGAAGATGATTTGTGATGCTCACGCTTAGCATTTCTCATGCCATCATCCTGCGCGTTTTGCTCACCACTGCCCTCTTGGTCTCCCAAATATCGTTCTTTGCTGTCCTTTGCGTGTTTAATGACCTCTTGAAGTTCTTTTTTATTTGAGGTTTGCTGAACAGGTTTGTCTGCCACTACTCGCTCCGATCCCAAGTTCCCAGCATTGGCTTTGGATGAATGAGTGGTTCCCAGGCGTCCGCTAACAATTGTCTGCTGTGGAGCATTTGGGGTAAGTTTCGACTGAGATGGTCTGGAGGGTACGGCTTGCGACTTGGATTTACCTATTTTGGCAGCTGGCGAACTGTTGGCGCCACTTTGCCTAATGTCTTGTTTCTGGCGGATGAGGTCGCGAAAAGAGGTACGTTCAGTGTTTTTCTGGGTAGCAGCACCTTTGTCTTTGGGACCGAGTTCTTTTCCACTAGATTCCTGATTGTGTCGGGCACCGGTTCGCTGGGCTATTTCCTGGGGGCTCTTAGGCATCCAGAAGGTGCCGAACTTACCCAAGCCGCCTACACGCTCAACCGGAGGCGCCTGACTAGTGCTCGGGTTGCCTCGAGACAGATTCTGTAGGGATGATTCCATGAGAAAAAAGCAAACAATAGATCTTGTCAGTTATTACCCGCCGTGGGATCCCTGAAAAGTAACCTCAATCGCTCTGTTATGTCTTCGACCAACTTGGTGCTCGCATCGTCGTCTTCTTTCATCATCTCGTCGAATATAGGAGCGATTTCACCGGGTTTGAGATACTCGAGCATCTTGACGATCTGATCGATCTTGTTGCCCTTGTTGTACTGCTTGATCAAAGTAACAGCACCTTTGGGAGAAAGCTCCACGATGGTTTGGGCGAGTTTTTTGAGATTCTTTTCCTCGCTTGCGGAAACCTGTTCGAAGCCGGCCATGTAGCCAGTGATCTTTGTTTCCAGTTCTTTTTGCCTGCGCTCGAGATCTGCATTTCCTTTGACAAGATCTCGGGCAGCGGAATCTAGAATGCGTTCGCGCTCATTCAATTCGCTTTCTTTCTCGAGAATAGAATCGCGAGCGGCTTCCAATTCCTTTGAAAGTTGATCCATGGCGTGTGTTTCGGCGGGAGAATAACTGGATGCATCGGGATCAAACACCAAGCTCGGAAAACGAGGCGCTTCGACTTTTTTCGGAGGAAACAAGGCGTCCCATTTCCAAAATGCGAAACCGACAATGGTACTTACACTAATAATGAATGCCACCGCGGCGAGAACTGCTGGAGAACTAAGAACTTTCATAACTTACTCTGTTGGTAAAAGAATTCCAAATCTGGCTCCTATAACATCTTCCAAAGCACGATCCTCTTTCGCTTCCTGAAGTCGGATATGTTCTTCTTTGCGACGCTCCTTGAGCCGTAATAAAATTTTTTCTGCGGTATCAGCCTCCAGATAGGATTTTTTTGACTCCTCTTCGGCTGCAAGAGATTTGACGACTACTTCCCGCTGCTTCTTCAGGGATTCCCTCGCATGCTCAATTGAAGCGAGGAAGGCATCTTGGTCATGACCGGCAATGCCTTGCTCGCGTTGGGCAGCCACACTTCTTTCTATATCATCTAATCGCTGAGAAATTTGTTCGCATCGAAGCTCGTCGCTTTTTCTCTTGTTTATAGCCTGAGCATAATCCTTGAGACATTTTTCGCGAGTTAGCCCGCGGAAATGCAAGAGGGATTCCAAACGAAAACGAAAGACCTTCATGAAGCGAAAATAGTTCGTAGTTGCTCAAATGCGTCGTCCCTGGTGAAAAGGGTGTCATATCGCTGCTTGAGGAAACCGTCTATGCCGGGCTGCTTTTCGATAGCCTGATCAATGCGTGGATTTGTGTTAGGGACATAGGCTCCTACATTGATGAGGTCTTCGTTATGTTGATATACCGCCATTAGGTCACGAGCTTCAGAAATTAGCTCAATCTCATCTTCCGTGCATACGGCTCGGTCCAGGCGACTAACACTACGCAAAACGTCTACGGCTGGATAGTGGTTGGCATTAGCCAGTCGTCGACTCAACACGACATGCCCATCCAGAAATCCGCGGACTGCATCTGCCACTGGTTCGTTCATGTCATCACCTTCCACCAACACAGTGTAAATGGAAGTAATGGCACCAAGGTCACTTGTCCCTGTACGCTCGAGAAGGCGGGGCAACATTGAAAAGACTGAAGGTGTGTAGCCTCGAGAGGCCGGCGGCTCTCCCACAGCCAAGCCTATTTCACGTTGCGCCATGGCTACTCGAGTAAGCGAATCCAGAAGGAGCAGGACATTCTTACCTTCGTTCCGAAAGCCTTCAGACAAAGCAGTTGCCAAACGAGCTGCCCGAATTCTCATTGGGGCCGTCTGGTCAGCCGTAGAAACCACCACAACGGATTTGGCCAAACCTTCCGGCCCAAGGTCATTCTCCACGAATTCACGCAGTTCCCTGCCGCGCTCACCAACAAGAGCAATCACGTTGACATCGGCTTCCGACCCACGGGCAATCATGCCCAGCAAAATCGATTTCCCTACACCACTGCCCGAGAAAACCCCCATTCGTTGGCCTCGCCCCATTGGAACAAATGCATCAAGGGATTTAATACCTGTGCGAAATGGCGTTTTGATGACCCTTCTGTCAAGAGGGTTGGGAGGATCGGCATGATACCCATCGCGGGTTGGTGTCCTTAGAGGCCCTAAGTCATCGAGCGGGCGACCCATGCCATCTATTACGCGCCCGAGCAAGGCGTTGCCAGTGGGAACCTGATTAGATTCGCCAGCTGCCTTGACCTTACATCCTGGATGGATGTGGTGAACGCTTTCCAAGGCCATCAATAAAGTAAGATTTTCACGAAATCCAACGACTTCAGCGTCAACTGACTCCTTATTCTGAGGGGAGGTAATACGGCAAATCTGACCGATACTTGCCTCCGGCCCCTCAGATTCTATTATCAGTCCGGTGACTCGCAGCACAGAACCAACCTTCTCCACTGCTCGGGCACCACGTACAGTGCCTTCAATCCAATCAAGTTGCGAGCGGAGCTCCTGAATCATTGGTCAAGTTCCTCGGCTACTTTGTTCAACTTGGTTAAAATACGTCCATCGACCAAGCCGAAACGACTTTTGATCTGGCAATCGCCACGACCAAGTTCGGTGTCTTCATGAAAGACGACGTTCGGGTAGCCTTCCAGCAAAGCGTCGGCCCCACCGATTCCATCAAAAAGTCCAGCTAAGGCACCGGAGAAATCATCCGTATCCGAAACTTCCTCAGGCTCTTCCTTGGACAATTTATCACCAGCTTTCAAAAGATTGAGATCTTCCGGTGAGAGAAAAACCTCCAGTTTCTCATCTTCTGTAGCAAATTCGCCGATCAAGTTCGTGACGACTCCCACGATCATTTCTCGGTCTAGGGAAATCTCGCCTAAAATCCGTTCGGTCAAGGCAATGGTTAGTTCAGGCAATCGCTTGATAAGCTCCTGGGTCATCTCTGAGAATTGGTTTTGCAGAGTGGCCAACACTTGGTCATGCCTGTCACCAAATTCGACACGCATGCGCTGGAGCTCTTGGCGAGCTTCGTCAAGGGCCTCTCGCTTGCCGAGTTCGCGCGCAGCCCTCTCCCTGTTCTCAACCTCTGCAGCCGGGACAGGCTCAGGGCCAAGATAATCTACCGTAAACCCTTTCGGTTGCTCGGTGAAGGATATGGTTCTATTGTACGACAACGTCTCCTCCGCCGGTATCGAGTACGATTTCCTCGTCGTCCTCAAGTTCACGAACAATCTGAATCACGCGGTCTTGAGCTGCTTCAATTTCGGAAAGGCGCTTAGGTCCTAGGAATTCCAACTGTTCCTCCAAGTTTTCCACTGCCCTTCTGGACATCGTGGCGAAAACCACTTTTTTCAATTCGTGTGAAGCATTCTTCATCGCCAAGATGAGATCGTCTTGATCCACCTCCTTGACGATCTTGGCAACATCTGTGGGACTAAGTCGAACAAGATCCTCGAAGCGGAACATTCGTTTCCGAATGGAAGAACCAAGTTTTGGATTCCTTTTCTCCAAATTCTTGATCAGTTCCTTGCCCTCCTCCTTGTCGATCCAATTGAGCATATCGGCAGCAGCCTTAACACCGCCCATCTTGATGCGAGTTGCCCTTTCCTTGCGGGCCATGCGCCCCGTCAAAGTGTTTGCGACAAGCAAAGCTTGATCAGACTGCGTGGTTTCCATTGCTGCCACGCGTTCAATGATCTGTTCCTGCATCTGCAGTGGGAACATCTTCAACACATCCGATCCTTTTTCCGAATCGACGTTGGAAAGTACGAATGAGACGGTCTGCATCTGCTCAAAGCGCAAAACATTGTAGATTTGGCCCGGCTCCATGTCATCAATTTCATCCATAAGATCCAAGTCGTCTCGCACCGGAGCTATCTTGTTCATCATGGAATTAGCCCGGAAATCGCCATGCGCTAGCTTTAAAGCCTTTTGGGCAAAGTCCATTCCGCCCAACTGAGAGTTCACGCTCTCCTCTATGATTTCCGAAAACTCTTCCAGTACCATTTCCTGCATTTCGGTATCAATGATACTGTATTCTGAGATTTCCTTGCAGATTGCCTGCGCCTGCTTCGAATCAAATCGCTTTAGCAAGGAAGCTGAGGTTTCAGGCCCCAAAACAACCATGAGCATCGCAAGTCGCTTGACCCGGCTCATTCTCCGGTAACGGTCATACGGTGATTCTTCGAGTACGTCTTCGGTTGCCATGACTTTGTCTCCTTTAACTTACTGTCCAGTGTTAACCCAATTCTTGAGCGCAGTGCTCACGTTCTCGGGTTTTTCCTGAATTAGGTCGTTAAGCAATTCCGGGGTAAGTCCCTTGCCAATGCCTCGGGTTCCTGCCAAAGCCTGGGCATCCGCCTCGTCCAAAATCTCTACTTCGGTGGCAGTGGGCTTGAACTTCTTCAGCATGCGCAAGAAAACGAGGAAAATGCCAACTGCAATCACAATGCCGACGACATTTTTCATCAGGGGGCCCCATTGATCCAAAAAATCTTGCATTTCATTAAGTGTCGCGCCTGCGGCACCCATGAAAGGCTGGAACGGCACTTGTGCCACAGTTACGCTCAAGGCGTCGTCCACCGAGTCAAAACGAGCTCCGATTGCATTAATCACAGCCGTGTGAATCTGCTCCATCTCCGCTTCTGGCCGAGGCCCATCTTCGGGCAATGCGATGAGGACTGCAGCAGAAATCTCTTTGATGTCTCCCGGTTCGTCAACCGTCTCAGTGAGCTCACGGCTGATTTCAAAATCGGTTGAAGTGGACTCTCTGGTCTCCTCGCTCATGCTTTGCAGAGACTGCTGGGCAGACGCATCTTGCGGCAAATTAGGCGTGTTAACGCTGGCACCAGTCCCTTTTGTGCTGGGAGCGGTTTCAGTCGTGGTCGCCTCATCCTTGTCCTTGGTTACTGTGCGTGGCACTTGACCTTCTGGATCGAAAAACTCCTTGAGATGTGTTTTGGACGAGTGTTCGAGCGAAACCGAGACCCGAGCGACAACGTTCTTTGGGCCAACTATGCGCGTGAGCATTGTTTCAATTTTCGCCTCGAGCCTTTTCTCGTGTCCTTCGCGAACCTTCATGTGGCCAGACGCGCTTGAAGCAAAACCACTCGCTGCAGATTCATCGGAAAGAGTATTCCCTTGATTATCCATCACAGATACTCGGTCGCGTGAAACCCCCTTTACCGAGTTGGCAACAAGGAACTGAATCGCACTAACCGTCTTCTTTTCCAATATATTCCCGCCTGAATTAACGAAAACAGATGCACTTGGACGATCATTGGGGTCTTCGGACAGGATTAGTTCGTTTTGTGGCTGAACGACCATCACGCGAGCCGACTTCACCTCATCCAGAGAAGAGATCGTACGAGCCAATTCTCCTTGCAAAGCCCTGACGTAATTAGTGCGTTGCACGAAATCACTGATCCCGAAGCCACCCTCGTCGAAAATCTCGAATCCAACGGATCCAGTGTTAGGCATGCCTTTGGCGGCCAAAGCCATCTTCAGCTTCGATGCTTCTTCCTGTGGAACTTTGACCGATGTGCCCGAGGGATCCAGTTCATATTCAACGTTACTGGCCTCGATGATCTCAATCACCTTGGGCATTTCCTCGGGTGCCACGTCCCTAACTAGTGGGACCAAACCGGAACCTCCGCTTGAGTAAGCGAGAAAAGCAATCGCAGCAATCAGAACACCAGCAGTGGCAGCTCCGAGGGTTAGTTTTTGGCCGGCGCTAGTGCCGGACCAGAATTCCTTAATTTTTTCCAAGACTTCGTTCATAAAATGTTCCGTTCAAAGGTTCGATACTTTGCTGTATTATAATCAAAGAATAATAAACTACACGCGCATGCGCATGAGCTCTTTATAAGAATCGACTAGCTTGTTTCGCACTTGGATCATCAGATTGAAAGAAACTCCTGCTTCCTGAACCTTCACCATTGCTTCGTGGATATTGTCCGACTTACCGAGGATGAGGTCTTGCACTTCGTTTTTCGCTACCTTTTTCTTGTGGTCGACTCCCTTTACAAAGCTCTCGAACATTTGAGCAAATCCAGGAGCAGTGACGCGATCCGCGGCAGGCCCTTGAACCGTGGGCACTCCCGGGGCTCTAACTGTGGGGTCCGCAACCGATGGCTCGGCAACACGGAGACCGCCGCCCATATTGGCGCCAATTTCGTTGTTTGAAGCGAAATCCTCTAGCGAGGAAGGTCGCATATTCGGATTTTGATTAAGCAAATCCGCTAGACTTGGAAGGCTGGATATTTCATTCATGGCGTTACCTTAAATTTCGTTCATCGCCCTATCGCGATAGCTTGCTGGGCCATCCGACGAGATGTTTTGACGACGGTGAGATTGGCCTCGTAAGCTCTAGATGCACTGATCAAATCGACCATTTCACGAGACATCTCGACATTTGGCATTTCCACCATGCCATTGTCATCAGCATGGGGGTGACCGGGATTATAAACCATTTTCCCGGGGGATGGGTCATCATAGACGTCGACAACCTTGACCCCTTTATACAGATTTTCGTCAACAAAGCCGGGAGTTCGCCGCTCGGGGCTAGTGATATACTCCTCAAAAACTACTTCCTTGCGTCTGTAGACGTTGCCTTCGTGGTCCTGCGTGGTATTGGCGTTCGCAATGTTTTGGGCAATGATTTCGAGTCTGATTTTCTCGGCCGACAAAGCACTGCCGGTGGACTCGACTCCAGGAATAAGGTTCATCGTCATTGTTCGGAAGAGGGCTTGAGTTCTTAGATGCGGCCCTTAATGGCCAAGTTTAGTTCCTTGATCGAGCCACTAACCATTTGGGTTAGGTACTCGTAGTTGAGTGAATTTCGATTCATCGCGAGCAACTCCTCGTCCAATTGGACGGTATTCCCATCCATTCTCACAGGCTTAGCCTGAAGGTCCTCACGACTACGAGGCAGCAGGGACTTTACGCGGCGAAAGTCCTTTCTCTCCACGGCACGCCTCAATTCAATGGAAAAGTTTTTCGGGAGATCCCGACGCTTGAAGCCAGGCGTCTCTACGTTCGCCAAGTTGTTGGACAAGGTTTCGTGACGCAAATGGGTCGCGTCGAGCAACTTCTTGGCGACCAGGTAATTTTCCTGTTCGTAAAGGTTTTGTAATAGCACTGGCACAGCCATGGACACGCACGATGCAAAACTTGTGCCAAAAATTTTGGGAGTTCCTTAATTCGTTGATAATAAGTGAGTAAAAATTGCAAACACTGAAATACACTCCATTGGCTTAGTCGCGATTGGCAGAATTTTCCTAGGTGGTCTCAACTTAGAGACAAAGCCCGTTTTCCTTGCTAATCGGAAGAAAAAAGGCATAAATTCAACCCTTTCCAATCAGTGTTTCACCTTGAAAGCACCATCGTTTGAAGCCTCGGATTTAATACTCGACCACGAAGGATCAATTCTTCGTTGCGGGCAGGATTTTGCCGATTGGCTTGGGTTGAGTATTAAGGAGCTTACAGGACAAGCTTTTCACTTGACCCTCCTGAGTCGCCAACCCGAATGGAAAACATTGTTGAGAAAGGGCTTTCACCTGAAGGAGAAAATCGTACATCTGCCCCTTTATGAAAATGGTCTGTCTTCAGGTACTGGCGTAAATTTGAGGATAAATCCGTATGAAAACGTATGTTTCGTTAGTGTAGTCCATGCCCTGGCTCCTCATGATGAGTTCAAGAAGTCGTTTTTTGGTGACATTCCACTGAACCCTGAAGTTTTCGGCCGTATGTTCCTTAGGCTGCAGACTGCAGAGGCTAGGCTTGCTGACTACATAAGCAACTTCCCGGGAATCTTCTTCACTCAACGGCCCGACCTCTCTTTTAGCTATCTTAGTAAAGGGATTCGCAATCTCTTTCCAAACGACTGGGAAGGCTTCGCAAAGAACAGCGGTCTTTTCCTCAGCTTCATCTACGAACAAGATCGGGAATATTTTCACCAACAGCTTTTTGAAAAGCAGAGCCAAGGTGAGACCTTTTCGCTGAACTATCGCGTAAAACTGCCTCCGTCGGGGCAGGTCGTCTATCTCATGGACGTGCGCACTCCCAAGATCACCGCCAACGGGAAACTGCTAGGGTATGATGGAGTTTTCTTGGACGTAACCCGCCAATCGATAGCGGAGCATCGTTTGTCTAATGCTGTTTGGCGGGAAGGTCTGTCAACTTTAACCAATGGTTTGGTTCATGACTTCAGCAATGTCATGGGGGGAATATTTTCCCTCAGTGAGCTTTATCATGGCATGATGCAAAAAGATGACCCCATGACCAAGGGCATGGAGCAAATCAAACGAAGTGCAATGGATGCCCAAAAGCTAGTTCGCCGCATTATTGACTTACATCGTGAAACCTCGATTACGCGGTCTTTGCACGATCTGCGATTTCTGCTCAAAGACCAGATCGATCTCATTCAAATAATTATCCCGCGCAGCGCTAGCTTGGAAGTCGAGAACAAAGGGGGTCCTCTGCCCGCTTACGTGGAGGAAAACGGCTTTCGACAGACGATCCTGAATCTTTGCATCAATGCCAGAGATGCCATTTCGAGAGGTGGCAAAGTTCAGGTCCGCTTGCGACGAGTGGCAAAAGGAGACTCCATAATGCGAGGAGCTTTCGCCAACAGCTACAAAGCCCCTCACACCGGAGCTGAAATCGCCATTGCCGATGATGGTTCGGGCATTCCGCCCGAGAACAGCGAGAAGGTGTTTGACCCTTTCTTCACAACGAAGGATTCCGATTCGGGGTCGGGATTCGGGCTATATAATGCGAAGTTATATGTAGAAGATCACAATGGCAAAATTGGCTACAAGTCTCAACCGGACGTAGGGACAATCTTCTATATTTATCTCCCCTTGGCCGAAAAAGAGTCAGAATCGGATACGGATGTCACCAAGCAGCGGCACAAAAGCGCTCGTCGCAGTACGCGAGGATTGATGCCCAAGCAATGAACAAGGCTTAATCGACTTGCCGCCAAGTTCTCCAAAAATCCAAACAATCACTGGGACAATCGTTCCCAAGGGTAACTGGAATAATGGAACGAACAAGTACGATTAGATTTAGGCAAAGAAATGTGGTGGCGAATAATTTCCCCAAAAATTGCTCAAAAACATCCATGGTTAGCCAAGCGCCAAATCCACATGCCATGAGCGAAAGGAATGGACCACCAGCTATAACTCCAAGCAATGCTTTTCTGCTCAGGGACTCCCTGTCATAGCCAGTGAAACCCTGAAGGCTTGACCGGAAACTGAAAGCCCAGCGCAAGCGACCCGTTTTCTGTGGCGGCAAACCCGTCTCGAGTTGTTGACTGCCGAGTTCCTTGCCTCCAAGCTCTACTTCATCTGGTTTGCCAATTTGAATTTCCACTATTTCCTTAGTCAAAATCAAGGCTGGCAAAGCGTGTCCCATTTCGTGAATCAAGGCTGCCACGGGACGAAGCAACCAAATCAAGAGTAGAATCAATGCAAAACATATGGCCATCATCAACCAATCAGATTGCGACCAACCCAAGGATGCCGAGGCTAAGGAATAGCTAAATCTCATCTTTCACTAGGGAAACGTCTTGTCAGTCGGGAGGCAACCCTTAGGGTACATCAATCTCTTGCCCCTTTGTTTTAACCCGTGTTCGATTCAATAAAAAAAGCTCTTTCGGGCAAACCCAAGGTTACAGTACCACATACCAAAGGACTACCCTTGACTGACAACGAACAATTTGGCGCGGGTGAAGAAAAGCAATGGATCGGGGTAGATCTCGACGGCACTCTTTGTCATACGGAGTCTTGGAAAGGTTTCGAGCATATTGGGAAACCTGTGCCCCTGATGCTGAAGCGAGTTAAAATTTGGATTGAGATGGGCTATAGGGTCAAAATCGTAACTGCTCGCGCAGCTGACCCCGAGCAAGCAATTCCTCCAATCAAGGCATGGCTAAAGCAACAGGGCTTGCCAGACTTGGAAGTGACCAATGGAAAAGACATGGATATGATCGAGTTATGGGACGATCGATGCGTTCAGGTCATTCCCAACACAGGAAAGCCGGTTACTCCTATGGAGCGCGATGCCCGGCGCTAGGAATCATGCTCCCAGTTGAATTTTGAAACTTTGCCCGATGTAATGCGTTATCATAAAAAAGCGCTAGTCGTTGGACATATGGAAATATAAACCACCACTCAGGAATATTATGAAGCTTACTAGTATGATTCTCTCCTTTTTGATGACATTCTGTGTTGTCAACATGCTTGCGGAAGACCGCAAGAAACCAGATCGGCGCCCCGGTCCTCAATCAGCCCCCGATCGCCCTTCCCGTGAAGAATTGCTTAAGAAATTCGACAAAGACGGTGATGGGAAGCTCGGCAAGGAAGAGCAGGCAGCTCTTCGTGCTGAGTTCGCAAAAAACCGAGGTCAAGGCGGACGCCCCCCAAGAGGTGGTGACCGCAAGCCCCCTGCCCAACTCCTTGAGAGATTCGACAAGGACGGTGATGGCGAGATCAGTGAAGAAGAACGTGGTGCAATGCGTGAAGAATTCGCTAAGCGTCGAGCTGAAACGATGAAGAAATTCGACAAGGACGGGGACGGGAAACTGAACGAAGAAGAACGTGCTGCCCTCCGCAAGGAAATGGGGCAACGCCCTCGACCCGACGGCAAGCCAGGTGCTCGTCCTGGCGGCGGTGGCCGCCCCGGTGGCAAGCAAGGTGGTCGCCCTCCTCGCGAAGGCGGTCGTCCAAGCGGCAAGCCTGCTCCTAAAGATGGCTGAGATTTCAAGCAATTAAGTCTGAAAGGGGCGAGGCTTTGGTCTCGCCCCTTTTTGCGTTGCTTTGAGGAGGGAGGCGAAACTAGATTCCCTCGCTCCTCATCCAGATAATCGAAAGGCATGCCAAGGGTATTTGTAACAGGCTTAGGATTCGTCACCAGCATCGGAAACGATTCTGCCACGGTGGAAAAGCACCTGCGCGACATGGAAGGGGGTATTGGCCTGCATCCTGAACTGCAAGTTGAATCATCACCCGTAAAGGTGGCTGGCATCATAAAAGGTTTCGATGTCTCCTCACTGGACCCGGAGGATTGGACTTATCCCGAACAATACCAAGTTCGACGAGACATGATTCGCAGTTTCTCGCCCCATGTTTTATATGCCTATTGCGCGATGAAGCAGGCAATCGAAGATGCCAATCTCGAGGCCGATGAAGTGAGTGATCCGGATTGCGGCTTGTACACAGCCTCGGGCGGCTCCATGCGTAGCGTGCACAAACATTTTGAGAAAATGGACCAACGGGGAGTAATGGCCTGCAATCCACTGGCCATAGTAGCTTCTGTGGCTGGTACCCTTAGTTTCAATCTAGTTGCGATTTTTGGGATACGAGGATTTTCCGCGGGGATGGTTTCCGCATGCGCATCGTCTGGCCATTCCCTTGGGTTCGCTTTTGATGAGGTGAAGCGAGGGCGCCAAAAGCGAATGATCGTGGTTGGAGGCGAAGACTGCAATTTCGAGAGCATTGCGCCTTTTGCTGGAATGAGAGCGCTCTCCTTGGACCGCGATCCAAGCACTGCATCTCGACCATTTGACA
>CEUN01154588.1_pt1 | contig 18166 bp, 16 predicted proteins | sample 361501 | NCBI WGS metagenome assembly CEUN01 (sample SAMEA2622801, study PRJEB7988) | marine metagenome | biome: marine biome (ENVO:00000447); feature: marine epipelagic mixed layer (ENVO:xxxxxxxxx); material: "saline water (ENVO:00002010), including plankton (ENVO:xxxxxxxx)" | depth 120 m | reverse complement strand
GCCGCATTCGTGCTCTTCCGGCTCTTCGATATCTGGAAACCAGGACCCGTGCGGTTTCTCGAGAGGCGGTTGAAGGGTGTCTGGGGCATCATGATGGACGATGTGGTAGCCGGAATCATGGCGGCCGTCTGTGTCTACGGGCTCGCACTGCTGGAATTGACTGATGTTTGACGACACCGTCCACGATCTCGCATCACGTACGCTGGAGTCGTGCCGCCGCAAGGGACTCATGATCGTCACCGCGGAATCGTGTACAGGCGGTCTTATTGCCGGTGCACTGACAGCCATCCCCGGATCGTCGGATGTGGTCGACCGTGGCTACGTCACCTATTCCTATGACGCCAAGACCGAGATGCTGGGTGTGCCGTCGGCCATGATCATGGAGCATGGTGCCGTCAGCGAAGAGGTCGCGCGCGCCATGGTCAGCGGCGTCCTCAGGCATTCTCCGAATCGTGTCGGTGTTGCCGTCACCGGCGTGGCCGGTCCGGGCAGCGACAGCCAGGCCAAACCGGCAGGCCTGGTTCACATGGCCGCCGGCACCGCGGACAGAATGCTTCACAGAGTCGAGCGTTACGGTGATATCGGCCGTGACGCGATGCGCCATGCGACGGTCAACGATGCTCTCGCACTCGTACTGGACCTGCTCGACTAGATTCCGAGCCTACGCCTTCTTGCGCGGCGCCTTTGCCTTGAAGGTCTCCAGGCGCAGGGGCGTTGACTGGCCGGCGTTGATTAGCTCCGACGAACAGGCGGTCACGACCACGATGCAGTTCATCTCGGCCCGGAACTCGACGTGGTCGCCAGCCCGGGACATCGCAACACCGTATAGGAATGAGCCGTCGGCCTGTGGTGGTGTGTTCTGGAAGATGTTGACCGGGTCGGGAATGTTGGCGTGGTCGATGCCGGCCCCTGCGATCGCCTCGAAATAGTTGTCGCGGCAGTTCGGATGCGCCTTGTGGCCCCGGCGCGCATAGAGCGCTCGGCAGCATGACGCGAAGAGCATGTCGTGGCGGCCGGGTGATGTGTCCTTTATGAAGGTCAAGATGGGCCGGTCACGGGTGGTCAGAAAGACATCGTCGATGCCCGGGAACATGCGGCCCGTCAGCATCCGCGTTGTGGCGGGGCTCATATATTCGTCGTGGTCAGCCGTGTTCACGGCCCAGACATCGGCGACCTGATGGCCCTCGACATCCGTGATCCGCACCGTCTGACCCTTTTTCGCCTGGATGAACCCGTTGCCGTAGCCGCGAATCTCTGTGGTTGCGATTGCCCTCGCCATGAGCCCTGTCCCTCTGTCAGGCCCGCCTCATGTGTCCCCGTCGACGCCGGGGCCATAAAGTTCGCGGGCACGTGCCTCGAAGGCTCCGACCATGCGGCGAACCGCCTCGTGAAACAACACACCGATGGCGCGTTGCAGGAGAGCAGAGCGGAACTCGAAGTCGATGTCGAACACGACCAGGCAGCTGCCATCGGGCTGTGCCTGGAACCGCCATGTGTTTTCCATTCGCTTGAAGGGGCCGTCGGTGTAGACCACGTCGATCCGGGCCTGTGGTGTCAGCGACACCTTCGAGGTGAAGCGTTCACGGAACATCTTGAAGCCGATCGCGAGGTCGGCCCAGAAGACATCACCCTCCCGCTTGCGGATCCGAGCGGCGGTACACCAGGGAATGAACTCCGGATAGGTCCCGACATCGGCCACAAGTTCGTAGAGCAGCTCGGCACTCCAGGGCAGCCGTCTCTGCTCATGATGGACAGGCATCAGACCGCGCCGGCCTCCCGTCTCGCCTTCAGGGTCGCGAAGTCACGGTCGGCATGATGGGATGAACGTGTCAGCGGGCTGGCGCTGACCATGAGGAAGCCCTTGCCATAGGCCAGCTTCTCAAGTTCCTCGAACTCCTCAGGGGTCCAGAACCGGTCGATGGCGTGGTGGTGGGGCGTCGGCTGCAGGTATTGGCCAACGGTCAGGAAGTCGACTCCGGCTTCGCGCATGTCATCCATGACCTGGAGCACTTCGTCTTTGGTTTCACCAAGGCCGACCATCAGGCCCGACTTGGTGAAGATCGTCGGGTCGACCTGCTTCACCAGCCACAGAAGATTGAGCGATGCGAAGTAGCGCGATCCCGGTCGAACCCCGTGATAGAGCCGCGGAACCGTCTCGAGATTGTGGTTGAAGACATCAGGCCGCACCCGGGCGACCGTTTCGATGGCACCTTTCTTGCGCAGGAAGTCCGGCGTCAGGATTTCGATTGTCGTCTCAGGCGTGGTCTCACGAAGCCGTTCGATGCAGGCGACAAAATGCGCCGCGCCACCGTCGGGCAGGTCATCACGGTCGACCGATGTGATCACGACATGATTCAACCCCAAGCCCTGCACCGTGGTGGCCAGACGGTTGGGTTCGTCGGCATCGACCGGACCGGGCTTGCCCGTCGTGACATTGCAGAATGTGCAGCCGCGTGTGCAGATCTCGCCCAGAATCATGACGGTCGCGTGTTTTTCAGCCCAGCACTCACCGATGTTCGGACAGGCCGCCTCCTCGCACACGGTCGCCAGCCCGGCTTCATGAATGAGCTTACGGGTGTTGTGAAATGCAGGTGAACCCGGCGCCTTGACCCGAATCCAGGGCGGCTTGCGCACCGGTGCGCTGGCCTTCTTCCAGACCTTCTCGGGGTGACGGGGCCTGGCGGCAGCAGTCTCATCGATAAGCGATACCTTGGTGATGGCGCGGCTCCTTGAAGCGACAGCGCTAGAGGCTAGATGTGGATCGCCCGATCATAGGCCGCAAGCACAGCCTCGTGCATCATTTCCGAAAGTGTCGGATGCGGGAACACGGTGTGCATCAGCTCTGCCTCGGTCGTCTCCAGCGTCTTGGCAACGGCATAACCCTGAATCAACTCCGTGACCTCAGACCCGACCATGTGAGCCCCAAGCAGTTCACCCGTCTTGGCATCGAAGATGGTTTTCACCATGCCCTGATCATCGTCCAGTGCGATGGCCTTGCCGTTGCCGATGAACGGGAACCGCCCGACCTTGAGCTCGTAGCCGGCCTCCTCGGCCATGTCTTCCGAGAGTCCGATGCTGGCGATCTGCGGATGACAGTAGGTGCAGCCGGGAATGTTGGTCGTGACAAGCGGCTCGACATGATCGAGTCCCGCGATCTTTTCGACGCAGATAACACCTTCGTGGCTCGCCTTGTGCGCCAACCAGGGCGGCCCGACGAGATCACCGATGGCATAGACGCCGGGTTCCCCGGTCTCGAGCCATTCGTTGACCACGACATGGCCGCGATCGACCTGCACCTTGGTGTCTTCCAGGCCAATGTTCTCGACATTGCCCGTTATGCCGACCGCGAGGATCACGCGCTCCACGTCGACCGTCGATGCCTTGCCCTTGGCATCCTCAATATCGACCTTGGCGGCTTTCTTGGTCGTGCGGACGCCCTTCACCTTCGCGCCGGTCATGATGGTCATGCCCTGTTTTTCGAAGGCCTTGTGCGCGAACTGGGCGATTTCGGCATCTTCGGCCGGCAGGATACGGTCGACGACCTCCACCACCGTCACCTCGGCCCCCATCTCGCGGTAGAAGCTCGCGAACTCGATGCCGATGGCGCCGGACCCGATCACCAGGATCGACTTGGGCATGGTCTCAGGCACCATCGCTTCCTTGTAGCTCCATATCACTTTGCCGTCGGCCTTGATGTCCGGAAGGTCCCGGGCACGGGCGCCGGTCGCCAGAACGATATGCTTGGCTGTGATCTCTTCGGTTTCCTGGCCATCTTTGGCGACCTGCAGCGCACCCTTCCCGGCCAAGCGAGCCTCGCCGTCAAAGATCTGAACCTTGTTCTTCTTCAGAAGATGCCCCACGCCCTTGGACAAACGCCCCGCGACCCCGCGGCTGCGTTTGACGATGGCCGCGGTGTTATAGCCGATGTTGTCGGCCTTGAGTCCGAACTCTATGGCGTTCTTCATGAGGTGCATTACTTCGGCCGTGCGCAGCAGCGTCTTGGTCGGGATACAGCCCCAGTTGAGACAGATTCCGCCGAGGTGCTCACGTTCGACCAGGGCGGTCGACATGCCGAGCTGTGCCGCACGAATGGCCGCGACATAGCCACCCGGGCCACCGCCGACGACCACGAGATCGAAATTATTTTTGGCCATCGTCGCCTCCTCTAAAGAAGCATGGTGAGCGGTTCTTCGATGGATCCCTTGAAGGCCATCAGCAGATTGGCGCCGATCGCTCCGTCGACCACTCTGTGGTCGCAAGACAGGGTCACGCTCATGACCGTGGCGACATCGAGGGCGCCGTCCCTCACGACAGGACGCTGCTCACCTGTGCCGATGGCGAGAATACCGGCCTGCGGCGGATTGATCACGGCATTGAACTGCTTGATGCCGTACATGCCCAGGTTCGAGATACTGAAGGTGCCGCCCTGGTACTCTTCGGGCGCCAGTTTGCCGTCGCGCGCACGCTGGGCGAGTTCCTTCATCTCGTTGGAAATGACCGCCAGCCCCTTCCGATCCGCATTGCGAACGACCGGGGTAATCAGCCCGCCGTCGATGGCGACAGCAACGGAGACATCCACGTCGGTATAGCGGCGAATCACCTTGCCGGCCCATTCGGCGTTGGCATCGGGTGTGTCGCGCAGAGCCAGGGCCAGAGCGCGAATAACGAAATCGTTGACCGAGATCTTGTAGGCGTCGCTGCGGCCGTTGAGGTCCTTGCGCATCGCCAGAAGCTTGTCGATCTCGCAATCAACCGTGAGATAGAAATGCGGGATCGTCTGCTTGGCTTCCTGCAGCCGGTCAGCGATGACACGGCGCATGTTCGAAACCTTGATCTCCTCGAAGGCGCCGTGAGGCTCGGGAATCGGTGCCTCACGGCGGACCGAAGGTGCATCAGCCGCGTCCGATTGCGCTGCTGACACGGCGCCCCCGCCCTGAAGTACCGCCTCCACGTCACGCTTGATGATCCGGCCGTGCGGGCCGCTGCCCGTGACCGTTCCGAGGTCGAGCCCCGCCTGTTTGGCCATGCTGCGCGCCAAGGGACTCGCTTTCACACGTTCATCACCTGCTGAAGCCGATTCTGGTGCGAGTGCCACTGACTCTGCTACGGGTGCTGCCGCTTCGGCCGCAGGCGCCGGGTCCGGCGCCTCGTACTGGGCGGCGGGCGGCGCAGCGGACTCGACTGAAAAGCCCTCCATCGACGACCAATCTTCGCCATCCTCGAGCAGGATGGCGATGACCTCGTTGACGGGAACATCGTCGGTTCCCTCTGCGATCAGAATTTTGCCGACCTTGCCTTCGTCGATCGATTCGACCTCCATGGTCGCCTTGTCGGTTTCGATCTCGGCTAGAATGTCGCCGGAGGCGACGTCGTCGCCTTCCTTGACCAGCCAGCGGGCAAGCGTGCCGGCCTCCATGGTCGGCGAAAGCTGGGGCATTGTGATCTTGATCGGCATGGCGTGTTTCCAGTGAAGGATTCAGTCGTCCGTGTAGCAAACGGCCTGGGCGGCTTCGACAATCTGTTCGGACTGTGGCAGCGCCGCATGTTCGAGATTCGCTGCATAGGGCAACGGCGCATTGACCGCCGTCACACGACGGACCGGTGCATCCAGCAGATCAAAGCCCTGCTCCATCACCATTGCAGCAAGTTCGGCACCGATCCCGGCGAATGACCAGCCTTCCTCGACCGTGACCATACGGTTGGTACGAGCCAGTGATTCCAGGATCGTCCCGGTGTCCAGCGGGCGCAGGGTTCGCAGGTTGATGACCTCTGCTTCGATACCCTCCGCAGCAAGCGTCTCGGCGGCCTGCAGAGCCTTTCCGACCATGATTGAATAAGCCACGATCGTGACATCGCTGCCGTCCCGCTCAATCTTGGACTTACCGATCGGCAGGACCAGGTCGTCATCGTCAGGCAGCTCGAAGGTCTGGCCATACATTATCTCGTTTTCGAGAAAGATCACCGGGTTGGGATCGCGGATTGCGGCCTTCATCAGGCCCTTCGCATCCTCGGCCGAGTAAGGTGAGATTACCTTGAGTCCCGGGACCTGACTGTACCAGGAGGCGTAGTCCTGAGAGTGCTGCGCGGCCACGCGTGCCGCAGCACCATTGGGACCACGGAACACGATCGGACAATGAACCTGGCCGCCCGACATGTAGAGCGTCTTGGCCGCGGAGTTGATGATCTGGTCGATCGCTTGCATCGCGAAGTTAAAGGTCATGAACTCGGTGATCGGACGCAGACCGGCCATCGCCGCACCGACCGAAAGCCCGGCAAAGCCGTGTTCGGTGATCGGTGTGTCGATCACACGCTTGGCACCGAACTCCTCCAGCAGACCCTGGCTCACCTTGTAGGCGCCCTGATACTCGGCAACCTCCTCACCCATCAGGAACACGGTCTCGTCCCGGCGCATCTCCTCGGCCATGGCGTCACGCAGGGCGTCACGTACGGTGATCTCTGTCATCGTTCCGCTACCCTCAGGCCTGCGCCGCGCTCTCGGGCGCGTCGACATAGATATCAGTCATCAATTCCGAAAGGTCGGGCTCAGGGCTGGTCTGGGCGAACTCTGCCGCTGCGGCCACCTGCCCCTTGATTTCCTTGTCGATCGCCTTGAGCGCGTCGTCATCGGCCATGCCGCGTTCTGTGATCTTGGCGCGCAGATGATCGATCGGATCATGTTCGGCACGCATCTTCTGGACTTCGTCCTTGGTACGGTACTTCGCGGGGTCGGACATCGAATGACCGCGATAGCGATAGGTCTGCATCTCCACGAGGATCGGCCCTTCGCCCGAACGGGCGTGGGCCACGGCTTCCTGGGTTGCGGCATAGACCTTCTCCACGTCCATGCCGTCGACCTGCATGCCCGGAATACCGAACGCCTCACCGCGATGGCACAGCTCGGTGCCGGACTTCGCTCGCTTGATCGAGGTCCCCATGGCGTACTGGTTGTTCTCGACGACAAACACCACCGGCAGTTTCCAGAGGCTGGCCATGTTGAAGGTTTCGTAAACTTGGCCCTGGTTGGCTGCCCCCTCGCCGAAGAAGGTCAGTGAGACAGAATCGGTCTCCTGATACTTTTTCGCAAAGGCAATCCCAGCGCCGAGCGGAACCTGCGCCCCAACAATGCCGTGACCGCCGTAGAAACCCTTCTCCAGATCGAATATGTGCATTGACCCGCTCTTACCTTGAGAGATGCCTCCCGCGCGGCCGGTCAGTTCGGCCATGATGGCCTTTGGGTCGACGCCCCGGATCAGGGCATGGCCGTGGCAGCGATAACTCGTGATGACCGCATCATCTTCACGGATGCCGGTGTCCATGCCAACCACGACGGCTTCCTGACCAATGTAGAGATGACAGAAGCCGCCGATCAGTCCCATGCCGTACATCTGACCGACCTTTTCCTCAAAGCGCCGAACCAGAAGCATCCTGCGGTAGAACTCGAGCAGGATATCCTCGTCGACCGCCAGCACGTCGGCTGCGGCCTTGTCACTCGCCTTGCGCGAGCTCTTCGCCTTGGTGGCGTTGCGTGCCATGGGCATACCCTCTTGAACCGCCTGTTTCCCAGCGGTCCGCTGAAACTAGGGACGCGGGAAAGGCAATGCAAGGACGCTCGGGTCACAGCATGATGATAAGCATAGGAAGTTTCCCGCGCGCGGGAAACTTCCTAGTAAGTAGAGGTCAGTCTATCCTCATCCCAAAAAATCACGATCTCATCGGGATGGGTCAGGTTCAGCACTAGGCGAACCTGCTCATCGAGCATGTCACGATCGAGGCTTTGCGGACGCAGCAAGGCAACATGATGCGCCAGACGCTCTTCTTCGGATTTTGCGGTGGCTAACTCGATCTGAACAGAAGCGATGCTGCGCTCCAGCGACAGCAAGGTCATGACGCCATTTTCGCCCTGCAGCGCGTGGTAGCCGAAATAGACCACCATGCACATGCCGATCAAACTCGGCAGTGACCTACGGGAAGAGCGGAAAAGGTCGTGGACGCGGCGCATGAGGGCAGTGAATCATGCAACACATGAGACCGTCAAGAAAAATGCAACGATTTCAAGCCACTGTCCGCAAAACCGGAGTCTGAAGTCCAGCTCCCCGGCCTAAACTCTCTAGAATGAGAACGCGGCATGGCCGGGATAAATTGCGGACTGGCCCAGTTCCTCTTCGATCCTGAGAAGGCGGTTGTACTTGGCTGTCCTGTCTGAACGGGAGAGTGAGCCTGTCTTGATCTGTCCGCCACCCAGAGCAACAGCAAGGTCCGCGATGGTCGTATCCTCGGTTTCGCCCGAACGGTGCGACATGACGCTCGCAAAGCCGCCACGATCTGCCATATCAACGGTTTCCATCGTTTCACTCAGGGTGCCGATCTGGTTGACCTTGACCAGAATGGCGTTGCCCGCCCCCTGTTCCAGGCCATCAGCAAGGCGTGTGCTGTTGGTGACAAAGAGATCATCACCGACCAACTGGACACGATCACCCATAGCCTCAGTCATGGCCACCCAGCCCGCCCAATCGTCCTCGGCAAGGCCGTCTTCGATCGAAAGGATCGGGTAATTCGAGATGAGGTCGTCGTAAAGCCCGATCATGCCCGCGGCATCGAGCGTTTCTCCCGTGCCTTCCATGACATACCGGCCATCCTTGAAAAATTCTGTCGAGGCCGAATCGAGCGCCAGCGCGACATCATCGCCGGGTGTCCGACCGGTCGCCTCAATGGCCTTCATCAGCAAATCAATAGCCTGGCGTGTGTTGCTGAGATCGGGGGCGAACCCGCCCTCGTCTCCAACATTTGTCGAAAGCCCTTGATCTGAAAGGGTTTTCTTCAAGGCCTGGAAGACCTCGGCGCCGGCCCGCAGCGCTTCGGCGAACGACTGAGCACCAACCGGTGCAATCATGAATTCCTGAAAGTCGAGGCCGTTGTCGGCGTGGGCGCCACCGTTCAGGACGTTCATCAGCGGCACCGGCAGGCGCCGTGCCGTGAGACCGCCAACGTGACGGTAGAGCGGCACCATATTGTCTTCTGCCGCTGCCCGGGTGACAGCTAGACTGACGCCCAGCGTGGCGTTGGCACCCAGCCGTGCCTTGTTCGTCGTGCCGTCGAGGCCGATCAGCGCTGCGTCGATGTCATTCTGATCGCCGGCATCCATACCACCCAGAGCGTCAAAGATCTCGCCGTTCACGGCCGCCACAGCGTTGAGAACGCCCTTACCGTGATAACGGCCTGCATCCCCGTCACGCAGTTCGACGGCTTCATGGGTGCCAGTCGAAGCGCCCGACGGCACAGCAGCACGACCGACCGCTCCGGACTCCAGGATGACATCAACCTCGACGGTGGGATTGCCCCGGCTGTCGAGAATTTCGCGGGCATGAATATCAACAATGGCGGACATGGCGGGACCTTCCCTTCTGACTGGTTCGATTCTGGCAGGTGACTAACGCGTGGCGGCGTTCAGGTCTTGTTGGAAAAATCCTTAGTCATCGCGTCAAGCGCCATCAGGCGGTCGAGCAAGGCCGACATCTGGTCAAGCGGCATCATGTTGGGGCCGTCGGACGGTGCACTGTCGGGGTCTTCGTGGGTCTCCATGAAGAGCGCCGCGACCCCCACGGCCACCGCAGCGCGGGCCAGAACGGGCACAAACTCACGTTGGCCACCGCTCGAGCCCCCTCGCCCCCCCGGCTGTTGGACCGAATGAGTGGCATCGAAGACGACAGGAACGCCTTTGGCGGCCATTTGCGGCAGCGACCGCATATCTGTGACCAGGGTGTTGTAGCCAAAACTGGAGCCACGCTCGGTAACCAGAACATTGGGATTGCCGGACTCGATCACCTTGTTGACCACGTGTTCCATGTCCCACGGCGCAAGGAACTGGCCCTTCTTCACATTGACTGCCTTGCCGGTTTCGGCGGCAGCCACCAGCAGGTCTGTCTGGCGACAAAGAAAAGCCGGAATCTGAAGCACATCAACGGACTCAGCTGCCGGCGAACACTGTTCTCGTTCGTGCACATCGGTCAGGACCGGACAACCCAGGGTCTCACGCACTTCAGCAAGAATAGCGAGCCCCTCCTCCATGCCAACACCGCGGCGGCCGGTCAGGCTCGTTCGGTTCGCCTTGTCGAAGGAGCTCTTGTAGACGAGCCCCAGACCCAGATCCGCAGCCATGGACACCAGCTTCTCGGCAGTCCTAAGCGCGTGATCCCGATTTTCGATGGCACAAGGTCCGGCGATGATCACCAGAGGCAGATCATTGCCGACCTTCACCGATCCCAGATCGACGTGGCGTTGTTCGGTCATGTTGGTTCCTAGACCAGGCGCGATTGCGTGACAGCTGCCGCAACAAAGGAAGCGAACAGGGGATGTGGCGCAAATGGCTTGGACTTCAACTCGGGATGGAACTGAACACCGACAAACCATGGATGATCGGTGCGCTCCACAATCTCAGGCAGAACCCCGTCGGGCGACAGACCGGCAAACACCATCCCGTTGTCCTCAAGCGAGTCCTTGTAGCCGATGTTGACCTCGTAGCGATGGCGATGCCGCTCACTGATGCGGCCCGAACCATAGATCGAGCCGACCCGGCTGCCGGGCACGAGATCGCAGTCATAGGCCCCCAGGCGCATGGTTCCGCCGAGATCGCTGTCCTGACTGCGGGTTTCGACCTCGTTGCCCTTGGTCCACTCGGTCATCAGGCCGACAATCGCTTTCTCACACGGGCCGAACTCGGTTGAGGACGCACCGCTGATGCCCGCCAGATTGCGTGCGGTTTCAATCACCGCCATCTGCATACCGAAACAGATTCCGAAGTAGGGAATCTGCCGCTCGCGGGCATAGTTTACGGCCGCGATCTTGCCTTCGGCACCACGTTCACCAAAGCCGCCCGGCACCAGAATGCCGTGGACGCCCTCCAGATGGGTGACCGCATCCTCGCGCTCGAAGATCTCCGAATCGATCCACTTCAGGTTGACCCGCACCTGATTGGAGATTCCTCCGTGGGTCAGGGCTTCGGAGAGAGATTTGTAGGCATCGGCTAGCCCCGTGTACTTGCCGACCACGGCGATTGTGACTTCGCCGTCGGGGTTCCTTACCCCTTTGACGATCTGGCGCCACGTCCCGAGATTCGGGCCGCTCTGGTCCGTCACGCCGAAAGCCTGCAGGACTTCCCGATCCAGACCGGCATCATGATAGGAAATCGGCACCTGATAGATCGTGTCGACGTCGAGCGCCGGGATCACGGCCGATTCCCTGACATTGCAGAACTGCGCGATCTTGCGCAGCTCGCCGTCGGGGATTTCATGTTCGCAGCGACAGACAAGAATATCCGGCTGCAAGCCAATCGAGCGCAGTTCCTTTACCGAATGCTGTGTCGGCTTGGTCTTGAGCTCACCGGCCGCGGCCAAATAGGGCACCAGTGTGTGGTGAATCAGGATCGCGTGGCGATGCGGCAGTTCCTGCACGAGCTGGCGCATGGCTTCGAAGAACGGCAACCCTTCGATATCGCCCACCGTGCCGCCAACCTCGCACAAAACGAAGTCGGCATCGCCGGTATCGCCCTGGATGTACTGCTTGATGACATCAGTGACGTGCGGAATGACCTGGACGGTTCCGCCCAGATAGTCGCCGCGCCGTTCACGCGTCAGAACATCAGAATAGACACGCCCGCTCGTCACGGTGTCGGTCTTGCGAGCCGGAACACCCGTGAAGCGTTCATAGTGACCCAGATCCAGGTCGGTCTCGGCACCGTCATCGGTGACGTAGACCTCGCCGTGCTGGTAGGGGCTCATGGTCCCGGGATCGACATTGAGATAGGGGTCGAACTTCCGCAAACGCACCTTGTAGCCGCGTGCTTGCAGAAGCACGCCCAGTGCAGCAGTCGTAAGGCCCTTACCAAGTGATGAGACCACGCCGCCGGTGACAAAGATATACCGCGCCATGGGCGGTTACCGTACCACATCATGTAGGAGGCCCAAGCGGGGAGTCAGGGTGTCGATCGGGAAGTCTGTGGAAGAACGGTGCGATGACCCTGGGGTCATTGCACAGGAACGCTCGGACCTTCGTCCCCGGTCGTGGTTTCGACGACTTCGGGCACGACCATGTTGTCGACGATCGACCCGCGATCCCCGGAATTGGTCACCAGGATGCTCAGAAGCAAGCTGGAAACAAAAAACAGAGTGGCCGCAATGGCCGTCACGCGCGTCAGGAGGTTCGCTGTTCCGCGGGCTGACATCAGACCCGACATGCCGCCAGCTCCGCCACCACCACCGCCGCCCATACCAAGCCCGCCGCCCTCGCTGCGCTGAAGCAGAACGAGACCGACGATCGAAAGGGCAATCAGAACATGCACAATGACGAGGATCGTCTGCACGGGTACCTTGCTGTCGTTAGAGTACGAGAAAACCGGCGGCTTTCGGGCCGCGCGGGCGAGCGTTTAACACAGCCCCTCGCCCAACGCCATAGCTGGTGAGCCCGCCGGCTTCGATCAATCCGGGCGGCCGCTTTCCACAATGGCCCAGAAGTCATCGGGTTTGAGACTGGCACCACCAACCAGCGCACCATTTACATTGTCGACCGCCAGCAGTTCCGAGGCATTTCCGGCATTGACCGAACCTCCGTAAAGCAGCCTGACAGCATTGCCATCGTCGCCGAAAGCACGGATGAGCTCCCCACGCAGATGATCATGAATTTCGGTCACATCCTGCGGCGTGGCCGTGTTTCCCGTGCCGATCGCCCAAACGGGTTCATAAGCGATCACCGTGTTGGCGGCGCTGGCACCTTCGGGCAACGAACCATGCAGTTGCAGCGTCACAATCTCCTTGGCGCGGCCCTCGACCCGTTCTGCAGCGTTTTCCCCCAAACAGATGATGGCCGTGAGCCCTGCCTTGTGTGCAGCAGCAGCCTTTTCAGTTACCACGGCGTCACTTTCGCCGTGATTGGCGCGGCGTTCAGAATGACCGACAATCGCGTGGCTGCATCCCAGGTCAGCCAGCATGACTGGTGATACATCCCCGGTGTGAGCACCGGATTCCAGGGCGTGACAATCCTGACCACCCAGCATGATGCCACTTCCGCTGATAACCGCGCCTACGTCCGACAGCATCGTTGAAGGTGGGCACACAAGGACGTCGCAGACCGCACCGCTCCTGGCTCTTCCTGCGAGGTCCGAAGCCAGTTCAAGGCTTTCGGCCTTGAGCCCGTTCATCTTCCAGTTTCCCGCGACCAGAGACCGCATCATTCCACTCCGGCTTGCTTGTCGAACCTCGCCTGCCTAACACGTCGTGCAGGCCATGCAAGCGTGCATCCGATGTGACCGATTGGACGGTTGCCGCGCCCGAGCGGCAAGACTAGGATGCGCGGCCTTTTTCCCCGGATTCCAGACGGTACAAGCATGCTGACGCAAATGCGCAAGGGGGCCTCATCCTGGCCCTCCAAAATTCTCCTTGGCGTGATCGCGCTGAGCTTTGTCGGCTGGGGTGTCGGCGACATCTTTATCAATCGGGGTGAGACCACAGTCGCCCAGGTGGGTGATACGGAGATCGATGTCTTCGACCTCGAAGTCGCCTACCGGACACAGATCCGCCAGTTCCAGGACAGCGGCATGCAGGTCGAACCGGGTTCCGATTTCGCCCGTGCCCTCGCGAACCTTTCGTTGCAACAGTTGATCAACGACACATTGGAAGCCGACAACGCGCGCGCCATGGGTGTCACCATTGCTGAAGATACCCTTCGCGCCGATATCGCGGGCAATGCCACCTTCTTCAATGCCGAGGGCGTGTTCGACCCAGCGGTGTTTTCGGGGACGCTGGCCACAAGCGGCCTAAGCGAAGGCCGTTATCTCGGTATTCTCACCAATCAACTGCGCCAGTCGCAGTACATCAACAGCATCGGCGCTGTGCCTCCGCCGCCTGACACGCTGGTCGATAGGATCTTCCGTCACCGGCAGGAGCGCCGCGTGGCCGAGATCGCCGTGATCAGCAACGACACCCTGGCACCGGACCCGACGCCGACAGATTCCGCTCTCGCAACCTACTTTGCAGAGCATGAGCAGGACTATGCGGCTCCGGAGTACCGCAGCGCCGATTACATACTGGTCTATCCCGAGGACCTCGCGACCGATGTCGTGATTGACGAGACAGCCGTCCGTGAAGCCTATGACTCTTCACCAGACGCCTGGATCGACCCCGAGCAGCGTCTGCTGCACCAGATTCCCTTCGAGACAAAAGATGCAGCCCTGGCAGCCTACGAACTGGTTCGGAGCGGAAGCGACTTTGCACAGGTCGCTTTCGATTCTGCGGGGATTGACGCTGAATCGCTCGAACTGGGATGGTTTACGAGAGTCGACCTCTTCGCCGAACTCTCTGATCCCATCTTTGCTGTCGACGCGGGTGAGGTTGTCGCGCCAATCGAATCTCCCCTCGGCGGATGGCTCCTGCTCAGGGTCGCGGATGCGAAGGCCGAGCAGGTCACGCCGTTCGAGGAGGCACAGCCACAGATCGAACAGGCTCTGAAGCTTCGTGCAGCGCGCGAAACGATCTTCGATCTGGCCAACGATATGGACGACATCGTCGCATCCGGGACCAGTGTAGAAGAGACCGCAGCGTCCCTGCAGCTGGAGAGGAAGATGGTCGAGCGCGTGTCTTCGATCGGCCAGCCCGAAGATATCCTTTCCTTACAGATTATTCCCGATGCCCGCGAATTCCTCTCCGAGTTGTTCTTCGGCGACATCGATTTCCCCTCACCGGTGATCGAAACCAACGACGGAGGGCTCCTCGTCGTAGAGGTCACAGCCATCGCACCCGCCAGAATGAGGACACTCGACGAGGTTGAAGATCAAGTGCTGGTGGATTGGCTATTGGCGGAACAATCGCGTCTGGCCCAGGAGGCTGCGGAGGCCATAGCGGCGGCGGCCGGTTCGAGTGGCGATCTGGCCGAAGCATTCGAAACGACTTTCGAAGTGCCTGAACCGTTCCAACGTAACCAGGCCCCAACGCTCGACAACGTTGGCCTTGATACCGTCGAGGCCCTGTTCAGCGCATCACCCGGCGACACCGTTGTGGTCAATTCGGCAGACGGCACCGCTCAAGTCATTGCACGTCTGCTGGATGTTGTGTCCGGTGACCCGATTGCAGATTCCGAGGGGCACATTGCCGTCGAGCAGTCCCTCACGAATGGTCTGATTTCGGATGTCGTCGACCAGAACACTGCGGCGATGTTCAACGAGACCGATGTGAACATCGACGAGGATCTCGTCGAGCAGTACTTCTGATCATGACCACCTACGCACCGGACAGCTCGGCCTTTGACGCGCTCTACAACGAGGGCAAGCCTCAGGTCGTCTGGACCAAACTCGTCGCCGATCTTGAGACACCGGTCTCGGCAATGCTCAAGCTCGCAGGCTCTCAACCCAACAGCTTCCTCCTGGAATCAGTCGAAGGCGGCGACGTGCGAGGTCGCTACTCTATCATCGGGCTGCGGCCGGACATTGTTTGGCGTTGCCTCGACGACAACGCCGAAATCAATCGTCAGGCCCGATACGATGCCGATGCCTTTGTGGCCGAAGAGTGTGGCGCCATCGAGTCCCTGAAACGGCTTGTGCGCGAATCACATATCGATCTGCCCGAAGATCTGCCGCCGATGGCCTCGGCTCTGATCGGCTACATCGGCTACGAGATGGTCCGGCTGATGGAAGACCTGCCGACTGATCGTGATCGGGTGATCGACGTTCCCGATGGATTGATGGTCCGGCCCACGATCATGGCCATCTTCGACAACGTGGCAGATGAGGTCACCATCGTGACGCCCGTTTGGCCTGCAGCCGGCGTGAGCGCGCGGGCGGCCTATGCGCAAGCCTGCGAACGACTGGCCGATGCAACATCAGATTTCGAGCGCAACCTGGCCCACGGCCACGACGCCCCCTTCGAAGCCGATATGGCCGAAGCGACATCGAACACCGACCACGAGCGCTTTCTGGAAATCGTCCAGGCCGCCAAGGACTACATCAACGCGGGCGACGCTTTCCAGATTGTGCTCTCGCAGCGTTTCGACCTGCCGTTCACGCTGCCGCCGCTGGCCTACTACCGGGCTCTGCGCCGCGTGAACCCCTCGCCGTTCCTGTTCTATCTCAACTTCGGTGAGTTCGCCGTGGTGGGTTCAAGCCCCGAAATCCTGGTGCGTGCACGCGAAGGCCGCGTCACCATCAGGCCGCTTGCGGGTACGCGTAAACGCGGTGCTGACAAGGCCGAAGACATTGCGCTGCGTGACGAGCTTCTGGCCGACCCCAAGGAACGAGCCGAACACCTGATGCTGCTTGATCTCGGCCGAAACGACGTCGGCCGCGTCGCCAAGGTCGGCAGCGTGTCGGTCACCGAAAGCTTCCAGATCGAATACTACAGCCATGTGATGCACATCAGCTCGAATGTGGAAGGCGATCTGAGCGACGATTATGACGCGATCGATGCCCTCGTCGCCGGTTTCCCTGCGGGCACCGTGAGCGGTGCACCGAAGGTCCGCGCGATGGAGGTCATCGACGAGTTGGAAGCCGAACGACGCGGAGTCTATGGTGGTGCCATCGGGTACTTTTCGGCCAACGGATCCATGGACACCTGCATTGCCCTGCGCACTGCGGTGATCAAGGACGGCGTGCTCCATATCCAGGCTGGCGCGGGTGTCGTCACCGACAGCGACCCTGAATCCGAGCACCAAGAATGCCGCAACAAGGCGCGCGCGCTCACGAAGGCCGCCGAAGAAGCCTTTCGCTTCGCCGACCGAAGCGGTCTCAATCGCTGACAACGCCTAGTTCGACGCGCCTGCGAGCAACAGTTCATTGTGATCGACGATCCGGCTGACAGGGACCAGAACGAAACCCCGGTCCTCCAGCCCGACAAGCCAGTCGGCCAGGGCGGCAACGGTCACATCGTGCGGATGACCGATACCGATGGCGAATCCCTGCCTGAGCGCCACCTCTTCCAGTTTGGCCAACTGCGCGTCGATCGCCGCGCGCTCGAGCACGTTGTCCAGAAAAACGTCTCTCCGCGCCGCCGGGATGCCGTTGCTACGCGCCGTCGACAGCGCAACCGATGATGCCGACGTCACAGAGTCGACAAACATCAGATCGCGACGCTCCAACTCTCCCATCAGGAGAGCCATCGCCTGCCTGTTCTGGGTCAGCAGGCTACCCATGTGGTTGTTGACACCGACGTAGCCTTCGAACCGCTCGAGGTTCCACATCAGACGCCGAGTCATCTCAGCTTGCGAGAGCTCATCGAGCAAAGCATGAGGCCCGGGATTGTGACGTGAATCGATCGGCTCCATTGGCAAGTGAAGGAAAAGTTCATGACCTGACGCCGCGGCAATCCGGGCCAGGCCCGCGACATCGTCGCCATAAGGAATGAACGCCATGGTCAGTGGGGCCGGCAGAGCCGAAGCCTGCTCGACCCTACGGCGATTGAGGCCGAGGTCATCGATCATGATCGCGATCATCGGGGCACCGTCATAGTCCAGGGGAATGTCGATCACCGGATCCGGCGGGAGCAGATCGGGACCATACTCGCTGATCGTATGGCTCACAGCGTTGTCGAACACAGGCGCTTCAGGTTTCGCATCCGGAACCGGTGCGATGGTGACCTGTGGAAGCAAAGCGACCGTCAACCCCGGCTGATCTAGCGAAGCCAGACGCCAGGTGTGGACGATCACAATGTCTGTTTGGGCGAGAGCTGCGGGTTCGTCCAGAACCACAGGAAGATCAGGCAACTCGGCCGTCGCACGGGGCGATGTGGCGCCCAGCGCCGCCATAAGAAGCGCGATTTCCGGCATTGTGTACGGCGCTGAATCTTCCGCAGTTTGATCAGATTTCTCCTCCGCTTCGACCTGCTGCTGTGCCAGGAACCGCAGCGCCCATTCTGCCGGTTCATGGGCCGGCCCCGCGATCGGTCTTGTCCACACCTCAGAAGTCAGGGTGTCCGACCAGTAGAGTTGCGCTACATCACTCAGTCGGTGAGGCTCCCCGCCGGCCGGCCGCTGATTGGTCGATTCGATCCCGGCCGACCAAACGGCCAGGGCAAGATCACTGATCCGATGCGGAGCCCCCGGCAGAACCCGCCGCGTTTCGGCCTCGGCATACCTCGCCGCCCAGACAATCTGGCCTAGTTCGCTCAATCGGTGGGGCACGCCTGCGTACGGC
>CEUN01039192.1_pt1 | contig 18181 bp, 20 predicted proteins | sample 361501 | NCBI WGS metagenome assembly CEUN01 (sample SAMEA2622801, study PRJEB7988) | marine metagenome | biome: marine biome (ENVO:00000447); feature: marine epipelagic mixed layer (ENVO:xxxxxxxxx); material: "saline water (ENVO:00002010), including plankton (ENVO:xxxxxxxx)" | depth 120 m | reverse complement strand
AAGGATCAGTATTATAATAATAACTGATGCTGGCTTTTACGGAGGTCGGCAATTACAATGAACGAAGCCCCCAATTATTGGGGGCTTTTTCTTTATGGTAAAATTATTTTAACCTTTATTATTCATAGTAGTCTAATGATCATTTATTGAGGTTTTGATTAAGTATTATAATAGATAGATGACAGCCAACCAAAAAAAAGAACAAATAATATTTTATGCTATTGAAGGTGAAAGCCTCAAAAAATTACATATATATGAAGGTGGTGTTTCTGCGGGATTTCCTTCTCCAGCTGATGATTATCTTGATACAGATTTGAATCTTCATAAGTATCTTGTGAAGCATCCAGCGGCAACCTTTTTTATTATTGCTAAAGGGCATTCAATGGAAAAAGCAGGAATTAGTGATGAGGATTTATTAGTAGTAGACAAATCGTTGGATCCAAAAAATAATGATATTGTTGTCGCTGCAGTTAATGGAGAGTTTACTGTAAAGAGATATTTAAAAAATGGTGATCATGTTTCTTTAAGAGCAGAGGGTATTTATGGTGATTACCCTGACATTAATATTAATGATTCCATGGAGTTTGAAGTATGGGGAGTTGTAACACACACTATTCATAATAACCGATGATTGCTTTAGCAGATTGTAATAATTTTTACGCTTCTTGTGAACGAGTCTTTAATCCCGGATTAAAAAATAAACCGATTGTTGTTCTATCTAATAACGATGGATGTATTATTGCTAGAAGCAATGAAGCAAAAGTCCTAGGTATTAAAATGGGTGTACCAGTTTTTAAGGTAAAAGATATTATTGAGAACAATAATGTATATGTTTTTTCAACAAACTTTGCTTTATATGGTGATATGTCTAGTAGGGTAATGTCCTTGCTTACAGATATGGCTCCGGAAACTGAAATATATAGTATTGATGAAGCGTTCATGAATTTTACTGGAGTGAGAGATAGTGTGGACTTAGCATCAACGATGAAGTCTGTTGTTGCAAAGTGTACAGGTATTCCTATATCTATTGGTATTGCCAAAACAAAAACACTTGCGAAAGTGGCAAATTATTTTGCAAAGAAACAAATGGATAAAGGAGTTTATTTATTAGTTGAAAAACAACAAATCATAGAAGCCTTGAATAAGTTGCCTGTATCAAAAATCTGGGGAGTGGGCTCTCGTCATTTACGTATGTTAAATAGTTATGGTATCAATACAGCCTATGACTTTATACAACTGAATGAGGAATGGGTATTAGAAAAAATGACGATTATGGGTTTGCGAATGCAGAGAGAGCTTAAAGGGGATTCTTGTTTTGGAATAGATGTATATCCGTCAAGAAAAAAAAATATACGCACTTCAAGATCATTCGGGATGAAAGTGAAATCATTACAAACAATTAAAGAGTCAATCGTTTCACATGCGGCAAGGTGTGCGGAAAAGCTGCGAATGGAAAATAGTTGCGCAAGATATGTTAGCGTTATTCTTAGAACGAATCCATTTTCTAAATCACAAGATTACTATTATGGGTATAAATCTATTAATCTAGAGATACCAACCAATGATAGTATGGAAATTATCAAAGCTTCCAAAATGCTTTTACAAGCTATTTATAAAGAGGGTTTGATTTACGCAAAATCAGGAGTAATTGTTGGCGATATTGTTCCTGCAGATCAGGTGCAGCTTAATTTGTTTTATTCTCAAAACGGAGAAGAGAAACGAAAAGATCTTTATAAAAGTGTGGATTTTATTAATCAAACCATGGGTAGAAATAAAATACAGATTTTAGGGCAAGGAATGGCAAACAAGTGGAAATTAAAACAAGAAAATCTATCACCATGCTACACAACACGATGGACTGACCTTCTTCGTGTTCATTGTTAAGTAGAGTATGTATAATTATAAGCGAAGCATTTATTGTTTAATTTTAATCATAGTATCTAGTTGTACAAAAGAGATGCAGCTAGTGAATAACGATGATACCTTGCTAATAAAAGAAAAAGGGATACTATATTATCATAACAAACCTTTTTCAGGAATAGTTATCAGTAGTTATGATAATGGAAAAATGCGATCCAAGCAATCTTATAAATCAGGAAAACGTCATGGTGAATATCATGAATGGTACCCAAATGGACAACAACGATATAGCAAACTATATGATACAGGTATTCAAAATGGATTACAGAAAGAATGGTATCGTAATGGTAACCTATCAAGAAAAATGGAATTCAATCAAGGGAGGCAAGAGGGAGGTCAGATAGGTTGGAAGGAAAATGGCGATTTACGATTTAAATATACATATATAAATGGGAAACGATATGGTTTTATGGGAACATCCTTATGTCAGGGCCCAGAAGGATAAAATTGAAAAACATATCAATATTAATAATTAGTGTGATTGCATTCATCACACTCACAAATTGTAACTCCATAAATAATAATGAGTTTCGCTTGCCAATATATACTCCAGCAGATCTAGATCCTGATTGGGTGGACCCATCACTTAAAAATAGTACGGATCCACATATAGTAAATGATTTTGAATTTATTAATCAAGATGGGATGCTAGTAAATGAACAGACGGTTGAAGGAAAAATATATATAGCAGAATTCTTCTTTACAACTTGTCCAGGGATATGTCCTACTCTTACAAAACATACCAAAAAGATTCAAAATGAATTTATGGATGATAATGATATTCTAATTTTATCACATACTGTTTACCCTGAGCATGATTCAGTGGCAGTATTACATGCTTTTGCAGAACAAAACAATATAAACTCAACCAAATGGCACTTGTTAACTGGCTCCAAGCAAGATATATATACAATATCTCAAAAAGGATATTTTGCTATTTCCTATCAGCCTGATCTGAGTAGTGATGGATTTATACATACGGAAAATGTTGTTTTGGTTGATAAACACCGAAGACTTCGTGGGATTTACAATGGCACAAATGCCCATGAAATGAATCGATTAATTGAAGATATATATTTATTAAAAAAGGAGTACCAAATATGAATGGCGGAAAGATCAAAAGACAAATTCTTTCTTTAGTATTATTAATGAATATGCATTTATTTGCCCAAAATCAACCTGACATGACAGTATTATTTGAATATTTTGATTCTACTGTTACAATTTATGTAGATGGAGAAGAAATCGTAATTGAAGGTGATGGGGTTCCAAGTCATTTAAGCCCATATTTTGTTCAAACATATAATCAGACAAGTAGTGGAATGTACTATTGGCAGGATGAAAACGGCGATGGTGTTAATGATTTATGGATCCAGACACCTGCAGGTATGAATCTGAATCCAAACCGGATAGCACAACAAAACTATGAATTTCGTATTCCATTACATCCGACAATTAATCCCAACGGCCCAACGGATACTTTTTTGGGACCAATAGGAGTTTCCATTAATGGCGTCCCTTTTTTTAATGAATATGAGTCTCCTACTCAAACCATTACAAATCAGGTAATTCAATCATTTGATCCAGCAAATGGTCATCCTGCTCAGCAAGGGAATTATCATTATCATTTTCCACCAGAATCATTAATTACAGTAACAGAAGACAACTTTTTAGGATTTGCTGGTGATGGATTTCCTGTATATGGGCCCAAAAACCCAGATGGGAATAATGTGCAAAATCTTGATGAATTTCATGGAGAATATGGCCCAACGCCAGACTTTCCAGATAGTATTTACCATTATCACACGAATTATACACAACCGTATATCATAGGAGCATTTGCAGGAACATTGGGGACAGGTTTTGGCGGCGGCGGCGGAGGCGGAGGAGGAGGCGGAGGAGGAGGAAATCCTCCAGATTGCAATCAAGTGCCTCCTGGAATGCCTTGTTGTGGTGATGGAACATGTGGCGGCCCTGAAACAGAAACAAACTGTCCAGCAGATTGTGCAACTGCCATAGAGCCTACCATAGTAGTAAATGAATTTCTGGCGTTAAATGATGCATGCTGTACTGATCCTAATGGAGAATACGATGATTATATTGAGCTATATAATTATGGAAATGAATCAGTAGATATAGGTGGCTATCTAATCACAGACAATATTGGTGACTATGATAATTATTATCAAATCCCAATTGGAAACGATTCAACGATTATTCAACCAGGTGGAATAATACTACTTTGGGCCGATAAAGATTCAGAACAGGGGGTATTTCACTTAGAGATTAAATTAAGCGGCAGTGGTGAACAAGTGGCGCTTTTTATGCCGGATTCAACCACAGTAGTTGATACGTTATCTTATGGAGAACAGACTGTGGATATATCATATGGTAGATATCCTGATGGATCAGATACATGGCAACAAATGAACCCCACTCCTGGCGCTAGTAATACACAAGAATTATTTACAATGGATTCAAATACTATGCCTAATTCATATAAACTATATCCTGCATACCCAAATCCTTTTAATCCTGAAACAACTATTAGCTATGATTTACCAGAACAATCGTTTGTAGATATAACGATTTATGATATTTTGGGTAAAAAAGTTAGTAAAATTGTAAATGAATTGCAGAGTGCCGGGCATAAATCAATTATTTGGAATGCAGAAGATGAATATGGATACCAGGTGAGTGCTGGTATCTATATATATCAAGTTCAAGCTAATGATTTTATCCAAACGAAGAAAATGATATTAGTTAAATAACGAAATACCCCACAGTTTGGGGGGCTTTTTTCCATATAATCTTTTTTATAAAATTCATTAGATTTACTCATATGATGGATAAAAAAGAATAATGGCTATACTCAATATAAAATATATAGATGTTTATGCAGTTTTTTCCATATTAATTCTATTTGGACTAATAGAGGCTTTTGGAGGTCTATATGGGAAAAAATCAATCCGTTCAAAAAATGATTGGTATGTGGAACTTTTTAGTACGTTTCATTTATTTGTATTAATTAAACCTGTTATTTTTTTCTCAACTACATTTCTTTTAATTAATTATTTACCACAGTATCGTAATGTATTTATTGATGCGACCTTTTGGTTGTCATCGTTAATAGTAATCTTTGGAGATGATTTTTTACAGTATTGGTATCACCGAAAAGCACATCAATGGTCTTGGTTGTGGAAATTACATCGGCCTCATCATTCATCAAGGGAAATGGGTGTATTGGTTTCTTATCGTAATGCAATCATGTATTATATACTCATGCCAAATATATGGTGGCTTGCAATAGTAACATATTTTGGATTATACCAACAGATGATTTTGGCAATTATATTAAAACAAATAATTGTTACTGGCGCACATAGTGAGGCAAGATGGGATTCATTTTTGTATAAGTATAAATTTTTACATCCCATTGCTTGGGTGATAGAGCGTGTCATTTCAACACCAGCTACGCATTTTGCACATCATGGAAAATCTGCAGATGATGGAATTAGTAATCCAAATGGAAATTTTAGTAATATGTTTTTTCTTTGGGATGTGATATTTGGTACAGCAAGAATAACTAGAAAATATCCCAAAGAATATGGTATACCTGATGACCCAGATGATAATTGGAAATCCCACTTATATTATCCCTTTATAAAATCCGATAAATCAGGAAGTGAGATTGCTGTATAAATAGAATAATAATATGGATCTAATTATAGATAATATAGAAGAAGCAATTGTTAATACTAAAAAACAATTGAAAAGCGCCCTTCCTGATCTTAAAGAAATTTTTAAAGATGTAGAGCATTATATATCTGAAGAAGTTTCTATAATTGAAGCTTCTATTCATGAAGGTAAATCAGTCATTCCTGAGATTTTATATCAAGATATTGAAAATGGAAATATTGATTTAGATACTATCGATTTAGTGAAAAAAAGAGGATGTGTTGTAATTAGAAATGTATTCTCAAAATCTCTGATTGATGAATGGAATGAAGACCTTGGAAAATATATTATAGAAAATGGTTATTATGAACAATGTCAAGGAAAAGCACATTTAGATCAATATTTTAGTTCGCTGCAAGCTTCTAAACCTCAAGTATTCGGAATATATTGGTCAAAACCACAAGTCAAAGCTCGCCAGGATAAGGCAATGGCAAAAACAAAAGCTTGGTTAAATAATTTATGGGTATATGAAAAGGATGGTAATACAGTCTTTGACCCAAATAAGGAATGTACCTATGCAGATAGAATCCGTAGGCGTGAACCTGGAGATAGTACCTTTGGTTTATCACCGCATTCTGATGCAGGATCTGTTGAACGATGGATAGATAAAGGGTATCAAAAGGTTTACCGTCATATTTTTAATGGAAATTGGAATGATTATGATCCTTTTGATGCATCCCACAGAACAGAAATAAGTGAAATCCCTTCTCCAGCCGTAAGTCATGTTTTTCGTACTTTTCAAGGATGGACAGCTTTAACTGAGCAAGGTTCAAATGATGGAACATTACAGTTAATTCCTATCGTAAAGAATATGATATATATTTTATATCGTTCCTTATTAGATGATGTACCTGATGATTCGCTTTGTGGAGCGTTACCTGGAAGAGCGTTAAATACTTCTCCTGAATGGCATGCGTTATCATTAAAGGCTCTTGTATCTATTCCATTATTATATCCTGGTGATACAGTATGGTGGCATCCAGATATAACTCATGCAGTAGAAGATGTTCATATAGGAAATAATTATAGTAATGTCATGTATATTGGATCTTCACCATTATGCAAAAAAAATAATGATTATCTAACTATTCAAGGGGAACGTTTTCTTAAAGGAGAAAGCGCCCCAGATTTTTCTGATGAAAATTATGAAGTTAGTTATCTTAATAGAGCTACGATGGATGATTTATCAGATCTAGGTAAAAAACAAATGGGATTTGTTCCCTGGTAAGATTGTAATTATTATAAGTAATAATATAATTAGAATATTTTTGGTTTTTTTCATTCTATCTATTTTTGGGTGCGGTGAAAAAAGGGAAACTATTCAAGCTGGAGTTTCCGTAAAAAATATTACGCCACCATTAGAATTAAATCCAATACTTGGAGGATACGGCGATCGTATGAGCAAACCAGCTATTGGAGTTCATGATAGCATTTATGCCAAAGCAATTGTTTTTAAGGATGATACAAAAACTTTTGCACTTGTTACAACTGACATGCAGTCATTTCCACCTTATTTTAAATCACAGCTCGTGAAAGAAATGCAAGAATTCGGTTGGAGTGAAAAAAATATTTTATTGCTACCGAGTCATTCACATTCCAGTATAGAAATGATGTCTTTACACTCAAGGAACAACTTAAATATTCCACAGATTGGAATTTATAATAATGATGTATTTCTATTAACAATTGAGAATATTAAAAATGTAATTTTGGAGGCGCAGGAAAATATGCAACCTGTTACTGTTGGCACAGCTAGAAAACAGCTCAATTCTTGGAATAGAAATAGGAGAAAAGGAACTACCATTATTGATAACGATCTAACAATTACAAAAATAAATAGAATGGATCAATCGACATTAGCAATATTGATAAACTGGACTGCTCATCCAACATTTATGGGTCCAGAAGATATGGAGTTTTCAGCTGGATGGCCTGGATATTTACAGCGTACTGTTGAAGAATTGTCTCAATCGAATACAGCCGTATTTTATTATAATGGAGCAGAAGGAGATCAAAGCCCAACTCCACGTTTAGAAGGAGCAAATAATTGGGAACAAGCAAAGTCATATGGTACAGATTTAGCTTATATTTCTTGGGATTTAGCTAAAAATATTCAAACAAAACCAGTACATAATTTTGATTATCATCATTTTGAAATAGCATTACCTCCACGTAAATGGCATCCTACATTTATGATGACAGGTGGCAAGGAATATGGTATTAATAATGATCAAGCAGATTATATAATTAATCTATTATTTCCAGATAGCACATCTAGTTCTTTTCTAAATATTGGAGAATTATTGATTGTTGGAGTTCCAGGAGAAATGACCGCTGAATTAGGAAATAAGATTAAAAATAAATTAAATACAAAAACGAAAATAAAATTTATCACTATTGGTGGATTAGCCAATGAATGGATTAGTTATATGCTATCAGAAGAAGAATATGATAAAGGAGGATATGAAACGAGTGTTAGTTTTTATGGATCGACACTTGGACCTTTAATTGTAAATAAGATTATTGAAAATTCAGAACCGTTTCATCATAATTAATAAAAAATTAAGAACATAAATTATATTCTTATAAGATTGTAATTTCAATATCTCTTGATATATTGAATGATTAAAAATGAAATCGAAATATTTACATATTATGCAAGATCACTATTCTATGTTTAGAATTGTAATCATATTATTGTTCGTCATTATCTTTATTCCCGAAGGATTATTTGGCAAGAAAAAACCGTTTATTGGTAAAGACAGGTTCAGTCGACAAATATCAGAAGGAATTGAAAATAATGGAGATACTCTTTCAGTTACATATATTGCATTTCATCCATTCCAAATTGATACAACTAAAATGGCTATCAATAAAATTGCTGGCCGTCTAACAAAACAAGAAATAGATATTTTTAAGAATTTTGCTGAAGTATATAAGTTTGCTGATGAAGGGCCCAAAGAAGAATTATATGTAGTCCAAGGTAGTCAAATTGATAGCATTTTTTATGATGGTCTTTTTGGTTTTAAAAAGGTCGTCATACCAGCTGACGCAAATAAAAAATTTAGTCATTATTATGAAAAAGGATTAAAAGAAGGAGAATGGATAGAGTGGTTTGTTGATGAATCACCTAGAGAAATATATCATTATAAAAAAGATATGTTAGATGGATCCTATGCGATTTATGACTCTGCTAGTGCTCAAAAAATTATTGAAAAAATGTATAAAAAAGATTTGCTACATGGCATATGGAAAGAATGGTATTTAGATAATACGTTAAAGCTAGAGCATACATACAAAAATGATAATCTTCATGGTATCAGTATAGATTATGATTCCACCGGAAAAAAAGACTCAGAAAAAATGTATAAAGATGGATTAAAAGATGGAGAGTGGAATTTTTATAATGATGATGTAGTTCTTGTACGAGTCGAGGTATATAATGATGATTTGAAAGATGGGCTATGGTATACAAAAGATTTGGAAACGCGAGATATCCATTATGAAGAATACAGGGAAGACAAATTTATTGTTCGATATACTGAGTACTACTATCCGAATTACCAGTTAATGGAAAAATATGCGTATAAGGATAGCTTGCCACATGGAAAATGGATTGGCTATTTTGAAAATGGAGAGACAAAACATGTAAAAAGATTTGAAGATGGAAAAAAGCAAGGAAAGTGGCAATTTTATACAGAACTAGGCGATATACACATATTAGAATTATATGAAAATGATAAACGGGATGGAGAGTGGTATAAAAAAGGTGATGGGAATGATGTGCATTACCAATTTTGGGATATGGACTCATTAATTTCAGAATATGCAGATTTATATTATCCTAACGGACAATTGAAAGAGAAAATATCCTATAAAGAAGGTCTGAAAGAAGGGAAGTTCACAGGTTATTATCAAAATGGTGCAAAAAAATATGTAAAGCGTTATGAGAATGATATTCCAGAAGGAAAATGGCAATATTATACAATGGCGGGTAAAACGAATGCTGAAGAAATTTATGTGGAAGGAAAACGCAATGATGAGTGGTATCGAATTGAGCAAAATGGTGATGTATATTATCAATTTTGGGATATGGACTCATTAATTTCAGAATATGCAGATTTGCATTATCCCAATGGTCAATTAATAGAGAAAATATCCTATAAAGAAGGATTAAAAGATGGAAAGTTTACCGGTTATTATGAAAGTGGCGCTACAAAGTATAAGAAAAAATATACTGAAGATAAACCAGATGGGAAGTGGCAGTTCTATACTGCAGGAGGAGACAAGAATGAAGAACAAATTTATGCAGAAGGGAAAAAGGTTAAAGAATGGTTTCGTATAGATGAAAAGGGAGATACATATTATCAATATTGGGATCAAGATTCTCTTATTTCTGAATACGCTGATTTGCATTATTCTAATGGGCAATTGATTGAGAAAATATCCTATAAAGAAGGGCTAAAGGATGGAAAATTCACTGGTTACTATCCCTCTGGAAAAGTAGAATATGTAAAACGATATGAAGAAGATAAGCCTATGGGTGAATGGAAATTTGTTAAAGAGGATGGTACAACAAAAAAAATAGAACGATATGAGATGGGAAAAAAGAATGAGGAGTGGATCACATATGAAGATAATGGAGATGTTTATTATCAATATTGGGTTCAGGATTCCCTTATTTCAGAATATGCGGATTTACATTATCCCAATGGACAATTAATTGAAAAGATATCCTATAAGGAAGGACGGAAAAATGGAAAGTTTACTGGTTATTATGAAAGTGGTCAAACAAAGTATATAAGGACATATAAAGATGATAAGCTGGAAGGGAAATATGCAGATTATACTGAGTCAGGGCAAATATTACTTAAACAATCATATGCAAATGATTTACTTGATGGCCCTTCAAAAGAATGGTATATCAATGGAAAAGTGAAAGTGAAATCCTCCTATACTTCTGGAAAGTTAAATGGTAGCTTTATGTCTTATGATAGTCTAGGAAGAAAAGAAACCAAAGGTGAATATGAGATGGGACTAAAAACGGGAGATTGGTTAACGTGGTATCCTAGTGGTAAAAAGAAAGAACGATTAAGTTATTTTAGTGGAAAAGCAAATGGCATGTACTCACTTTGGGATGAAGAAGGAAGAATTATTAAAGAAGGAGAATATGCAAATGATCTTAAACATGGTGTTTGGATTACATTTGATCCAGATTTAAAAAGACAGGAATCATATGAATATTATGATATGGGTGTTGCAAAATTAAAATACTTTTTCAAATACTATGATAATGGAAACCTTATGGAACAACCATCATTTACAGAATATTTTCGTGATGGAGAATGGAGACAGTTATTTGATAATGAACGGTTACAGTACCTAACAACATATAAAATGGGAAAAAAATATGGTTTATATGAAGAATGGACGATTAAAAAAGAATTAGTGCAAAGAGGATATTATGAAAATGAATTAATGACTGCATTGTGGACTTATGCTAGAAATGATTCTGTAATCAAATATGAAGTGTATGATGCTGATTCCATCATTGATGGTTTTATTTATGAGTATTATGAAAATGATCAAAGTAAAGCTGATGCGGTATTTTTAGAAAATGGAAAACGTGATCAAAAATGGTATACATATTTTGAAGAGGGTAAGGATTCAACAATATCAGTATATGATGGAGGAAAGAAAACAGGCACCTGGTATGTACATTATGATTCCACTTTTGAAGTATCTATTGAGACTAATTATGAAAACAATTTAAAGCATGGTGATTATAAAGAATGGTATATAGATGAGAGCCCAATGATTGAGGGTTATTATGAATATGGTAAAAAACATTTATTATGGGCATTTTGGGATGAAAGAGGATATCAAAGATTTGAAGAGTGGCGAATGGGAGAATTATATGATACATTTGAATACGAATATTATGAAAATGGTCAATTAAAGGAAGAGCCCAGTTACAAAAATAGAAAAAAACATGGTAAATGGTTTCGATATTTTCCGGATGGTGAAATAAGTGGTGTTCGTGAATTTGCGAATGGGAAACGTGTAGGAGAATGGGTAGATTATTATCGTAAAGATGAAATTGCTTTTCAAGGCATCTACAAAGATGATAAAAAAGATGGGCCTTGGATCTGGTATTATATGAATAGAGGAGAACCAGGTGAAGAAGGAAATACAATGAGTGAAGTTGAATTTAATAATGGTGAATTAATTTCTGAAAAGTGCTATAAACGTGAAGATAGTACAGAAATTGATTGTAAGGAAGTATTTGGCGAAAATGATTTTCGTTTTGCCGAAAAAAAATAATTATGGATCGTAGAAAGTTTGTTTCAACAGCTCTTCTTGCCCCTTTTGCAGGTTCTTTTTTACAAACATGTGGGAAAATAAATATGAATTCTAACTATAAATTTGCAATAGCAACTTATTCTTACTGGCATTTTCGTGAGCCAAAAATAACAGTTCAACAAGTTATTGATCATGCTTCTAATCTTGGTGTAGATGGAGTAGATGTACTTCATGTTCAAATGGATAATGAGAGCCCTGAATACATTCGTTCATTAAGAGATAGAGCACAAGATAAAAACATTGAACTGATTTGTTTATCCATACATCAAGATTTTGTTGATCCAGACAAAGAGAAAAGAGAAAACAATATTGATCATACAAAAAAATGCATAGATATAGCGCATGATTTAGGAATTTCTTATATCCGACTTAATTCTGGAAGATGGAATACAATTGATTCGTTTGATGATTTGATGGCAAATAAAGGAATTGAGCCTGTATTACCTGGATATACGGAGGATGATGGTTTTAAATGGTGCATAGATTCTATTCAAGATTGTTTACCTCATGCAGAGCAAGCTGGTGTTGTATTAGCGTTAGAAAATCACTGGGGATTGACTCGAACTCCCGAAGGGTTGTTGCGGATTGTAAATTCAATTGATTCACCTTGGTTAGGGGTTTTAATGGATACAGGAAACTTTTTGGAAGATCCTTATGAAAAGTTAGAGGAGATAGCACCACAAACAGTATTTGTTCAGGCAAAAACTTATTATGGAGGAGGTGAGTGGTATACCTTAGATCTTGATTATTCAAGAATCGCGGAAATATTAAATAAGGTTGAGTATAAGGGATATATATCTTTAGAATTTGAAGGAAAAGAAAACGCAAATACTGGTGTTCCCAAAAGTATAGAATTGTTAAAAAAATCTTTTACATAGTATTTGTCCGTGCAAGGAATTGTTAAAGAATATAATCGAGATCGGGGGTTTGGGTTTATAACTGGAGAGAACGGAGATGATTATTTTGTTCATGTTTCTGGAATAGGACCAAAACTTCAAAAATTTGGATTACGTGAAGGTCAAAATGTTGCTTTTGATGTGGATTATGACCACAAAGGAGATAAGGCAATTAATATACGACCAATTTAATTACTACAACTTATAGTTTTCCGCAAAAGATAAACGTTCTCCAATTGGAGGATGAGAATAGTAAAGAAATTTTACCCACCATTCAGGATATGCATTAGAAAGATTTCTATTTGCTAAACCAGCCATAGCTTTTTGAAATGAATCTTTATCCGGGTATAATTCCAAGGAAGTTTTATCTGCCTGCCTTTCAAAGTAGCGTGATATCAGATTATTTAATGGGCCAAAAAGCATGCTAGATAGCACACTCATAATGAGGCTAAATATTGGGAATAGAGAAAGATTATGTATATTAGATGTTAGGAATTCAGGGTAAAACAATTTCATTATTATATTTAATAAATAAAAAATTATAAGCTGTTGAATTGTTCCTAATAATATGTTCTTTGGTAAATGTGCATAACGATAATGACCAACTTCATGCGCAATAACAGATTTAATCTCTGATAAGGTCATATGCTCTAATAAGTTATCAGCAATAACAACTCTTCTAGTTTTTCCCATCCCTGCGAGAAAAGCATTCTCTTTTTTTGTTTGACGACTCATATCTTGTCGAAAAAACCCACTTGGCTTTAAGCCTGCTTTATGCAGTATTTCAGATAGTTGATCCGTTAATTTTTCATCTTCTATTGAATCATATTTATTAAAAATTGGTAGAATAACCACAGGAAATAAGGTTACAAATACAATTGAAACGAGTGTCGTAACTGTTGCCGCAACCAACCACCATGAATCAGGAAATTTCCATAGCACCCAGAAAAATAGTCCCAGCAAGAAAGGTAATAATATTAAACTAATTGCAAATGATTTGAATTGATCAAAAAGCCATGTTTTATTGGTGTAATTTGAAAAACCCCATTTATGTTCATGGATATAGCTTGAATAGTAGCCTAGAGGTAATCCAATAATTGTTGATAATATATGAAAGATAGTTATATAAATGAGGAATGTATATATAAATGGTAGGTGAATATTTGCCAAATAATTACTAAGGCCACTGAAATAAAATATTAAAATAAATGCTAGTGATAATATTGATCCAACAATTCCAATTTTTCTTTTTTCGTTCTCGTATGTTTTTGCTTTTTCTTGTTTATCCTTATCTAGTAAGGGGTGTATCTCTACATGTTCCATATACTAATCCTTTGTAATACTATAATGCTAAATTGATTTTTTCTATACTTCCAGTTTTTATAAAGCTTCTTACAAGTCTAGAAGTAGGAATGCTAATTATATGACCGCTTTCAACGATTTCTACGTGTGATGTATATCCATTATTTTTTAATATTTTTCCAAGGTTAATACTATTATGATAATCAACAACCGAATCTTTTTTACCATGAATCATTAAAATTGGTGTTTGTTTACTTTCTATAGATGAAGAATCTAATAGTTCTTCTGTATCTCGTACCATTCCAGCTATAGGAATTATTCCTTTTAGTATAACATCTAAAGTTAATCCATATCGTATTGCTAGACTTGCACCCATAGAAAATCCAAGCAAAATGATTTTATTTGGAAAGAAACCATCATTAATAATTTGATTAAAAATCTTATCCATTAAATTAAATGTCTTTTTGCTCTTCCACCCAGTTTCAGGTGATCCACTAAACCATGTATAACCTTTGCCGCTACTTGCATTATAAGGAGCTCTTGGAATATACCATTTTGCATTAGGGACTTTCATAGATTTAGCAACAGGCACCATAGAATACTCAGTGCCTGTCCATCCATGAAGTCCAATTATTGCAGTATCTATTTTATCTGATTCTTGAAAATAATTAAGAATCATATCAGATCAATTGCAACAACAGTCATCAACAACTTCAATACTCTCCAAGTCAAAATCCCCATCCGCTAAACTGCTTAACTGATAACGAATACATACATCAATATTAACACCATCAATGCTCCCAATATCAGCCAAGTCTTCTTGAGTTACCTTTTTGAATAAAAAACCATCTAGAAGATCTCCGCCACAATCGGAACATTCTGAATTATCCTGACAAGTGACTAATGTTAGTAATAAGATAAAAGCAAATCCAATGCAAACTTTTTTATATATACCCATCATTATTTTTTAAAGTTTGGTTCTGCACTAAGCACCCAGCGAGCATTTGCAGGGGTGCGGCTAGGCTCCATACGGTATAATTCACCAGTAGTTGTATCTAAAAGATAATGCCAATGAGTACGATCAATACTAAAGCTTTGCAATTGATATCTTCCACTTGGGCCAATGCTTGTATCTCCACTCAAGTAGGCATCAATACGACCAAGCATTACTTTTAAAGAATCATCATCAATCTGACTTGCACCCATAAAAATAAAAATGCATACAGTTGCAATAGTACCTGTTAATAATCCGCTAAGATATTTTTTCATAGTAGCTACTCCTTGTTATTATGTTAACGATTAGCTTCATAAGCTGCCATTCGCTCAATAAAATCTTTTTCACTTTTTGCTTGAAGTAATGGACTTATTTTTATGTTTTCCTTTATGCTTATTGTAGGTTTTTCTCCATAATCGTGACCAGGGTAAATTAGTGTATTACCATGTAATGATAAAATCTTATCGTATACACTATGGTACAAATCTTTGGTGCTAGCATTAGGACCTATTGTCCTCCCTGTTCTGCCTACAAATAATGTATCTCCAGTAAAAATGATGTTTTCCATCTTATAACAAATAGAATCAGGAAAATGCCCAGGTGTATGCATTATATCCATATTTATTTTTCCTAAGATTATTCTATCATTATCATTTACTGGGTAAAATTTAAATTTTTTATTTTTATGTATTAAATCCTTGTATCCAATATATTTTGCATTTGGATACTCTGTCAGTATCTCATCTAAATGCGCGGTATGATCACCATGACTGTGTGTAATTAGCAATGCTCCAAGTTGTTTATTAATATAAGGTTTTATTTTTTCAATTGAGATTGCAGCATCAACCAAGAATTGCATCCCAGTCTGCATACATGATACCAAATATGAAAAATTATTATCATATCCTCCACGAAATGTTCGTATGGAAAAATCAGTTTCTATCATGATTAAATATTTTCAAATGATTTAATTAAGCAGTAGTTTATCTTCTGAATAGTTGAAATGCACTATTTTTAGTGAAATAATATTATTTTTAGAGGTTTTTGCATGAAACAAACAGGTATTTATTTAATTCTCGGAGGTGCAGTAGTATTTATTTTAGTTTTTATAGGAAAAATTATTGCACTCATTTTTAATAATCCTTTACTTGGTTTAGCTCTTATGTCTGTAGTACTTGGAGTATTCGTATTACTTTATAGCATTATTCAGGAAGAAAGGGAAAAAGATGAGTTTAAGGATATTGAAGAATGAAATACGTAACAACTGAATCTGTATCTGGATATAGTATTAGTGAATCATTAGGAATGGTAATGGGGAATACAATACGCGCAAGACATTTGGGTAAAGATATAACTGCAGTTTTGCGATCTATGGTAGGTGGGGAAATTCCAGAATACACTGGAATGATGGCGCAAGCTAGAGAGCAGGCAGTACAAAGAATGTTGGATCGGGCAAAAGAATTAAATGCTGATGCAATAGTAGGTGTACGTTTTCAAACATCAATGGTACTGCAAGGATCTGCAGAATTATTAGCATATGGTACTGCAGTGAAGCTTTCTAGAAATTAAATAAGTATTTTTCAATTTTTATCTTACATTTAGAGCTATAGTAATTTATGGAGAATATTAATGATTGAATTTTTAACATGGATGCCGGCTCTTGTTTTGCCCGGCGCAGCATTATTGCAATTAATAAAATTATGGAAAACACATGACCCAAGTGGAGTAAGTGTTCTATCATGGTTAATGTTTGCTGTTGCCAATATTGGTGCATATTTTTTGTTTGCTGAAACTGGTGGTGGCTATTTAGATATCCGTGCAATCCTAGCATTTTTATTAACTTCTCTTCTCAATTTTTGGGTTGTTTGGACAGTATTAAAATATCGAATCAAACCAGATGAAAAAAATGAATTAGAAAAGGATGAATAAATGAAACATTTTAGTGGAATAATTATAACAGTATTGGTAATAACTATATCATGTTCAAATACGGGAGAAAATGAACATCAGATATCTCAAGTCGAATTAAATGATTATATGGATACTGTTAGTTATAGTGTTGGTGTAGATATTGGTAAATCTTTTCGATATCAGGAAATGGATATTGATCCTATTGTTTTAGCAAAAGGATTAGATGATGCATTTAATGAAAAAGAAATAAAATTAACAGAAGAAGAAGTACAATTGACTCTTGTAAAGTTTCGTCAAGAATTTCAACAAAAACAACGTGAGATTGCTCAGAGAAAAGCACAGGAAGCTGCAAAAGCAGAAGAATTGTATTTAGCTGAAAGTTCCAAAAAAGAAGGCGTAGTAACCTTACCTAGTGGATTGCAATATAAAGTGATTAGACCTGGTGATGGACCAAGTCCGTTACAAACGGATAAAGTAAAAGTTCACTATAAAGGGACTTTAACTGATGGATCCGTTTTTGATAGTTCATATGATCGCGGTGAACCTATATCTTTTCCAGTAAATGGTGTAATTAAAGGTTGGACTGAAGCCTTATTATTAATGCAGGTTGGTGCAAAATGGGAATTAACAATTCCTTCTAAATTAGGTTACGGGGCTAGAGGTAGTGGAGGAGGAATCCCACCAAATAGTACATTGCTTTTTGAAGTTGAATTGCTAGAAATAGAATAGAATTTATGGAGCATGTCTGATTTTAATATTAGATCTTATCGATCTTCTGATAAAGATCTTGTATATAGCATCTGTCTTAAAACAGGAGAATCAGGAAAAGATGCAACCCACTTATTTAATGATCCTTTAGTTCTTGGTCATATATATGCTGGTCCATATATGAAGTATGAACCGCAATCCGTATTCATTCTAAATGATAATAAAGGAGTATGTGGATATATAATGGGTACAATGAACTCAAATCAGTTTTATAATTGGATGGATAAAGAGTGGTTTCCAGCTATACGTACAAATTATGTTCAGCCAACTGGCGATCCTTTAAAATGGA
>CEUN01182006.1_pt1 | contig 18192 bp, 16 predicted proteins | sample 361501 | NCBI WGS metagenome assembly CEUN01 (sample SAMEA2622801, study PRJEB7988) | marine metagenome | biome: marine biome (ENVO:00000447); feature: marine epipelagic mixed layer (ENVO:xxxxxxxxx); material: "saline water (ENVO:00002010), including plankton (ENVO:xxxxxxxx)" | depth 120 m | reverse complement strand
GTAACGCGTCTTCGGCGAACCCGCCGGTTTGTGCACGTAGTGGAACTGCGGAAGATTGAACTCGTTCAAGGGCGTCTTCCAACCCGAAGGCTTGATGACAAAAAAGATGATGTCGTTGCCGGAGGGCAGTTCCCAACGGCCGTCCTTGTCCGTGGTGACAACGTCCTTTTGATTGGAAACCCGCACATTCGGGATGCCCGGCTCACCGGCATCGCGTTTGCCGTTTTCATTGCGATCGTGGAAGACCACGCCTTGGGCCATTTCTGCGCCCCGAGCAGAGACGGAGAAGGCAATGAGCAGGAACGCGGATAGGAGAGATCTGAAGATGTGCTGCGAACTCATGTCCGACAGCCTGTGCAGAGGAATCCAATTTGGCTAGGCGGAAGTCAGGCGACAAATCATGTTCGCCCGGGTTGACCGTTCCAACTGGTAAAAACCAAAGCACGATGCAGCAACCGATCCGCCCGACGATATTTGGCGCCATTGCCGGGGACACCATTGGGTCCGTCTATGAAGGGCGCAAGCAATGGCAGCTTGAACGTCATCCCGATTTCGAACCGCTGTTTCATCGGTTGGCCCGCTTTACCGACGATACCGTTCTGACACTCGACGTGGCCGACCATCTGTGCGCGGGCAACAGCGGTGATCACAGCATTTGTCGAACGGAAGTTTCCTTGCGATCTGGACCGGCGCATCGAAGACATTCGCCCGGCCTACAAATTCGACTCGTCGGCCAGAGGCAGCGTTCCCGAGGCGGTCATCGCGTTTCTGGAATCAGACGACTATGAACACGCCATCCGCCTGGCGATCTCACTCGGTGGAGACGCCGACACGCTCGCATCGATTTCCGGCGCAATTGCGGGTGCGTTCTACGGTGTCCCGTCCCCGATTGTCAGAGAAGCAGAACAAAGACTTCCCGACATGCTTCAGGACGTCGTGTCGCGCTTTGAAGCAAATTTCCTTCGAAAGTCTTGATTTCACCCCGATTCAACCGGCTCTCTGCGCCCGCAGAAATATTCACCAACCCCGCAGTCCGGCATTGGCAAGAGCAAGGGAATCGGCGAGCCTCCGCGCCCTTGAATGACGACCGATCCGGTTTACAATCGAAAGAACCCTTTCCCGGCGAAGCTGCTCGTTCATCGTATGTTGACCAAGGAGGGCTCGCTCAAGGACACGCGTCATTTCGAAATCAGTCTCGAGGGCTCGGGCCTCGAGTATGAAGTCGGTGACGCTTTGGCGGTCTGTCCGACGAACTGTCCGGAACTGGTCGATGAAATCATCACCGCTCTCGGCGCGTCTCCGGACACCATGGTCCCGCTTCCCAAAGAAGGTGAAGCTCCGCTGAAAGAGGCGCTCACGAAGAACTACGTCGTCACCCAGCCGAACGGCAAACTCATCGCTGCGGTAGCTGAGAAGACCGGCGATGCCGAACTGACTGCCCTGCTCGAAAAGGAAAACAAACCCAAGCTCACCGAATGGCTTTGGGGACGCGAAGTGATCGACTTGCTGCTCGGTTATCCGGACGCCAAGTTTGAGCCAGCTGAGTTTGCCTTACTCCTGCGCAAACTTCAGCCTCGCCTGTATTCCATCGCCTCCAGCATCAAGGCGCATCCCGGCGAGGTGCACCTTACCGTGGCGGCTGTTCGCTACCACTCTCACGGCCGCGACCGCAAAGGTGTTTGTTCCACCTATCTATGCGATCGGGTGGACATCAATTCGACCGACGTTCCCGTGTTTGTCCAGACTTCGCACGGTTTCCGAATCCCAACGAATCCGGACACGCCGATGATCATGGTCGGTCCCGGTACAGGCATCGCGCCCTTCCGCGCCTTTCTCGAAGAGCGCAAGGCGATTGGCGCCCAGGGAAAGAACTGGCTCTTCTTTGGCGAGCAGCGGAGGGACTTTGATTATCTCTACCAGGAAGAGTTTGAGTCGTATCTCGAAGAAGGTGTGCTGACCCGTCTCGATACTGCCTTCTCCCGCGACCAGGAACACAAGATCTACGTCCAGGATCGCATGAAGGAAAACGCTGCCGAGATCTGGAAATGGCTCGAACAAGGCGCGCATTTCTATGTCTGCGGAGACGCTGCCCGCATGGCCAAGGACGTTGATGCCGCATTGCACAAGCTGGTCGAAACCGAAGGCGGCCGAAGCGAAGAAGAGGCGGTCGTGTTTGTGAAGCAACTCAGGAAGGCAAAACGCTACCAGCGCGACGTCTACTGACCTGGTTCAGCGGCGCATCGAAAACGATATTGGTGGCCGGAGTGGCACCAGCCAACTTGGTGTGGAGGGCCGAATCGCCAATCCGTCACTCGCACAATTTCGAGTGACGTCAGTTTACCGGTGGGCCGGTCAACTCGAACACACTCCGGATTCCCATGTCGGCGGACTTGCAAGCTCGTCCCTCCACAGCCCGCCCGGTGCCCTGTTTACTCGGATGAGTACAGGTCAGGCCTCCGGTCTTTGATCCGATGCACTTCGTGTTTGCCGGGAATCCTCACAAGGTGTTTTTGCCGCGCGTATGAGGGATCTATGCCGGCGTAAATGATCGCCTCTTCGTTGTGATCGGCTTCGGCGATGACATCTCCGGACGGCTCGCAACACTTGCTCAAGCCGATGAAATCAAAGCCACGTTCCGAGCCGACACGATCGACGGCGAGATAGTAGATGTGGTTCTCATGGGCCCGGGCGTTGATGAGATAGTTTGCGCCCTTGCGGGAACCCTCCGGCCAGTTGGTGGGAAGGACGATCAAATCCGCGCCTTGGAGCATCAACACGCGCGCCGCTTCCGGAAAGGAATAGTCGTAGCAGATGTTCATCCCAATGCGCAGGCCGCCGGCTTCGCATACTGCAAATGGCTCATTGCCGGGCGTGGCAAAGTTGTCGACGCCGAGAGATGGCAGGTGCGCCTTGCGGTACTTTGCGATCAGTCCTTCCGGTCCCAACAAGACGCAGACGTTGAACAGATCATCAGCGTCTTTCTCCAGCATGCCAAACACCGCGTAGGTATCGTATTCCTTGCAGGTTTGCGCGATGGCTTCGACGGCAGGACCGGGTACGGATTGTGCATTCTCCATCGCTTCTTCCTTCGATTCGAAGCAGTAGCCCGACAAGGCGCATTCCGGAAAGACGGTGAGCACTGCGCCATTGGCCGAAGTAGAGGCCAACAGCGATTTCATGCGTTTCAAGTTCGCGTTCGGATCATTGAACGCGACATCCATTTGAACGCCCGCGACTTTAATCAGTTTTTCCACTTTTCCGTCTGCGCTTCTGCCGTTTCGGATCGTCGGTATCCTCGTGATAATCCTTGAGCTGCTCCAGTACCTTGAGGCTGTCGCGACGGCCGGATGCATTTCCCCCTGGACGAAAGTCTCCGAAAGGCCGGTCAAAGCGGTCCAGTTCCAACTTCAGAAACTCCCGCATCTTCTTGAGTTGGCGTGAATGAGTGCGATCGACGGCAACATTGCTTCGTTCTTCGGGGTCGGATTTCAGGTGATACAGCTGATCGGCGTCGAAGGCATAGGGATGTTCGAAGGCACTGCGCGAAATACCGCCACTCAATCCGAGCAGCGTCTTTGAGAAGCGCGCACCACGTCTGCCGTTCAATCCCTCGATCTGGTCCGTCGTGTAGCGAAACGTGATGTAATTCCACTCCTCGGTCTTGATCGAACGCGCCGGTCCCTGCTCGCCGTAGACATATGCGCGAACTGCCTGTTTCGGATTCTTCAACAAAGGAAGCAATGAAACGCCATCTATCCGGTAGCTGTTCGGCGCTCGCGCGCCCGCCACTTCGAACCAGGTTGGAACAAAGTCCGTATTCTGAACCAGTTCATCCGATTCCACACCGCCTCCGATCACCTTCGGCCAGCGGATTAGGCAGGGAATCTCCGTTCCGCGTGTCCGAAACAACGATCCCTTCTTGTTCGACCCGTGATCCGAAACGAACAGGACGATCGTATTCTCGGCCAGCTTCAGCTCGTCCAGTTTGTCGAGCAGCAGACCGAGCGTGTCGTCCATCCATAGATAGCCCGCTTCATTCGTGGTCAGGCCCGCTTCCACGATGCGCTTCATCACCGAACTGCGCGGAGGCATGCCTGGCACGGGCTTCTTCAACCGGCCTTCACCACTCATCAAAGCCTTGGTTTCCAGCGAGTTGTGCCATTCACCGTTCGGTCCGTGGAGAAGCGTTGTGCAGTAGTGCAGATAAAAGGGCTGATCCTTGTTTTCCTCCACAAACTCCAGCGCGGCTGCGATGGTCCACTCGGGGTTGTGTCCCTTGAAAGGCGCTTTGGTGTTGTTCCAGTAGATGTTCTTCGCCCAGGTGAACCCGCGTTCCTTGATCAGATCGCGATAGCGTTTCTCATTCTCAAAATGCTGCCGGTCGATCTCTCTGCTGAATGGTACGTTCTTGGGAAGGTCGTGCAGCCCGTTGCGCTTCGGGTCGTCGAACCCTTCGCCCACATGGTATTTCCCCACGAACCCGGTCGCGTATCCGGCGTCGGCCAAGACCTTTGCGACGTTCATGTTGTCGCGCTCCAGGGAAACGTTAAACGCAGGCAATCCCTGTTTACCCTCCGGGAAAAGGTCGAGATAGGTGCGCGAAGTGCTTGATCCCGCATATCGTCCGGTCAGGAATGTATAGCGCGAAGGAGTGCACACCGTGCTCGTCACGTGGGCGTTGTGGAGCGTCATTCCCTCGCGGGCCAGCCGGTCGAGATTCGGCGTCAATACCTTGCCGCCGTAAACACTGGTCTCCGGCTTGTCGTAGTCATCAACGAGGAAGACGATGATATTCGGCCGCTGTGCCTTCTCCGCGTGCAATTCCAAGCCGAACGCCAAGCCAAGAAGGATCAGGACAATTCGATGCACAGCTGATGTCTTTCCGCTCATAGTCCCAATGCGAGGTCCATTCTTTCGGCGACCTGCTTCATCCGTTTTGCATCTCCACCACCGACCTCGGCAGTGGCCCATCCGTTGAATCCAACGTCCTTCAGCGCGCTCCGCACTTTCACCCAGTCGACATTGCCGTCGAAGAGGTTGCAGTTTTTGTCCCTCTCCAAGTTGCGATCCTTCACGTCGATCTTCACCGTGCGGTCGCCCAGCGTGCGAATCCAATGTGGGGCGCCACCCAGGCCATGATGATTGCCGATGTCGAAGAACGCGCCCACCCATGGGCTGTCGAATGAGTCCAGGTAGTCGGCCCACTGTTTCGCATCCGGACAGAAACCATTGCCGACGTTCTCGCAGAGAATCCTCACACCCAGTCGCGAGGCCAGTGGAATGGCTTTACGAATCCCTTCAGAGGATCGTGCGCGAACGTGTTCGTGGTTCTCGGTTTTCTCGTTGGTGACTTTTCCATTTACCAGCAGCACGGAATCGCCTCCGCAATCATGCGAGAATTGAATCGAGTCCTTGAGGTTCTGGACTGCCTTGTCGCGCACCTTTGGATCGGCATCGCTGAGGCGTTCCTTCCAATGGTAGCTACCGTTGACATTGTGTATGCGCACGCCCGTCTTGTCCTGCGCGCTGAGCGATTCCATCAGGTCAAATCGATCAGGCGCAAAAAGCGAGATGCCATCGAATCCCGCGTCCCGCGCGATCTTGAATTTGTCCAGGGTTGAAATCTTCCCCCGAATCATCGTGACCTTCACCGCCTTGTAGATCCGACCGGTGAATTCACCCGCGTTGAGGAGTGGAGCACCTGCCGCGGCAAGGGAAAGCTGGGTAAGAAATGATCGTCGATTCATGAACAGAGGGAATGCTGAAAGGGGGAAATACCCAAGCACGAATCACCAATTCAAATCATTGTCTCCGGTTGGGCGGGCGTTTGATTGGCCATAAACATGTCACATGTGTGACATGTTTATGGTTGATTGATTTCTCGGACACGGCCGGTAGAAAGCTGCTCCAAGGGTTGAACCCGTCGACAAATCCGCTCGTTCGCCTACCATAAGCGCGTGATCATTGGAGTTCCCAAAGAGGTCAAGGAACAGGAGTCGCGGGTGGCATTGCTGCCGTCCGGTGCGTATCAACTGGTGCGCAAGGGGCATTGGGTAATCGTGCAACGAGGCGCGGGAAGCGGTGCGGGCTATCCGGATTCGGAATACGAACGCGTTGGTGCGGAGATGGCCGACGAGCCGGCGAAGGTGTTCGGCGAAGCGGATCTCATCGTGAAGGTGAAGGAACCGCAAGCCGACGAGTACGAAATGCTGCGGCCGGGACAAATTCTCTTCACCTATTTGCATCTGGCCGCAAGTCGTGAGCTGACAGAATCGTTGGTTGATTCCGGGGTCACGGCGGTCGCCTACGAAACCATCGAGGTGAATCGGCATCTGCCCTTGCTGGAACCGATGAGTGAAATCGCAGGTCGCATGTCTGTGCTCATGGGCGGGTATCACCTCGGCAAGACGCATGGCGGCAGTGGAGTGTTGTTGAGTGGGGTGCCGGGTGTATTGCCGGGACGCGTGTTGGTGTTGGGCGGAGGAACTGCGGGAATCAATGCAGCGCGAATGGCGACCGGTTTGGGAGCGGATGTAACTATTCTTGAGGTGGACCTGGAGCGAATGCACTTCCTGGACATCTCGTTGCATTCCGCGCACACGCTTTATTCCAATGAGGAACATTTGCTGGATCAACTTCCCCAAGTGGATCTGTTGATTGGCGCGGTGCTCGTGCCTGGTGCCAAAGCGCCGAAGCTGATTTCGCGTGAGATGCTCTCGAAGATGCGGCCGGGCAGTGTGTTTGTTGATATCGCGATCGATCAGAGTGGTTGTGCCGAGACCTCCCGCGCGACGACGCATCATGATCCCGTGTTTGTTGAAGAAGGTGTGAACCACTATTGCGTGGCAAACATGCCGGCGGCTTATTCGCGAACGGCGACGCAGGCGCTCGCCAACGTGACATTCAAATATGTTGAGACGATTGCCAACGCCGGCTTGGTGGAAGCATGCGTGGCGCATCCGGAACTTAAGGGTGGGATAAACATCAGAGACAAAGCGGTGACTTGCCGCGCAGTTGCGGAGGCGCATGGGCTGGAGTGCTCGGATCTATAGGCCAGATGCCGTCTATCGCCACTCGTGCTTGGGATAACGTCCGGCCAGTTGAGACTTCACTGCCGGATAACCTTCCTTCCAGAAGTTTTTCAGATCTTGCGTCACTTGGACGGGGCGCATGTTGGGCGCAAGGATGTGAACGAGTACCGGCTGGCGACCCATGGCGACGGTAGGCGTTTCGTTTACGTCGTAGAGTTCCTGCACGCGCAATGAGATGAGCGGAGGTTCGCCCTCAGTGTATTTTACCTTGGGCGTGCGGCCGTTGGTGAGATTGATGCGTTCGGGCGCGTGGTCATTGAGCATCGTCTTTTGGAGATCGCTGAGCCATTCCTTGACCATGCCTTTCACCGGCTTGTCCTTGATGGAGCGATAACTGAATTCCCCGTGGCAGATCTGTTCGACCAAGGTGCGTCGATCTTCGTCCGTGATCGGCGGCAGCTCAAATTCGGGACACCATTTGGCAAGATTGTTTACGCGGGCGATCCACTGCTCGACGGAATGATCCCAGTCCTTGAGTTCCAGACGGCCGGCACTGACTTCATCGGCGAGCAAGACGGCGGATTGTTCGAGTGGGGGCGGTTCGACCATCTTTTTCCCGAGTCGGATGTCGCGAAAAAAACGGGCTTCGTGTGCGTAAACGCGACGGGCCTTGGTGTCGAACCAGGTCTCGATCTTCTTGTCGAAATCGTTCGGAAAGAGTTCCTCCAACCAAGCCGGTTTGATGGCGGTCGCGAGCGAGAAGATGGTGTTTACGTCGCCGTCGGACTGGCCGATTTCGCTGACTTCGGACACGGCGATCAACTCGGCATGATGCACGCGGCTTTCGCGGGCGAGAACGCCCTTGCGTCCGCGGACCATTTCGCAGCGCAAGGTGCCGGAATCGGCGCGGCGCGCGATTCGATCGCTGAAACCGATGATGATTGATTTTTGCAGGGCGATTTCCTGTGCAGGTTCTTCGTGCAGGGACAGTCCCTCGCGGTTGGCGATATCGAGGAACTGTTGGAAGAGCGGTCCAACCTGCCGGGCAGATTGCGCGTGGATGCCGAGCTTCTGGCAGGCTTCGAGACTGAACCGGTTTTCTGCGGCATGGCTCCAGGCTTTCATCAGGACGAACAGATCCGATTGCGCCTTGCGGCCGAAGAAGTCCTCGCGCTTGTCCTTCACGCGCTTGTCGACCTTGCGGATCAACACATCGCGCCCCTGCGTCAACGCGGCAGCAAGGCAGGCTTCGTGAACGCACTTGTGTTCCTCGGCGGCAAGCAGCATTCGCGCGTATCGGGGATGAAGCGGGAAGGCGAGCATGCGTTTGCCGATTTCGGTCATGCGGGTGCGGGTGAAGTCGATGCGTTCTAGTGCGCCGAGGTCGAGCAGTAGTTCTTCGGCTTCTGAGAGTCGTTTGTCGCCCGGGTGTTCCAGCCAATGAAATGAGTTGATGTCTTCGATGCCGGCTGACTTGAGCGTGAGAATGACCTCGGAAAGATCGACGCGTTGCACCTCCGGTTTTTCCTGGGCATGACGATCTTGATGTTCGCGTTCTGACCAGAGCCGCAGACAGATGCCGGACGCCGTTCTTCCCGCGCGTCCGGTGCGTTGATCCGCAGAGGCCTGAGAGATCTTTTCGATCAGGAGCGTGTTGATTCCGCGATAGGGATCGTAGCGCGGGATGCGGGCGAGACCGGAATCGATGACCAATCGAATGCCGTCGATCGTGAGCGATGTCTCGGCAACGTTGGTGGCGACGACGATCTTTGGCTTGGAATAGCGATTGACGGCTGCGTCCTGGTCCTTGGTGTTCAACTCACCGTGCAGCGGCAGGATCTCGTGACCGCGCGCTTCCTTGCGGTGGCGAAGCGTTTCGATGGTTTTGTGAATCTCGAATGCTCCCGGCATGAAGATGAGCGTGTCGCCCGGATCATTTCGACGCGTGAATTCGCTGAAGGCATCGGCCGCCTGTTCCCAGATGGGCGCGCGGTTTTCGTAGGAGGGCTTGCGGGCGTATTCGATGTCGACCGGGAAGGTGCGTCCATCGGAATTGACTACGCGGCACTTTCCTTCCCTTGTTCCGAGATAAGCAGCGATGAGATCCGAATCGATGGTCGCGGACATTACCATCAGTTGCAGATCCGGACGCGTGCTCTCCTGAATGTCCAAGGCGCGGGCGAGTGTGATGTCTCCGTAGAGGTGGCGTTCGTGAAATTCGTCGAAGAGGATCGCCGAGATTCCTTTCAATTCCGGATCCTTGATCATTTGTCGAAGCAGGATGCCTTCAGTGAGGAACTTGATTCGGGTTTTGGAACTGCTGCGGTTTTCGAAGCGGATTTGGTAACCGACTTCATCGCCGAGCTTCGTTCGCGATTCATCCGCCACCCGGGTCGCGAGCATGCGGGCTGCGATCCGACGAGGTTGCAGAATGACGACCTGACCGTTTGTCGGCTCGTCGAGCAATCCATGCTTCAGCAGCATTCGGGGAACCTGTGTGGATTTGCCCGAACCGGTTGGGGCGGAGAGAACGAGGCGTTTCGTCGCCTTCAGTTCGGCGATGATGGATTCCTCGATTTCGTAGATGGGAAGGCGCTTGTCCATGGTTCTCAGGCGGGCCGCCTGAGCTACGATTGAATGCGTAGCCAGGCGCGGCCTTCGTGGGTGACATCCAAAAGACCGGGGTAGAGAATTTCGCCGAGGATCTCAAGGGAGTCCACGAGACGCGGGCCGGGCCGGTTGAAATAGGCGTTTCCATCGACGGCGAAGACGCGCCTCTTCTTTACCGCCTTGAGCTTTTGCCAATCGGAGTTCTGCCAAAGCTGTTCGGCTTCCTTTCGGGTTCGCTCCAGGCCGAATCCACAGGGCATGAGGATGATGACTTCGGGTTTGGCGGCGACGATTTCGTCCATCGTCATCCAGCCGGAATGTTCACCGGCTTTGCTTACGAGATTCTCCGCGCTGACCATGCCGATGAGATCGGGGATCCAATTGCCGGCGGCCATGAGCGGATCGATCCATTCAACGCAAAGAACGCGCGCTTGGTTGGAAACTCGAGAGGCCTTTTCGATGACATCGACGAGCCGGGTCTTGAGCGCCTTGGTATAATTCCGGCCTTGTTCCTTCACGTGCAGGGCTTCGGCAACCGCGGCAATGTCTTCCCATAAATGTGCGAAGCGCGTGGTGTGGAGTGTCACCAGCCGGGGGGCCTTGCCGGGCCAGTCACCGATCATCGACTTCACGTCCTGTTCGGCGACCGCGCAGACGTCGCATTGTGCCTGGGCGATGATGGTGTCGGGCTTGAGCGAATGGATTTGTTCAACGTCGAGTGCGAAGAGTGACTGTGATTCCTGGGAAAGCACTTTCATCGATTGGTCGATGCCCGAGCTGGTGCCATCGTCCTGAATTCTCGAGCTGGTGCAGGCGGGAGTGGATTCGACACCTGGCGGGTAATCACACTCGTGGGAGCGGCCAACCAGTTGATCTTCGCAACCCAGGCCGCAGACGATTTCGGTGGCCGCGGGCAGAAGCGACACGATCCGGTGATTTGCCATGCCTCAGGTTAGTGAATGAAGACGGGCAGACGCAAGGCGTCCGGGAACTGCGCAAACTGAATCGATTGGTACGATGTCAGCGCGTGCGGCTGATCTTGAAGTTCTGAGCGTTGCTCTGCGTGCTCTCCCAATCGGGAAGGCTGACCACGCCTTCTTCCTCTTCGCGGGAGGCATTTTCCGGCAGCTGATGTGCGACCTGTTCGATCTGCTGCATCATCGAGGAGAGGTGCAGGTTTGCGCTGGAGAGTTCGAATTGTGCACGCCGGATCTCGGCTTCAAGGCTGGAGAGGCGGGTTTTGAAGGTGAAGAAGAACAACAGCAGAATCACGCTCATCGCGCACGCTGCCGCCAGCGTCATGATGGCGATGCCGGTCGGGAATTCCGCGCCCGGTGTGCGTGCTTCGGAACGATTGCTGAACGGCACATCATAGCCAGGGCGTTCAAATGCGGCTGAGCTGGTGGTGGTTGACGGGCTTGGCTCCTCCGAATGTTCCTCAGCGCTGGGCTTGGCGGTGAAAGCCGGTGCAGCAGAGCCGGTTTCGCTCTTGGTTGCCTCATCGGGCATGGTGAGCGCCGGTTCTTTCTTGGTTTCTGTCGGAGAAGGGGTCGGCGCGGCTGCTCCACCGTCGGCAGCAATCTTCAATGCTTCCACCGCAGCTCGCTCCTTTTCCTGTTCTGATGGTGACAAGCCCGCCTTGGTGGTCGTTCCGGGACTGGCGGAGAAATCGGTGAACGGTTTCCGAGCGCTTCCCACTGTGCTGCTACCCGTAGTCGAACTCTCCCCCGGCATGCCCAGTCCCGCGCCGGCGTCCGCAGAAACCGGATTACCCAGCGTCAACCCGGAACTGCCTGCGCCGAGCTTCTTGACCGGCGGATCGGTCGATTCGGCCGGCACGCTGGTTGTGATTGGAAGTGACAGCTCGTCCTTCTTTTCGGTGGCCGAAGCGCCTCCCAGTGCCAGAGGCGCGTCTTCCCTGGCGGGCTCAGCGGTGGACTTGGATGAGGTGAACGTTTTGTAGGTGCCGGCTTGTTCTTTCTTGTTCACAACGAACCCCGGCTTGGCCTTCGGGGTTTCAACCACCGCCGGAGCCGGTGCTTCCTTGACCGGTTCGGGTTGCGTGGGCTTCAGGCGGGCAACGGCCTGAGATTGTCCCGCCTGGGCTGCGTTGGCCATCCAACGGTGCCCTTCGACGGTGTTCCCGACTCCGCCTTCTCCACTCAAAAGCAGCTGAGCATAATGATACATGGCATCGGCATTGCCGTACTCGGAAGCCACTTTCAGCCAGCGGGCGCCATCGGCGTAGTTGCGGGGCAGGGTATCACTCTTGGTATTGACCAGGCCCAAGACGTAGGCGCCGATGCGGGCCGCATGTTTGCCCCGGTCGTTCGCGTAAGCGGGGCGCAGGGCCAGTTCCTTCGCCTTGGCGTCATCCTTTGGCACGCCTTTGCCCTCGAAGTAGGCCAACGCGAGATAACCACGTGAAGGCAGATCGCCTTGATCGGCCGCTTTCTGAAGATATTGAACACCCTTGGCAGGATCTGCGGTGATTCCACGACCTTCATACAGACAGCGACCATATTCATACTGTGCCAGACCCTGACCCTGGCCTGCGGCCTTCTGGAACCACGACGCGGCCAGGGCATCGTCCCTCGCCACGCCGGTTTCTTTATCCTCCTGATGTCGGTAGCCGAGTTCGATCTGCGCGAAAACGAAACCGGAATTTGCGGATTTGGTGAACCACTTCACAGCTTCGGTCTGGTCGGCTTCCACTCCGTTGACGCCATTGGCATAGCGATTTGCCAGACGGTACTGCGCTCGTTCATCACCGCCATTGGCACGTTGGAGCAGGTCCGCCACGGTCATGGAGTCGTATTGCGTCATAATCTGGCCGCCGGCGTTTGTGGCGAACAAGAGCCCGATCGTGAAGAGGCTGCTGACAGCCCGAAGAAAGTTGGAAAAACTGGTACGTGGCATCGTCTCAATCCGTTTGGTTTCAGGTGGACAGAAACCCCCTGAAGCCGATTAACCCGTCTGGCCATCGTGCTGGCCGGGGACCTGTAGTGTCAAGGTTCGGTTCCCCCCCGGACTATTACGGAAATTTCCTGGATTTGATAATTTGAGCGGATTTCGGCCGCCTGTTTTTCGCGGAATGAGGCATTGACACGAAATGTCGATTTTGGTCTAGTCCCCGTCCCTTTTTATCAGAGGCCTTTATGTACGCTGTTCTAGAAACTGGTGGAAAACAATATCGCGTCGCAGCCGGCGACAAGCTCGAAGTGGAAAAGTTGCCGGTCGAGGCCGGACAGTCGTATTCATTCGACAAGATCCTCATGGTCAGCAACGACGGCGAGGTGACCCTCGGCACGCCGACCGTGGAAGGTGCCTCGGTGGAAGCCAGCGTGGTCGAGCACAAGCGCGGCAAGAAGCTCACTGTCTTCAAGATGCGTCGTCGCAAGGGTTTTCGGAAGAAGAAGGGACACCGCCAGGACATCAGCGTGGTGGAAATCAAAGACATCAAAGCTTAACCAACTCGACTTATGGCACATAAAAAAGGTGGCGGAAGCAGCCGGAACGGACGCGACAGCGTCAGCAAGCGTCTGGGCGTGAAGAAATTTGGCGGAGAAGTGGTTCGCGCCGGGAACATCATCGTGCGTCAGCGCGGAACAAAATTCACGGCCGGCCGCAATGTTGGGCTGGGCAGGGACTTCACCCTCTTCGCACTGGCCGACGGTCGGGTGGCCTTCGACAAGGGCAGCCGACGCGTGAACGTCCTCGCAGAAGAGACCGCCAAGAACTAAGCGCCTGCCGCAGGCGAATTTGCGGGCGAGGCCGAGGCCTCGCCTTTTTTGTTGCCACCCATGTTCGTAGATCAGGTCAAAGTCTTCGCCAAAGCCGGAAAAGGCGGCAAAGGATGCGTGGCTTTTCTGCGCGAGAAGTTCCGGCCCAAGGGCGGGCCTTCGGGTGGCAATGGCGGACGTGGAGGGGATGTCGTCCTCCGTGCCGACCACGACCTGAATAATCTTATCAACCAGTACTACCAGCCGCGCATCATCGCCAAGGATGGCCAGGGTGGGATGGGCAAGGAGATGGATGGGCGATCGGGCAAGAACCTGGTCATCAAGGTCCCATGTGGGACGCTGGTCTGGAAGCTGGAGCGTGTGGAGCAAAAGCCGGAGCCCATTGAAGAATCCGACCGATCAGTCCAATCCGACGGATCAGCGGGACCGGAAGAAAACGAACCCGCCATCATCGGAACCAGTCAGCGCCCCGTCATTCGCTATGCGGGCGACGCCATGGCGCAGGAAATCGATCTCAGCGAAGAATCCGAACCACCTGCAGCGTACGTGCCCCCTGAAGAATCCGCCGAACTCATCGCGGACCTGACCGAACACGGCCAGGAATTCCTCCTCTGCAAAGGCGGCAAAGGCGGACTCGGCAACAAGAACTTCAAATCATCCACACGGCAGACCCCACGCATCGCCACTCCCGGCGAAATGGGTGACGAAGGCTTCTTCCGCTTCGAACTTCGCATCATAGCTGAAGTTGGATTGGTCGGTTACCCGAATGCCGGCAAATCCACGCTTCTCTCCGCAATTTCACGCGCCCGGCCCAAAGTGGCCGCCTATCCCTTCACCACGCTCCATCCGCAAATCGGGATCGTCGAGTACGACGACTATTCCCGCCTCACCGTTTGCGATGTCCCCGGGATCATCGAAGGCGCTCACGAAGATGTGGGATTGGGACACGCATTCCTGCGACACATCATGCGCTGCAAGATCCTCGTCCTCTTGATCGACATGGCCGGCACCGACAATCGCGATCCGTGGGATGACTACCAGAGCCTGCTCCACGAACTTGGCGAGTATCACGAATCCCTGGTGCAAAAGCCGCGGCTCATCGTAGCCAACAAAATCGACGAGCCGATTGCCGAGGAAAACTTGAAGAAATTCAAACAGCAGACCGGCGAATCGGAGGTGGTCCAAATAGCCGCGGCCTTCGACGAAGGAATCGAACGATTCAAGATGGCCATCAAGGAAGCAGTTGCAGACACCGTCGTCGCCGATCCTCCCACCGACATCTAATTACCCAATGAACAAAACCCCTCACGTAGCAATCGTGGGCGCCACCGGTGCGGTCGGCGTCGAAATGATCAAGGTCCTCGAACGGCGCAACTTCCCCGTGGGCGAACTCACCCTCCTCGCCTCAGCTCGCTCCGCTGGCAAAAAGCTCAAATACAACGGCCGGGAAATCACCATCAAGGAACTCACCAAGGATTCCTTTGGTGGAATCGACATCGCCCTGTTCAGCGCTGGTGGTGGGATCTCCAAGGAATTCGGTCCGGCCGCAGTCGAGGCCGGCGCGGTCGTCGTGGACAACTCGAGTGCGTTTCGCATGGATCCCGACGTGCCCCTAGTCGTGCCTGAAGTCAATGGAGCTGACGTCAAGAACCTCCGCAAGGGCATCATCGCCAATCCGAACTGCACCACGGCGATCACCCTGATGGCGCTTTATCCGCTGCACCAGAAATTCAAGGTCACACGCGTCTTTGCCTCCACCTACCAGGCGGTTTCCGGAAGCGGCGCTCAGGCCATCGAGGAACTCGATCGTCAAGTCTCGCAGATTGTGAAAGGCGAGGAAGTCACCCGCGACGTCTATCCGCACCAAATCGCTTTCAACGCCCTGCCACACGTGGATTCCTTCCTCGAAGACGGTTACACCCGCGAAGAAATGAAGATGGAAAACGAAGGCCGGCGCATCATGCACCACCCGGAATTCAAGGCGAGCGTCACCTGTGTGCGCATCCCCGTCTATCGCGCCCATTCCATTGCGATCAGCGCCGAGTTTGAGGAACCCGTTTCCGTTGAGCGCGCCCTCGAAACCCTCGAAGCAGCCCCCGGTCTCGATGTCGTCGACGACGTTGCAAAAAACACGTACCCACTGCCGCTCATCCAAGCCGAGCAGGACAACTGCGCCGTTGGTCGGGTCCGCAAAGATTGTGCTCTGGAAAACGGACTCTGTTTCTGGGTCGCCGGCGATCAACTCCTCAAGGGCGCTGCCCTCAACGCCGTTCAAATCGCAGAAGCACTGGTCGCCCAGGAGTAAGTCGGCCGAATGGTCTCGGATTAGAGGTGCTGCCAGAAACGAGGCAATCGCCATCAGATAACATATGTTACATGCATGGTCGCCGTGCACCGCGCGGGAACTCGTCCGGGAATTCCAGTGTTGAATCCGTTTCCCGCTTCCACTCCCATTCCTCTCATCGATTCAGCCGATTCCATCACCATTGCAGGCCATGCCATGGCCACCCGCTTCGAGTTCGTTCTGTGTGGTGGAAATCCCCACTCCCTTCGCGCAGCCGGCGAGGAAGCGATGGAGGAGATCAAGCGGCTTGAGGCTGAACTTGGCTTTTATCAGGCGGGAAGTGAGATCCATCGTCTAAACAACCATGCGGCTGATGCACCGGTCCGGGTTTCGCCAATGTTGTTCGATCTTCTCAAGCGCTGCCGCGAACTGAATGAGCAAACTGGCGGGGCATTCGATGTTACGGTTGCCCCACTGCTGACATGCTGGGGACTTGCAGGCGGGGCTGGTTGTTTTCCCAGCACTGAAGAAATTGAGGAAGCACGGTCGCGATGCGGCTGGGACCTTGTTGAGTTCGACGCATGCGCAATGTCCATCGCATTCAAGAAGCCGGGGGTGATGTTGGATCTCGGATCGGTCGGCAAAGGCTACGCGTTGGACATCGCAGCCGAATGGCTGGGCGAGAGCGGAGTTGAAAGCGCATTGCTTCACGGAGGCACGTCGACTTCCTACGCGATTGGCCAACCGCCGGATGCTGACGCTTGGAAATTGGCAATTGTTCGTCCCGAAGCCGGAACGACTCTCGATGCCGCGCACGGCAGCCCGACCGACGATGATCTTCTTGCGACCGTCGCACTGAAGGACGCATCGCTATCTGTCTCAGCCGTGTGGGGCAAGTCCTTCGAACACGAGGGCAAGATCTACGGTCACGTAATCGACCCACGCATCGGCCAACCTGTGGGTGGTGCACTGCTTTCCGCGGTTGTGACCAGCGAAGCCACGACAAGCGATGCGCTCGCCACTGCGCTGCTTGCTCTGGGCGAAACGGGGCACGCAAAACTGCAAGACACTTTCTGCGGCTTGAAATCGCTGGTTGCTTTGCCGGATACCGAATCCGGTTATCGGATCGTTTCGAACGGAGTCTGAACGAAGTTTGTTCAACTTCGCGTTGCTGAAAGGCCGTCAGGATTCTGCACCCGGATGAAGTGAAGTTACGGTATCCACCGGCGTACTGGCGTGCGTGATTAAAAGTGGTCGCAATAGCAGGAGATGCTTCAACTGAAACCGTATGTCTTCTGTCAAACTCGGGTGCTTATAATAGTTCTTGGCGTGAAGTGGCGAAGGGAACCCCGAACGCTTCTGCTCACCGAAGATGACGTCCGCGCATGGCCGGAGAAGCTCGTCAAACGACCGCCTCCGCCACCGGAAGAAGAGGACGCAGATGGCGAACCCTCCACGCAGCCCGGGAATCTTCCGGCACCGGCTCCGGCATAGGTCAATCCCGCGCCCGAAACGTGCTGATCACCAGACGGTGATCTGAAGCTTCGATCCAGTTCGGCATCGCCAGGACCAGACTGCGTTCGCGAATCCATTCGCGCGCCATCCCACGACTCACCAGCAGGTAGTCCACGCGTGTATAAGAATCCTTCTCGTCGTAGTGATAGGTCCAGGTGACATCCGGATCGATGGGTTTTCCGATGCCAGTCGATTCTCCCGGGCGGGTGTCTTTCAATGCCAGCTTGCCCCGCCCGACAATCGTTCGAATGGGGATGGAATCCCGGGAGTCGTTCAGGTCGCCGAGGACTGCCAGGTTGGCATTCGATTGCTCACGCAGAATCGATTCCAACTTTTTGCGCAATATCGTCGCTTCACGGGCACGCATTCTTGATTCGTCCGCGTAATGAACCGAGCGTTTGGATTTCAAGTGCGCGGCGAAGAGTGTGAATTGGTAATCGTCATTCACGGCAATCGTCGCCTCCAGGAATCCGCGTGACACGGGCAGCCGCTTCCCTTCAAGCAGGAATGCGTCGTTGGTGTGATGTCGTTCGGAGACAATTGGAAACCGGCTCAGCAATGCCACGTGAATATATCGATCGTAGGCGTCCAGCAATCGCACGTGATCGTAGTTCAGACCGCGTCGAGCGAGGCTGTCTCTTAGTTCGCTGAGCGCACTCGGTTCGCCCATTTCCTGAACAACCAACACATCCGGTTTGACTTTCAGGATCGTTTCCCGCACCGCCAGTTTGGATTCCTCTGATTTGACCTTCCGCCCCGGCACTTCCTTGTCCAGGTAGTTCTCCACGTTGTAGGTAGCCAAGGTGAATTGATCCTGGGCAGCCAGATCCATCAGGCTGATCAACAAAAGGAAACAACACTTTACCCCCTTCATCCGAGCCGATGTCATCGAATCCGTCACAGGTGGGCAAGAAGAATCGAAGTCCCATCGGCAGTGCCGGGGAAATCGAGTGTGATTCTATGGGTTTGACCTAAGTTTGATGTTCTATGGTATGCCGTCAGCACAGGG
>CEUN01058270.1_pt1 | contig 18198 bp, 17 predicted proteins | sample 361501 | NCBI WGS metagenome assembly CEUN01 (sample SAMEA2622801, study PRJEB7988) | marine metagenome | biome: marine biome (ENVO:00000447); feature: marine epipelagic mixed layer (ENVO:xxxxxxxxx); material: "saline water (ENVO:00002010), including plankton (ENVO:xxxxxxxx)" | depth 120 m | reverse complement strand
GGCCAGAACCTGGGACGACTTCGACCGCATCGTGACGAGCCTCAAAGGTCTGGAAGACAACCAGACACTGCTGGTGCAGTCGGGAAGACCGGTCGGCGTATTCACGACGCACGCGGATGCGCCGCGGGTGCTGATCGCAAACTCAAACATCGTGCCGCATTGGGCTGACTGGTCACACTTTCACGAGCTCGATCGCAAGGGCTTGATGATGTACGGCCAGATGACAGCAGGCTCCTGGATCTACATCGGATCGCAAGGCATCGTGCAAGGGACTTACGAGACTTTCGTGGAGGCTGGTCGCCAGCATTATGGTGGCGACATGCGTGGTCGCTGGATCCTGACAGCCGGATTGGGCGGTATGGGCGGTGCACAACCGCTGGCGGCCGTCATGGCCGGCGCCTCCTGCCTGGTCGTGGAATGTGATCCCACGCGTATCGACGCGCGCCTACGCACGCGCTATCTGGATGAACAAGCAGACAGCCTCGATGAGGCGCTCGCGATGATCGAGCGCTGGACAGCGGCGGGTGAAGCACGCTCTGTGGGCGTACAGGGCAACGCGGCGGACGTATTTCCGGAGCTGGTGCGCCGCAGCGTTCGGCCCGACATCGTGACGGACCAGACTTCGGCGCATGATCCCGTCAACGGCTACCTGCCAAAAGGATGGACACTCGCGCAATGGCGAGACGCACGCGAACAGGACCCTGACACGGTAGAGGCTGCCGCCCGCACCTCCATGAAAGAGCACGTGGCGGCCATGGTGGACTTCTGGAACGCTGGAGTCCCGACGCTGGACTACGGCAACAACATCCGCCAGGTCGCCAAAGAAGAAGGGTTGGACAACGCCTTTGTGTTCCCTGGGTTTGTGCCAGCATACATACGGCCACTGTTCTGCCGCGGTATAGGGCCATTCCGCTGGTGTGCGCTCTCTGGTGATCCGGAAGATATCTACAAGACCGACGCCAAGGTCAAAGAACTGATTCCCGACAACCCACACCTGCACAACTGGCTCGACATGGCACGAGAGCGCATCGAGTTCCAGGGTCTGCCGGCGCGTATCTGCTGGGTGGGCTTGGGCGAGCGGCATCGATTGGGGCTCGCGTTTAACGAGATGGTCGCGAATGGTGAATTGAAAGCGCCGGTCGTGATCGGCCGCGACCATCTGGATTCAGGTTCCGTGGCTTCACCCAACCGGGAGACAGAGGCGATGCGTGATGGGTCAGACGCGGTTTCAGACTGGCCTCTGCTGAACGCCCTGTTGAACTGCGCATCCGGCGCGACCTGGGTTTCCATTCACCACGGCGGCGGCGTTGGCATCGGTTTCTCACAACACGCGGGCATGGTCATATGCTGCGACGGTACGGACGCCGCGGCGGCTCGCATCGAGCGAGTCCTGTGGAACGATCCTGCAACGGGCGTCATGCGTCACGCGGACGCCGGCTACGAAGACGCTATCGCCTGCGCTCACGAACACGGCCTCAACTTGCCATCTTTGAATGCCGGCTAAGGCGTCTGATGATGGAGATTCTGACACCAGGTCTGACCTCCCTGGCACAGCTACGGATGCTGTACGCAGGCGCATTACCGGCTGAGTTGCATCGTGACGCACGGGCGGATGTAGAACGTGCTGCCCGCCAGGTGGCAAACGCCGCGGCGTGTGACGCCGCCGTCTATGGCGTGAACACAGGGTTTGGCAAGCTGGCCTCCGTCAAAATCGCGGGTGCTGATACTGAAAAGTTGCAACGCAACCTCATCCTCTCGCACGCGAGTGGTGTAGGTGCGGACACACCGCGCGAAGTGACACGTCTGATGATGGTGCTGAAGCTCCTGTCGCTGGGCCGCGGCGCATCCGGCGTACGCTGGTGCGTGATTACGTTGCTGGAGCAGATGTTGGCGCGGGGCGTCACACCGGTGGTCCCCGGCCAGGGATCCGTCGGCGCATCCGGTGATCTTGCACCACTGGCGCATATGGCGGCGGTCATGATCGGCGCTGGTGAAGCGCATTTTGAAGGTCAGCGTATGCCCGGAGCGGACGCATTGCGTGCGGCAGGGCTCGCGCCGGTCACTCTGGCTGCCAAAGAAGGGCTGGCGCTCATCAACGGCACCCAGTTTTCGACCGCCCATGCATTGGCCGCCCTGTTCAATACCTGGCACAACGTGCAGGCAGCAGTGGTGGTCTCATGCCTCTCCACCGACGCGATCATGGGCTCAACCGCACCTCTACGTCCCGAGATTCATGAGCTGCGAGGACATCGGGGGCAGATCGATGTAGCCGCGACCATGCGCGCCCTGATGCGGGGCTCAGCGATTCGCGAGAGCCACAGAGACGGCGACGCGCGCGTGCAAGACCCTTATTGCATCCGCTGCCAACCACAGGTTGCCGGCGCGTGTGTGGAGTTGCTGCGGCAGGCTGGACAGACACTTGCAGTTGAGGCGAATGCAGTCACCGATAACCCGTTGGTACTGGGCGACGCGGTAGGCATCTTGTCAGGCGGAAACTTCCACGCGGAGCCGGTGGCGTTTGCAGCGGATCAGATCGCACTGGCTATCGCCGAACTGGGGTCCATCGCACAGCGCCGCGTGGCGCTGATGGTGGACCCCACCCTGTCATTCGATCTACCCCCATTCCTGACGCCGGAGCCAGGTTTGAATTCGGGTCTGATGATCGCAGAGGTCACCTCTGCCGCGTTGATGAGCGAGAACAAACATCTCGCCAACCCGTGCTCTACCGACTCCACCCCCACCAGCGCCAACCAGGAGGATCACGTATCGATGGCCGCCCACGGGGCACGCCGGTTGGGAGGCATGAACCAAAACCTCGCACACATCATAGGTATTGAAGCGTTGTGTGCCGCGCAAGGCATCGAATATCGCGCGCCGTTGCAGACGTCCGCGCCGCTGTGCGCTGTCATCGCGCGGCTCCGAGAGGCGGTTCCGCGCCTGGCAGACGATCGTTTCATGGCCCCCGATCTGGCTGCAGCCGCACAGCTGGTCAGCGACGGCTCGTTTGCAGCCGCCGCAAGCAACGATGAACTGCTAAGCCTGGACGGGTGACGGAGAGCGGGTGCTCGCCTCAGCATCGATCATCAGCTGTAGCCGACGCCTGAACTGAAACCCACCAAAGTCTGATCGCATATTGATGTGGCCGTCCGGTCGCTCGTCCATTCCGCGCTGCAGCGCGTTCAACACGATCCGGTCTTCTTCAAACGCCGTGCGAATACCGTCACTCATCAGCTTGGATACGGACTCGTCATCCGGACGCACATTGCGCAATTGAAACCAGTAGTAGCGCGTATGGCGTTCATCAACAGGGGTCATGAAGTTGTAGCTGTTCATGACAAAAGCGTTTGCGGGCAACGACGTGGGATCACCACCCTCGCCAGCAGGCGTAAAAATCGCCCGAATGATGGCATGCGAAGGGAAGCGCACTTCGTAGTGCTGCAGGCGATCGCAGTTGCCTTCGAACTCGATCAGCTTCTGATAGAAGGGTGCCGGTTTACAGTCAGACATCCAGCGCGAAACGATGACTCCTGTCTCCGTGATGTCCGTATCCAGGGGCGCATCACGCGCCGTCGCTTCGCCAAACGTTGAGGCGTGCACCCAGGCGACGTGACTTGGATCCAGCAGGTTGTCGTTGATGTACTGGTAGTTACATTCGACATGGATCGCGGCGCCGCGGTTGTAACCCCAGGCCGCATCGTCGAAATGTTCAACGTGAAAAATATTGTTCGAATCAGCCCGGCCAGGCTCGCCCATCCAAATCCAGATCAAACCGTAGCGCTCTACGCATGGGTAACGACGCACATGGGCGTCAGGCGGAATCTTGTGGTCGTTGGACGGCGCCGCAATACAGGCGCCGCTCATATCAAACGTCAGACCGTGATAACCGCATTCCAGGCGATCATCCAGCAATCGGCCCATGCTGAGCGGCAGGCGTCGGTGCGGGCAGTAATCCTCAAATGCGACAGGCGCCCCTGCGCGTTCCCGAAACAGGCAGATACGCTCACCCAGCACACGGATGGAGACGAGGCTGTCGCCAACCTCGTCGCCCCATGCAGCGACGTACCAGCAGTTGCGCAGAAAGTGGCCGTCCACCCGGATGACTCAACTCACGCTGATGCGCAGTGAGCCTACGTTCTCAACGGTGCCCTCCAGCAGGTCACCGCGATTCACCGGACCGACGCCAGCCGGCGTGCCGGAGAAGATGAGGTCGCCGGGCTGCAGAGTGAACAAGCCTGACAGATAACTAATCATTTCGGGCACTTTCCAGATCATCTGTGCGAGGTCGCCGTCCTGGCGGGTCTCGCCATTAACGTCCAGGCTGATACGCCCGCTGGCCGGGTGACCGATTTCGCTCGCGCGCCACATCGGCGTGCAGGGCGCGGACTGTTCGAACGCTTTGCCCACTTCCCACGGACGTCCCATCTTCTTTGCAACACCCTGCAGGTCACGGCGGGTCATATCGAGGCCAACGGCATAACCAAACACGCAGTCCATCGCATCTTCCAGCGCGATATCGGTGCCGCCTGACGACAACCCGACCACCAGCTCGATCTCGTGATGCACGTCTTCCGAGGCGACTGGATAAGCAAACGATTCCGCCCCAACAACAAGGTTGTCCGGATTCTTCTGAAAGAAAAATGGCGGCTCGCGGTTCGGGTCGTGGCCCATCTCAATCGCGTGCTCCGCGTAGTTACGCCCCACGCAATAAATGCGGTGCACGGGAAACACTTCATCGCTCCCGTGGATGGCGAGAGTCGGGGATGCTGGTGGCGCAAATGCAGTGTTCAATGCAATCTTCCTATAGCTGGTCTGTAACGGCTTCAGTGCGTCACTTCGGATGTCTGAATTGTACGCCTAACGCGTCTTCGTAGAGTTTGATCATCGAGCTTTTGGCGTGGTCGCCGTGGCCCTGCGCGATCGCTTGTTGATAAATGGCAACCATGGCGTTGACAACCGGGGTCATCGCGCCAAGGCGGGTTGCGGCTTGTTGCACGTTGACGATGTCTTTGTACGCCGAGTTCATCGTGAAGTCGCCGTCAAAAACGTCGTCCAGGATCTTCGGCACAAAATATTCACTGGCGAAGCTTCGCGAACTGCCGCTGGTCACCACGCTCTTCAACACGTCGGGATCCAGTCCCGCTTTTTGTGCGAGCGGCAGGACTTCACAGATGGCCGCGATATTGACGTCATAGATGATGTTGTTGACAGCTTTCATCAACTGACCGGAGCCCGCCTCACCGCAGTGCACAACAAAGTCGCCGGTGATGTTGAGGTACGGTTGCGCGTCAAGGTAGTCCTCGGCATCACCGCCAAACATGATAGTCAGACTGCCATCCGCTGCCCGGTACGGCGTGCCGGATATCGGGCAGTCGGCATAACGCAGACCTGCGGCGCGAGCCTCTATGGCAATCACCTGCGCTTCGACGTGGTTGTAGGTTGTATGGTCGATAACCAGCGCGTCAGCGGCGGCGCGAGCCACCACACCACCATCGCCGAACAACAACTCACGGACCTCTTTGTCGGTCGGTACGCAGAAGAAAATGGTGCTGACGCCATCCACCAGATCGGCAACATTGGCAACCGTCCGCGCACCACAATCCCGTGCCTTGGTCGCGGCCGCTTCATCAGGGTCGTAGACCCTGACGGTAAGGCCCGCGGCAACCAGATTGGCAACCATTCCCGAGCCCATCGCGCCGGCCCCGGCGAACGCGACAGGTAAATCTGAAAGTTCTGACATGATTGCGTCCCAAGTCATAAAAAAGCGGTTTTGGCCGCTGCGTAGTGTAATTCAACCACTAGCCGCGATCAGAGTGTCGCTATAGCATAGACTGGGTTCGCAGACTTACGTCATGTGGCTACGAGGTGGTTGCTTAATGGCAGATACACAGATCGACCTGTTCGGCATCGTCGACGCACCACCTACGCCTCGCCCCCTGCCGCCAGCACCCCTGAATAGCGAAGACGCTGCGCTCTGCCGCAGCCTGCCGGCACGGCTATACCTTGGCACCTCCTCTTGGAGCTTTCCTGGTTGGGCCGGCATTGTTTATGGCGGGCATTATTCGACCAAACAGCTCGCCAATGCCGGCTTGCCCGCCTACGCGGGGCTGGGGCCATTCAAAACCGTGTGCGTGGACCGAGGCTATTACGGACCCATCAGCGTCGACGAGTATCGACGTTATGCCGCCGACGTCCCGGAAGATTTCCGCTTCATGGTCAAGGCCGATGGCGCCGTCACCATGGCCAACCAACGTGGCTCGCACGACTGGCGCCCCAACCCACGGTTCCTGGACGCCGAATATGCGGCACGCTACATCGTTGAACCTTTTCTTGAGGGACTCGGCAACAGAGCGGGCGTACTGTTATTCCAGTTTCCACCGGTTGGTCACGAACTCCGCCGCAAACCACCACAATTTGCCGACCGGCTGCAGCAGTTCCTCGAAGCCCTGCCAGCGGGACCCATGTATGCAGTCGAGATTCGCGACGCCGAATTGATGGGCCCCTGGTTCGCGCGCGCAGTCCGCCAGACAGGCGCGCAATACTGCATCGGGCTGCATCCGCGCATGCCGCCGCTGTTGAAACAACGCAGCCTGATGGCAGCCGCCTCGAACGGGCCACTGATTGTCCGATGGAATCTGCATCCAACCCGTCAGTACGAAGAGGCGCGCGAGCATTACGCTCCGTTTGACCAGTTAGTGGACGAGGACCGCCCCACCCGCAATGCGCTCGCAAAGTTGTGCCGGGAGTCCCTGGCGTCGCGCCGCGACGTGTTTGTCATCGCCAACAACAAGGCGGAAGGCTCAGCCCCACTCAGCCTGATGGCACTTGCGCGCTCGGTGCTTGGACGCCACGAAAATGCCACCGGCGCTGCCTGCAAAACCCGGTCGCCGCTACGCAGGACTCATCCGGTATGATCACGCGCCGGCACACCGGAGGCTCACACTGGCGGAACTGGGTCGCGGCGCTGGCAGTGTCGACGGCGAGTGTGGTTGCGCTGGTCGCCCCTGAAGCGACGGTCGCGCACCACAACGCCGCCCGTGTCGAGATTCAAGGTCACCGTGGCGCGCGCGGGCTGCTGCCCGAGAGTACGCTCGCGGGCTTCGAACACGCATTGCGCCTCGGCGTTGACATCCTCGAGCTTGACGTTGGCCTCAGCCAAGACGGCGTCGTGGTCATCAGTCACGACGCCAAGCTGAATCCGGAACTGACCCGCGACGCGGACGGGCAATGGTTGGCGGGCGAGCGTCCCGCGTTGAGGTCACTTACATATGCAGAGATCGCCCGCTACAATGTCGGCCAGGCACGGCCAGACTCGATGGTGGCCAAACGGTTTCCGGATCAGGCTGCGCTCAAGCACGCGCCCATCCCCCGTTTGCGGGATCTGTTTGCACTAACGGCGCGAGCGCAGGCGAGCCGGGTCCGATTCAATATCGAACTCAAGATCCGGCCTGGCTGGCCAGACGTGTACGCGCCCCCCGATGTATTTGCAGACGCGGTCGCCTCCGTTATCGAATCGGCCGCCGTTGAGGACAGGGTGACCATACAGAGCTTTGACTGGCGCGCACTGGTCGCAATGAAGGTTCGACTCCCGGCCGTACGGTTAGCGGCGCTCAGCACCCAACAACCATGGTTTGACAACGTCCGGGTACGCCACGCCGGAGCTTCGCCGTGGACGGCAGGTCTGGATGTGGATGACTTCAACGCTTCAGTCCCACATATGGTCAAAACACTCGGCGTGGACGAATGGTCACCCAACTGGCGCGACCTCAACGCCGAGAACCTCAAGGTGGCACGCGACCTTGGACTCGAAGTATCCGTATGGACCGTCAATTTGCGCCACCAGATGGGTCAGGTCATCGAGCTGGGCGTGGACAGCATCATCACGGACTATCCCGACCGCTTACGCGCGGAACTCGTCGCACGCAAGCGCCCGGTGCCAGCCCCAATCGAGTTCTAGTACGCGTTCGGAGCGCGCGCCAGGACACCCCCTAAACGAGCAACTAGTTCTTGTTGCGGCGTTCGCCCCGGCGACCTTCTCCTCGCCCACCACGTTTGCTACGCATTTGTCGAAGCTCATCGACGGTCACCTGTTGGTCGCCGTTGCGGTCAACCCAGGTCATCAGCCGGTCGCCAGGGGCGGCAAATTCTTCAGCCGTGACATTGCCATCGCCATCAGCGTCCAGACGCTGGAACCGATCGACCATGCGTTCGCGCATGCGCGCGAGCCACAACCGTTCAAATTCGGCGAGCGATAAAGAGCCACTCTGATCCGCGTCATGAGTTTCGAGTTCGCTGCGATTCACCGCAGCGACTTCGGCTGCCGTGATAGTGCGGTCCTGATTGGTATCGTAGTGTTTGAGGATGCGTGGACCGAGGGTACGCTCAGCCGGGCCGGCCAGTGCGACCAGCGGTGCGACCACCAAGCCGACAGCACTGATGAGTCCAATGGTTCTCTTGCGCATGTGATTGTCTCCGGTGTACGCGCCAATATTGGCGTGCTTGCGTGGTACTCATTTAGGCTCAGCAACGTCACGGAAGTTTGCCCGTTTTGAGGCATTTTTTCGCGTAGTGTCGCAATGGGGCGCATTGCGACAATCTGATACAAAGTCGGCTTTTCGAGCGGCAGCGACGAGGCAAAATGCGGGCATGGAAGATCTTGACCAGGCAACACCCGAGCCGTCGTCACACATTCTCGTGGTAGACGACCACCGCGAGATCCGTGATGCGATGTCCGACTATTTGAGCGCCCACGGCTACCGCGTCAGCGTCGCTGATGGTGGCGACAACATGTACAAGGTATTAAAGGTCAGCGCAATTGATCTGATTGTGCTCGACATCATGATGCCAGGTGTGGACGGGCTGACGTTGTGCCGCGAGCTGCGTGCAAGCAGCGCGATTCCCATCATCTTGTTGACGGCCGTTTCCGAAGACACCGATCGCGTGGTCGGTCTTGAGATGGGTGCGGACGACTATCTGACAAAACCGTTTAATCCGCGCGAGTTGCTGGCGCGCATCAAAGTTGTATTACGGCGCACGCACGCACTTCCACCGCAACGCACACCTGTAGACGAAAAAGTGGTGGCTTTCGACCGTTGGCGCTTGAATCTTGGCAATCGTGAACTGAGCGACGAAGCGGGCGACGTGGTCCATCTGAGTACCGGCGAGTACAAACTGCTGGCGGCTTTCATCGACCACGCGAACATTGTCCTGAGCCGTGATCAGCTACTGGATCTGACACAAGGGCGCGCGGCCAAGGTGTTCGATCGCAGCATCGACAACCAGGTCAGTCGTCTCAGGCGTAAGTTAAGCGCCGGCGCAAGGACTACGGACATTATCAAGACGGTACGAGGGGGCGGCTATCTGTTTGTGGCAAAGGTGGAGCGCACCTGATGCGCCTGTGGCCCCGGAGCCTGGCTGGACAACTCATCATCTGGCTGTTACTCGTGCTGATGCTGGCGCAGGTATTCACGCTCCTGTTGTACCTGGGCGAGCGTAATGCCGTCGTGCGCACAGCCAATCATGCGGAAGTGCTTTCACGGACGGCATCGATGGTGCGACTCCTGAACACCACCCCTGTAGACCTGCACAAGCGCATCATACGGTCTGCCTCCGGTCCACGCCTACGCTTCTGGCTGTCTGACAAAAACCTCCTGACGCCCGGTGAGCACCCGCGCATCAAGCGCGCGCTGGAGCGCATGTTAGGTGATGGCATCGGCGATATCGTCGTCGACATCCGTATGGCGGGCAACCGGCCTTTCCGCAAACTGCGCAAGGCCTGGCGGCAAGAACGTGACGGCGCGGCTGCACATCTCGACCGCCAGGAATTGCGGCTACGACCGAGGCCGGCGGACGAGCGCAAACAAAAGCCGCGGCGGCGCTTTCTGGATCTATCGATGGCCGTTCAGATTCGCGATGGCCGGTGGATCAACGTAGAGACGCTGGTGTCTCCGGCCGCGCCACGATTTGCCATCACGACTGTCCTCACGTTCGCGGCAATGACCGTCGCCATCATTGTCATTGTCGTATTTGTTGTACGCCGCGCGACCCGTCCGTTAGGTGAACTTGCCGTTGCTGCTGAAAGATTTGGGCGCGGCGAAACCGTTGAGCCGCTGGTTGAACGTGGGCCCAAGGACGTCGCCAGCGCCATAGGCGCCTTTAATCAGATGCGTGAACAATTGACGGCGTTTGTCCACGCGCGCACGCAGATGCTGGCGGCGGTCGCGCACGACCTCCGCTCGCCGCTGACGTCATTGCGCCTGCGTGCGGAGATGATTGACGACAACACCGCCCGCGAGAAGATGATTGCCTCCCTGGACGAGATGCAGCAGATGATCGAAGCGAGCCTCAGCTTTTTTCGTGCTGATGGTGCCGAGGAAGCCTCACGCACCATTGACCTGCCGAGTCTCGCGCAGACGGTAGCCGAAGAGTTTAAAGACCAGGGACAAGCCGTCCATGCCATCGCGGACGACATTGTGTCGTGCCAGGGAAAACCCCTTGCGTTGCGCCGTGCACTACGCAACCTCATCGACAACGCGACCAACTACGGCCACAAAGCGGAAGTCCGCGTGTTGGTGGAATCCGGCATCGCGGTTGTCAGCGTCTGTGATGAAGGACCGGGCATTCCGCCGGAAGACATGGAGCGCGTCACGGCGCCGTTTGTGCGCCTGGAGGAGTCTCGCAGTCGCGCCACCGGTGGCGTTGGCATGGGACTCGCCATCGCGGCCTCCGTTGCGCAGGCGCATGGCGGTGAGCTGCGTTTGAGTAACCGCGATGGGGGTGGCTTATGCGTAGAGGTGCGCTTACCGGTGAGCGCACGGACTACAGACTGAAGCTGTGACTCAGATCAGCTCTTTGGTCTTGTCGTCAGTCTCACCATATCGGCTCAGGGCAGGCGGCTTCAGTCCGGCATACGCAGCTTCGATGCGCGCGTTGACTTCACGGTTATTGGTCTCGAATAGGCTGTTGCCTTCCAGGTCACTCTCGCACAACAGTGGTCCGAAGTTCTCAACCTCCAGTACCCACATCGCCTGGGCGATACCTAGCTCGTCCAGCCAATGAGCGTCGCGTACGGACTTGATACCACGCCCGAGTAACGCGCCAGTGCCATAACCAACCGTCGTCAGGTACACGGCTTTGGCTGGCACAAAAATTTCGTCGTAATGCGCCTGACTCATGCCGCCTTTACCGATGACAACGCGGCAACCACTCATCGCAAACCATTGCGGCAGCCATTTCGCAAAACGGAAGCTGGCCGTTGCGGTGACGGCACCCATGTTGAAGCTGCCATCCTCGTTGACCGATGCGGCCGGTGAACAGTGAAAATTGATGTTGGCGATTTCGCCCAAGTCACACGGTGGTTCCATGCCGTCTGCCAGCAGGCGCTGATACACGCCTTCACGACCGGTCATGATCACGCCATCGATATACACGACGTTGCCAATACGCAGCTGCTCGAGCTGCGTATCGTCGATGGGTGTCTTCAGACGGACTGTTGTGAGTTCTGCTGATGGGGTTCCCATGCGATGCTGTTCCTGCGTGAGTAAGGCGTGAACCATTTGGGGTCGGTGCGATATTCCGCGCGACCGTCTGCAAACAGGCGTACGGTCGCACGCCGGGACGACAGGCAGAAACAGTGCACGCTCATGGGCATGCCACCGGTATGCGTATAGCCCACCTCGATATGTGTATCGACAACCATCGAGCGGCCTGAGAATCCCATGGCGCCCATCCCGATGGAGTTACCAAGTTCAGTCAGCTCGAGCTCGAGCTTGGCGATCTCTGGATCAGGATTACGGTCGCCCACCGTACGCAGACAAGCCGCCTGTTTGCCCAACACCATGGTGGTGTCTTTCGAGCCGCCAAGGCCAATGCCAACAATGGCAGGCTGACAGGCAAGGCCGCGTTTCCCAAACGCGATCATAGTGTCTAGGAAAAAGCGTTTGATGCCGTCGATGCCGTCACCCGGGAACAACATACGGTAATCCGTGCCGAACAAGCCGCCTTTGTGCACGGTGGTGATATCGACCCAGTCCGCATCAGGCTCAAACGAATATTCGATCTCGGGCGCGTTGATGCCAACGTTGTTGTTGTTATCGTGGCGTGACAGCGGGTGCACGCGATTAGGCCGCAACGGCACCTCCTGGGTAGCCCGTGCGGTTGCACCGCGCAACGCCTCTTCCAACGCAATAAAGCCACCTTCGAGGCGTGCTTCGTTGCCAAACTTGATGTAGTAGCGCGGCACGCCGGTATCGGCACACATGGGGCGCCGGTCTTCGTTCGCCACGTTCCAGTTCTGCAACATCGATTCCAGGACAAAACAGGACAATGGTCCGGTCTCCGAACCGGTCATTTTCTGGATACCCTGTTGATAGTCCTCGGGAATTTCGATGCCCGCTTTAGACATGATCTGAAACGCCGCTTCGCGGACCGTGTCAATTGCGATCATGGCTTCGCCTCCTCAGCGTAATTGGGTGAGCGGTCACTCAGCTCGCGGTGGGTGGTGGTGCGCCCGCCTCGCCTTCGATCAAAGACTCGCCCGGCTTGACGATCGAAAAGTCGACCGGACGTGTTGACACCTGCAAGCTGCCGTCAGCCGCCTGCCCAACAACGGTGTATTCACTGGCCGCAAGGTCACCGGCCTCAGGAAAGTCCTCGCGAAAATGCGCGCCCCTGGAGTCCTCGCGGGCGATCGCCGCATGCGTGATCGTCTTCGAGATCGTGATCTGGTTTTTCAGGTTCAACCAGTCATGCCAGGTCAGGTTGAACACACGCTGCTGGTCCGGCAGGCCAACGTCATCCAGCGCCGCTTCCAGCGCATCAAGTTCACCCAACGCTTCGTTCAGCGTATGCGCCTCGCGACTGATCCCAACCTTATCCCACATCAGGTCCTGCAGGTTTTCCCGCAGACCGTTGAGGTCGCCCTGCGGTTTGGCAAAGGGTGTGAGTGCATCAGCGCACGCCGCTTGCAGCGCTTCTTCGTCCGCCTCCCGCCAGCCTTCGTTGGCAACAAAAGCAGCCATCTGTTCGCCAGCGATACCGCCAAACACCGTTGAATTCGCGACGCCGTTGCCACCCAGCCGGTTGGCACCGTGGACGCCACCCGAGTCCTCGCCAGCCACATACAAGCCTGGCAGTGCGGTGGTGCAGTCTTCCTCGAAGACCACACCGCCCATCATGTAATGCGCGGTTGGCACCACCTCAACCCGCCCACCGGCCAGGTCAAAACCGCAATCGGCGCAGCGCTTAACCATGCCGCTGAACTGCTTCGCCACCTTTTCCGGGCCGAGATGCGCCATCTCGATATAGACACCACCGTTTGGAGTCGTATTGCCTTTGCGCATTTCGCTGTTGATGGCCCGCGAGACAATATCGCGAGTCGCCCGCTCGGCGTGCTCGTGGTAGTCGAACATGAACCGATCCCCCGAGCCATTCAGCAGGTACCCGCCGGCACCGCGCAGGCCTTCTTCCAACACCGTCCCGGTCATGCGCGTGTCATATCCCGCCAGGAGTCCGGTCGGATGGAATTGCACCATCTCCATATCGCGTAGTTCCAAGCCCACATCCAGCGCCATTGCCATGCCATCACAGGTTTTGTCCCCAGAAGGGGTGTGGTAACGGTACATGGTGGGACCGCCACCCGCCGCAAGCAGGACGGCTTTGGCGCGCACGAAGCGAAACTCGCCTGTACGCATGTCCACAAACAACACGCCGGACAGTGCGTCTCCCAAAGGCGTCCTGACAAAACTGAGCGCGCGATGCTCCTCCAGCCGGGCAATAGGACGCGACCATATCTGCTCGGACAGCCGGTTGATGATCTCAATGCCGGTCAGGTCACCCTTGTGTACGGTGCGGTCAAAACTCTGGCCCGCAAACGCCTTCTGGTGCATCGAGCCGTCAGGGTTGCGATCAAAGAAGCAACCCACTTCGTTCTCCAGCTCGTGAATGCGTTCAACTGCCGTTTCAACCAGGCGCCACGCGAGACGCTGATTCGGTAACCATTTGCCACCGACGATGCTGTCCATGAAATGGCGTTCAACTGAATCGCCTTCCGCAATGGCCACGTTGTAGCCACCCTGCACCATGCGTGTACAGCCACATTTTCCCAACAAGCCTTTGACGGCCACCGTGATGTCGAGGTCGGCATTTGCCTGAAACGCATGTAGGGCCGCAAACAAGCCTGCGCCACCACTGCCGATGATCAAGACGTCTGTGTCGTGCCTATGAATGTCCACTAACCGTTCACCACGCGTTAAACGCGAACAACAAACCCACACCGACGGACGTGCCGGCAGCGAGCGCGATCCAGTTGCGCTGGGCATCCGACCAGGCGACCAGTTCGACAAACAACAGCCGCAGCCCGCCGGTCAGGTGCAACGCCAACGCTGTCACCAGCAACCATTCCGCGACCTTCACCATCGGCTGTGCGGTCCACGCGATGGTCTCGGCAAATTGCGATTGTTCCAACGCGAGCCCAAGCACATAGAAGTGCGCCGGCAGGAACAGCGCCAGCGCAATACCGGAGACGCGATGTACGACAAACGCCCAGAACGCCGGGTGCCCGCGATGTGCCGTCGGCTTCATGCGAACACCACCGCGTACACTGCGCGCAGACCCAGAATCAGCGTCACCAACGTAAACGTATGCGTGATGCCAATAGTTGCGCCTCGAGGCAGACGCGTCCATTCCAGCAAGATGTTCTGCAAACCGACGCTGATGTGCAGCGCGACGGCAATGACGAAAACTGTGTAGAACACGCCCCAGGCGAAGCTGCCACGTGTGCGCTCGAGAATTTCCTCGCCTGTCAAGCCACCTTGTACGGCGATGATCATCACCACAATATGGACGATAACAAGCGGTGCCAGCACCGCAGCACTCAAGCGTTGGATGGCGTAACCGCGCGCGGTCACGTTGCTACGCCTCGCAGCTCGCCCTTCAACCAGGCTTTAAGCGATGCGCGTTTGAGACCGGCGATTGAGGCGGTCGGATTGAGTTCGACAGGGCAGTGCTCTGCGCAACTCTGATGCGTGTGACAACTGGTGCAACCACCGTTGGCGGCGACCGTGCGCAAGATGTCCAGCGGCGCCGCGTCACGCTCGTCGTTGTAGGCGGCCCACGCCCGATTAAGAGCCGCGGGCCCGAGATATTCTTCGCGCCACGACACCACATCGCAGGCCGAATAACACACGGCGCAGTTGATACATTCGATGGCTGCGCTGGCCGCCTGCCGCTGCTGGCTATCAGGTTTGACCTCGGCAAACGGATCATGGCGTGTAGAACGGCCTTCGAAGCGGCCGCGCGCACCCTGCCAGCGTTCAAAGAATGGCGTGAGGTCGGTCGCCAGATCTTTGATGATCGGAAGATTGCGCAACGGCTCGATACGCAGGCGATTGTCCTCAAGGACCCGACCAACGTGCGTGCGGCAGGTCCACCGCGGTCGACCATTGACGGTCATGGCGCACGAGCCGCACATACCAACCCGACAGGCAAACCGATAGGTGAGCGATGGATCGATCTTCCGCTGCACCCAGGTGACAACGTCCAGAATCGTCTGGTTGTCTTGCCGCGGAACCTCGTAGGTACTCAGCGCGCCGTCTTCGCCCCCGCGCCAGATCTCAACGATGAGCGTTGACCCAGACACTCCGTACTCCTCCAATCTTTATGAGCCCGCTATCATACACGCTCGATGAGATCCAGCATGTAGCGTGGCAACGCAAAAGCCGCGGCATGTACCTCGGGTGTGTAATAACGCGTCTCGACGGCTGCGCTTGCGAATCGTGTCGCAAGCGTTACGGGCGCGACCTGACGCAGTGCTGCATCATCGGACCCCCAACCAAACGCCATCACACCGCCTACGTAAGTTGGCACGGCAGCGGTGTAGAAGTGCCAGTCTGCAAAGGTGTCGCGGAAGTTGTTCGCCGTCTGACGAACTTCGTCTGGCTGCAGAAACACCACGCCATTTTGGGTTACCAGTACGCCGCCCGGCTTCAGGCATCTCTTACAAGCCGTATGAAAGCCGGCCGAAAACAACTGCTCGCCGGGACCAATCGGATCGGTCGAGTCGATGATAATGACGTCGTAGCGGTCTGCGGTTGTGTTGACGTAGTTGAAGCCGTCATCGATCACGAGACGCAGACGCGGGTCATCAAACGCCCCTTGCGAGTGATTCGGCAGGTACTCGCGACACATGTCGATTACGGTCTGATCGATTTCCACCTGCGTCACGGCGTCAACGCCGGAGTGTTTCACAACCTCGCGCAGCATGCCGCCATCGCCACCGCCAATGATCAACACACGCCGGGCCTCTCCATGCGCGAGCAGCGGCACGTGGGTTAGCATCTCGTGATAGATGAATTCATCTCGCTCGGTGGTTTGCACAACGCCGTCCAACGCCATGACCCGGCCAAACCCGACGTGCTTGAAGATGATGATGTGCTGATGATCGGTCTTGCGTTCGAGGTACACCTCCTCGACGTCCAGAAACTGGCCATAACCGTCGTATAGCGTTTCAGTAAATGAATCCATTGGCGGCTCGAATGAGTGATGGAAGAGTGGAAATGTCAGGTGCACCAAGCGCCATGGCGAGGCTGATTCGACGACGGCTTCGCGTCCGAACCGCTTTGCCGAGCGCGGCCGCAGTGACCTCGTCTGCAGCACGAATCTCCGCGTTGGTTGCGGGGGAACAAAGTTGGCACGCGTTGCGATATTACGACACATGACAACCTCGTGGCGTCACTCGCCGTTCAGGTTCCGTAGAATCGATTGACGCGGCTCGACAACAACAAGAACGTCAACATGGATGCGCTGGCCACAAGGAATCCCGCAAGCGCGAGCATCTCGACAATGGTGAGCATCGCGTTCGCATCATTGCTCAACGCATACGCCAGGAAGCTGAACACAACCACGCCCAGCAGCAACACGACCACCAGGAACCAGCGTGCGAGGCTGTTGCCCGTCAACGGAAACAACACCGCCACGAGGGCGCCAATAAACAGGTAGCGGTAAGCTTCATGGGCCTCGAGCGGCGACACGAATACTACGGCCCACAGCGACGTGATGACCTTGCCGACAACCACCAGGCGCAGAATCTGCTTGGCCGTCCGACGACTCTGCGCCTCCGCACGGCGCAGGATCCCGGGCTCGCTGCCTGGCAACCAGGCATCCGGCAAGCGCCGTGACTGCAGCGACAATCGCAATGCCGATATCAAATCTCGCGAGATAGTTACCCACCTCCTGGTTGGTCTCACCCAATCCAAGCTGCGGACCACCCACGACAATCAGGTACATCAGGATGTGGCCAATGGCATACAGCCAGAACCACCACAGAACGGAGAACAGCACCGCCTGAGTCGCATACAGCGAGGCCGGTTTAGGAGCCGGCGGCGGCGCAATCGAGCGCTCACGGGCGGCATCAACAATAGTTTCGAATCGACGAGGCATGGACAGGCAGATCCCCACTGCGACGCGGTGCTCATGCCCCGCCCCAACATCGTATGTGCTTGCTTAGGCGCCAGCAGATCTAAACTATCGTCGCCATACCCGCTGTGGAAGCCAAGGATACTTGATGAGACTGCCGAAAACACAGCTACCACCAACACCTAGACGCAAATAAGCCCAAGGAGTGCGATTCTTCACCCATGTCGCAGCCAACGCATCCCAAATCCACCCCAGCAACACGTGCAAAACTCGCCAACCGGACCGCGCCCACGAATGGGGACAATACGGCGGACCCTGTGTCAGATCTGGAGCACCGCCAGCCCCATGACCAGACCATTGGGGAAACCGCCGAGCAACTTACCCGGATCGTGTCTCCGGAACCGCTGGGTGACGACCGTTTTTTGGGATTGCCCTCCAACGGTGACGGGGCGGCCGGCACGTTTGGAGGTCACTTCCTCGGGCAAGCCGCAGGCGCAGCCCTGGCAACCGTGGACGCGGATCGGTGCATGCACTCTCTCCACGCGTATTTTCTGCGTGGCGGCGAGGCTGGCGTGCCTATCGAGTATGTGGTTGAACGGCTGCGGGACGGGCGTTCGTTTGGCACCCGGCGGGTGACTGCGCGCCAACACGACAAGGATTTGTTTGTGATGATGGCATCCGTGACGGTACCGTCCCGCGGACCCGAGATAGACCCGCTACCGCCAGCGGATTTTGCGCACCTGCCCGCACCCGAGACCCTGCCGCGGTATCACGAGTTGATGGCAACCC
>CEUN01180348.1_pt1 | contig 18220 bp, 16 predicted proteins | sample 361501 | NCBI WGS metagenome assembly CEUN01 (sample SAMEA2622801, study PRJEB7988) | marine metagenome | biome: marine biome (ENVO:00000447); feature: marine epipelagic mixed layer (ENVO:xxxxxxxxx); material: "saline water (ENVO:00002010), including plankton (ENVO:xxxxxxxx)" | depth 120 m | reverse complement strand
TGGTCGTCACCACCATCGCGGCGAGGTGGGCGCCGGTTGCGTGGCCCACCAGGTACAGCTCTTCGCCGGAATATCCCTTGGGATTGCGGACCAGGTACTCAACGGCCTCGCGGGTCTGCTCGATCTGCTCCTCCAGCGTGATGTCTGGCACGCGGTCGAATTCGACGGCCGCGTATGCAAACCCATCCGTGACCATGCTTTCGGCGATGTAATGGAATTGCTCTTTGGTGTGGTTGGTCCAGGCGCCACCATGAAAGAACACCACAAGTCCGGGGTTTCCCTCAGCGCCGTGGAACAGGTCAATGGATTGATGTTCGCCCGGGCCGTAGGACAGCGTCTCGAAGGTGTAGGACTCGCGCACTTTCGCGCTCCAGGTGTCCCACCGCTCCACGTAACGCGCGTTGTCCGGTATCTGCGTGTGCTGGTCGTACTGCGCGTCCAGTTCCGACTGCGTCATGTTGCCGAAGACGCGCGGTTCGTCAGTCATAATTATGGTTCCCGCAACCTCAAATCAGACCCAGTGGACAAACCCATAGGGTGATCATCGGATTGCACAGTGGCCAGTACGGTGCGCGTGTTATCCCTATGTGATGCTCAGCCTGGCCTGATGCGACCTCTCCCAACGGTAATGCTTCTAGACACTACTCGATGCACTAGAATACCGCCGTTTTGCCTGTGGGACGCACCTTTTGATGTTCATGCGGCCACAGAGCGCCTGCCAGATTCTGGTCTTCTTTTCTCGTTTTTCAAATCTACTCACAGGGGATACCTGCCATGAGCGCGCGAATCGACGCTGGTGGTCTGAAAGTCGATGCGTCGCTCTTTCAGCTCGTTAAGGATGAAATCGCACCGGGCACCGGTGTGGATGTTGCCGCCTTCTGGAGCGCGCTAGGTGCGATCGTTGCAGACCTCGCGCCCAAACATCAGGCGTTGCTGGAGAAGCGCAACACGATCCAGGCGCAAATTGATGAGTGGCACGTAGCCCGGAAGGGACAACCGCATGATGCCGCCGCTTACAAAGCCTTCTTGAAGGAGATCGGCTATCTGGTGGAAGAAGGTCCGGCGTTTACCGTCACCACGCAGAATGTTGACCCGGAAGTGGCTACCATTGCCGGTGCGCAACTGGTTGTGCCCGTGACCAATGCCCGCTATGCACTGAATGCGGCCAACGCTCGCTGGGGCAGTCTGTACGACGCCTTATACGGAACCGACGTCATTGACGAAGACGGCGGTGCGGAGCGTGGCGGTGCCTACAACCCGGTGCGAGGTGAGCGCGTGGTTGCGCGGGCCGCGGAGATCCTGGATGGGTTTGCCCCGCTGGCGAGTGGATCGCATGCTGATGTCACGGCTTACGCAGTGGTGGACGGGGCCCTCGCCGTGACCACCACCGCGGGCGCAACTGCGTTGGCCAGCCCGGCTCAGTTTGCCGGTTACCGCGGCGACGCCGCGAGCCCCACTGCCGTACTGGTCACGCACAACAATCTGCACGCGGAAATCCAGATTGACGCCAATCATCCGATCGGCAAAGACCATGCGGCTGGCGTCAAAGATGTGCTGCTGGAAGCGGCCGTTACCACCATCCAGGATTGTGAAGACTCCGTGTCTTGTGTAGACGCGGAAGACAAGGTGCTTGCGTATCGCAACTGGTTAGGCCTGATGCGCGGCGACTTGAGCGCCAGCTTCGATAAAGGCGGCTCCACGCTTGAGCGTACATTGGAAGCGGATCACGACTACACCGCGCCTGAGGGTGGCACCGTGACGCTGTCCGGTCGCAGCCTCTTGCTGGTGCGCAACTGTGGTATCCACATGTTCACGGATGCGGTTACCACGAGCGACGGTGAAGACATTCCTGAAGGCTTCCTGGATTGTATGGTCACGGTTCTGGCGGCGATGCATGACCTCAAGCAGTTGGGACAGCACCGCAACAGCCGAGCGGGTAGCGTCTATGTTGTGAAACCCAAGTTGCATGGGCCGGAAGAGGTCGCTGCCACCGTCGAGTTGTTCGGTCGGGTAGAACAGGCACTCGGGCTCGCTCCCAACACCGTCAAGATTGGGATCATGGATGAAGAACGCCGTACGACGGTCAACCTGTTCGAATGTATCCGCATCGCAAGCGAGCGCGTCATCTTTATCAACACCGGTTTCCTTGATCGCACCGGCGATGAGATTCATACCTCCATGGAAGCGGGGCCGTTTGCACCAAAAGCCGAACTGAAGGCGATGGAATGGATCGCCTCGTACGAAGATTGGAACGTCGACATTGGGATCCAGACGGGCCTGCCGGGTGTTGCCCAGATCGGCAAGGGCATGTGGGCCATGCCGGATGAGATGAAAGGTATGCTGGAGGCCAAGATTGGGCATCCGATGGCCGGTGCCAACTGCGCGTGGGTACCCTCGCCGACCGCCGCCACGCTGCACGCTACGCACTACCATCAGGTGTCCGTGGCTGCACGGCAACAAGATCTTGTGTCCCGCGGCCGCGCCAACCTGGACGCCATTCTGAATATTCCGCTGCTGGCGGGTCGCAACCTGAGCGAAGACGAGATTCAAAAGGAACTCGATAACAACGCGCAAGGTATCCTCGGTTATGTCGTACGCTGGGTGGACCAAGGCGTCGGCTGCTCCAAGGTGCCGGATATCAATGATGTCGGGTTGATGGAAGACCGCGCGACGCTACGTATCTCCAGCCAGCACATTGCCAACTGGCTACACCATGGCATCACCAGCGCAGATCAGGTGCATGCCACGTTTCAGAAGATGGCGGCCGTCGTAGACCGTCAGAACGCTGGCGACCCGCTGTACACAGACATGGCGCCAGGCTTCGACGGCATCGCCTATAAAGCTGCGCTGGATCTCGTGTTTGACGGCCGTGCGGAGCCGAACGGTTACACTGAGCCATGTCTGCACGGCCGTCGCCGTGAGGTAAAAGGACACTAGACGTATACGCCAGTGCATGATGAATCGCGGGTAGGTCTGGTGTGTGCGAACAGAGGCCGGGGGAGCCCGGATGTGGCTCCCGCGCCCGCTCAGATAACGTTGCCTTCGCGCAGCTTCGCGAGCGCTTCCGCGTCAAGACCGATGCCTCCAAACACCTCTTCGTTGTGTTCGCCCAGCGCTGGCGCCGGGCGCCGGATGCGGCCAGGAGTCGCGTCCAGATGGGCCGCAATACCAGTCATCGGCATGGTGCCCATGTCGGCGTCCGGATAGTTGCAGAGAATCTCTCGCGCGAGCACAAATTCGTCTTCGACGAGGTCATCCACGTTGTAGATTGGGCCAACCGTGATCGCGCGCTCGGTGAAGAACTCGACCAGTTCGGCTTGGGTACGGCTTGCCATGAACTCGGCGATGATGGGATCCAGTTCATCGTTGTTGGCGACCCGGTCGGCGTTGGTTTTGAAGCGGGGATCGTCGACCAGTTCCGGTCTGCCGATCGCCTTGAACAGACGTTCTGCCATGGCTTGCATCGAGGCTGACAATGCTACGTATTTACCATCTTTGCAGAGATAGGCGTTCCGCGGGGCCGTTGTCTCGCTCCGGTTGCCGGTGCGCGTCGGGGTCTTGCCGGTCAGATGATAAATCGCGGCGTGTGGCCCGAGTGTTGAATGCAACGGTTCAAACAGGGAGATGTCTACAACCTGTCCGGGTTGTTTGCTGACCTCAACGGCACGCAGTGCAACCATCACGGCGTAAGCGCCCTGAATGCCGGCCACCATGTCAGCGAGCGCCAGCGGTGGCAACAGCGGGGGGCGGTCGGGAAACCCGTTCATGGATGCAAATCCGGAACGGCCTTCGATCAGCGATCCGTAACCGGGCTCGTCGCGTTTGGGCCCGGTTTGCCCCCATCCCGAGACGCGCACGATCACCAGCTTGTTGTTACATGCGTGAAGTACGTCAACGCCCAGGCCCCACTTCTCGAGCGTGCCGGGTCTGAAGTTCTCGACCAACACATGGGCCGTCTCAACAAGCTTCAGCAGCACTTCTTTGCCCTCCGGCCCACGCGGGTCCAGTGTGACGCTGAGCTTGTTACGGCAATATTGTTTGAAGTGCACCGAGTGACCTTCCACGCGCCAGTTGCGGAGATCGTCCCCGTGGCCGGGGCGCTCAACCTTGATGACTTCCGCACCAAAATCGGCGAGTTGCATGGTCACCATATTGCCGGAGACAAGGCGGGACAGGTCCAGCACGCGAATGCCGTCTAGTGGAGCGGGTGCGTTTGCTTCGAATTCTTTGGCCGGCAGAGAGGCCGTTGGAGAGTTTGGCATTACAGCAACTCGATCAAATTTTTCTGGTGGTCGTCAACAAAAGCGGTTGTCACGTTGCCGTGCCTGAACGCGCGGTGGTCGATCGCCAGCGCCAGAAATTCGAGGTTGGTCGCGGGGCCCTGTAGCTCGATTGACCGGATCAAAGCCAACATTCGATCAATCGCGGCTTCGCGTGTTTCTCCGTGCGTGACCAGCTTCGCGATCAGCGGGTCGTAGTGAAAGGAGATTGTGTCACCCTGCCGGTAACCGGTATCAATTCGGGTATCCGCCATGCCGGTCGGGAACTCCAACAGCTCGAGGTCGCCCGGCGAGGGCAAAAAGCGTTTCTTCGGATTCTCGGCGTATAACCTGCATTCAAGCGCATGCCCTTCGGGCGTGGGTGTTTCCATAGGCACCAGTCCGCCGCGGGCTAATGCGAGTTGCATGCCCACCAGATCCACGCCCGCGCACATCTCGGTGACCGGATGCTCAACCTGAATGCGTGTGTTCATCTCCAGAAAGAAGAACTCGAAATTTTTGGCGTCGACTATAAATTCCACCGTGCCCGCGCCGCGGTAGTTCTGCGCACGGGCAAGTCTGACCGCCGCTTCGCACATATTGGTGCGCACGGTGTCCGGAAGGCCGGGTGCGGGGGACTCTTCGATGATTTTCTGGAAGCGGCGCTGCAATGAACAATCGCGTTCGCCCAGATGCATGGCGTCGCCGTTGCCGTCGCCAAATACCTGTACCTCGATGTGCCTTGCGTGTTCGATATAGCGTTCGAGGAAAACCGTGTCGTTGGCAAAAGCTTTCCCTGCCATCGATTGCGTCGCTGTCACGACCTCGGCCAGCTTTTCGGGATTGTCGACGCGGCGCATGCCGATTCCACCGCCACCCGCGGCAGCTTTAACCAACAGTGGGTACCCGACGCTCTCAGCGATGCGACGCAACCCCTCCGGGTCGTCTGCGCTGACCGGTTCGCTGCCGCTAACAACTGGTACGCCAGCGGATTGCGCGATGGCGCGCGCTTTTGCTTTGTCACCCATGTCCTCGATGGACTGCGGCGTAGGGCCAACCCACACGAATCCTGCGTCTTCAACCGCCTGCGCAAAGCTCGCGTTTTCGCTCAGGAACCCGTAACCCGGATGTATCGCGTCCGCGCCCGACGTGGCTGCGGCCGCGAGTATCTTTTCCTGATCAAGGTAACTTTCACGCGCTGGCGCGGGCCCGATCGCAAACGCCTCATCTGCCAGCTCGACGTGCAGCGCGTTGGCATCTGCCTCGGAATACACCGCGACTGTGCGCATATTGTGACGCACCGCCGCAGCGGAAATACGACACGCTATTTCGCCACGATTGGCGATCAGAAGCTTTTTCAAGAGGTTTCGATACGGGCGACCACAGCCCCCTCGCTCACCGTATCGCCTTCGCTTACCAGAATCTCGGTGACCACGCCGTCCTCGGGCACGCCCACCGGAATTTCCATCTTCATCGACTCGAGAATCATCACTGGCTCATCTTCGGGTAACTCATCCCCAACCGCTGCGACAATCTTCCAGACGTTACCCGTGATCTCGCTCTTCACATCTACATTGGCCACAAAACACTCCTTCACGAACACGCGACTCGCGCATGCCTGCCGTTTCTCAACTTACACCGCGCTGCGCACAGCGGGCATGACTTCTTCCGCAAACAGCTGCATGGAATCCAATGCAGCCTGTAGTTCCATCCCGGGGTTATGCACACTGATCACCAGCTGCGTGACACCCACCGACTTGACGCTAGCGACAATACTCTCGGTGACTTCATCAGGCGCGCCAACCAGAAAGCGGTTTTCCGTCAACGCGTCGCGGGCCTGACCGAGGTTGTTATCGCCTGCGGGCATCGCGCCACTTTGACCCCACGCATGATAACTCTTGTACTTGCGCTCGATGGCGCTGCCCCAGTGTTTGATCGCTTCCTCGCGACTGGGTGCGACAAAAACCTCGCGCCGCATGGGGAGCGTCTCGGGGAACGGTTTTCCGACTCGCTCAAGTTCGGCTCTGTAGATGTCCATCTGACGATTGAGCGTGTCCAGGCGATTGTGTGGTGGTAAGTACCAGCAGTCCGCGAGTCTCGCCGCACGACGAATCGCTTCGTCCGCGTTAGCGCCCATCCACACGGGCGGGCAGGGTTTTTGTACCGGCCGTATGGACGGCGCGACGTCGTTCAGTTCGAAGTGCGAGCCCCGGTGGCTTACTCTCGCCTCCGTCCATAGTCTGCGAATGACTTCGAGGTTCTCTTCCAGGCGGGCAACGCGTTCTGCCCGATGTGTGCCAAACGCCTCAAATTCGACGTCGCGATAACCCAAACCGCAGCCAAAGTTGAGCCGGCCGCCCGAGATGACGTCCAGGGTCGCCAGCTGTTCGGCGATGTCGAGTGGTTTATGCAACGACAACAACACAATGCCGGTGGTCAGCCGGCAATGCGGGGCTTCCGCGCTCAGTCGCGCCAGCAGCGCGACCTGTTGAAAGTCCATCAGGTCATCAGTGCCGAAGTGAGATCCTTTGACGATGTTGCAAAAGCCTAGGCGGTCGGCATGAGTTGCCATCTGGCAGACCGCATCGAAGCAGGCTGCCGGGTCTTCTTCCGGCAGGAACTGGCTACGGAGAAGGACTCCGAACTCCACGACGAATCCGAGCGCCGGGCTTAGATATCGCGCACCACGTCCACCGACGGCGCCGCTGTGCGCGCGTCGACGGAGCGCATCGCTGTAACGATCCCCTCGTTCGCGGGTGTCTCAAGCCCCAGCATCTTGCCGGTGCGCACGATTAGACCGTTCATGAAATCAATCTCGGAGCGTCGGCCTTTTTCGACGTCTTGTGCCATGGACGGGCGGCCGTCTGTCTTGGCATTTTCCGCAGCTTGAATCACGCGCGCTTCAATGGTGCCAAACGCGTTGTCGTCGCCGTTGGCACACGCAATCCAGGTATCTGCAGGGATCCCCCGAATCGCCTCCAATTCGATACCGTTCGCCGTTGCAACCCGGACGCCCTCCGCCGCGATGCGGATAGACAGACGGCGGGTTACAGGCTCCAAATCTGAGCTGACGTTCGTCAGGCCGGATGCCGCGATAACAGGATTGCGCATCGAGTTGGTAATCAACTTGCTCCAGCGTTCGCCCCACAGGTTATTGGTGGTCTTGGATCCGTCCGTATGGCCAACCAGTTCGGCGATCCGCTCAGCGCGTTTGGTGATCCTGCCATGCGGCTCGCCTGCGCGGAATACGACATGATTCGCCGCGCCGCCGCGCGGGACCATCCTTCGGACCTGGCCAGGCGCGTCCATGAATACAGCGATAAGGCTTGCAATACATCCCATGGTGCGGGTCCAGCCAACCACCTCGGCGATCGTGTCCTCGTTGATACAGTTCTGCAGCGACACAACAAAGCCATCCGCCGCGAGGTACGGTTTGATGAGCTGCGCATGCCAGGCTGTGTCATATGACTTGGCACACACAAACGCGATGTCGAACTCCGGCATAGGTGCCATCGCTGCGATGTCACTCAGGTGATGCGCACGCACTTTGCCTTCATATTCGACCTCACCCTCGGCCGATAGCAGGCGCAGTCCACGCTCACGCATTGCCACGACGTTTTCCGGCCACGGGTCAAAAAAGGTGACGTTTTCTCCGGCGGCGTGCATAAATCCGCCGGCGTAGGCGCCAACAGCGCCGGCGCCAACGATGGCGATACGTTCGTTACTCATTGAAGAGGTCTCCGTCCTGAAACGTTAGCGTGATTGCCGGCCGCGAGATCGACCAATCGACACCCGAGAGTTCGGCACGCCTAGTGCGTTACCAACTCGTCCAGCCTGAAGCGCGCGATCTTTGCGATCTCCATGATCGCAGTGTCGATCTCTTGTTCACGGTCGTGCGTAAGCCGGGGCTTGTACGCGGAGAGGATAGCGTACTTGTCCAAGCCTTTGACGGCGATGATGAAAGGGAACTGGAAGCGAGATCGGTATGCTTCGTTCAATGCCTGAAACTCAGCCAGTTCCCGGGGCGTCAGACTGTCCAATCCCGCGCCCGCCTGCTCCCGCGCGGAAGAGTTGGTCAGTTCGCCGGCGAGCGCGGCTTTGCCAGCGAGATCCGGGTGCGCTCTTATCAATCGCAGCTGATCCTCGACGGGCGCCTGGCGGACGGCGGCAACCATCGCGCTGTGAAGCGCGTCCAGGCTCAAAAAAGGGCGGGCGTCAGCGGCGCGCGTCGCGACCCACGGCGACGATTCGAAGACCTCCGCAAGCGTCGCGGTAAAGGCTTCGGCCGGAGCGTTGTTGAGGCCATCGATGGTGACGGGTGATTCCATACTTACTCAATACAAACTCAATACGTTCTGCCGCGGAGTGCGACACTGGCGTTATAGTGCGCGTATCGTCATTCGAACGCGAGATGGCCGCCGTGGGCCGACTGACAACGCACGTATTAGACACAGCCAATGGGTGCCCGGCCGCGGGCATGCAGTTGCGATTGTACCGACACGCTGAAGCGCTCGAGTTGCTCATCTCGACGGAGACCAACGCGGACGGACGTGTGGACCAGCTGCTACTGTCTGACGATACGTTTGTAGCGGGGCGCTACCAACTGCATTTTGACGTGGCCGCCTATTTTTGCGCGCGCGGACACGCGCTTGCGGAACCCGCGTTTCTGGACGTCGTCACGCTCGCGTTTGGATTGGCGGATGAACCGCACTACCACGTTCCGTTGTTGGTTTCTCCGTGGAGCTACTCTACCTACCGTGGGAGCTGAGACGGTGCCAACCCGGTATGACGTTCGCTTCGTGTTGGATGGCGGTGTCCACTCGGTCACGAACATCGATCCCAACACGACGTTACTGAACTACCTGCGCGACACGCTACACAAGACCGGCACCAAAGAGGGCTGCGCGGAGGGCGACTGCGGTGCGTGCACCGTGGTGGTGGCCAGTCTGACGTCTGACGGTAATGTCAGTTACCAGGCGATCAATGCCTGTATTGCGCTGCTCCCGGCGCTGGACGGGTGCGAACTCCTGACCGTGGAATCGTTAGCCTCATCCAACAACCTGCATCCGGTCCAGCAAGCCATGGTGGCGGCGCACGCATCTCAATGCGGATTCTGCACGCCAGGTTTTGTGATGTCATTGTTCGCGCTCTACAAAACCGCGGCGGATATCACGCGGCAGGATGTCAACGATTGTCTCGCCGGAAACCTCTGTCGGTGTACCGGCTATCGCCCGATCGTGGACGCAGCGCTTGATATGCGCTCGCTGGGCATGGCTATCCCAGCAGATGAACGCTCGCGGCTGAATACCCCCGCGGGGCACGGGACAGATGACACTCACATCGTGGCAATGCTCCACGCCCTGCAGGATGAACACACCCTCCAGTTGCAAGGTACGGACATTGACGGTGCGACGCGTTCACTGCGCGCGCCACGCCACCTGTCCGAAGCGTACGCGTTTTTGGAGATGACGCCGGACGCGACCATACTGACCGGTGGCACTGACGTCGGTTTGTGGATCACCAAACAACACGCCGAACTGTCCAATGTGCTCCACCTTCGTAATGTCGACGAGTTGCGAAAGATTGAGGAACACGCGCATCACTGGTTTGTGGGCGCGGGTGTGTCCATTACGCGTCTGTATGAAACGTTGCGCGATACCTGGTCTTCGCTGGATGAACTATGGCGGCGTTTTGCATCGCCGCCGATTCGTAATGCCGCGACCATCGGCGGTAACGTTGCCAATGGTTCGCCAATTGGTGACTCCATGCCGCCGCTGATTGCGTTGGGCGCCAAGGTGGTGCTTGGAAGTTCCGACGGTGCGCGGACATTGCCGTTGGAGCAGTTCTATAAGGGTTACAGGCAAACCGATCTGCGCGCAGGTGAACTGGTGCTGGGCGTCAACCTACCCAAACCGAGCGCATCTCAGTTTTTCCGGGTATACAAGATCTCGAAGCGGATGGATCAGGACATCTCCGCCTTGTGTGGGGCGTTTGCCGTTGACATCCAGGACGATCAAATTGCCGAATGCCGCATCGCGTTTGGAGGCATGGCGGCGATACCGGCCCGGGCCCACGGATGCGAGCAGGTGCTGTCAGGTCAGGTACTCGACGTAGTACACGAACAGCCTGACGTGTTGGAGAGCGCCAGGACGGTGTTGGCGGCTGACTACGCGCCCATCAGCGACTTGCGCGCGAGCGGTCGTTACCGCCAACTGGTCGCCGGCAATCTGCTCGAGAAGTTCCTGCTCGAACTGGCGGAGTGCACATGAAAGATGCGACCGGTACCGGGATGAGCGGCGGCGTTCGCGCCTCCATCGCGCACGAGAGTGCGGCGCAACACGTCCGTGGCTGTGCCTGGTACACCGACGATATACCCGTACCTGCCGGCACTTTGTATGCAGCTCTGGGATTGAGTCCGGTCGCACACGGCAAGATTCGCGGGCTGGAATTGGATGCCGTGCGCAATGCCCCCGGTGTCCGGAGTGTCATCACGGCAACAGACATCGCTGGCGACAACAACTACGGCCCGGTTGTCGCGGACGACCCCATCTTTGCTGAGTCTGTGGTCGAACATCTGGGGCAGCCGCTGTTTGCCGTGGCGGCTGACAGTGTGACTGCGGCCCGTCGTGCCGCGCGCCTGGCGATTGTCGACATCGAACCGCTAACGCCGTTGGTTGATGTGGATGCTGCGTTGGCTGCGGAAAGTTTTGTGCTGCCTGGCGAACGACTGGCGCGTGGTGATGCACGCGAGGCTATTGGTGATGCGCCGCGTCAACTGCGGGGTGAGCTACGCATTGGTGGGCAGGAACAATTCTATCTTGAGGGTCAGGTCGCGCTGGCGCTGCCGCGTGACTCCGGTGAGCTGACGATATACAGCTCCACGCAGTTTCCGATGGAGATACAGGCTGCTGTTGCCCGCTGTCTTGGCCGCGCCCGCATGAGCGATATTGATGTCGAGTGTCGTCGCATGGGGGGCGCGTTCGGCGGCAAGGAATCGCAGCCGGCTTTGTTTGCATGTGTGGCGGCGCTGCTGGCGGAAGCCACTGGACGACCCGTCAAACTACGCATGGATCGCGACGACGATATGGTGGTCACGGGCAAGCGTCATGATTTCCTCGCGCGTTACGAAGTCGGGTATGACGACAACGGTATCATTCTCGGCTACCGCGTTGAGCTCGCTTCGCGCTGCGGACGCTCCGCGGACTTGTCCGGCGCGATCAACGACCGCGCGATGCTGCACAGCGACAACGCTTATTTTCTGCCGGCCGTCGAGATTGTCTCGCATCGGTGCAAGACCCACACTGTATCCAACACAGCGTTCCGGGGCTTCGGTGGCCCGCAGGGGATGCTGGTCATCGAGCATGTGATCGAAGCGGTTGCGCAGACGCTCACGTTGGATCCGCTGGCCGTACGCATGGCCAACCTGTATGGCGATGCACCGCGCGACCGCACGCCTTACGACATGGCGGTTGAAGACAACGAGTTGCCGACGTTGTTGCCAGAACTGGCGCAAAGTTCGGATTATCACGAACGCCGCTTGACAGTGGAGGCATTCAACGCGCGCAACCCGTATCGTAAGCGCGGTATTGCGATCACTCCCGTCAAGTTTGGCATTTCATTTACGGCAACTCATCTGAATCAAGCGGGCGCGCTGATCAACATCTACCACGATGGTAGCATTGCGCTGAACCATGGTGGTACCGAGATGGGACAGGGTCTGTTCACCAAGGTGGCGCAAATTGTTGCCGAAGAACTCCAGGTAGACGTCACGCGCATTCGTACGACAGCGAGTGATACCGGCAAAGTCCCGAACGCCTCGGCGACAGCCGCCTCTTCCGGAACGGACCTGAACGGCAAAGCGGCACAAGCTGCTGTGCGGAAGTTGCGTGACCGGTTGACACATTTTGCCGCCGAGCATTTTGCTGTTGCTCCGGACAGCGTGCGCTTTCATGCAAACAACGTTGCCGTAGGTGACCAGAACATTACGTTTGATGAACTGATTCACCTAGCGTACATGCACCGCGTTGCTCTGTCCGCGACGGGCTTCTACAAGACGCCAAAGATCGGTTATGACCGGCGCTCGTGGAGTGGGAGGCCATTCTATTATTTTGCTTATGGTGCGGCCGTATCGGAAGTGGAAGTGGACACGTTGACCGGTGAGTATCAGCTACGTCGCGTCGACATCCTGCACGACTGCGGTGAGTCCATTAATCCAGCCATTGATCGTGGTCAGATTGAAGGGGGGTTTATGCAGGGCGTAGGTTGGCTGACGATGGAAGAGCTGGTTTATGGTGATGATGGAAGACTGCTTACCAAGGCACCATCAACCTACAAGATACCCGCTTGTGCCGATTGGCCATCCGAATATCACGTGCGACTGGTAGAGCGGGGACATCATCGGGAGGATACGGTGTTTCGTTCCAAGGCCGTGGGCGAGCCGCCGCTGATGCTGGCAATATCAACCTTTCTTGCGCTGCGCAATGCGGTCGCAAGTGTGAGCCAGCACAACACGCTACCCGCACTGAACGCACCAGCAACGCCGGAGGCTGTGTTGTTGGAAATTGATCGTCTGCAGCGTCAGCCTGGGGTGCCATGCACTTGAGGCTGAATGACCTGCGCGAGGCTCAGGCAACCGGTGAGGCGTGGGTGCTGGTGACCATTGTCGAAACGCGTGGTTCGACCCCGCGCGAGGTGGGCGCATCGATGTTGGTGTTTGCGCAACACACACACGGCACGATCGGTGGCGGTGAGCTCGAGTTTCAGGCGACAGCGACCGCGCGGGAACTGCTGCGCGAAGGCGAGAGTTCCAGCGAACAACACTACGTACTCGGTGCGCGTCTCGGTCAATGTTGTGGCGGTCAGGCGAATCTGTGGTTTGAATCCAGCGATGCTTGGCAAACCGCGTTGCCCGGGCTGGATAACAACAAGACTTACGTTACCGTTACGCGCCAGCAAGAAGCCACACGCAGATTTCTCGAAGTGAACCCGTCGGGGCAGTTTTCGTCGCCACACGATCTGCCCGCGGACGTGTTGGCTGCAATCGAGGATTGCGCAGACCCAAGCTGCCCGGATAGTCGATGGTTTGTGTGTGACGGAGAGCGCTATTTTCTACAGCGCTACGCGCCCAACGATTTTCGTGTCTGGCTATTTGGAGCTGGCCATGTGGGACAACGGGTCGCGAAGGTGTTGTCTACGTTGCCTTGTGACATCACCTGGATCGATGAGCGCCCGGAGCTCCTCGAAGGTGTTGAATCGCCGAACCTGAGTAAGCGCATTACCCGCGCGCCGGCGCTGGTGGTCGACGAAGCACCGGTAGGCACCTATTTTGTGGTGATGACGCATAGCCATGCATTGGATGCTGACGTGTGCACCCGTGTTTTGATCCGCAACGATTTTGCTTACGCGGGCTTGATAGGCTCGCGGGCAAAACGGGCCAGCTTCGAGAAACGTTTTGCGCGCGCAGGTATTGCCGGCGCAAATGTGGCACGGCTGCACTGTCCTTTGGGTGGTATGACACATACAGGTGGGTACGATAAAGACCCGGGCGTGATTGCAATTGGGCTAGCCCAAGAATTGCTGGCCGCGCGAGAAGCTTATGTTGCCAGCCCACGGCGGACATTGTCGGAATAAGTTATGGACGCAATCCTGGAGTGGCTGAACCTTGCGCTACGTTGGCTGCATGTCATCGTGGCGATCGCGTGGATCGGCGCTTCTTTCTATTTCAACTGGCTGTTGTTGCGACTGACCGATCCGATCACGCCAGACGACCAGGTGCAGGGTGAATTGTGGGCGATTCATGCGGGCGGTTTTTTCCGCGTGCAGAAGCGACACATGCAACCGGGTTTTCTGCCAGCGCCGCTGCACTGGTTCAAGTGGGAGGCGTATTGGACCTGGATAAGCGGTTTTGCGCTGCTGGTACTGATGTACTACGTGCAGGCGGATCGTTATCTGATCGATCCGGCGGTCGCCGACCTTGCCGTGTGGCAGGCCATTCTCATTGGCATCGCGACGTTGTTTCTGGGTACGGGTGTTTATGACGCGTTATGGCGCTCGAAGCTCAAGCACAACCCACAGGTACTCGGCGTGCTCTGCTGTGTGCTGCTGGCACTGGTTGCGTACGGTCTGACGCAGGTGTTTAGCGGCCGCGGAGCTTTCATCCATGTCGGCGCGTTGTTGGGGACCATCATGGTTGCCAACGTAGCGTACATCATCATGCCGTCGCAGCGGGAGCTGGTGCGCGCGACATTGGCGGGGGAACAACCCGACCAGGCACTTGCGGCGAACGCGGGGCTACGTTCAGCGCACAACAACTATCTGACGCTGCCGGTGGTGTTTGCCATGTTGAGCGCGCACTACCCGATGACCTACGGCCACCCACACAGTTGGCTGGTATTACTCGGCTTGTTTGCCGCAAGCGTGCTCATACGACATTTTTTCAACGTCCGATGGGCGCGTGGCAACGGCAACACAGCGTGGCTGCTGGCCGCCGGTACTGTCGTATTCATTGTCGTAGCTCTGCTTGCGACACCTGATGCTGGCGAAGATAGCGAGGCGCCGTCTTTTGCCCAAGTGCGCACGGTGCTCGACAATCGTTGTGTTGGATGTCACGCGGTCAAGCCGTCTCTTGTACCAGCGCCAGGTAAAGGGGTGGTTTTGCAGACTGCGGCGGACATCCGTAAGCACGCGCATGCCATCTATGCACAGAGTGTGCAAAGCCGTGCGATGCCACTTGGTAATGTGACGAAGATGACGGACGAGGAAAGACTGGTCCTCGCTGCCTGGTATCGCGCTGGCGCGCACGTGGAATAACCAGCGCCAACCGTAAAACTCTCCAGATGTCAGCCGTCAACGCAATTGCGATCCGCGGAACCTTGCTCGATTGTCCAGCCGTGTTGGCGGGCGCGCCCGCTTCTGCGCGTGTCGTGGATGACGGTCTGGTGGTCATCGCGGACGGCCTGATCACCTATGCCGGCGCATACGATGTGCGGCGCCACGCACACGCACGGTGCATGGACCTGAGAGGGAAGTTGATCCTGCCCGGGCTCGTGGACGTCCATACGCATTTTGCGCAAACGGAAATGATCGCTGCCTATGGCGAACAACTCCTGGACTGGCTCGAAAAATACACATTTCCGACGGAAAGCGAGTTCGCAGACTTTGACCATGCCACGCGGGTCGCAAAGCTGTTTGTGTCTGAACTGATCCGCAACGGTACAACAACTGCGGCGGTATACGGCACGGTACATCCAGCATCAGTGGACGCTATTGCCCATGTCGGCATTGAGCAGGGTATGCAACTCATCATCGGTAAAGTGATGATGGACAGGAACTGCCCGCAGCAGCTGCGCGATACAGCCGAGAGCGCATATGTCGAGAGCAAAGTGCTTATCGAACGATGGCATCATGTTGAAAGGCTCGGCTATGCGATTACGCCGCGGTTTGCGCCAACCAGCAGCGAAGCGCAGTTGGATGCCGCGGCCGCACTCTGGGACGAGTTTCCCGATGTGTACCTGCAGACGCACGTGGCCGAAAACGAGGCTGAGGTGCGATGGGTGCGTGAGCTATTTCCGCAAGCGCGCAGTTACCTGGATGTTTATGCGCGGCACAACCTGCTGCGTCCGCGCACGGTGTTGGGACATTGTATTCATATGGACTCGCGGGACCGCGAAGCGTTGTGCAACGCCGACGCCACCATTGCCTACTGTCCATCTTCGAACAGTTTCCTGGGCAGTGGCTTGTTTGATCTCGATGCCGCTCGCAGAACCTCGCCTGCGTCCGTGCAGCGATTGGGCATCGGTACTGACGTTGGTGCCGGCACCAGTTTCAGCGTGTTCAGGACCCTGGGCGAAGCTTACAAGGTGGCGCAGTTACGGGGGCAGTCATGCACGCCTGCCGAGATGCTGTATCACGCGACGCTTGGCGGTGCACATTCACTTCACCTCGAAGACAAGATTGGGAGCCTGGTCGCCGGCAAATACGCGGACATAGTCGTACTGGACCCACACGCGACTCCGCTCAGTAGCGCGCGTGCTGCACGCTGCGATGACCCGATCGAACAATGGTTCGCTTTGTGCATGATTGGCGACGACAGACACGTGAGCGAGACCTACATCCGTGGCCAACTGGCCCATGCAACTGCAGATGTCAGCGTATCTTGAGGCGCTGGCCTGCTTTGGCACGATCATTAAACGTGACCTGGAGTGGTGCTACCACGCGGATGGCGTGAACGATGCATATGACTCTCTGGCGGCGGAGTTGGGAGCGTAGGCGTTGTATGGACCGTCTGTACGACCGCCGGTCGTGGCGTCAGGCGGTTATAGAGGCTCCAGCGGCGGCAAACGCGGCGATGATCTTTGGCGTCGCGATGGACATTTCGTCAGCGGTCGTAAATCGGCCGAGGCCTATCCGCAGGCAACATTCCGCTACTTCTGGCGCCAGGCCAATACCGTCGAGCACATGCGAAGGTACGCCGCCGCCAGTGGCGCACGCCGAGGCTGACGACAGGGCAACTCCGTCCAGTGCGGCGATGACATCAACCGCGCGGGTACCGGGCAAACAGACGTTGAGATTACCCGGCAGGCGTTTGCTGGGATGCCCGACCAGTCGTATGCCTTGAACTGATTTGTGTAGTGCTGCCCACAAGGTCTCACGCATCGCGGTGAGTCGTTGCATTTCGGCGACAAGTTCTTCGTTGCCGATGGCGCAAGCCGCGCCCAGGCCGACCGCAAGCGGGGCTGCGACTGTGCCGGATCGCAACCCAAATTCCTGACCACCGCCTATCAGAAGCGGGGCCAGTACCAGGTCTGGTCGATCGCGTACAAACATCGCACCGCTACCCATTGGCGCGTATAACTTGTGTCCCGAGATCCCCAGCATGTCGATGCGCATCGCATCCACGTCCACCGGAATCTTGGCCGCAGCCTGCGCAGCGTCCGTATGAAAAAATGCCCCTTCTGCGGCACAGATCTCACCAATGACGTGCAGGTCTTGAAGGACACCAATTTCATTGTTGGCGGCCATGATGCTCACAACCAGCGTTTGTTGATGAACCAGCTTCGCAAGCGTCTGGAGGTCGACCCGGCCGTCCGCATCAACCGGCACATAGACGACTTCGAAACCTTCCATTTCCAGCTGGCGCATGCACGCCTCTACACACGGATGTTCAATGCGCGTGGTGATCAATCGGCGACGCTCACCCGTGTGCGCGCGCGCCACGCCAAGCAATGCCTGGTTGTTGGCTTCTGTCGCGCCGGATGTAAACACGACCTCGGCCGGGCGCGCGCCAATCAGTTTTGCGACCTGGGTGCGCGCTTCATCCACAGCCCGTTTTGCATCGTGCCCAAACTCATGCTGTGCAGAATGTGGGTTACCGTAGTGCTCCGTGAAGTACGGCAGCATGCGCTCGACGACACGCGGATCGGTGCGCGTGGTTGCCTGATTGTCCAGATAGATATCTTTCACGCTGACTCCTCGTGCCTCGGGTGTTGTTGTTGGTGCGCCGGAGCTGTCTTGTCCGCCTTCACGCAACCTATGACCAGAGGGTGGTACCGTCTGTTGCAGACACATGTGCAGACACGACTTTCCAGCCCACGTCAGGAAATCGAATCCAGGTCTGGCTCTGGCGTCCGATCAACGGTTTTTCGCGCACCTTAAATTCAAGATTGACGGTCGCGAAGTCACGACCGAGGGTGAGTATCTCAAGACGCCGGCGCTCTTCTTTGATGCCAGGCCCTGGCGGGCGGGCAACGCGATGTGCATGAATGGCATCAAAGCCGTAGCCGTGTTCGCCCATGGCATAACGAATAGTGTGGGGGCTTCGCCAGAACGTGTCGTCCAGGACGTCCACGTCCTTGTCGATCAAGGCTTGTTCATAACGCTCGAACAGCACGCGTACTTCTTCGACGACTTCCGGAATGTTGGGTTGTAGATCGGTCATAGGTTGATCGCCTCTGTGAGCGCTC
>CEUN01019019.1_pt1 | contig 18226 bp, 12 predicted proteins | sample 361501 | NCBI WGS metagenome assembly CEUN01 (sample SAMEA2622801, study PRJEB7988) | marine metagenome | biome: marine biome (ENVO:00000447); feature: marine epipelagic mixed layer (ENVO:xxxxxxxxx); material: "saline water (ENVO:00002010), including plankton (ENVO:xxxxxxxx)" | depth 120 m | reverse complement strand
GCGCGGCGCTTGGCAGCCACACGGCGAACGACTTCATCCGCGGCCACCCCGACGAGGATGACCGCGCCAATCACGGCAAACTCGATATTCTTCGGGATAGCCTCAACCAGGTTGATCATGTTGCGGAGGACCTGCATGAGCGCGGCTCCGATCACGACGCCAAGGATGGAGCCTTCCCCTCCGCGCAGGCTGCAGCCACCGAGAACGGCGGCCGCGATGGCGTAGAGTTCGAAGAAGTTTCCGAAGGAGGAAGGGTTGGCGTTGTTGATATCGAGAACGAAGAGCATCCCACCGAGTCCGGAGAGCAATGCGCAGATGACGTAGGCGAGCAGGATCATCCGGTCGGTATTGATGCCGCTGAATTTGGCGGCCTGTTCGTTGCGCCCGAGTGCGAGAAGATAGCGGCCATAAATTGTGCAGTTCAGAAAGACCGCAGCCGCAATGGCGACTGCCAGCAAGATGAAGCAGGGGGCTGGAATGGACAAAAGAGGAACACTCTCGATCCGAATGTCTTCCTGTTTCCATTCCCGGAAGATTTTGACCGTGTATTGGCCGTCCTTCACTTCGCGTTGCTTGATCTTCTTGGTGTTGAGGGAACTCCACTCGCCTTTTTCATCCCGGGTGGAATAGCCGAGGCTGGCAACGCGCGGAGGCAATTTCACGGTGAGGTATGAGTCTCCGCGCTTGATTTCGAAGCCGAGAATTTCCGGGTGGTCAAGCCGAAGCGCCTTGCTGCCGACGAAGCTGAGTCCGATGCCGGCGACGGTTGAGATGAGTATCCACTTTTTCAGGTATTTTCGGAAAGCAACCAAGCCCACTACGAGCAAGATCACCAGAGCGATTGCGAGCCAGTGGAGAACTTGATCGATCGGGAAGAGTGCCGTGCCGAGCGGGCGGATCTCCTTGAACTGATCCTTGAATCCCATGGGCTGGTCGTTGGTAAAACCACGCGTGATTCCTCGATAAAAGAGCAGACCGCATAAGGTCACCACAAAGGGCTGGAGTTTCAGCTTGGTGATCATGACGCCGTGGAACATTCCAATTCCCAGGGAGACCAGGAACACGAGAGAAAGCGCAACCCAAAGCGGCCATTTGAGTTCCATCAACATATAGGGAAGTCCGCAACCCACGAGACAAACCATGGAGCCGATGGACAGATCGATGCCGGAGGTGATGATGACGAAGGCGACGCCGATGCTGATGATGCCAAAGAGGGCGGTGCGGCGCAGGAGGTTCTGGATGTTGCTGGAGCCCAGGAATGCGTTCGGGTCGGCCATCGCGGTGATGATGGTCACCACGAGCAGGATACCGAGAATGCCGAGTATCTTTTTCATTGGTTCGTCTGGCTAGTTGAGGCTTACGCCGGTGGCCAGTTGCATGATATTTTCTTCGGTTAGATCCTTGCGGGGAAGTTCGCCGGTGATGCGGCCTTCATGCATCACGAGCGCGCGATCGGCCATGCCGATGATCTCCTCCATTTCGCTGGAAACGAAGAGGATGGCGATTCCGCGTCCGGCAAGTTCCTCCATGAGCTGATAAATCTGCTGCTTGGCTCCGACGTCGATTCCGCGGGTGGGTTCATCGAGGAGCAGCACGCTGGGGTTCATGGCAAGCCATTTGCCGAGAACAACCTTCTGCTGATTGCCGCCTGAAAGAAATTGGATGATCTGGTCCTCGGAAGGTGTTTTGACCTTCATGCGCTCGATCATCTCCGCGCTGATTTCGGATTCTTTCCCGTTGTTCAGGAATCCGGCGATCTGGTCCCGACGCAGGCTGGCGAGGCTCATGTTCTTGCGGACGGACATTTCGAGAACAAGTCCCTGTTGCTTGCGGTCTTCCGGGGCGAGGACCATGCCGGCTTCGATGGCATCGAGTGGTTGTGTCAGCGTTAGGGATTCGTCTTGAACACGAATTTCACCCGCGACAGCCGGAGTGACGCCAAAAATCGTCTCCAACATCTCGGTGCGTCCCGCCCCAACCAGACCGGCCATGCCAACAATTTCTCCGGCGCGCACTTTGAAGTTCAATTCGTGTCCGGGATGGACAGGGGTTCGCAGGCCTCTCACTTCGAGCATGACATCGCCGATCTCGTGCTGCGCGCGCGAATAGAACTGGCTGATGTCACGGCCAACCATGAGTTTGACCATGGCGTCGTGATTAATCTCCTCAACGCTCAGGTCACCGGCGTTCTCGCCATCGCGCAAGACTGTCACGCGATCGGAGAGTTCCTTCACTTCACCAAGGCGATGAGAAATGTAGATTACGCTGATCCCCCTGCTCCGAAGGTCTTTGACGACCTTGAAAAGTTGCACCGTTTCGCCATGGGAAAGACTGGATGTGGGTTCATCCATGATGAGGATGCGCGAATTGACGGAAAGCGCCTTGGCGATTTCAACCATCTGTTGTCGGCCGATGGTGAGCGCACTGACGATCGTGTCGGGCGAAACGTCGAGGCCAACCATGTCCAGATACTTTTTGGCGTCCTCGCGAATCTTCGGGCGATCGATGATGCCGAACTTGAGCGGTTCCCGACCGAGAAAGATGTTCGCACCAACGTCAAGGTTGTCGGCCAGGTTCAGTTCTTGGTGGATGAGCGAGATGCCGCTTTGGAGTGCAGCTTCGACCGAATCCAGCCGAACGGATTCTCCGCCGATCAGGATTTCGCCGGCGTCCTGTTCCTGAACGCCGGCGAGGATTTTCATGAGCGTGCTCTTGCCGGCGCCGTTCTCACCAATAACGGAAAGCACCTCGCCCTTGTCCAGGTGGAGGCTGACATTCTGCAACGCCTTCACGCCCGGGAAACTCTTGGACACCTGCTTCACCTGAAGCAGAGGTTCCTTGGTTGTCGGCGTGTCGCTCATGTATGGGCCTTTAAACAAGCAACGCGGGCGATGGGCCCGCGCTGCTAGAACTAAACTTCGAGAATCGGCTCAGCCTTTCTCTTCAGCGGGCTTCTCCTCCGCCGGCTTTTCTTCTTCCTTGCCGACGAGCTTCTTCAGCTGGTCCCAGAATTCCTTCACGTTGTCGCTGCGGATCTGGCGGGCGGGGATGTCGATGAACTTGCTGTCGGGAATCACGCTGTCGTTGCCTTCGATAATGTTCTTCAGGACTTCGATCGAACGATAGCCATACATGTAAGGATTTTGAACGACCGTGCCGTGAACCGTGCCGTCGATGATGCCCTGGAGGCAGACATCGTCTTCGTCGAATCCGATGACCTTGATCTGGCCGAGCTTGCCGGCCTGCTTGAGGGCTTCCAGGATGAGCGGAGGATTGTAGGCAAAGAGGCCGACCATGCCGTTGATGTCGGGATACTTGGCGAGTGTGTCTTCGACATTGGCCTTGCCTTTGGATTGGTCGAACTGATCGGTAAGTGTGCCGATGATGGTGAATTTCTCGCCTTTGATTTCCTTGCCGGGTTCGTCGAAGTTGTCGCGGTTGTGTGGACGATCCATGAGCTCGTCGATGACGCCCTGGCGACGTCCTCGGGCATTATCCTGCTCAAGACGACCGATGAAGATCATGATCTTGCCACCATCGGGAAGGGCTTCTTTGACGAGTTGGCCGCACATGCGTCCGGCGTCGTAGTTGTCCATGCCAAGATAAAGCAGACGATTGGCTTTCGGTGCATCGGAATCGACGGTGATGAGCTTGGTGTTGTCGCCCGCCTTGTTGAGCACTTCCATCTGGTTGTCCGGGTTGACCGGGCTGATGGCAATGCCATCGACCTCGCGAGTAATGAGATCTTCCAGAATGTTTTTTTGATCTTCCACTTCATCACCAGTCGGCATGTGAACCTCGACATCCACACCCAGCTCTTCACCGGCCTTCTTCACGCCCGCTTCTGCAATGGTCCAGAAAGAGGCGACACCATTGGAAACGAAGACAATCTTGGGCTTGTCGCCGGAAGCAGCGGGAGCGGTTCCACCGCCACCGGGAGTCGTGGCTGGTTTATCGGGCGCCTGAGGGCCGCACCCGGAGAAAGTCATCGCAAACGCACACAACGTTGCAGGGATAAGTCGATTCATTTTCATAGGCTTGAGGCCCCGTTTGTAATGGGTAGGCCGTGAGGCGTCAACGGTGCGGGAAGGAAAGATTTGACAGGAGTCGCCGACTGGATTGAGACAAAAAAAGGCCGGGAAAAATCCCGGCCTTGCGAAGTAATTGATTTCGTCCTTATGCCTTCTTGGCTTTGACGGACTCAACCTTGTTGTGCTCGTGGATCACGGTCACAGCCTTGCCCTTGAGCTTCTGGAGGTCACCAACTTTGACCTTCGGAGTGAGCTTGAGGCGAGCGGGCTTCTTCTTGCCAGCAACCTGAACGGTGATCTGCTTCTTGGCGGTGTCGACCGCCTTCAGCGTACCATTAACGGTGACCTTCTTGCCACAGCCGGCTTGCGCAGCGCCAACCATGAGACCAAGAGCGGTAACGATAGTGAGGATGTATTTCATTTTGTTGTGTCGTTTAGTTACGTAACTAGTCTCCCGAAGGAAACGTGCGGTCGAAAAAACACCCGCATAGGGAATTAGGCAAGCCTATTTGGCTGGAATATTTCCGTGCCACGGGCGTCAGTTTCTGACTTACTGACGATTCGTATGAGACTCTATTCGGTCGCAATTGCACTGCTCCTCGTTCTGGCCCGATCGGCAATGGCCCATCCCGTCCCGGACGTGCCCGTGCGCGGTTACTTCACGACCAATGGCAGTGGAAACGCCATCATCCGGGTGGAGGTGGATCCACGTGTTTTTGAGGAAGATCCGGAGAACGAGCCCTATCTGATCAAGGCGGTCCTCGACGAACTGAAGAAGTCCGAGCTGGAAACGATGAAGAAGCAGGCGGACGAATTCATCCGCAAGACGATCAAGTTCTATTTCCAGCCACTGGAAGTGAATCCCAAGTTCGAATTCAGCTTCATCGGGCACAATACCAACAAGCTGGTGAAGGCAGACGATCCGGTGATGATCTCCGCGGAGTGGAAGACCAAACTGCCCAAAGGAATCGAAGGTTACCAGATCAAGGCGGTTGATGGCAGTGGCCTCGCTGTGGAATTCCTGAACTTCGTCGATGGCAAGGCGATGGAGCGGATCAATGTGTTGTTCCCGGGGGAAACGAGTTTTCTATTGGATGTCTCGAAGCTGACGGAGACCGAACCGAAGGAGAAGAAGGAAGGCGCGGTTGGAATCGAAGGAGGCACCGGTGATCGCGTGGTGACGTTTGGCGAATTCCTGCGACAGGGATTCGTGCACGTGGTGCCAATGGGACTGGATCATATTCTTTTTGTTCTCGGCCTTTTCCTGCTGAGCCGCGAGTGGAAGCCGCTGTTGTTCCAGGTGACCATGTTCACCTTGGCGCATACAATCACCCTGGCCTTGGCCACGATGGGGGTGGTCTCCGTATCAGGGGCGATCGTTGAGCCGATCATCGCTGGAAGTATTGCCTACGTGGCCATCGAGAACATCTACCGGCGCGAATACAACCATTGGCGGTTGGTGGTGGTTTTTGTCTTTGGACTGATCCACGGATTGGGATTCGCTGGGGCCTTGGGCGAATTGGAACTACCAGCCAGTTCACTGTTTATCGGTTTGCTTGGATTCAACGTCGGCGTTGAGTTCGGACAACTTGCCGTGATCGGCGCAGCTTTTGCCATCACCTGCTGGCTGAAGGATGAAACGCAGTATCGGAAATACATCGTTGTTCCGGGATCTGCTGCGATTTGCCTGATGGGGGTTTACTGGATGATCGAGCGGGTCATGGGCTGAGGCCCAGTACAGCTCCTGCCTCTACCAATGCTTGCGCTCCCGCTGTTTCCGGGGGAAAAGCAGGAATGCGTCGATTCACCTTCTTCCTGTGTGCTTTTCTCACAGTTCCAGTTTTTGCCGACAAGTTGGTCGCGATCCGGAAGGGAAAGATCGAAGCTGCGACCGGTGTGGCTCATCGTTGGGAGGAGGGCAAGGGATACATCTACTCCACGGGATCGCATTACATCTTCGCGGACAAGGGAATCGGCCAAAGTGACTTCACCGTTCGGGCGCGTCTGATGCTGGAACAGCTGAACGGATCGGCGGCAGCGTTTGTTTTTGGCGATGACAAGTTTGGGTTCGAAGGAGGCCATCGGCGGATGTTCCTGCAGGGACCACGATTCACGAGCGGACCGACAATTGGGGAGCCCATGGATTTCATCACGCCCGGCAAACCGTTTGAGTTCGTTGCCGCACGTAAAGGAAATGTCCTCACGTTTGTAATCGACGGAAAGGAAGTGTTCCGAACGCCTTATGATGTGACAGACATCCGCGCAATTGGGTTGCGTCCCTGGCGTACGACGATGCGGATCTATGACTTCTCCATCGAAGGGAATCTGATTCAGGCAAAGATCCCGACGCTCACAGCAGTGTCCAAGCTCAGGAGTTGGGAGAAGTCACTGGCGGTTCGGAGAAAGCTTCAGGCCCAGAGCGGCAATCCGGGTTTTTCGAACGCCTTGCTGGGAGCATCTGCTGGACAATTGGAGATCCTTGAACGGACCGGACGGGCGGGTGTTATGGAAGTCGAACCCGTCACGCTCCCAACGAATCCGGAAGGGGAAAACGACCATCACGGCTGGCCGGTTGCGACCATGATCGACGACACCATCATCGTCGTTCATCGAATCATGCCCGGTCATAATCCACGGGTTTCCGGTGAAGCCGATACCAATACAACCTACGCTGCCATCGTCCGTTCCAACGACGGTGGAAAGACCTGGTCCATGCCATACGACGTCCGTGATTGCATGCTTCCTGAAGATCGCAATCGCGGAGGCTTCATCCCGCTTTGCCATCGTTTCAAATTTGCTCCCGCCAATCGAAGCCCGTTGGGATATAAGTTGCATCTGAACGGCCTGGGAACGACGCGCGACGGAGCAGTTGTGCTCGCCACCGATCACGGGGTGTTCCGCTCGGAGGACAAGGGAAAGACCTGGAAGCACCTGCGCATGGCATTTCGCGAAGATCGGCATGAAGGTCCGTTCGCCTACGTTGGTCCGCGGATCATTGATGATCCCAAACACGGGCTGCTCATTTTTGCACATCACACCATTTATCGCTTTCGACGCCCCGTCGACATCGCGCGAGAACTCGCAGTCTACCGCTCGCGTGATCGAGGGGAGAGTTGGGAAAAGACAGCCTTGAAACTGCCCGAATGGTGCAAACCCGCCGAACCCGATGTGATTTCACATGACGGTCGTTTTGTGGCGATTGTCCGGAACCAGGCACCGGCCAACATTCTGGCCCAAATGCGCTTTGGATTCGGGGAAGCGGAAATCACTGATGTCGCCAACACGCCGATGAAAACGATGGTCTCTGTGGACACCTCGGCTATCTGCTTCAATCCGATGAGCCGGCGCTACGAAGTGGTTCAATCCAAGCGGGAGGACATGTCGATCCACCTCTGGAGCATTGCGCCTGAGGAGTGGGCTTCGGCGAAGTGGCGACACGAGGGCAGATTGTTGAAGAGGTCCGCAGGAATGTATGAGTTTGCGGATGGTTTTCACACCGGCGGCGCGGTGATGGACGAAGGTCGCGGGGTGCAGCATGTTTTCTTTTACGCGGGCCATCCCGGCGGACCAGCGGGTGTATTTCGAATGACGCGAACATTGGACACTCCAAAGTTGAGCGCGTTCTTGAATTCTGACGACTGAGCCGGGTATCGAGTGGTAACTAGGAACAAGCTTTCCCTGTAGCCACATCTGCTCATCTGCTATGCGTTCCCATGAAATGCGATTGATTCCCGTTCTATCACTCTTCATTGGAGTGTTGTTCAACTCTCATGCAGCAAAACCAAACATCCTTTTCATCTTTGCGGACGACTGGGGATGGGGAGATCTCAGCTGCCACGGTCATCCGTATGTAAAAACGCCGAACGTCGATCGGTTGGCGAAGGAAGGGACGGACTTTCACAAGTTCACCGTGGCAAGTGGTGTTTGCTCGCCGAGCCGGACCGCGGTCATGACCGGGCACTTCCCCGCCCGGTACAACATCGACGGCCACTTCGCCTGGGTTCCCAGCAACGCCAAGCGCGGCATGCCGGATTGGCTGGATACCAAGGCCCCCACCCTGCCTCGCATGTTGAAGGGTGCCGGTTACGCGACTGCACACTTCGGCAAATGGCATCTGGCCAACAATATGATTCCTGATTCTCCGCTCCCCAGCGCATACGGATACGACACTTACGGGGCATTCAATTGTGCGGGCGAGCAAATGCCCGTGCATGAAGACGCCGTGAACGCGATCAAGTTCATCAAGAAAGCCAAGCGTGACGGCAAACCATTCTTCATCAACCTCTGGCTGCACGAACCGCACACTCCGTTTCATACCGTTCCAAAATACGAGTGGCGCTTCCGCGACATGGAAAGCGAGACCGGAGCCATTTACGCATCCGTCCTTTCCCACGCTGACGACCGCATCGGTGAGGTCCTCGACACGCTCGACAGGCTCAAGCTCACCGACAACACGCTCGTGATCTTCAGCTCCGACAACGGACCTGCGCGATCAGCCGGACCTTCCGAATTGAAACTTCAGTATGACACCGCAACCGGAGCTGGGTGGGGCATTGCAGCCGCCAAGGGAATCACCGGCGGACGCAAAGGCTACAAGGCATCGCTCTTCGAAGGTGGCATCGGTGTTCCCTTCATTGTTCGTTGGCCCGGCAAGGTCGCTGCCGGCAAAGTCGATAACACCTCCATGATCTCTGCCGTCGATCTGCTCCCCACCTTCTGCGACATCGCCGGAGCCAAGTATCCGAACGCCTATCAGCCGGACGGGCTCGTCATCACCGACATCCTCCAAGGCAAGAAGGAACTCCCAACCCGCACCAAACCTCTCTTCTGGAAACACCCCTCGCGTTGGCCCGCTCCAAAGACACGGCCCGACCATTGGGTGAGCTATGCAGTCGTTTACGGCGAATGGAAGCTCGTGGCCAACCGCGATCTCTCTCACACCCAGCTCTACCGCATCACTGAGGATACCTCCGAAAAGAATGATCTGACCGACGCGGAACCAGCCGCATCAAAAGACATGCTAGCCCGGTTGAATACATGGCAGACCTCCTTGCCGGAAAAACCAAGCGGAGACGTGTTCTCAGCAGAACGCAAACAATTGAAATAACTCCATGAAAACGATCATCTCCTTCGCCCTCCTCGCCTTGGTCTTCCAATTCCAGGCAGCTGAAGGCCATCGCTCGTCCTACTACAAGGATGGCGAGATTCATGTGAACGTGCTCGGCACGGCTGAAGGGAAACCGCTGACCACCGGCCATTGGGATTTCAAACCGTCCTGGTCGAAGACGGGCGACAAGCTGGTGTTCTTCCGACGCTTGGTGACCCACAAGGATGTCAGCAAATGGAAGACCGCCATTCACATCATAAACGTGAATGGCACCGGCCTGCATCAGATCACCGATGGCACTCACACAGATTTCAATCAGACTTGGACTCGCGATGGCAAGAACACACCGATCTGGAATCGAAAGAACCCCAAGACCGGCGGATATCAAGTCATGGCCAGCAAGATCGGCGCGAAGCCGGGCGAAGAAATCGCACTGACCGGCAAAGCTTATCACACCTGGGCCTACAGCTGCCTGATCGACGGACGCATCCTCGTCGGTGGACATCCACCCGGCATGAAACGCGGCTACTTCCTCATGACGCCGGAGCCGGGAGGAAAGCCGAAGTTCGAACCGATATCCTGCGAACTTGCCAAGAAAGGCGTTCTGGCGCGAGTGAGCGTGTCGCCATCTGAAGACAAAGTGTGCTTCGAATACACCAAAGGATTCAAACGCCAGGTGCCCGGACGAACACTCTACCTCGCGGACTTAGACGCGAAGAAACGCACGATCACCAACGCCAAACCGATTGCAAACAAAGCGGGGAACATGGTGTGGTTCGCCTACCCTCGATTCACGAAAGATGAATCCGCCATCGTCTATCACGCAGGACGAAAGCTCTTCCTCTACACTATTGCAGACGGATCAACGAAACAGGTTTCCACCGACAACAAGGCAGATTACCGCTATCCACACGGCGAAGCCACGCCGAAGTAATCGTCGCGCAGGACTCCAGTCCTGCTGTATCGTGGATCTCCAGGTCCGCTGACCGTAGTTTCCAACCTCACCAATGAATCAGGTGAAAACATCACAACCGCTCGTCCACATCTCCGTACCGCTGGAAAATCAGTTTTATCGGCTGGAATCATCAAGGACGTCGGCGGATCGGTGGCTTACGGAGTTGCGGGAGGTGCGAAGGAGAGTTTGGAGCGAATGAACGCTTCGGCGTTTTTGGCCGGGGTGTTGAAGGTGGTGCTGCGGCCGGCGGTGAGTCCGGCGGTAAAGGCTGTCGCGGCCGAGGTTCCGTTGACTTCCCAGATCTTGCCACCGAAGGGGATCCGAAATGTTCCGGGTGCCTTTACGTCTACGGAAGCGTTGTAGTTGGCATACGAAGCAAGGTTTCCCCGAAGGTCCATGGCGGTGACTGCTGTGGCTTCCGGATAGGCAGCCGGATAGACTACGGCTGAACTGGCGTCATTGCCAGCGGCTGCAAGAACCACGGCGTTTCGCTCGGTTGCCTGCTTGATCACGTCATGCAGCACAAAACTGTTTTCGTCTGTTCCAAGGCTTAGGTTGATGACGGAGGCACCTTCATTCATGGCAGCCACGATTCCAGCCGCGACTTCGAAAGTGGACGTGTTTAATCCGGCACCATAGACATCGACTGGAAGGACGCGGACGGGGGATTCGCTTTGAGCTTCCGGTGTCGCGATTTCGAGCCCACGCATCAGGCTTTCAAACATGGAGGTGCCATGCGTCGGAACCCCCGCAGTTCGATCGACGCCTTCGCCGATTCGAATCGGTTCAAGGAGGAAGCCGTTGTTGGCCGCATTGGGCTGCACCATGGTGTCGATGAGCGCAATGATCATCTTTTCAGAATCGGGCACGGCACCGGGTTTAAGCCGGAATTGATCAGCCGATGCGTCCTGGGCATTGGCTGAGGTAGGACGGGTTGCCCGATAGTTGAAATCGACTTCCGCGTCGTCTCGCCGGTTTAACTCTTCTCGGGCCAGGAGTGAGGCATTGTCGTTCTCAAATCGAAAGAGGTAGGTGTTTTGACCGGGGATCTTGCCGGCAATGGTCGCGCCGAGGCTTTCGGCGAGTTTCTTGGCGTCTTCCTCGTCACCGTCCTTGAGCACGATGGCGAGTTCCCTTTCGATGCGGCTGGATTTCTTGCCCTTGATGGATTTGGTTGCAGCACTGGCCGAGGAGCTATAGACAAGCAAGCGTTTGCCGCTTTCGGTAGGAACGAAGGAATAGCTGGTCCCACGTAACAAACGGCGCAGCGCATCACCAACGCGGAGTCGATTGAAGCGAACTGAGGCAGGGTGGGGGAGTTCAGTGCCCGGTTCGACCATGACCTCCCAGTTGGTGTCAGCTGAGATCCGGGCGAGGACACGGGCCAGTGCCCAGCCGTCGAGGTCCGCGGTGGCCTGTCTATTCTTCAGGTCAAACTTTAGAAAGTCACCTTGCGCGGGGAGCGCGCCGACAAGCGCGCAACAGAGCAGCAGGAGGATTGGCCGGTGTGTGCGCATGATGGTCAGACGTATGGTGGCAGAAAATAATCCGCTCAAGAGGAATACTTTAGAGTTATTGCCGGATCATGAAAAGGGTTGAGGTATTTCTCAAATTCTTTGAACAATTGCCCGAGCAACTTGACCAAGTTTTCACTGTTCCCGCTCACACATAGAAACGATTGCTGGTCAGAAACCCGTAGAGTGAATTCGGTTGCGTCGTCCGAACGGGAATTCTTCAGAATCAGCTGACAATCTGCGCAAGCCTCAGAGAATGAAAGGTTTGCAAAAGACGCCAAATTCATCAAATTCCCGCCCGTGCTTTCCTTTTTGAACATCGCCTGGAACGCTACCCGCGAACTTTCGCGGCAGCCTCTGGTGCTGATATTGATCACCGCCCCGCCGGTTTTCATGCTGTTCATGGCGCATGTTCCCTACCTCGCATTGGAGAGCGAGAACGAGCTGGTGAAGGACAGTACGCTGGCGATTCTGTTCGTCGTCGGTCTGCTGGCCGCGGTGTTCTGCGCCTCCAACACACTGGCCCGGGAAATCCGCACTGGCACGGCTTTGGCCGTGCTCGCGAAACCGGTGAGCCGCGTCAAATTTCTCCTCGCAAAGTACGTCGGAGTTTCGTTTGCGCTGTTTCTGGTGGTCTACGTGAACCTGATGGCTGCGTTGCTCACGTCGCGGGTGATTCCGGATTTTGCCGACACGTTGGATCCGCCGGGTCTCTTCCTTTTCCTTGGTGGAATGCTGCTGGGAATTCTGCTGGCGGGATACACGAACTTTTTTCAGCACCGCCAATTTGTCGGCGACGCGGTGATGGGGATCGTTGCGTTTACGACCTTGGGTTTTCTGTTGCTGAATTTCTTGGATCGCGCGTGGCAGTGGCAGTCCTTCGCGGACTTGATCGATTGGCGAATTCTTGGCGCCGGTATCCTGATCATGTTTGCGGTGCTGGTCCTCGGCGGCATTGCGCTCGCGTGCAGTACGCGACTGGAGATGATTCCGACGCTGGCGATCTGCGCGATCTTTTTCATGATCGGCTTGATGACCGATTACATCTTTGGCCGGGCTGCGGCTGAGGGTTCGATGATCGCACAGGTCTTGTATGCCGTGTTTCCGAATTGGCAGCTTTTCTGGATGGTGGATGCGATCGAAGGAGAAACGAACATTCCGGTCGCTTACCTTGTCCATGCATTCATCTACGTTGTTTGTTATTTGACCGCGACGCTCTCAATAGCGGCCGCGCTTTTTGAAGACCGAGAACTAGCCTAGAAAGATCGACGCTTTGGAAAAGAGTCCCATTAAAACCGGTTGGACGAATCTGCTGATACTGCTGGCGACGGGCATTGTCTCGTTTGTCGTTTCGAGTTGGACAGGATCGATGGCCAGCCTGCTGGCAGCAGTGTATTGCGGGATCGGCGTGTTGGTGGCCTTTGTGAGTCTGCTGCAAATGCGGCACGAGCATTCGGAGGAACTCGAGCGTCTTGAATTGGACAAGCTGAAGGGCAGGGATCCGGGTTCGGCTTTGTTCGAGAGTGGAGAAGATATTCTGCGTGCAAAACGTGCGCGGGTTCAGTTCGAGAAGTACTTCATTCCCGGTTGGACGATTCTGCTGGTCATCATTCTGGCTGCGTATTCGTACTTCATGTATGGCTTGTTCTCCAAGCCGGAGAGCTTGCGGGATCCGTTGCGTGGCACGGGGATGTTGCAGGCTGCGTTCTTCCTGGCGATGGCGCTGATACAGTTTCTGTTTGGCAAGTACTCGGTCGGCTTGGCGCGCTATGACAATTCGCGGCTGCTGCGGCCTGGTGGCGGATTCCTGATGCTCGCCTCATTGGTGAGCGTGCTGGTTTCTGTGGCGTCGGTGGCCTACCAGCTGGGATATCCCAAATACGATCTTCATCTCGCGTATGCTCTGACCGCCATTCTGGCTCTGCTGTCGGTTGAATACATCATCAACATGGTGATGGAGATTTATCGGCCGCGTCGTCGCGGTGCGGAAGTCACCTTGCTCTACGAAAGCCGTCTCGTCGGAATGCTCGGTCAGCCGGGAGGGATTTTTGCAACGGCTGCACATACCTTGGATTACCAGTTTGGGTTCAAGGTCTCGGAGACGTGGTTCTACCAATACCTGGAGCGGGCGATCGTCTGGATGCTTTTGCTATGGGCTGGGGTGTTCCTTGTCTCCTCGTGCTTCGTCGTTCTGGAACCTTACGAGGAAGGACTCCTTGAGCGGTTCGGCAGGCCTGTCAAAGAGGGTGTGATTGGGCCGGGACTCACGGTCAAGATGCCGTGGCCGATTGACAAGGTGTATCGATATCCCACCAAAGCCGTGCAGCGGATGCTGATCGGTGTGATTCCTGATCCGGAGTTGGAAAAGGAGAAGGTCTTGGTCTGGACGAAGACGCACTACAAGGAAGAGTTTAACATGCTCGTCGCCAGCCGGGAGATCGAAGGTAGTGATGAGGATGATGAGAGTGAAGAGAACCGGGTTCCGGTGAATCTGCTCACTGCGAGCATCCCGGTTCAGTACGAGATCAGGGATCTCGGTGCCTGGGCGCGGAATCACACGGATGCGGGCGCGTTTCTGGAACGCCTGGCTTACCGCGAGATTGTTCGTTATCTGGTGTCGGTTGATTTCGAACGCATCATGTCCTCCGGACGCGAACAGGCTGCGATCGATCTCCGAGATCGAATCCAGGAGGAGGCCGATCGGCATGAGGTCGGGGCACATATCCTATTCGTGGGACTTCAGGACATTCATCCGCCGGTCGATGTCGCCCAGTCGTGGATTGACGCTCAGGCGGCCATTCAGGAGCGGGAGACAAAGATACTCACCGCGGAAGCAGAGGCTGCGTCGATCGTCCCCCGTGCGGAAGCCAGCAGTCGGGTCCTGGTGCTGGATGCAGAGGCTCAGAAGCTTGCCAGCATTTCCAAGGCGATTGCCGAGTCCGGTCAGTTCTCGAACAAGGTGAGCGCCTATGTCGCCTCGCCCGAGGCTTATTTGCGCCGAACCTATTTGAAAACCCTGGTCACGGCCATCAATCCCGCCCGCAAGTACATCATGGCCACCACGAATTCACAGGACGTGTATTGGCTGAATCTTGAGGACAATCTTCAGGATGAATTCCTGAATGTGAGTTTCAACGATGAGACAGGCGAGATGCCTGATACCGGAGAAAACGAATGAAGAAGAAGAACATCCTAACCCCGATCGCCGGCTTGCTTCTGGCATCAATCTTTCTGGTCATCCTCTTTCTGTTTCAGGTGAGACAGACGGAGGTCGCCGTCGTCACGACTTTCGGCCGATTTTCACGAAGCATCACGGAACCGGGTCTCTATGCCCGCTGGCCGTGGCCGGTGCAGAAGATCTACAAGCTCGACAACCGCCTGCGAAATTTCGAACGCAAGTTCGGCGTCAGCACCACGGCCGATGCGAAGAACTTCCTGACCACTGTGTTCATCGGGTGGAAGATCGCGGAGCCGAAACTGTTCCTCGAGCGTTTCCCGGCGGGCGACGAGGCGGTCGTGGAGCAGACGCTTGAGAGTTTGGTTCGAGGCACCAAGAATGAGGTGATCGGACAGTATGCTTTTGGCGATTTGATCTCAACCAATGCCAGCCGGGTGAAGCTTCGCGAGTTGGAAGGCAAGATGCTCGCCATAATCAGCACCAATGCCGCAGCGAAGTACGGCGTCGGTGTGGACATCGTCGGCATCAAGCAGATCGGGTTGGATGAGAAGATTACCACGGAAGTGTTCAGTCGGATGCGATCGGAGCGTAAGAAGCTCGTGGATAAATATCAGAGTGAGGGTGACCGGGAAGCGCAGATCCTGATTGCCGAGGCAAACAAGAAGCGACAGGAACTCATCGCCCAGGGTGAGTCGGATGCCACGCGTATTCGCGGTGAAGGCGAGGCGGAAGCTGCGAAATTTTATGAAGTCTTCGAACAAAATCCCGAACTGGCCAAGTTCCTTCTCGATATGCAGGCCCTCAAGCGGTCAATGACCAATCGAACGACCATTATTCTCGACCAGAATACTCCGCCCTTCAACCGCTTGAACATGCCCACCGAGAGGGTGATTCAGAAAGATGGCGAATGAAATGAGCGACGCACCGGACAATCCAGAAAAGCCAGACAAGCCTGATGAGGTGAAGAGCGGGGAGGACCCGAAGCCCTTCGTGCCTCCTGCAGGCAAGAAGATTGAACTTCAGGAAGATACCGGTTCGCGCGCGCTGTCCGAAGCACTCAAGAGCGTCTTTGCGGTTCTCAAGCTCGTCATGCTGGCGGTGCTGGTGTTCTTCGTTGGTTCCGGGGTTTTCACGGTCGAGCCGAACGAGGTGGCCGTGGTCCTTCGCTTTGGGAAGCCTGTTGGTACCACCAAAGATCGCGTCAAGAAGCCGGGCCTGCACTTCGCATTTCCGTATCCGATCGATGAGATCGTGAAGATTCCTTTTGGCAAGAGCCACACGATCCACAGCTCTTCTTGCTGGTACTATGAAACGCCGCAGGACATTGCACGAGGCACACTGCCTCCGGCGCGCAATTCTCTGACGCCGTTCTTTGATGGATATGTCATTTCCGCGGATGGAAACGTCTTTCACGCGTTGGGGACCATGCGCTATCGGGTGGTCGATCCGGTGAAGTACGTATTCTACTACAAGGACTCCACGAACCTGCTGCAGAACGTTGTCAATCGGGCCACCATCCACGCAGCGACTGAGTTCAATGCCGACGAGGCGATCTACAAGTCACGCTCGCTGTTCGTGGCCAGGATCCGGGAGCTGATCCGAGACACCTTGATCGCGCAGCCCATGGGCATCGTGATGGAAGATTTCGAAGTGAAGACAGCCGCGCCGTTGGCCGTGAAGGCCGCCTTCGAGAGGGTTCAGGCTGCCGAGCAGAAACGCAGCGAATTGATCAACCATGCCAAGGGCCGGGCGAACAAGATCACGAATCTTGCAGAGGGTGAAAAGAAACGTTTGGAGCAGGGTGGCATCATCTCAAGCAATCGTCTGGTGACATCGATTGCTGCGGAGGCGAAGGCCTTCAACGATCAATTGCCGTATTACGAGAACAATCCCTCCTTGTTCAAGCGTCGTGTCTTGAACGGTGTTCTGCAGGAGGTCATGGACTCGGTCGGCGACAAGTTCTTTTTACCCGCGCGCGGAGATGGTTCCTCCCGTATTATTCATCTGAAACTCAATCGTGAGTCGATTCGTCCTCCCAATCGCGAGAAGATATCGAACGACCCAAAACGTTAATCGCCATGCAAGTTACCGCTCTACTCAGTCAGCAGGATGAAAGTGACGATATCTCCTTGGAGAAATCCACCGGCCGGCTCGGAATGACCTTCATCGGCCTCGTGTTCGTGCTGAACGGATTCGCCATCGAATTGATCTTCGAGAGCAGTGAAGCCATCGCCGGGGTGAGCGCATTTATTGGAGCCTTCGTGCTCGGTGCGCCCATCCTGATGAATTCCATCAAGGACCTGCGCCGCGGCCAATATGGCATCAACGAACTGGTCAGCCTGGCCATCCTCGCCTCGCTTGCCTCCGGAGATTATCGCACGGCTGGTGTGGTGGCCTTCTTCATGTTGATCGCCCAGATCATCGAGACTCGGACGGCAGCTGGCGCACGCGCCTCCATCGAATCACTCATCAAATTGACCCCGACCAAGGCGCGACGACTGGTCGATGGCAAGGAAGAGGAAACGGCTGCGAAAGACCTCAAGGTTGGCGACATCATTCGCGTTCGCCCCGGTGATAATGTCGCTGCCGACGGCGTCATCGTGAACGGACAAAGCACGTTGAATCAGGCAAACGTCACGGGTGAGTCATTGCCGGTCGACAAGAAGGATGGTGAGGAGGTGTTTGCCGGCACGATCAATCTCACGGGCGCGCTGGACATCAGGGTGTCCCGTGCCGGCACCGATACAACGCTGGGCCGTGTCCGGGAACTCATTTTGATGGCCGAGCAATCGAAGCTGCCGATCATGCGTATCATGGATCAGTACATGGGCTACTACACGCCCCTGGTGCTGACGATGGCCGCACTGATCTGGGTGTTTACCGCAGATCTTAACCGAGTCATCGCGGTGCTCGTTGTTTCGTGTCCTTGCGCTTTCATTCTGGCAACGCCCTCGGCGATGGTCGCCTCACTTTCGGCTGCCGCGCGTCTGGGTGTGTTGATCAAGAACATCGGGGATATTGAGCTGGCGGCCAAGATCAACGCCTTCGTGTTCGACAAGACGGGAACGCTCACATCCGGCAAGCTCGCCGTCGCCCGAATGGCTCCGGTCGACGGAGTGAAGCCTGCCGAGTTGCTGAAATACGGCGCGTCGGCCGAACAGCACAGCAATCATCCCGTGGCCAAGGCATTGGTCAACCTGGCCAAGGAAGCCGGGGTGGATCTGCTGGAGACGAACGAGTTCAATGAAACCGCCGGACGCGGCATTACGGCCGATATTGGTGGCGCAAGGATCCTGGCGGGTCGGGCGAAATGGCTCATCGACAATGGTGTGCCCGAACAGTTTCAGGAATCTGTCGACCTCGACGAGACAGAGGGTTTCAGCATCGTGTTTGTAGCCAAGGACGGGAAGTGCATCGGCTGGTGTGGGTTGCGTGACCAGA